>Ga0207683_10005073_pt1 | contig 11297 bp, 8 predicted proteins | sample KBSM73metaG_FD_184333 | JGI IMG/M metagenome (GOLD analysis project Ga0207683, IMG submission 184333) | Miscanthus rhizosphere microbial communities from Kellogg Biological Station, Michigan, USA - KBS M7-3 metaG (SPAdes) (version 2) | ecosystem: Host-associated > Plants > Roots > Rhizosphere >...
GCGGCCTCCTCCATTGAAATATTTCGTGAGCGCGCGCAGCGCTGATGAAACTTGCTGCTTTCCCACTTCTCACGGAACAGCAGCGCAAGCATGCCGTCGCGCTCGCGTCCGAGAATGCGTGGAATGTCGATCAGCTTGCAGCCGAGCACGAGGAGCTGCCGCTGCGAATACAGCGCGTCAGCCGGAACGAGATGCGAAACCATCTGCGCGCCCATGTCGATGAACGGCCAGGCGTACATCCGCCACACCGTTTCACGTGAAAACCATCCGGTACCCGGCAGTGCTGCGACGCTGACGTCGATCACGCCGGCTTCCGGCATCCAGTTGTGGTAGACGATGCCCGCGATCATGCGGCCCTGCTCGTCGATGATGCCGAGCGCCTTGCACTTGCCGAACGGGCGACCGTGCATGTGCGGGATCATCTTCGCGACCGCGGTCGCGACCGTTTCGGGCTGATCGTAGACGTAGCGCAGCATTGCCATTACCATCCTGTCGTATCGCCAGCGCCCGTAGTGTCGCCGGTACCCGTGGTGTCACCAGTGCCCGTGGTATCGCCGGCGCCCGGGTCAAACCCACCAGTTCCGAACCCGCCGAACCCGCCGGCTTGGCTCGCGGCGCTGCCCTCGAACCCACCCGGCCCAAACCCGCCGGGGCTCGCTACGGAGCCAATCTCGCCGGTGCCGCCCGTGCTCATGCCGCCCGGGCCGACACCGCCACCGGCACCCATGCCGCCGAAGCCGCCGCTGCCACCGGCAGCCGCGCCGGCAGCCGCCGCGCCAGCCTCGGATGATGCCGCCGCTGCACCTTCACTCATGCCCGACCCCGGTCCGCCGATCGCGCCGGTCGCCGAGCCGCCGAAATCCATGCCGCCGCCGCCCATCGGCCCGGTGTCGGTCAGCCCGGCGGTATCCACTGCGCCTTGGCCGCTGAGGTCACCCAGGTCGACAGCGCCCGGCGCCGTTGAGCCGCCCCAGCCTGTAGGATTGCCCATGGAGTCGAACGCCGGGGTGGAGCCGAAATCCATCTCGGCAGCAGGAGCTGGTGCGGTAAAACTGAACCCCGGACTAAATATACCACCCGGCGAAACCATCGCCCCGGCAGTCTGGCTCAAAGCTGCGTTGGCCCCGCCCTTTCCGCCGAACGACATGGCGCCCGGGGTGCCCTCTGCTATCACACTGCCAGGGGTACCGGGGGTGGCGCCGGGGAGGCCGCCGGGGATGCCACCAGGTAACCCAGCAAACCCGGGTGTGGGTCCGCCGGGAACGCCGCCGGTCGGGGTTGCCATGGCGTTGGCGAAATCAAACGCGGGGGTATAGTCAGGCGCGTTGGGGTCGGCCGGGTCGTTCGGGTCGCTCGGGTCATTCGGGTCGCTCTTGCCGGTCGCACTTTTGGCGCCGGCGGGCGCGGCCGGAGCGGACGGTGCGGTAAAGCTCGTTGTCGAGGTTGACTTGGCCCCCAGCGGATCGCCCGTTGGCGATGTGGTGTAGCCGCCACTAGGCGTCGCGCCCGGTATGTCGCTGTGCTCGCCGGGAAAACCTCCCGTTGGTGTAGCGCCGGGCGCGCGCCCGCCGCCGCTCATCGGATCGGGACTGGTCATGTCAAACACCGTTCCCGGCTCGAACATATTTCCTGACGGTGGCGCGGTTGCGGTGAACGAGTCTATCGGGCTACCCCAACCCTGCGCGGACGGTGCCGGTGCACTCGGCGCACCTTCGCGTCCCCCGGACGGCGTCGGGGCTGGCGTGGCGCCTTCGCGCCCTCCAGCCGGCGTCGGGGTTGCCGTAGTCGTCGACATCGCCTGCGCGATCGCGTTGGCCTGCGCGACCTGGTCCATGATGTCGGCAACGGTGGCGTCTTCCTCGCTACTATCCCTGCCGCCGCGACTGCTCGGGGTTGGCGCTGGTGTTCGACTGCCGCTGTCCTCCGGGCCAAACATGCTCCTTCCGGGGGGTGCGCCTTCACGAAACCCGGGAACGCCGCCGCTAAACAAGGGTCCAATGGCAACACTTGAGGCGTCACCAGCCTGCTGTCCGCCGGCCATGCCGTAATCGCCGGAACCACCGAACCGATAGTCGTTCGGCATGGCGGTCAACTGGTCAAACCCAGGCGCCGCGGCGGCGCCCGGTGCGGCCACCTGTTTTGCCAGCAGCGCGGCCGCAATCGCGTTGCGCCGCGCGTCGACGTCGTAGTCCTGGTTCCAGGCAAATGCCTGCAGCGCATCACGATCGGCAATACCGTATGAATTGGACGGGTCGGGCGTATTGATGTTGTTGGGACCAGTGAAGTCCGCCAGCGTCAGCTTGCGCTTTGCCATGGCCCTGCCCCTAGACGTTCACGCCGGCGAGTTCATAGGTCGCACCAAGCGCAACCAACTCGACGTCCGGCCGCGCCTGCTGGCCGACATAGACCTGCACGATCGGCGCATGCGCGAAGCCGGTCATTCCAATTGAAACCCACAGCGTGTTGCGATGCGGCGGGCGACCAAGACCCGGCGCGTCCCATAGCGCATCGTCCCACAGCCCCTCATCCCAAACATCGGCAATGCCGGGGTCCAGGCCAATCTCGGGCGGCGGCGGAATAACCACTTGAAAATCCACCGTGGCCGATAGTTGCGGCTGAAACGGCTCGTTCGCCCGCGAGGTGAAAATCGCACGCATCTGATGCAGCGTGACCTGCTGCGACGGCGCCTTGAACATCTCCCAACCGCCAACCAGAGTGGCGACATAGGGCGCACCGTCATCATAGCCGGTGCGGTTGGCCTGCATCACGATGCCGCCCTGCGTTCCGAAAAACATGTCCGCGCGCATGCGAATAAAGCACGTGGCGTCCCACCCCATGAAACGGCACCAAGCGCCGGTCGTGTTGTTCGACGCCAGGCAATAACGCTGGCCCGGCGTGCCGCCCGGAATGGCGACAAAAAACGCGCCGTACTCGTCCCACTTCTTGATCGTCCACGGACTGGCGCGCTTGGGGCTCTCGACGTTATCGCGCCATAGCGGCTTGATCATGCGGGTAAGTGTGGCAAGCTCCATCTGCCCGGCGTCCTTCTGGATCGCCAGGCTGATCGGCACCATGCCGTCGACCGTGAGGATGATCAGGTCGCCGCCAATCAACGTATGGGCGTTCATGCCCATCGGCGGCGCGACCTGGTAGCGCCCTTCCTGACGCCACGAATTGATGTTCGATGGGTCCGAGCCGGTGAAGATCAGCAATTCGCCCTGATCGGTGCAAAAAACACACTTATCGTCGATGCCATCGCCGGCGTCGATCGACCAGGTCGCGCCCCACAGCAGCTTGCCGCCCTTGGTGGCGGCGCCGGAAAGCGGGATTTCCGACAGCAGCCCACCCACCGCATTAAGCGGCAGGTACCAGGCGCTCATCGAGTTGGCCTCGATGAAAAACCACCTGTTGCGGTACTTCCAGACGTAGGTCAGGTTTTTGCCGTCTACGACCAGGCGTCCAGCCGGGCCGTAAATGAACGAAGAACCATCGGTCGCACTGCTGACCCACAATCCTGGGCTGGCAGTACGCGCCGCGGCGAACGTTCCGGCCCCGGCGCTGGTGTGAGCGGATGTTGCTCGCCAGTGGGTGTTGTCGCTTGCGTCATAGGCGGTGGCGTTGAGCGCATAAGCGGTGCTGTTTGCCCACACTGTCATGGTGGCGTTGAGCGTGACCCATGACGTTCCATTGAACCGTAGCGGGTAATCGCCGGCGTCGTTGAGCGCGAGCAGGTAATCGCCCGAAGCATTCGCCAGTTGCGAGCCGACGTAGTTACCACTGGTCTGCCCACTCTTGACCAGCACCGGCGTGCTGGTCGTCACGTCGTAGACCTTGGTCGCGTTGGCGGCGAACATCTTCTGCACATTGCCGCTCTGATACTCGAACGCTGAGATGATCGGCGTTGTCTCGGGCAGCACGCACCAGCGTGTACAGCCACCGCGCAGTTTCACACCGCGCAATGTCGGCACCCAGTTGTCCGAGATGATGCAGCTCCCCGGCTGCATGAACGCCTCGTTTTCCATCTGGTTGATACCGCGCGTCGGCGCCGGCAAGGTCGTGGCGCGCAACGCCTGCGCATACGGCTGATCCACCGGCTGGCGGCGGAATGCGACGTGCCTGCTCATGGCGTCGGCAGTGCAAAGGGATAAGCGATCCCGCGCGCATGCGCCGAGATCGGCGCACGATCGATCATGATCGGCATCGGCTTGTCGGCGCCCATCGCCAGCGCCATGGCATCCGACCAGGTGCCCATGTCCTCGGCATAGGGCGAGCCCTTGGACTGCTTCCAGTCGAAGATCATGCCAAGCTTGAGAATGCGTTCGTCAAGCCGGAAGACGTCGGCGTCGTTCAGGAACGTGTCGCCGTACCCGCCGGCGTTGAGTGCAATGCAATTCTTGTTGAGGTAGGAAAACCGCGCCGTGACCCCTGCGCCCATCGCCGGCCAGATCAGGATCTGATTGCCGAGCAAGGTCCACTCGCCCCAGGCATCGATCCAACCCGCGGCGCGGCGCATCATCCACTCGTCGGTGTCGGCGATGTAGCGCATCGGCTGCATGGCCGAAGTCGAGCGCCAAACACTTGTCGTCAGCAGCATGCGCTTGTAGTCGGCCGGCAGGTTGAACGCGGTCGTGACGCCGTCGCCGGTGTAGGTGACCGACTTTTTCATCACCTGCCATTCGCGCGTATCGTAGGCGATGCGCTGCGCCATTTCGTTGGCGCAGGCGAGCAGTTCGCGTGCGGTGCGGTTGGAGTTTATCGTCGGGATGAGCGCGATTGGAGCCGCCACGCCGACCCGCGCGCAAACATCCTGCACCACCGTGAGCAGCGTCATTCATGCCGCCTTGCTGGGCCGCGCCTCGAGCGCCATCCGCGTCAGCGTCTTGCGGTTGGGGTTGCCCTGCGGCTCGTGCCCGGTGTTGACCTTGATGTACTCGCGCAATTGCTCGCTGGTCATCTCGTCGAACTGCTCGCCGGCGGCCTCGGCCGCCTTGCGCGCAGCCTCGAGGTCCTGCTCGAGCGCCATGTTCTTCGCGCGCATCGCCTCGAGTTCGGCGGCGAGCACGGTGTTGTGCGAGTTGCTCTTGCTGTCGGCGAGGAACTCGACCGCCTGGTTCTTCAGGTCGCGCCCGCCGGGGCCAAGGTTCTTCAACTCCTGCCCGTCCACGATCGCGAGCTGCTCGACGGTGTAGACGTTCTGCGCGCGCAGTTCGGCGCGACGGCCCGGCGTGAGGAACGGCGCGTAATCGAGCGGCGTGCCCGACTTGGTTTGCGCGGCGTGCGCCTTGAACTGCTCGTACTGGTGGCGGAACCGCTGCGCGTAGGTGATCTGATGCTGCTCGCCAGTATATCCGTTGATGAGCCAGTGCGGCCAGAGCGTGTGCGCCGGCTGCGTTGTGAAATTGCGCGAGCCCGGCGCGCGGATGTCGCACACCTCCATGTCTTCGTGGATCGGCCGGCCTTCGGCCGCGCTGCGCGCCTCGTTCTTCTCGGAATGCAGGCGGAACAGGACAACGAGTGCTGCATCGGGGTCGCGCGGATCGATAGCCATAGTTACGCCTTTCTCTGCGCCGGTCTGAGCGGCTGTGGTTGGTCCCGGAGTCGTCGGCCCTGGGCTTGTCCAAGTGCAGGACAGGCGGCTCCGGGTTATCGGGCGCGGTTGGCTGGGGAGTTACCCGCGCCCGAAACGATCAGGAGCCCGGTACGGAGTCGTACAATCTCCAGTTGAACAGCGGATTTGTCATCGTCAATTCACCCATCCACCCTATGAACTGAGCGATGGCATCCTTATCGATGGGCATTTGGCCATCACCCTCGAACAGCTTGTCGAAGTTGCGGTTCGGGTGATAGCGCAGCCGGAAGGTGTCGGTGTTCAGGCCGAACGTGGTGTTCGCCGGCATGTTGGAGCCGATGCCTCCATCCAATACTATCTCGGCCCGCTTTCCGCCGCCGATATATTCGAGCGCCGAGAACCCGAGTTTACCGAGAGATGTCTCGTTGGTCTGACGCTGGATTGCAATGGTGGCCGCATCGTATGCCGCGTAATGCTCCGGGCTCATGATCAGCAGGTCGGCGTAGTCGCGCCCGCGGCTTTGCTTGGTCATCACCGCATTGAGCAGCGGCCGCACCGTGGTCGAATTGACCTGGGTGCCGATCGCCGCCGAATAGGTGTGGGCGTCATAGGTCTTGGTTTGCCAAATGGTCGACAGGTTGCGGTCGATGCCGCCGTAGGTGCCCGACGTGGTCACGATCGGTACAGCCGTCGCCAGGCCGGTGATCTGCTTGCCGCCGTTGGCCGAGCCGTCCGAATAGATGCCGGCGTCCATGGTATCCTCGAGCGCCTTCTCGGCGGCCTCCATGTAGCTGTCGAGCACATCCATCAACTGACTGTCGCCCTCGTTGTTAAGAATTTCCTGCATCGAAAGAACGATCGGCACGACCACCATCTTCGGCTCGAAAAAGGCGTCATTGAACAAGTCGATCGCGGGGTTCAGCAGTTGGTCATAGCCGTTGTACCACTGTGCGACTTGCTTGCCGATCTGCAGGGTCTGGCGGATGCGTGGCCCCGAGTAGGTCTGCCACAGCCCCTTACGGCGCATGACCGCAAGCAGGGCGTTGTTGTTGGATACGAGATCCTCGTAGCCGCTCGAGCGGTCCTCCAGTGCCATGCTGAGGATCTGCTGATATGCGGCTGCAGTAGTGACGTTCGGCACAATATGCCTCCACGACTAAACGGGTTGTCAGAGCGAGCCGTTGACGTGCTTGATCGCACGCGCAATCGCCTCGCGGCGTTCCGGCGGCTTGCCATTGCGGCGCTGCGCCCCGTTGGCAGGGCCATTGGCGGGCGCGCCGTGAATGCTGCGGTCGGGATCGGTACGGGTCTGAGCCGTCGTGGTGCGGGTCTGAGCCGCTGTGGCCGGTCTTAGCAGTAGGGCGCGCCGGTACGCCGTGTCGACGTCAAAGCCGAACTTGATTTCCTGCTCGATCAGATCGCCAAGCTCATCGAACCGGGGGTGCGTGTCGGCGTACCGATCAAGCGCACTACGGGTATGCGTGAACTTGCGCTCATACTGCATCTCCTGGATGCCCTGCGCAAGGGTGTTCACCATCGAATGCAACTGTCCGATCTGATGGCTCTGCGCAGTCTGGGCGTTCTCGCCCTGCGCCATCCTGTGCTGTTCCGGCGTCTGGTTGAGATAGGCCCAAGCCAGATCGCGGAAGGTCAGCTTCTGCCCGTCCGGCGAGCGCAGGTTGAGATTGTTGGTGATTGTATCGAACGCCCGAAACGGCTCGGCCCGCAGCAGCTTTTCCATCCCGGTGTAGCGGTCCAGTGCCTCGCCGAGCGTGGTGCCGTGATCGCGCGCCATTTTCTCGTAATGGCGGATGCTGCTCATGGTCTTGTGGTCGGCTTGGTAGCGGTTGAACGCTTCGCCGAACTCCTTGTGCATGCGGTGGATATCGCTGCGCACGTTCACCGGCGTTGCCGCCCAGTCCGCCTTGGCGTGCTCGGTCATCCGGCGCGGCGGCTCGCGATAGGGGTCGTTTTCCGGGAGTTGCTTGTATACAGCCGACGCGGTTTGTGTGGCATTAGGCGCACTTTGTGACGCATCTTGACGCATATGCGTCGTGTGCGTCTCGTCTTGTGGCGTTTTCGGCGCGAACCGCCCGCGATCGCGCGGCTGGTCGTCCGGCCGCTTTTTCAGGTCGATCTTCTCGGGCTTCTCGGGCTTCACGCGCTCGGGCTTCGTCTCCTCGGGCGGCTGGTTGTCGCCCATCTTCGCCTTGCGCGGTTCGCCCTTATCGTTCGGGTCGCGCGCCTTGGCCCGCTCGATCGCCTTGCGGATGCTCTCGCGCCGCGGATCGGCATCCTTCATGTCGACCGGCTGTTTTTCCGGCGGCTGATTGGTGACCGGCGCCGGCGTGTTCACCGGATCTGGATTGATCGGAACTTCGGATTGCGCCGCGGCAGGCGCAGGGGCATGTGCAACACCGACATCAGACATAGAACCACTCCTTCGGCCGGGTTACCCCGGCGGGGGTCGAGTGCGGTCTGTTTGACCGTATTTGCGGTCAGGCTGACCGTAGCTTTTCTATCGCCTTGCGCAGCGACTGCTGCCGCGCCTCTTTTACTTTAGGGTCCGCCGTCGCGCGCACCTTCGGTTTCGGCTTCTCGTTGCCGACCTCGGTGAGGCCCAGCGCCCGACCGACCGCGCGGAACTGGCGCTTGCTGGTGTAGAACTTGCCGTCCACTTGCTCAGTCTCGGGCATGATGTCCGAGATCACGTAGGGCCGGGGCAGCGCAGAGCGCGCAACCGGAGTGGCATCTCGCACGAAACGCCATCTGTTGGGCGCGATCTCGACCAGTTTCGTCATGACAACGTCACCATGGGATCGATATAGAACGTGGATGATGCCTTCGCGCACTTCACACGCGCATACACCCACCCCTTTTGCTGCGCGGTGAACGTCACCGCGAGCTTGAACGCAGTGGTCGAGCCGCCCCATGTTGCCGAACTGGAAGCCTGGCCGGCGGCGGCCGTAAGCAGATCAGCCTTGCCGTCGTTAACGAACGACCCTTGCGGCGAACTGGCATCGCCGAGATATTCGACATCAATCCAAATGTCGTCGTCGTTCGGCACTGCGCCACCGCCCCAGATACCCTCCACCGTCGCAGTAACCGCCGAGCCGACGGTGTCGTTCCAGATTGCGATCGGTGGACACTCAAACGACAGGCTATAGTTACAGTTGGCGGTCGTGATGACCTTCCACGCGATCGCCGTTGTGCCATCGCTAGCGCCGCCGGTGCGGACAATGGTGGTCTCGTGGTCGAGCGTGCCAGTGAGGCGGTGCCGGAAGATCGTGTAGTTGACCCCGGCAGAACCGGAACGGATGAAATCCACCTCGCTCGCACCGTGCGCCAGCGGCACCGCCGACTTGGTGACGGCTGCGTCCAGCTTGCAGTCGACAAAGTTGAACTTGACCGCATTGGATGTTCCTACCGCGTTGCACAGCGTCTTGCCTGAACCCGCCGCGCTGAAATCAACGCCGATGCATTCCACCTCCCCGCCATCTGTGCTCAGCACCTGAAACAATTGCGTCGGGATTGTGCCAAGCAATGCAGATGGCGTGTTGCGCCATTTCATAACAGCGGAAATCTGGACGCACTGATTTGTATTGCCAAACGACATCGTCGTGTTGTTCAGTTCGACATAGGTGCCGCTTGCGAGCATTTGTATTTTGGCGCCCGCAGCCGTGTTGACCAGGCGCAAGGAACAGTTATCAAAGCGCAATGACACACCGGCCGCATTGGCCAATACGATGGTCACCGCATTCACTGCCGTGCCGCAGTTGAAGATAATGCCGTCGTAATGGCTGAACCCGGTGAAGGTAATGCCCCCAAACGTCGTGGTGGTAACCGTCGCTGTGGCGCGGCGATCTGCGCTGACCGGTGGCACCGAGCCTGCGCGGTTTACGCAAACAATCTTGGTAGGAGCAGTAACCGTGCCGAGAGAAGCAAGTGCGATATTGGTTCCCGCCGCAGGCGTTTCCGCATGATCATGCGCGACGTAGTATGTGTCACCTGCCGCATGCCCGGTGAACGCCGCCGTCAGCGTCGTGTACGCATTGGCCCAGCTCGTGCCATTGGCGCTACCCGTCGCTCCCGACCAAACGTAATACGATGCCACGTGCTACCTCACAGATTGACCATGTTCCCGAGGACATAAGCCTCACGCAACGTGCCATCACCGTTGACGGCCACCGGCCCCGCGAGCATCGCGCTGCCGGCAAAACCGCCGCCCGTCACACCAATATCGAAACCTTGATCCGTGATCACCTCGACCGAGAACACCGCAGCGGCTGCGGCGCCACTCGTGACCACGCGATAATTTCCGGGCGACCACGTCGCAAATGTCTGGCTTGTCAGCGTGTCGGACGCGCCCACGGCAGTGCTCGACCATGTGACCGGGTAGGTGTTGGCAGTCGCGTCGAACGTGCGCGTGCCGGTCTTGTTGAGATCGATGATCGGATGCCACGTTGTGTTGGAAAAGTCCGACATCTTGATAAGAATGTTGCTGGCTTGAAGATCGATTGATACCGAAGCCGCAGCAGCCGAAGGCGTCGTTACGATCACGACGATTTTCTTCACCCTGCCCCACACTTGCCAATACTCGCTGGCGCCAATCAATCCGGTGTAGGTGCGCTTGCTGTAGGAGTAGAGCGGCAATCCGGCCGCCCCGGCATTCGACAGGTCGACCACCTCGGGACACCCGGTCACGCTGGTGAACGTGCAGATCGGCGCCGGATGCACGATCAGGCGCAAACCAAAGGACGGATTGTAAGTCCGCGTCGGCCAACCCCCGCTGGCGGTAGTCGTGACGTACACATTGGTCGAGTCGTAGGTCACGTTGGTGATAGAGAACGACCCAATTGTCCCGACATTGGCATCGTAGAAAAACATCTTCGCGCCAATGACCGGCCACTGCTCGATCCAGCCGTAAGCCTTATAACTCAGCGGGATCGTAATAACCCCGCCCGACTTGGTAAACTCAGTGTTGACGCCAACACTGGAACTGGTCCCGCCAATGATCACATGGCCGCTCTCATGCGTCGTCACAGCGCCGAAATTCTTCACCTGACTGCTGGTCACGACCAACTCGTTGCAATACCCGTAAGTCGCGCTTGGCGTCAGTATGCCTATGCCGGATATCGTTCCGACCGTGCTGCCATTGCGGATCGTGCATTTGTATGGCGTACCCGTGATGGAATACCTGATATCGGTATCGTCCGCGATAAACGCCGTTACGCTCGCACTCTGGAATGAAAGCCCGCCCCAGTCGCATCCGTTCATCGTGAATGCCGTAATGAGCTTGTCGACCTCCATGGTGCAGAGAATGCCGAGACATGTATTGAGCGTCACTGCCTTACACATCGTAACGTGCGGCCCCCAGATGCTCTCGAAAGTACAACCATTCAATGTCAGGTTAAGACCCGTCATCCCCATCTGTGGATGGTGCGCAATGGTCAGGTTGTTGAGGACAGCAGTGTGATCAAACTTGGCATCAAACGCATAAAGCGTCGCTGGACCTCCTGACGTATACTGCCCATTCTCGGGAGGGGGCGTCGTCCCCGTCTCGTCTAAATACAACGGCCACGTCGAAAAATACGAGTTCACCAACGGCGCCAGGAACGTAATCTTGCCGTAGGTCGGACTGAGCGTATCACTGTCGATTGCCGTGATGAAGACGTACTCGAACCGTTGGTGATTGCTCGGGTAGCCGCCGTATTGCAACCCAAACCCG
>Ga0207683_10005075_pt1 | contig 11294 bp, 9 predicted proteins | sample KBSM73metaG_FD_184333 | JGI IMG/M metagenome (GOLD analysis project Ga0207683, IMG submission 184333) | Miscanthus rhizosphere microbial communities from Kellogg Biological Station, Michigan, USA - KBS M7-3 metaG (SPAdes) (version 2) | ecosystem: Host-associated > Plants > Roots > Rhizosphere >...
GCGCGATGGACATGGGTGACGTCGGATCCAGCCCCAAGCCCGTCCTTGAAATAGAAATCGCGAATTCGTCGCTGAACAGGTGAAAGTTCCATGGGAGTCGTTAAGGCCGGAGGGTGTACTTCAAGCCGTACTGAACACGGCGTTGGAAAATTTGAATGATCTTTACAATCACTTGTACGACACACTGCAAGTTATTGTTATATATGTGTTTATTTACAGGCACACGACGTGCTTTAACTGCACCGTCACCCTTGAGGAGCCTGCAATGAAGTCCATTATCGCCCACACGCGCTCGACACTGATGGCGGGTGCGCTCGCGATTGGTATCGCGGCGTTCGCCGCACCGGCGCAAGCCGATCTGATGTTCGATCTTGACGTCGACGGCTGCACCGGCGGCTGCGGCGTGAGCGGTACCGTGTTTGGCACGGTAACGCTCAGCGTCGTCGACGTCGACACGATCCATGTCGACGTGGAATTGACACCCGAGTTCACAACGATGTTCGTCAACACCGGCGCAGGGTATTCGCTGACCTGGGTGGGACTCACGGGCGAGACCGTCAGCGCCCTCACCGACGGCTTCAGCTTCCTGGGCATGGGAACGTACAACACCGGCGGCAACTTCGGCACGTTCAACTACGCGATCGACTGCGTCGTCGGCGGCGTCGCGTGTCCGAAGATGGGTGGCGGCAATGCAACGACGAGCACGCTCGAGTTCGACGTCACGCATGCACCCAGCCTCGCGCTCACGGATTTTGCGGCAACCAATCCGCAGGGTTTTTACTTTACGGTCGATTTGATCGGACCCACCGGACGAACAGGCGTCGTCGCTGCCGATTCGTCGACGAGCACGGATTGCATACCCGGCTCGCCGGAATGCAGCCCGGACACCAACGTGCCGGAGCCGTCGACGCTCGCGCTCCTCGGTGCCACGCTGCTCAGTGGCGTCGCACTGCGGAGGCGCCGCGAGCGGCCGACCGCGTAGCTCGGTCCACCAAAGCGATGTAAAAAAGGCCGGTTCGCCGGCCTTTCTCACGTTCGCGGACCCTATCTACGCCCCGCCGGAAACCGGGCCGAAAGCCACCGCACTGATCGATTCGACAACGCGCTTTGCTTCGAGCGAAGCGATCTCCGTTGCGGAGTAACCGTATTCACGCAGCAACTCGCGCGTATGCTCGCCGAGCATCGGCGCGGCACGGCTGACGCGTGTCGGCGTCGCCGAAAAATGGATCGGACATCCAAGCGTCTTCGTCGCGCCTGCCTGCGGGTGTGTATTTTCTACCACCATTCCCCGCGCCAGCGTTTGCGGATGCGCCAACGCCTCGCCGATCGACTGCACGGCGCCGACCGGCACGCCCGCCTGCTCGAAGGCGTCGATCCATTCTGCTCGCGTACGGGCGCCGAGAATCGCGTTCATCAGCGCCACCAGCGTGTCCCGATTTTCCATGCGCGCCGAATTGCTGGCGAAACGGACGTCGTCGCGCCATTCCGGATGGCCCAGCACGTCGGCGATACGCTCCCAGTTCGCCTGGTTCGCGCCGCCGATGTTGAGCCAGCCGTCGCTGGCGGCAAACGCCTGGTAGGGCGCCGTCAGCAGATGCGCAGAACCGGTCGGGCCCGGCGACACCCCGGTGGCGAAGTGGATTGCCGCCTGCCAGTACGTCTGCTGCAGCGCGGCTTCCATCAGCGACGTGTCGACGACCTGCCCCTGCCCGGTCCGCTGCTTGTGGACGTACGCGGCCAGGATGCCGACGGTCGCGAGGATTCCCGCATTGATGTCCGCCACCGGACTGCCCGTCTTGACCGGCGGCCCGCCCGGTTCCCCGGTAATCGCCATCAGGCCTGCGAAGCCCTGCGCGATCAGGTCGAACCCGCCCTTGTCGGCATAGGGACCATCGCGCCCGTAGCCGGATATCGCGCAGTAGATCAACCCCGGGTTGGCCGCCGCAAGCACGTCGTAGCCGAGGCCGAGCTTCTCCAGTGTTCCGCGGCGATAGTTCTCGGTCAGTACGTCGGCGTTGCGCACCATCCGCAACAGCACGTCGCGGCCCGCTGGCTGCTTCAGGTCGATCGCGATGCCGCGCTTGTTGCGATTCAGCATCATGAACGGGGCGGACACGCCGTTCACTCGCGGTTCGCGATAGCCGCGCGAGTCGTCGCCGCCGGGGAGCTTCTCGACCTTGACGACATCTGCGCCCATGTCGGCCAGCAGCATGCCGCACGTGGGCCCCGCCATGATCTGCGCGAGCTCGAGCACGCGCATTCCGCGCAGCGGGCCGGGATGCTCGGAACCGTGCGTTGCTTCAGTCATCGCATCGAGCATCGGGTGCGGCGCTCACTTGCCGGTGAACTCGGGCTTCCGCTTCGCGAGAAACGCCGCATAACCGACTCGAAAGTCGTCGGTGTCGAAGCATGCGAAACCCTCGTCCGCCTCGCCTGCCGAAAGTGGCGCCGGATCGGCCAGCCGGCGCGCGAATTTCTTGTGCCAGCGGGCGACGAGGGGCGCACCTTCGGCAATGCGCGTGGCCGCTGCCGCGACTTCGCCCGCCACGTCCGCATCCGGGACGACCCGGGTAACGAGTCCCTTGGACATCGCCTCCGCGGCGTCGAAGATGCGACCCTCGAGCAGGATCTCGAGCGCGACATCGGTACCGACGAGGCGCACGAGCGCCGCCATCTCGGCGTGCGCCATCACCAGACCGAGGCTCTTGACGGGTGCTCCGAAGCGGCTCGACGCGCCGCAGATCCGCAAGTCGCACATCGCGGCGATCTCGAGGCCGCCGCCCACGCAAATGCCATGGATCTGCGCGACCAGCGGCACCGGACAGTCAGCAAGTGCGCGCAGCGTCGCGTGCATCACCGCGCCGTACGCGCGCGCCTGCGCCGAGTTCGCGCGCTCGAGCGCAAACTCCGCGATGTCGTTGCCGGGTGAAAATGCGCGCTCGCCCGCGCCGCGAACGACGATGCACCGCAGTTCACCGTCGGCCGACAACCGTCGGATTGCATCGCCGAGTGCCTGCCACATGCCTTTCGTCAGCGCGTTGAGCTTGTCGGGCCGATCGAGGACGACCGTCGCGATCGGACCTGCCGACTGCACGTCGATCAACGTCGGCATCACGACGCGGGCGCCCGCCGAAGGATGCGGCCGGCCGTTTCGAAAAGCCGAGAAAGCAGCGGCCAGAACAGCAGCAGCAACGCGAGCGTGGTGATCGAGCCGACGAGACCGTTCGACCAGAACACGCCGAGGTCACCGCCGGCACCGATCATCGACAGCCGGAACGCGTCCTCGCTGCGATTGCCAAGGACGAGCGCTAGCGTAAGAGGCGCCAGCGGAACGCCGATCTTCTTGAACACGTAACCGACGACGCCGAAGAGCAGCATCAGCCACACGTCGAACATCGCATTCTGAATCGCGAACGCGCCGATCGCGCATGACACGACGATCATCGGCGCCACCGCGGCGAACGGAATGCGCAGGATCGACGCGAAGATCGGCACGGTGGTCAGCACAATGATCAGGCCGACTACGTTGCCGAGGTACATCGATGCGATCAACCCCCACACGAAATCCTTGTGCTCGACGAACAGCAGCGGACCGGGGTTCAAGCCCCACACCATCAGACCGCCGAGCAGGATCGCCGCCGTTCCCGAGCCGGGTATTCCGAGCGCCAGCATCGGCAGCAGTGCCGACGTCCCCGATGCATGCGCGGCGGTCTCCGGCGCGAACACGCCTTCGATGCGGCCATGACCGAACGTCTCGGGATTCTTCGAGAATCGCTTGGCGAGGTTGTAGCCCATGAACGATGCCGCAATCGCGCCGCCCGGCGTGATGCCGAGCCAGCACCCGATCGCCGACGACCGCACCAGCGTCACCCAGTAGCGCGGCAACTCGCGCCACACCTTCAGCACGACGCGCAGGCTGATCGCCGCCGCGTGGCCGCGAAGTGCCAGCCGCTCCTCCATCGTCAGCAGGATCTCGCTGATGCCGAAAAGGCCGATGACCGCGACGAGAAAGTTGACGCCGCGCAGCAGCGGGTCGAAGCCGAACGTCATCCGGAGCCTGCCCGATACCGTGTCCATCCCGACGGCAGCGAGCAGCAGCCCGAGCGCCATCGAGATGACCGTCTTGTGCTTCTCCTCGCGGCCGAGGCCCACGAACGAGCAGAACGTCAGCAGGTAGACGGCGAAGAACTCGGGCGGCCCGAAGCGCAAGGCGAACGACGCGATGCGGGGCGCGAGAAACGTGATCAGCACGACGGCGACGAACGAGCCGATGAACGACGACGTGAAGGCCGCGGTCAGCGCCTCGGCGGCCTTTCCCTGCTGAGCCATCGGATAACCGTCGAACGTCGTCGCAACCGACCAGGCCTCGCCGGGAATGTTGAACAGGATCGACGTGATCGCACCGCCGAACAGCGCGCCCCAGTAGATGCACGACAGCATGACGATCGCCGACGTCGGATCCATCGTGAACGTCAGCGGCAGCAGGATCGCGACGCCGTTCGGTCCGCCAAGGCCCGGCAGCACGCCGACGAAGATGCCAAGCAGCAGTCCGACCAGCATCAGCGCGAGCGTCTTCCACGTCAGCAGGACGGCAAAGCCATGCAACAGCAGTGTGACGGCCTCCATTCGGGCGCGATCTAGGGCCTAGAAGCCGAACAGCGCTTCGATCGGGCCTTTCGGCATGATGACGTCGAAAGCGATCTCGAACGTCACGAACATGATCAGCGCGAACACCACGCTCGTCAGCAGCGACTTCCACCACGCGATCCGTCCGATGAACCGCATGAAGCCTGCGACCAGCAGCAGGCTTGCGACGTAGATGCCGAGAACCTGCACGAGTGCGACGAATACGAATGTCGGCACGAATACCTGCAGGACGCGCCGCAGCTGGTCACGGGTGACAAACGGCTTCGACGAGACCCTGCGCAGGACGACGATCCGCGCAAGGCCCCACAGCGACGCGCCGGCGAGGATCACGCACAGGTAGAACGGCATGTAGCCGCTCTGCGGGCCGTCCTTCGCCCAGCCCATGCCGCTGCGCCAGTTGTCGAACCCGAGCAGCAGCGCGAGCGCCAGCAGCACGACGTAGACGACCGCCTCGACGCTGCGAGTGCTCGTCACCGGCGCCGACGTGCCGGAAGGCGCGTCCGGGTCGTCGACGACGATCTCGGATTCAATGGCTGCCATCAGCGTCGCGCAAGGAAAGGACGTGCGCGCCCTTCCCCGGTCGGGAAAGAGCGCGTCGAGACGACGGCACGCGCCGCTACTGGGCGACGAAGTCCGCTTCGATCATCAGCTTCTTGTTGAGCGTATCGTCCTCCTCGAGGAACGACAGCATATCGTTGCCGGTCAGGAACACGGGTTTCAGCGCCTGCTTCTCCATGTATTCCTTGTATTCGGGCGTCTGCGTGACCTTCTTGAACAGGTCGACGTAGAAGGCCGTCTGTTCCGGTGTCATCTTGCCCGGCAGGAACATCGCGCGGAGCATCAGGTACTGCATGTCGAGACCCTCTTCCTTGCAGGTCGGGATATCGTTCCACGACATCGTGTCGGTCACCTTCGTCTTGTACGCGATCCGTTCCTTGTCGAACACGCAGAGCGCGCGAACTTGCCCCGCCCGCCACACTTCGAGGTTCTCGGACGGGTTGTTCACGTTCGCCGCCGTGTGATTGCCCACGAGTTGCGTCGCGGCTTCGCCACCCGACTTGTACGGCAGGTACGCGAATTTCGCGCCGGTCTTCTTTTCCATGAAGACCGTGAGGACGTGGTCCTCCCGCTTCGAGCCCGTGCCGCCCATCTTGAACGGCGGATTCGCAGTCTTCGCCGCCGCGACGAACTCCTTGACGTTCTTGTACGGCAGCGTGGTGTTGTCCCACAGCACGAACTGGTCCATCGCGATCACCGAAACGGGCGTCAAATCGCGCCAGTTGAACGGGATCTTGGCCGCCAGCGGCAGCATGTAGATCAGTGAATACGCGATCAGCACCTTGTTCGGGTCGCCGTCGCTGGACTTCATGTACATCAGCGCTTCGGCGCCCGACGCGCCGCCTTTCAGCGACACCACCATCGGCTGGTTCATCAGCTTGTTCTTCTGGATCGCCGCCTGCATCATCCGCGCCATCTGGTCAGACGCGCCGCCGGCGCCGGCGGCGACGACGATCTCGACGGGCTTCGTCGGCTCCCAGGCAATCGCGGGCGCACTCATCAGCATGATCGCCAGCGCGCCCCACCTGCTCGTGAACGTGTTCATCGCGATGCTCCTCCTAAGACGTCAATTGGCTTTGGTCCGGGTCTCTTGCGTTCGCCCGTCGTACATTATCACCGGTGTGCGCGGCCAGCGACTGCTAGCGTACACACCTTGACCCCATGAACGCTCCCGCGCCCCAGCCGCTCGTCTTCCACGCCAACAGGCCAGGCCAGGATGTGGCCGTTAGGCTGGCGAAAGTCGTCTCCGGTGCCGTCATGGCCGACGCCGCGTCGTGCGCGCGCTACGCGACCGATGCCTCGATCTACCAGGTGCAGCCGCTCGCGATCCTCGTCCCGGCGAGCGACGACGACGTGCGCGCTGCGACCGAGGTCTGCACGGCACTCGGGGTGCCGATCATTGCGCGTGGCGCCGGCAGCTCGCAATGCGGGCAAACCGTCGGTGCCGGGCTCGTCATCGACCACAGCAAGCACCTGAACCGCGTGGTGGCGTTCGATGCATCCGCGCAAACGGTCACCGTCGAGCCGGGCATCGTCCTCGACGAACTGAACGGCTGGCTGCGCAAGCACGGCCTGTGGTTCCCGGTCGACGTCAGCACGTCGGCGCAGGCCACGCTCGGCGGGATGGCCGGCAACAACTCGTGCGGCTCGCGCTCGCTGTACTACGGCAATATGGTGCACAACGTCGCTGCACTGGATGTCCGGCTCGCGGATGGGACCGAAGCGCGGTTCGGACCGGAGCGTGACATGAACGACGCGCCGCCCCGAGTGCGCGAGCTCGTTGCGGCGCTGCGGTCGATCGGCGAGCGCGAGCACGACGAGATCGCGCGCGTCGTGCCGCGTGTCATGCGGCGTGTGGGCGGCTACAACGCGGACGTGTTCAACCCGCAAAGCGAGCGCCCGTACACGGCGGACGGCAGCGTCAACCTCGCGCACTTGCTCGTCGGCAGCGAAGGCACGCTCGCATGGACGCGGACGCTTACATTGTCGCTCGCGCCGCTGCCCCGTCACCGCGCGCTCGGCGTCGTCAACTTCGGCTCGCTGCATGCGGCGATGGCCGCGACGAGTGAGCTCGTAGCACTCGGGCCATCCGCGGTCGAGCTCGTCGATCGGACGATGATCGACCTTGCGCGTAGCAATCCGTCGTTCCGTCCGGTGATCGAGCGTGCGCTGGTGGGCGAGCCCGACGCAATCCTGCTCGTCGAGTTCACGGGCGACGATGCGCCGGCGACACTGCGCAGGCTCGACGACCTCGAGGATGTGCTGGCCAACCACGGGCTCGAGCGGCATCTGGTCAAGGTCCCGCTCGCCGCCGAGCAGAAGTCGTTGTGGGACGTGCGGAAGGCGGGCCTCAATATCATGATGAGCCTGCGCGGCGACGGCAAGCCGGTGTCGTTCATCGAGGATTGCGCCGTCCCGCTCGCGCACCTCGCCGAATACGTCGACCGCCTCACCGAAATATTCCGCCGCCACGGCACGCGCGGCACGTGGTACGCCCATGCATCGGTGGGAACGCTCCATGTGCGGCCGATCCTCGACATGCGCCGCGACGGCGCGCAGAAGATGCGCGCGATCGCCGAGGAGGCGTCGGCGATCGTCCGCGAATACAAGGGTGCGTACTCGGGCGAGCACGGCGACGGGCTGGTGCGCAGCGAATGGGTCGCGTGGCAGTTCGGACCGCGACTCACACGCGCGTTCGAAGCGATCAAGGATCTGTTCGATCCCGCAGGGGTGATGAACCCGGGCAAGATCGTTCGCCCTTCGCGGATGGACGACGCGAGCCTCTTCCGGTTTCCGCCCGCGCATCGGACGCTCGCACTGGACACGGGCCTCGACTGGACCGCGTGGGACGTGCAGAACGATCCGCGCACCGGCGCGCTGAGTCCGCCCGGCAGCGGCGGCGATCCGGCGCACGGGTTCGCCAAGGCGGTCGAGATGTGCAACAACAACGGCCACTGCCGCAAGTTCGACGCCGGCACGATGTGCCCGAGCTACCGCGTAACCCGCGACGAGATCCATTTGACGCGCGGTCGCGCCAACACGCTGCGGCACGCGCTGTCGGGTGCGCTCGGGCCGTCGGTCGCGTCGACCGCCGTCCGCGACGCGCTCGATCTTTGCGTCGGCTGCAAAGGCTGTCGCCGCGAATGCCCGACCGGTGTCGACATGGCGCGGATGAAGATCGAGTTCCAGCATCAATGGCAGCGCGAGCACGGCGTGCCCTTGCGCGACCGGCTGCTCGCCTATCTGCCACGCTGGGCATCGCTCGCCGCACGCGTCGCGCCGCTACTGAACCTGCGCAACCGGTCGCCGGCGCTGGCGGCGCTGATGGAGCGGCCGACGGGCATTGCGGCCGCGCGCTCGCTGCCGCAATGGCGCCGCGACCCGTTCGCGCGCCAATGCGCTACGACCGATGCGAACGCCGACGTCGTGCTGCTCGTCGACACGTTCACCCGCTATTTCGAGCCCGAGAATGCCGATTCGGCGCTGCAGGTGCTGCGGGCAGCCGGCTTTTCCGTGGCCATCGCCGCGCCGATGCCAGCGGATGCATCGCGGCCGCTGTGCTGTGGCCGCACGTTCCTGGCGCACGGCCTCGTCGACGAGGCGCGGCGCGAAGCGAAGCGGATGATCGACGCACTCGTGCCGCATGTGCGCCGCGGTGCTGCGATCGTCGGACTCGAGCCGTCGTGCCTGCTGACGCTGCGCGACGAATTCCTGGTGCTCGGATTGGGTGACGCTGCGCGCGAACTCGCGGGGCGCGCGATGCTGATCGAGGAGTTCCTCGCCCGAGAGCAGGCGGGGGGACGATTGACGCTGGCACTCGACGCGCTGCCCGAGCGCCGCGCGCTCGTGCACGGGCACTGCCATCAGAAGGCGTTCGACGTCGCCGGCCACGTCGTCACGGCGTTGCGCTGGATTCCCGGCCTCGACGTCGAGATGGTCGAGTCGGGCTGCTGCGGCATGGCCGGCGCATTCGGCTACGGCGTCGACCACTACGACGTGTCGATGCGAATGGCGGAGCTGTCGCTGCTGCCGGCGGTGCGCAACGCACCTGCGGATACGCTGATCGTCGCCGACGGCACGAGTTGCCGGCACCAGATTGCCGACGGGACGCGCAACGACCGTCGCCGCGACGCCGTGCACGCCATCCGCGTGCTCGCGCGTGCGCTGCCGGCTGCGGAACACGATGGCGCGACGACGACGGTCGCGCACAGCCGATGACCAAGGGGCCGAACGCCGCGCCGCGGGCGGCGGACCTGACGCGAATATCGAGCGCGACGCTCGAGCACTACGATCGCCAGGCGGAGTCGTTCTGGCAGGCGACGCGCGATCATGACGTCCGCCAGAACATCGACGCGCTAATCGAACGCATCGAAGGTCGGCCGCCATTCACGCTGCTGGATTTCGGCTGCGGGCCGGGTCGCGATCTTTGCACGCTGACTGCACGAGGCCACGTCGCCGTCGGCCTCGAAGGCGCTGCGCGCTTCGTCGCGATGGCACGCGAACAGAGCGGCTGCGAAGTGCTGCAGCAGGATTTCCTGCACCTCGACCTTCCGCCGCAGCGCTTCGACGGCATCTACGCGAACGCATCGCTGTTTCACGTGCCGGCGTCGGAGTTGCCGCGGGTGCTCGCCGAACTGCACCTGGCGCTGAAGCCGCGGGGCGTGCTGTTCGCGTCGAACCCCCACGGCGATGACGAGGAAGGCTGGAATCGCGGCAGGTATGGCGCATACCACGCCCCGGCGACGTGGGCGCGTTACGTGTCGGACGCGGGATTCGTCTTGCTCGACGAGTACTTCCGGCCTGCGGGATTGCCACGGTCGCAGCAGCCTTGGCTCGCGACGGTCTGGCGCAAAACCGGCTGAGGAGCGCCGCGCGAGCGCCCCGCCGTGGGCGTTACGTCGACTCGGGCGGTGTGGCGCCGGGTTCCGGTGCCGGCGATTCGGCGGCCGCGCGATCGAGTTTCTTCTGCTTCTTCTCTTCCTTCTTGCGTTTCTTTTCCAGTTCCTTCTGGCGTTTCTGAAACTCGAAGTTGGGCTTGGCCAAGTGGGCGTCCTCGCTAGCGTCGGGTGCGGACCGATCGTCCGTCGATGACTTTTACCTCAAAACGACGCGGAAAACCAGTGAAGCGGCGCTGCCTCCACGTCGCGCCGCCGCGTGTCACCGTGGAAGCAACGATTCGATGAACGCATCGCAGCGGCCCGGCGACGACGGACAGGAAATCGTCCCGCTCGACGGGTTGAAGTTGCGCAGGTTGTAGTAGTACGTGCCACCCGGTTGCAGCACCGGGTAGCCGGGCCGCGACGGATCGGCCGTAAAAAAGTTGGTCACGGATATTCCCGACGCACGCGACACCGGACCGCTGGTTCCGGACGGGTCGGTCGCCCGGAAATCGCACGGTATCTTCGAGATCGTTGCCTCGCGCACCGTCGGCTCGCCGGCAAACTCGGCCGCCGACAATCGACCCACGCGCGTGCCGATCGTCGACGGCACGACGAATCGCACCGTCCAGGCGCCGTTCCATGCGAACGCGGGCGGGTTGATCATCCGCGCGCTCTCGACGCGCCCGCTCTGACTGCCGACGTCGCTCCACAGGTAGCTCGGGAACTGCGCGCACAGGCCCGGTGGCGACGGCGGGCTCGATACCCAGCCCAGCGTCATCGTCGCCGGATTGCTCGCCCCTGCGGACGTGCGGACGAACACCGAGTACGTATGGGGTCCCGGCGTCGTTTCGCGCGCGATGCAGATGTTGCTCGTGCTCGAGCAGCCGTTCCACGTGTAGCTGCCGGCGACCTTGTCGCATGTCACGGCCAGCACGACGCTCGAGTTGACGAGCGGCGGATCGGTTTGCGACGTGCGCGCCAGCGTGCAGGTCGCGACCGCACCCGCCGCTTCCCACGAGACGGTAACGCTCGCCGGTGCGCTCGGACCCGCGGCATTGCGCGCAACGACCGAATACGCAACCTGCCCCGCTGCGGCTGACGTTGCGATGCACGTCGATATCGCGCTCGTGCAACCGGTCCACGTGAACACCGACGGCGAATTGCTGCAAACTGCCGTGAGGGTCAAGGAGCTGCCGACGTTCGGCGTGC
>Ga0207683_10005077_pt1 | contig 11293 bp, 8 predicted proteins | sample KBSM73metaG_FD_184333 | JGI IMG/M metagenome (GOLD analysis project Ga0207683, IMG submission 184333) | Miscanthus rhizosphere microbial communities from Kellogg Biological Station, Michigan, USA - KBS M7-3 metaG (SPAdes) (version 2) | ecosystem: Host-associated > Plants > Roots > Rhizosphere >...
CACCGACAACGACATGAACAAGCTCCTTGACGCGGTGGTGAGCCGCGCGATCGAGGATGAGAACGCCGTCGTGTTCGCGTTCGGCCAGCGCACGGCGGAGGGCGTGCATGACATTCACATGAACCAAGGCAACGCTCCGGGGCACGCGAGCGAAGACGGTGCGTGGCAAGACGGCGGCCTGTTCGTGTACTTCCCGAGCGCCCGGCGATGGGTTGCCGTGTTCATCGCCTTCCACTCGCAGTCATTCCAGACCGACGTCGCCGGCCACGCTGCAGGCACACCGCCCGGACCGCGCAAGGCGAAGAAGGGGGCGGAGATGGCGCCCCTGGGGTTCTCGCTCGCGCCGTCCGAGGTCCAGGTTACGAAGGCCGCCCTCGAACCAGGCGAGAAGTTCGTGTCGACGGAGATTCCGATGCCGCTGACGCGCTCCTTGCGCGCCTACGCATTCGACCCGAGCCGGGGCCGCGTCCTCGACAACGACATGAAGATCGAGGTCCAGTATCGCCCCCTCGCTCCGGGGCCCGTCGAGCTGGGCCGTGATCCGGACCGGATCGCCGTCATCGACTACGACGGTCATACGCAGCAGTACTACAAGCCCGTCGATCTCGACGATGCTCGGATCCTGCTCGGCAGCGGTCTCTGGCCCAGCGAATCGGACGCGCGATTCCACCAGCAGATGGTCTATGCCGTTGCACGAGAGACGATCGAGCATTTCTCGTCCTCACTGGGGCGGAGGCTGCACTGGAGGCGTGCCGAACGAGACGTCGACGCGCATGGCTGGAAGGATGAGGACATCCTCTCTCTCGGGCTGTTCCCCCACGCGATGCGCGCACCGAACGCGTACTACAGCCCGGACGCGCACGGGATTCTCTTCGGCTACTTCGCGGCGGATCGAAATAACACGACACGTACACTTCCGGGACAGCCGGTCTTCACGTGCCTCTCGCACGACGTGATCGTCCACGAGATGACGCACGCGATCGTCGACGGTCAGCGCGGCTTCCTCCTCGAGCAGACGAACCGCGACGTCGCGGCCTTCCACGAAGGATTCGCCGATCTAGCCGCGCTGTTCCGGCATTTCAGTCATCGAGAGGTCCTGCTCGACACGCTACGGCGCACCGGCGGCAAGCTCTACAACTATCAGCTGCGCGCGCAGGCGACGTCGGATGCCGGCGCGGAGCCGACGCGTGGGCAGGCGAAGACACCGTTGCAGATCTCGGCCGAGATCGCCGACAGCAACCCGCTGATCGAGCTGGCTCTCCAGTTCGGTGACGCGACCGGTTTGCAGGGGGCCTTGCGCAGCGCACTGGGCACCGCACCTTCGCCAGACCCTTACAAGAACGTCACCGAGCCACACCAGCGCGGTTCGATCCTCGTGGCCGCAGTGTTCGATGCGTTCTTCTCGATCTACGTCAAGCGAACATCGGACGTCTTCGCGGTGTACCGCGCCGGTGGCGGCAGCGGCGATCCTGTGGACCTTCCGGCACCGCTAGCCAACCTGCTGTGCGACATCGCGATGGACACCGCGGATGGATTCTTCCAGATGTGTGTGCGCGCGCTCGACTACTGTCCGCCTGTCGACCTCACCTTTGGTGAGTATTTGCGCGCGATGGTGACCGCAGAGGTCGATCGCGATCCCGACGATCCCGACGGGATCCGGGAGGCCTTGATGCAGGCTTTCCGCCTGCGCGGCATCTTCCCCGACGGTGCGCGCTTCTTCTCCGAAGATGCGCTCTGCTGGAGCCGCGGCGACGAGCTCGGCTTGCCGCTGGTGAGGGGCCTGACGTTCGGCGATCCGAACGCGCTGAGCGCACAGGACCGCGCCCGCATTGCACCGGTGCTGCGCGGCTACTTCGAGGACCGCACCGTGCGCGCGCGGCTCGGCTTCGCGCCCGACCTGCCGGTGAGAGTGACCTCGTTCCATCCCGTGTTTCGCACGCACGTCGACGGCTCGCTTCGTCGAGACATGGTCGTCGAGGCAGTCCAGACGCAGCCGGTTTCATTCGATCATGACGGCAGATCTCGCTACCCGTTCCGCGGCGGCGCGACGCTCTTGATCGATTCCGGGAGCGCAACCGGGCGCGTCCGCTGGGCCGTCACCAAGCCGATGCTCACGACAGGTCGTGGCGCGAGCAAGGAGGCAACCGAACGTCACCTACGCCAGCAGGCATATCTGACGCACCTCGGGCTCGCGGGTGACCTGCGCGGCCGGGACCTGCACGTCGACTTCCGCCTCGTTCATGGAGGGATCTGAAAATGGCGAGCTCGAGCCTCGGGATTCGTATCCGTATGTATCGCGTGGGCTTCGGTGACTTCTTCCTGGTCACGCTCGGTGAGCACCACATCATCATCGATTGCGGCGTGTTCAAAGGCACGAGCGCGACGGGCGATATCGGCAGCATCGAAGCGGCGATCGCGGACATGGTGAAGGTCACGAACAAGAAGCTGGCGCTGATCGTGATGACGCATCGACACGCCGACCACATCGCGGGATTCGGGCGATTTGTCGACGTCTTCCGCGACTTCACCGTCGATGCGGTATGGATGCCCGCCTGGGAGGACGAGTACAACCCGACGGCGAAGAAGTTCCAGGCGGAGATGACCGCGCTCGCCACGCAGATGCAGGCGCAGCTCGACCTGCACCTCGCCGCGGGCGCGACCGTTGACCCCGAGCTCTATCACCGGATCGGGAATGCGACTGGAAACGAACCCGAGCTGGCAGCGGCCGGTGGTGGCGGCAGCAAGAATGCGATCGCGCTCGACCTCCTCAAGACCGGACTCAAGGTGAAGCCGGCGTACTTGAAGGAGGGAGATCCCGCACCGTTGCCGGCGTCGCTCAAGAGCATCGGACTGTCCGTGCAGGTTCTCGGTCCGCCGCCCGTCGAAGACGTCGAGCTGATGAAGCTCATGGACCTCAAGAAGAATGTCGGAGAATTCCTCGCGATCGCATCGGGCGGTGACGATGCAGACGGGGACTGGGAGCCGTTTTCGAGAGCGTGGTACGCCGACCCGAGCGAGCTCGAGTCTTCGGCGTTCGGCGAATGGATATCCGATCGCGGACGGAGCGAGTCCCCTTCGCCGGCCGCCGTTGCTTCAGCTCGCAAGGAGCTCGAGAAGCGGCTCCAGGCAGCGGCACCGTCCGCACTCGATCTCGCCGCGAAGCAGCTCGATGCGTTTCTCAACAATCAGAGCCTCGTGCTGCTGTTCACGTACAAGGGCAAGAATCTGCTGTTCGTCGGTGACGCTCAGGGAGGCAACTGGGAACACTGGCTCTACGAGACCGACTCGGCCGACAAGGCGCCGACCGGCCCGATCGCCGCCAAGGCAAAAAAGATCCTCGACACGATCGACGTCTACAAGGTCGGTCATCACGGAAGCACGAACGCCACACCGATCGCAGTGGCTCGCGAGATCCGTGAGGGCTCTGTCGCTCTGTGTTCGACGCAGAAGGGCGTGTATGGCAGCAAGCCCGACACCGCGGTCCCGCTGGCGAAGCTCATCGACGCGCTCGACGAACGGGTCGAGCTCGTGCGCAGCGACCAGCATCCGATCACGGTCGGAAGCAAGAAGGTCCGCGCCGAGGTCAACCGTGACCTTCCGGAGAAGACGGATGGCACGCTGACTCCGGGACAGCTCTGGATCGACTACGCCCTCTGACGGCACGCCCTGAGCGTGCTCAGAGCACGCCGGCCGCACGCATCAGCGCCCCGGCGGCCAGCGCGACGAGGATCAGCGCGAGCCACAGCCAGCGTCCGGATGAACGGCGCTGCAGCATCGCCGCGCCCAGCGCCGGCATCATCGCGACGCTCTCGCGCCGCCGCTCCATCATCGCTTCCGAGATCGCCGGCAGCTTGCCGACGACCTCGATGTCCTTGCTCTGGATGATCTCGTGCAGCGCCGACACGCCGCTGTCCTCTCGCCGCAGCGGCTGCTTCTGCGAGAACGCCCACTCGACCCACGACACGAACTGCTTCTGCGTGAGGCGACCCGCGGCGGCGCGACCGATCGCATCGCGCATGTCGCCCGCGGTCTGCCACCGCTTCTGAGGATCGCGCGACAGCGCCGTCAGCACGATCCGATCGACCTCGGCGGGAACTTCCGGGTTTGCCTTCGACGGCGGGGGAATCGGCAGCGAACGCACGCGCTCGAGGATCTCGAGTTGCTCGGGCGCGTCGAACAGCCGACGCCCGGTGAGCAGCTCGTACATCACCACGCCGAGCGCCCACAGGTCGCACCGCGCATCGAGCTTGCCGGCCAGGTACTCGGGCGCGACGTAGTTCAGCTTGCCCTTGATCACGCCCGCCTGGCTGTGGACCGTCTGCTGCTTGGTCTTCGCGAGGCCGAAGTCGATCAGCTTGACCTGGCCGGTGTCCGATACGATCACGTTCTGCGGCGAGACGTCGCGGTGCACGATTCCGAGCGGCAACCCTAGCTCGTTGCGACAGTTGTGCGCGTGATCGAGTGCGTCGCAGAGCTGGTACGCGATCTCGAGCACGACCATCGTCGGGATCGGGCCGACGTATTCCTGGCAGTGCTCCTGGAGCTGGAGCAGCGTCGGACCGGGCACGAACTCGAACGCGATGTAGTAGATGCCGCGCAGCTTGCCGAACTCGTAGACGCGCGCGATGCCGGGATGCCGCAGGTACTTGGCGAGACGCGCCTCGTCGATGAACGCGCCGACGAGCTCGCGAACGTTCGCGATGTGCGGAAACAGCCGCTTCAGCGCGACCGGATTCGAGATCGCGCGCGACCTCGCCAGGTGCACCGCCGCGAGACCGCCCGAACCGAGCTTCTCGTAGATCTCGTAGGAGGCAAACCGCTCGCGCACTCGACTGTCGACAGTAGCATCACCGGCCGGGCTCGCGAGATGCACCTTCGTGGACAAGGAGAATCAAGCCATGCATCTCACTATCCGCAAGTATCGCAAGGTCGAAGGAGACATGAACCAGATCGTGGAGATCGTGAACCGCGAGTTCGTGCCCATGATTTCCAAGATCGACGGCTTCAACGACTTCTACGCGTTCTTTGCCGACGACGGCACTCTCACGTCGGTGAGCGTGTTCCGCGACGCAAAGGGTGCCGAGGAATCGGTGCGCACCGCGGCCCGGTGGGTCGAACAGAAGCTCGCGAAGCTTCTTCCCGAGAAGCCCGAGGTGATTTCGGGCGAGGTCTTCGCAAGTCGCCACTTCGAGAACCAGAAGGCCGCATAGCGCAGCGTTGCTCCGCTACCATGCCAGAACGGACGGTGAGCGCGCCGATGCGCGACTTGTGCAACGTGGACGTTTGCCTCGAAAGAAAGTGATTCACCTCGGGCCGCCACTCGGATTAGCGTCCGGGAATGCGACTCCTCGGGCCCGTCGTCACGCTCTCCGTCTCGGTTGGACTCGCGGTCGTGCTGTCGTGCGGACCTGCCTCGCGCGGCAACGGTAATGGCAACGGCGGCGATGGCGGCAGCAACGGTAGCAACGGCAGCAATGGCAGCAACGGCCAGTGCACCGGCGGATCGTGCTCGGCGAGCTGCCAGGCCGCGGATGAGAATCACTCGTCGGTGGGCTGCGAGTACTTTGCCGTCGACATGGATGGCGCTGCGGGGCCGCCGTACGACGCGCGCTACGCGGTGTTCGTCGCGAACGTGTCGGCGACCGCGGTGCACCTCACCGTCGACTGGGGCGGCCAGGCGATCGACCTCGCGCAGTTCGCGAAGCTGCCGCAGGGCACCGGCACGTCGCTGACCTACGGTGCATACGATCCGGCCGCCGGCCTCGCACCCGGCAAGGTCGCGATCCTGTTCCTCGACTACGGCAACACGTCGCCGTTCGATCTCGGCAACGTGCCCTGCCCCGTGCCGGCCGCGCTCAATGCGGGTGTGCAGGTCCACGGCACCGGCGTCGGCACGGCCTTCCACATCACGACCGACACGCCGGTCGTCGCGTATCAGATGCTGCCGTACGGCGGTGGCGCTGCAGCTGCGACCGGCGCATCGCTGCTCATCCCGACCTCGGCGTGGCAGCAGAACTACATCGCGGTCGGCGCGTACGACGTGTTGCCCGCGCCGCCGATCAACATCCCCGGCCAGGGGCCGTCCCACGACATCGTCGCGGCCGTCGACGGCACCACGATCACGATGCGTCCGAAGAGCGCGGTCGCTGCTGGGTCCGGCGTACCCGCGGCCGCAGCCAACGGCTCGTGGACGATGACGCTCAACCGCGGCCAGTACGCGCAGATCACGCAGACGAGCCCGCTGTCGGGCAGCCCGATCACGTCGAGCGCGCCGGTCGGGGTGTTCGGCGGTCACCCGATCATGTCGATCGATCGCTGCTGCGGCGATCACGGCGAGCAGATGCTCACGCCGGTGAGTGCGCTCGGCAACGAATACGTCGCGGCGCCGCATCCCGATCGCGAGCCCGCGAACTTCAGCGATCCACGCGTGTTCCGCATCTACGGCGCGGTCGACGGCACGCAGCTCACCTACGATCCTCCCGGCCTCGGCGCAGCGACCGCGAACCTCGGCGATCAGATCGAGATCCGCACGAGCGCTGCATTCACCGTGAAGAGCCAGGACATGAACCACCCGTTCGCGATGTTCACGTACATGACCGGCGCCGGCGACGGCTCGGGCTCCGACGCGAACTGGGTCGGTGGCTGGGGCGACCCCGACTTCGTGCGCCTCGTTCCGCCGCCGCAGTATCTCGGGCACTACGTGTTCTTCACCGATCCGACCTATCCGTTCACCGGGCTCACCGTTGTTCGCCAGAAGGTCGGCGGCGCGTTCGCCGACGTCACGCTTCAGTGCGAGGGCATCATCCCCGCGGCCGACTGGAAGCCGGTCGGCACGTCTGGCCAGTATCAGATCGCGCACGAGACGCTCGTCGATCACTTCAACGGCCAGCACGGCTGCAACAACGGCGTCAACGTCATGGACTCGACGAACCCGTTCGGCGTGTGGGTGTGGGGCTGGGGCAGCGAGGACACGAATACCGGCTGGGTGAGCTACGGATATCCCGCGGGCGAAGCCGTGCTTCCGATCAACGACGTCGTCATCCAGTAGCAGCTATAGTCACGGCGTGGTCATGGAGCCGGAAGCCGAGATCCGCCACGGGGCGAAGATCGGGCGGTTCGTCGTCGTCGGGCAGCTCGGCAAGGGCGGCATGGGCGTCGTGTATGCCGCGCACGATCGCGAGCTCGATCGCCAGGTCGCCCTGAAGGTGATGCGCTCGGCCGCGGCGACGCAGGAGGAGCGGATGCGCATGCTGCGCGAGGGCCAGGCGATGGCGCGCATCACGCATCCGAACGTGATCACCGTCTACGAGGTCGGCGTGGAGGGCGACCTCGTGTTCCTGGCGCAGGAGCTGCTCGACGCCGGGACGCTGGGCGAGTGGCTCGAGCGGCCGCGCACCGAGGCCGAGATCCTGGAGAAGTTCATCGCGGCCGGGCGTGGGCTCGAGGCGGCGCATGCGGCCGGGCTCGTGCATCGCGACTTCAAGCCGCACAACGTGCTGCTCGGCAAGGATGGGCGGGTGCGCGTCGCGGACTTCGGACTGGCGCGTGCGCTCGGCCCCGAGGGTGAGGACATGCCGGCGGCGACTCGCGCGAACATGGCGCGGGCGCGGCTCGAGGAGGCGACGAGCCCGATGAGCCCGCTCACGAGGACGGGCGCGGTGATGGGGACGCCGATGTTCATGGCGCCCGAGCAGCACGAGGGTCAGGCCGCCGATGCGCGCTCCGATCAGTTCGCGTTCTCGGTCGCGCTGTATCACGCGCTGTATGGCGACTGGCCGTTTGCCGGGAAGACCGCGATCGCGCTCGCCGATGCGGTGATCGAGGGCCGGCTGCAGAAGCCGCCGCGGGGCCGTAGCGTGCCCGAGCGGCTGCGCCGGATCGTGCTGCGCGGGCTGAGCACGAAGCGCGAGCGGCGGTATCCGTCGATGAACGCGATGCTCGCCGACCTCGCGCGACCGCCGCGCCGGCCATTTCGCAAGATCGCGATCGCGATCGGAGTTGGCGTGATCGTCGCCGGGGCCGTGGTCGGCGGCTACGTGCTGCGCTCGCACGACGAGCAGCGCGAGCAACGGCCCGAGGCCGCGGTCGACCCGACCACGCTGAATAGCGAGCGCGACGTGCAGTGGCTGTCGACCGCGATCGAACGCGGCCAGCTCGACGACGCGGCCGAGAAGTACGACATGGCGGCCGCACTCGCGCAGAGCGCCGGATCGCCGACGCGATCCTCGATCGCGCACTCCGCCGATGCACTCGTGCTCGCGCTCCGCGGCAAGCTCGACGAGGCGCGCAAGCAGCTCGCCGCCGCCGACGCGACGAAGGGCAGCGATACGACCACGACCGCATATCTCGACATGGCAACCGCTGCCGTGAGCCTGGCCGCCGGCGGGCTCGACGATGCGATCGCTCGCAGCACACGGTGCGCCAAGGCGTTCGCGACGGTCAGCCCCGAGCTCGCGGCGACCTGTCACGAGATCCACGGCAACGCGGCGGCCGAGGGCGGCGATCTCGCCGGAGCGCGCGCTGCCTACGGAGACGGGCTCGCGATCGCCAACGCGAGTGCTGCGCGGGCACTCTCGCTCAAGCTCGCACTCGCTGCACTCGACCTCGACGCGCAGAAGTACGACGACGTCGTGGCGACCGCGACCGCGCTGCAGACGGAGGCGGCCTCGCGCGACGCCGTCGGGCCCGAATCGCAGGCATGGACGCTGCTCGCGCGCGCTCATCTCGCGCAGGCCGCGACCCAGAAGGCACTCGAGGATCTCGAGCACGTGAAGCCGGAGAAGATCGAGCCGTTCCGGCTCGCGATCGAGCACCGCATCACGCATGGCGAGGTCCTCGCGTTGCTCGATCAACCCGACGACGGCCTGAAGGAGCTCGACGACGCGCGCGCGGACGCCGACAAGCACGGATTTCCCGGCCTCGTGCTGGCCGCGCGGCTCGCCCGCCTCGAGGTCCTCACCGCCACGTCCGCCTCCGGAGCCGCCGCCGAGCAGAAGGCGCTGGTTCGCGACGCGCGGGCGAAAGGTTACGATCGCATCGCCGACCTCGCCGAGACCGTCGGACAGCGGTGATCGCGGTATCCTGCCGGCGATGCCCGATTGCCAGCTGTGCGCTTCGAGTCACGACGATGGGCAGTGTCCGAAGGCGCGCACCGGGCAGCGCCTCGACAAGTACACGATCGGTCCGGTGATCGGCATCGGCGGCATCGCGGCGGTGTACGCGGCCGAGCACCCGGTGCTGCGCACGCGGATCGCGGTGAAGATCCTGCACGAGCGGTTCGCAACGGATCGCGAGCTGGCGACCCGGTTCGTCCGCGAGGCGCGCGAGACCGCGGCCGCAGGTCATCCGGCGTTCGTCCACGTTCACGATGCCGGCACCACCGAGGATGGCTGCCCGTACATCGAGATGGAGATGCTCGAGGGACGCGAGCTCTACTCGCTGCGCAAGGAGTCGGGCCCGCTCGCGCCCGAGCACGTCGTGTGGATCGCGACGCAGGTCCTCGACGGGCTCGCCGTGCTGCACGCGCGCGGCGTCATTCACCGTGACCTCAAGAGCCAGAACATCTTCATCGTGCCCGGGCCGGGCGGAGATCAGGTCAAGCTCCTCGACCTCGGGTTCGCGAAGGTCAACGACGACCTCCAGCTCACGAGCAACGAGCAGCTGCTCGGCACGCCGCTCTACATCAGCCCCGAGCAGTACGTCGATCCGCACGGTGTCGATGCGCGGGCCGACCTGTTCTCGCTCGGCGTGATCATGTTCGAGACGCTCACCGGCGAGTGGCCGTACACCTGGGAGACCAAGCGCGAGCTGCTCGGCAAGGTGATGAAAGGCGACCTCGAGCGCCATCCGATCACGAAGCGGCCCGACCTGCCCGCCTGGCTCGACGAGGTGGTCGCGCGCGCCCTCGCCCACAAGCGCGAGGATCGGTTCGAGTCGGCGCTCGCGATGAAGGCCGCTCTCGAGCAGGGGCCGCCGCGCGAGAAGTCGGGATTGCTGCGGCGCTTGTTCGGCGGTTGAGGCAGGATGTCGGCGTGATGGCCCGCTCGCTGCTGGCGTTGGTGCTCGTGGGTGCGAGCTCGTCGCGCGCGGCGGTGGTTCCCGATGCGCCGGCAACGCCGCCGGCGCGCACTTCACGAACAGCGTCGTGCTCTCGAGACCTACGCCGGCCTGCCGGCCCCGACGAAGGCGCCGTCGTTCCCGATCGATCCCGCGACCTTCGCCTCGCTCGCCGGCTCGTATCAGGACGACGTCAACGTCGGGCGCGTCACGATCACGGACACCAACAACGCGCTCACGATCAGCATGCCGGACGTCGACGCCGCGCCCGTGGCCTACGATCCGAAGCTTGTCGCGGTCGCGCCGGATAACTTCGTCCTGACGATCCAGGGCCAGCAGACCGAGATCACGTTCCTGCGCGACACCGCCGGCGACCCCGAGTACATCCGTCACCGCGCCTTCGTCGCGAAGCGCAGCGCGACCACCGCCGCTCATGCCGTCGATGCCCACGCGTTGCTTCGACACCTCCACGAGGACGCGCTCCGCGACCGTCTCCTGACCCCGCGCCGCTAGCCCTGGCGCTTGCCGACCGCGACACCGGCGGGACGCAGCGTGTCCTCGCCGATGAGGTAGCCCTCGCGCATCACGTCGATGACGCGCCCGTCCTGCGCCGCATCGCTGACCGGGACCATCGCCATCGCCTCGTGGCGCAGCGGATCGAACTTCTCGCCGAGCGCGGGCACGTGCGTGACGCCGAACTGCCCCAGGCGCGTGAGCACCCCGCGGCGCACGAGCCCGAGGCCCTCGACCACGTCGGCCGAGTCGGCGATCGGCTTCGCGGCCGCGATCGCGCGATCGAGATCATCGATCACTGGCAGGAAGCTCTCGAGGAGCCTGCGCGTGCGCTGCTCGAGCTCCTTCGCCGACGCCGCCGCCAGCCGCCTGCTCGCCGCCTCGATCTCCGCGTTCGCGTGGTCGGCACGCGCGTTCGCCTTCACGAGCTCGGCGTCCTTCTTCGCGAGCAGCGCGTTCAGCTCCTCGATGTCGGACTCGAGGCTCGCGGTGTACGTGTCGTCCTTGGCGCTCGGGCTCGCGAGCAGGTCGTCGAGCTCCTTCGCGGCAGCCACGGCATCGAAGTCGTCATCGGGGGCCATCGGCAGCGAATCTTACGTGCGCTCGAACACGAGCGTCAGGTTGTTGGCCGGCATCTCGACGCGCTCCAGCAGCTGGATGCCGTGGCCGCGCGCGACATCCGTGACATCACCTACATCGCGCACGCCCCACGCCGGATCGCGCC
>Ga0207683_10005079_pt1 | contig 11291 bp, 19 predicted proteins | sample KBSM73metaG_FD_184333 | JGI IMG/M metagenome (GOLD analysis project Ga0207683, IMG submission 184333) | Miscanthus rhizosphere microbial communities from Kellogg Biological Station, Michigan, USA - KBS M7-3 metaG (SPAdes) (version 2) | ecosystem: Host-associated > Plants > Roots > Rhizosphere >...
TTGTCAACGCTCGTGTGGCGGCCCTTCGGCCGCTGGCGTTCGCGCGCCATTTTGCTGTTGCCCGACATGTTGCCGCCGCAGGATTTCCGGCGGCTGCGGGTGCTGCTGCGCTACGGCCGCAGCGATGAGAGGCAGGGCGATCCTGCCAGCCATGCCTGAACGTCGACCAGCGCCTCGCTGTCGGCTTTCGACTGGCCGGCGATCAGGTGATGGTAGAGCGGCACCAGGCTTTCCGGGGTGGGCAGCAGCGACGGATCCTCACCCGGGTGCGACTGGTTGCGCAGCGGCGAGCGGATCGGGCCGGGGATGACGGCGTTGACGCGCAGGTTCGATCGATGCTCCCACTCGTCGGCAAGCTCGCGGGCGAGTGCGCCGACCGCAGCTTTCGTTACGGCGTAGCCGCCCCAGTACGCGCGCGGCTCCTGGCCACGGCTGTCGAGCGTGAATACGACACTCGCATCGGGCGAGCGTGCCAACAGCGGCATGACGATACGCGTGAGTCCCATCGGCGCCGCAACATTGACGCGCAAGAGCGCGACCCAGTTGTCGAACGATTGGTGCTCGAGCGGACCAAGAGACCCGAGCAGCGCCGCCGTATGCACGAGCGCGTCCAGGCGGCCAAGCTGTGCGTCCAGCGCATGGGCGACGTTGGCGAAATCGGACGCTTCGGCGCGCGCGAAATCGAGAGGAAGGATCGTCGGCTCGGGAAACTTCGCCGCCATGATTTCGTCGTACAGCGCTTCGAGCTTGCGCACGACGCGGCCGTGCAGCACTACCGTCGCACCGGCGCGCGCGCACGCGAGCGACAGCGCCTTGCCGATGCCGCCCGCAGCACCCGTAATCAGGATTACCCGACCGTCGAGTGAGGACTGGTTCAACTGAGCAGCCAGCGGCAGCGTGTCGATCGAGCGCATCGATCGGATAATAGTGCAAGCGGCAGCAACGCCGCGTCCGTGAAATGTCTGCCGAATCGTTCGCGCGAAATCGCTACGAACGAGCTGCTCTGTCGCGCAAGTTCGCGCAGTCCCGATTGTCCGGCTCATGCCCGTCCGCTATAATTTCGCGTTCGCCTTGGGGGTATAGCTCAGCTGGGAGAGCGCTTGCATGGCATGCAAGAGGTCAGCGGTTCGATCCCGCTTACCTCCACCACCGAATAGGCTGCGCGTCTGGGCGTAAGCGCCGCAGCTGTCTGATCGGTCCCTATCGTCTAGAGGCCCAGGACACCGCCCTTTCACGGCGGTAACGCGGGTTCGAATCCCGCTGGGGACGCCAATATAAACAAGCAGTTGGGAGATACTCTCAGAATTTACCTGAGCAGTAACCCCAAAATCGCACCCAATACCGGGACGGGATCGCTGCGCGCGGTTCCCGAGGAGGCGCATGGGCACCGAAGGCGACTACGACGTGAAGCGGCCGCTGCGGGACGTCATTGGCACCCTGCTCGAGCTCGTCTTGCCAGCCGAGCAGCGCAATCTGATCCCGCGACTCACGGACATGGTCTCGGCCTGCAAGGGCGTCGTCGAGCACCGTGGCAAGCTGTGGGGCGAGCTCAGCGAAGGCGAAAGCAACATCGTCGCCACGCGCGTCGGCGCGATCGCGCGCGAAATACTCGGCACGGGCCGATCGGCTGAGACCGGCGAACCGCAAAAGAAACGGCGGCGGCGGTCTCGCCCACTGAGCATGCGCGGTGGCGGCGCGCTGGCGGTTAAGCCCACGTCGCCCCCGTCGCGCATGCTCGTCACCGGCGGCGTGCCGGTCCCTGCGCGCGAATACGCCCGATCGCTACGCCAGCCAGCGATCGCGCTGCTCGCCCACGCTCTTAACGCGCGCGACAACCCCGACTTGCCCTACCGTTACTCAGACGAAGCCATCGAGCATTTCAATCGGATTGTGGGAGAACTCAGCGAGATTTTCGACGATGGCGAGATCATTGAAACGCTCCTTCCGAGCGACCGCGAGACCGACCGCGATTTTCAGGCGTTCATGCGCAAAGCGCTCGCGAACTATTGATCGAGATACCCGCACCCCATCGAGCGGCCCGCGTCCCCCGGATGCGGGCCGTTCCGTTTCTGGCCGCGCGATAAAATGCCGCGATGGACGAACAGGAAGCGGCGATCCGCAAACGGATCGCGCAGCTCGCCACCGAGGCCGCAAAGCAGAGCGCGAAGCGGCGGCGTGGCAGCTGGCCGAGCTGATCATGAGCGGGCCGCAGGGGTTTCAATCCTGGCCGACGGCCCACTAAGCGACTGGTTCGTCGGCTGCGCTACCCGTTGATCGAGACGGACTGAAATCCACTGATGGCGATATCCAAGAATGATTTGAAAACCGCAGGGCGGTTTGATCTCGCGGACCCGTCGACCCTCGATACTTTCGACGAGTGGGCTCTGTGGCTTGAGGCGATCCTGCACGGGCCCGTCTCGATCTTTGTACGCGATAGCGGCGAGGAGGTCCTTTCACACGGCAAGCAGCTCGTCGAGCGCCTCGATGGCCTGAGGATCACGATCTACCCGAATGAGCATCCACCGCCCCACTTCCACGTAGAGGCGCCGGATGTCGATGCAAGCTTTGCAATTGAGGATTGCCGGGTCGTGGGTGGGAAACCGACGCAGGCGATGGTACAAAAAATCCGGTTCTGGCACCGTCGTGCAAAGCCCACGCTGATCGAGGTCTGGAATGAAACGCGGCCAGTGGACTGCACCGTAGGACAATACGGCGTGCGTCGCGGATAAGGTCCCCCGGCACTGCGGCCAGAATCGACGCCGTCCTGGCTATTCGTGCGCGACGCCGCGCCGCGACAACTCCCGATCAACTACGTGCGGCGTGGACCATTTCGCCGAGCAAGATGTTGGCGAGTACATCAGGCCCAGACGGGCCCGCCTTAGCCGACTTGCTCCCGAACTCGCAGGTAACCGTAACCCAATCGGCGCCGCGCTCATATGTCATCGACGCTCGATAAGTTTTCCCCTCGATTTCGCGCTCGAAGTCTCGTCGGATCGGGGGCGTTGCGTGCTTCGGTTTCCGGGGCATTCGCAACTTTTCAGTTTGGGCGATCTGCGGGATTTTACTCGACCCGTCTTTGTCCTCACTTCAATTCAGAAGGTCGCCGAGTTGGCCATCGTAGTCGCGGCGCTGGCGAGCGACTGCTGCAACGCCGCGGCGTTGCCGTCGCCAGAAAGACGCGATTTCACCGTCGTACGCAGGATCAGCCTGTCGGATCAGCGAGCAGAGCATCCACCCTTGAGATCGCGTCCGCCAGGCGTTCACGAAAGCCCTGCACATCGTGTTCATCCAGGCGCATCGACCGGTTGCACTCGTTGCAGGAGACGACGTCCAGTCGCCAAGCGAGCTCAAACTATTCGAACGTCAATGCGTAATTTTTACAATGTCGAGCGAATCGATCCCAGCAGACGTCGAGCACGCAGAGAGTCAGTCCGCTGGTCACGCGCAGAAGCGCGCACGCGCTCGGCAGGTCATATGTTGCAAGAGCACAACAGCAGGTAAGGTCTCTTGCAACGAATTTCTGGCCTCGCGTGTGTTACGCCGCGTAGAGTGAAGACGCCTCATCACCGAGGTGCGCTTCAGTCACGGAGGACGTCATGCATATACTGGCAAAGCTTGGTGCCGCCAGCGCTTTCGCGGCCACACTGATAACCGGCGCTCATGCGCAGCAAGTTCCTCCATATCTTCCCGATGCAGGAACGAAAGAGATTGCCTTCTCAGCGACAATCAACTTTGACCCAACCAAGTCCTACAGTGTTTTCGGCCGCTACGGGCACTTCTTCAACCGCACTTTTGAGCTCGGTTTAGACGCGTCCTGGACCAGAGTGGAGGACGGTAACAACGCAGATTTCTGGGATGCGGGCGTGTTTGGAAACTTTCACTTTCCGACGTCCACACCGTGGTTGCCGTACGTAGGTTTGTTTGGCGGGTATGCTGACGGGACGAATGTTGATAGCTCGGGTTCATGGGGCGCACAGGCTGGAACGAAATACTTCTTTAACCCGAACGTCGCCGGCTTCATGGAACTGCGCTGGCGCGATCTGCAGCACGGCGACAACCAGACAGGACTCTTCTTTGGTCTATCGGTTTTCTTCCGCTAGGTTCGTCTACAGGTCGGGTAAGAGGCGGGGGCGGCTCCCGCCTCCGCCCGGAGAGCGGTAGTAACTTCGCCGCGTTGACACAAACGGCCGTGCACGGGAAATTTTCACGCGGCGACCCGAACGGCCGGAGTTGGCCGAACGCGGACTAAGCGGCTACGGTCGCGGGCTTCGAGGCTAACGCTGGTGCTGCTCCTTCGCGCTCGACCTCGCGGGCCTCAGTTGTTAGCGGCGCGATGCGGTTGCGAAGTGCCTCGATCTCGAGTTCGCGCATCACCTTCCACTGAAGTCCTTTGCCAGCATGAGGATCGCCGCGGCGATAGCGTTTGCATGCTGGACGTCGAAATAGACGCTCGCCCTTCGTCCATCATCACGCAACTGCGCGATGACTATGTCGTTGTCTCCGCCTGGCGCCACGGTAATCGGGTCGGCGGATGGAATTTCGATGACGTCCAAGTGGCCGGGCATGGGGGCCTCCTCCGTCGTGCTGGGAAAGCTATTATCGCGCCGCCAAACCGTCGATCCTCATCCTCGCCTCTATAAGCCGCTCGCGCAGCGCTGTTATGTCATCGTCGACCAGCCGCATCAGAAGATGACACTCGCTGCAGGAAACGGCGCCGAGTCGCCATGCGAGTTCCAGCGCGAACGAGGTCATCGCGCCGCACGTCGGACACTCGGCCCATGAGCTCGGCCACGGCCTGGTGCGGGCGAATTACGAGCAAGAACTCGCTTTGGTTCTTCCCTTCGTTCGAATCGTTGGCGAGCAACCCGATCAATTCACTCCGATCACCAGATAAGCGCAGCTCGGAACGCGGCGCCCGGCCCGCCAACGCCCGAGCCTGAAAATCTGTCGTTAAGGACTGAAGCCTTATGATTAAGGTTGCAACCTTATCTTGTGCGCTTCCAGACACGGCTTCGCGGCGAATGACACAAGTCCAGTTTCATATTCGTTCGCCAAGGCGGCCAATCTAGCGCACATCAGCGGGCTGGTCTCAAACGTCCGTCTCATGTAGTTATCCCAATGCAACCGGTCTTTGCCCAACTTCAAATCGGGCACCCGCTCTATAATCATTTCCACGAACAACAACTCGAAAACGTCAAGGTGAATGTCTGCTAACGACGCGGCACGCCGAGCCTGAACGGCATCAATTTTTTCATTTGGCATTACGCCGTCGTAAAAGAAGGGTCGAAGCTCAGGATAGTTCAAGAATGCCTTGTCGATTTCCGCAAAGTTGTTGATAAACGTTTGATATGCCTGTAATTCCAACTGTCTTTCGGTTCGTATCTGTTGGAGGCCTATGTTCCATACTTGATAGCCCACGAATCCAAGAGTCAACCCGAGAATACTGAGATGTATGAGTTGGTAGAACGTCGTTCGTCGTTGAAAAGCATCAAACACATCTACCAGATTCGCTCCGCAGTCTGGACATGTCGTACTCGCCGCGTTGTCTGTCTTCAATCCGCATCGAATGCAGCGCCGTCTCATCCTCACGGCCTCCCTACGATCACTTCCAACAATATCGATCGCCACCGATAACGACGTGCCAGCGGGCGCGGCTCTCGCGAGGTACAGACCCCGCCTGTAGCAACCGAAGCGATGCTCAATTGAGTCACCTTCGTCCTCGTCGGTTCGTGCGAGCGGCGAGCTGCGCGATGCGTCCGCGGCGGCCCGCTTCGTCGTCGGTCGGTATGCGGATGATGCCGCGATCGGTGCGCAGCGTGCAACGACTATCGCCGATGGCCGTGTAGAACGGCCGCCGTGCGCTTCTACCGAACGTCAGGCTACTCGGCCCGTCCGCGTGCGTTGCGGTCGCGCCTGAGCGTTCCTCTCGTGTCGGAAGAGTTCCATTGCATTGGAACCGAATGGACGAGTAACCTTGTCGCCGTCTCCTTACGAGCAAGCGGAGAGTCCAACCCTGGTGCTCCGTCGGCAACCGTTCCGGATCGATCGAAACTACAGGGACGAAAGAACTGCATGAATCACCTCGTCGAGTGGCTTGGGGCGATCCTGGGAGTGCTCGGCTCGCTCATGATGTCGATGAACCGGCGGTATTCGCGCTATGCGTGGTATCCCTGGATCGCGTCGAACCTGTTGCTCATGGTCTTCGCGGCCGGTATCGCCGCTTGGGGTATCTTTACGATGCAGGCCGTGTTCCTCGCAATCAACGCCAACGGCGCCTTACGCTGGCTTTCGCGGACGATAAGGTCATGAGGCCGGCGGGGCGGACCGTGGGCGATGCGCGAAGCGATCCTATCCAACAGCGGAACAGCGGAGTTCGCGATCGCTGAACGATGCTGGACAAAGTGTTATCGGGTCGACCAGATCCGACGCAGCACTAGAAAACTTGCAGATGGCACACTTTGGGAGGTCAGTGTTTCTCGCGGCGTACGCGCGAGAGAACAGCGCGAAGGACGCGGCGAAGCGGCTGTAGGGCGGAGGGCTCGCCTTGAGGAACGAACCGGTTGTTGAGCAACGCGCTCAGCCTGCCGATGGACTCGCGAGCAAAGCATTCACCCTGGCGGTCGCATCGGCCAAGCTTTCCCGAAAGCCCTCGACCTCATATTCATCGAGGCGCATGGCCCGGTTGCACTCGCTGCAGGACACGACGTCCAGCCTGCAAGGCGAGCTCGAGCGCAAACGACGTAATCGCCCCGCACGTCGGACACTCAGCCATCAGCTCCGCTACAGCCTGGTGCGGACGGATGACGAGGAAGAACTCGCTTTGGTTCTTCCCTTCGTTGGAATCGTTGGCCAGCATTCAAGTTACCTCGATGATCGGATAGCGCAGCCGTTGGGCGCGCCGCTCGACCGGCCGCCGTTGCGGATTGAATCCAACCGGCCCGCGCATGATGTAGTCCGCCAACTGCCACGCAACGGCTTCGCGCTCGACGTGCCGGCCCTCGGCAGCGAGCTTCGCCAGGCGGTCGCGAATGGCGGCTTCGCCGGCAGTAGACATGAGCGCAGAAGGGTCGGCGCGGGACTAGATCTTCGGTCGTTTGCTCGGCATGACTTCGCACCGGCCGAGATCGCCCGCGCACAGCAATTTGCGCCACCCTCCGGCGAATGCGGTCGCCGCGAATCGAGTGACCGGGGTATAGAGGTGAGCGCACCACGGTGCATCGAGCGGTTGCGGCGCTCCTGGATTGTCGCGCGGAATCCTGCGACGCTCCACAGCGGGTACGTTCGCGGTCCGATAAAATGGACACATTTCGCAGGCTCCTGCCGGTGGTTTGAACGACAGTCCAAGTAGCCAGCGCTCAGGCTAAACCGCGAACGACGATTGCAGCAATAAGCAAATGGGCGCGCTCCGTCGCATTCCTGACCGACTGCAACGGCCGCGTAGAACGGCGCCTGCGCTGCTGTACTGGACGTCAGGCTATCTCGGCACGTACGCGTGCCTTGGCGTCGCGCCTTGACGTTCCTGCGCGGCCTCTTGCAACGCAACGGTCACTTCGGTGGGGGGTCGTTTTTCAGTGCTTCAACCCTGGCGATAGCGTCCCTAAGACGCTCGCGAAAACCATTGACGTCGTATGCATCGAGGCGCATGGCGCGGTTGCACGCGCTGCAGGACACGACGTCCAACTGCCAAGCGAGCTCGAGCGCAAACGAAGTGATCGCCCCGCACGATGGACACTCGGCCATCAGCTCGGCTACAGCCTGGTGCGGACGGATGACGAGGAAGAACTCGCTTTGGTTCTTCCCTTCGTTCGAATCGTTGGCGAGCATGCCGTCAGGATGCCACGTCGCCGGGCAGCGCGGCCATCAGTTTCGACCTGAACTATGCCGCGAGAAGGTCCATAGCCCCGAACTGTCCGACCAGCAACGCGAGTCCGACTTGGCGCTTGGGTGGTGAGCAAACACCGGCGAGGTAAAGCTCAACCATGAAGGGCTCAGCCTCCGCAAATGCAGGGGAGAAGTAGAAGTGCGTCTGACCGGTCGAATGATCGTACCGAAGGAATACGGCGGCGCTCTCTTTCGGCCAGTGAGGCCGCTGAAGAAACGTCGGGTAGTTGGCTCGAATGTTCTCGGCGACGGTTAGCGCCTCTGAAGCCGGACGGTGAAACGTGAACCACGGCACAGCGATACCTCCATCCACTGTTGTACACCCAATACGGTCACATCCACTGCACGCTCGTACCACTTGCTCGCATGCATTGCGACGTTAAGGCCAGGACGGGGGCCACCTCTATCCCCAAGGCTCGGGGGCTCTCAGCCGGATCGAAATCAGCGGTTACATGTGGCAGCGCGTTCAAGGCCGTGAATCGCAACTTCATCACTGCCATGGCGCTACGGTGTGGCACCAACGGTGCATAAACGGTTGTCCGGCGACAATCACGACGACCGGCGTGGCATCTCCAAGGCCCACCACGGCCTCGCACCACGCGACAAGGGCCGAGGGTAGCCGGGCGTGCCTGTCACATGCTGATGCGGCTCTCAGTCGGTTTGCGAGCATCGGCACGAATAGGACGTGGGAACGTCGCCGGAGTGAAGCCACGACCGACATGCGGCGGCTGTGTCGTTGAAGGCGGGTAGCATTGACCACGTACTAGATCGGAGACATCGATGCCGCAACTGCCGGACCAGCCGCTTCGTGGCTTTGTGATCCTCGTCGTGGAAGACGATCCTGACACGCTCAATGCCGTTGCATATCTGATCGTCGAAGCATTCGGCTGCCGGGTGCTGCGCGCGTCATCGGTGGAATACGCCTTGCGGATGATCGACTCCGGTTCCCGCGTCGACCTCGTCTTCTCCGATGTCGGCATGCCCGAAGTTGACGGACTGACATTTGCCGAACTGGTGCGTAGGCGACGGCCAGACCTGCCGTTCGTTCTGGTTACCGGTCGCCCCGACGTTGTCGATTCATCCCTGAAAGCCGGTTGGGTTGCCTTGCTGAAGCCGTACACAGTCCAGACGCTTGCAGCGGTGTTCACCGAACAACTGCGCGTGGGGCATCCCTCTGTTCAGAAGGGTCTTCTCAAGGCCGATAGAGGCACACCAAGCGGATAGCCCACCGCCCGCGCTAAGCGTAGGAGACTGCCGACGCCGGGGACCGGGGACGACTGATCGTAATTGCGGTAGGTCCGGCGCATGCTCGCGCACCATGCGGTGGATGGCTCGATGACGAGAGGCGGATGGCGCTCACGCGCTGAAGACGACAACGTCGCTATTGGCGTGCCCGTGCTTTGCCCTCGCTGCGGTAGCACGACGCGACGAATCCCTCGAAAGCCGCTCGATCGCGTGATCAACGTGCTGTGGGACGTGAAGCGATTTCGCTGTGCGAATGCGCTGTGCGGATGGGAAGGCGGTGTCCGCATGAAACCGAAGCACTTCCCCGGCCGGTCATAAATCGCAGCACCGCACCGCGCTTCTGTTGTCCACAAGTGCGTACTGATTTTTCCGCATGGTGGGAATCCATGGATCGAGGGTCAGAAGCCACCAGGACAGCGAACGTCATAGACGGCAATTGCTTCACTTCGGCGACGCGCATCCGAAGTGCCACCTCGACTCCGCTACGCCGTTGAAATCAGCGGTTACATGTGCCATCGCGTTCAAGACCTGTAGACCGCAACTTCATCACTGGCATAGGGTCGGAGTCCCCGACGAGATGCGGCATGCGGCTTGCGTGGAAGGTTTCGCGTCAACTCTGCGCCGGGCGTCACCGTTGACGTTCACAACCGTCGTTTTTTGCTGGGGTGGTTCAGATGTTTCTAGGTCACCGCGCGCCCGTCGCCCACACCCGACATCCGTCGGAGCCCCTAGCCGACGAGCGCATCGCGCAAATGCTCACCGATGCTTTTCCGCCGCATCGCTGTACTGTCGAATTTCAAGAAGACGGACGCAAAGTTGCGCTCCGGGTGCGCGGTCCGAATGGGGCAGAGTATGTCGTCGAAGGTAAGCGCCTCGATCTACTGCGTGATCTGGACGCACTTGCCCAATACATTAAAGACGTACGAATTCATCTGAGCCAACACCGGCTGCGCTTTTATGTGCAGGCCGATTTGGTCCCGAGCAGCGCAAAGGTCCCCGACGATCCCGTGATCGACGTCGATAACTGGCGGGACGTCAGGTATTGGTCGCGGACGTTTGGTTGCACCCAGTCGGTACTTCGCGCGGCTGTGAACGTGCTAGGTCCGCGGGTGAAAGACGTTGAGCCCTACGTAAAGCGGCGAACTCATCGATGAAAATCGGCGCGTTCCATTCGCCCAGGCACGGGACGACCCGGCATCACAACAATAACCGGTGCCCGGATGGCAACCTGATCATCTCGACCGATCGCGTCCGAGGGCGAGGTGGTTACCCACTGTGCGAACGATGTGCAAAGCTCGCGGCCGAGGCCGGAATGGGCGGCGCAGTGGCGCCACACCGTGGAATGTGAATTACGATTGGGGAACGGACTTTTTCCTCTTAGCGATGACGCCTTTGTCGCGAAGCACTTCACGCGCCATGGACCGCCGCTGCGTGTCCGACATTGTTGGAAACGACTTCTTCAGCTTGATGTCGGTGTCCTCAAACGCACGAAAGGCCAACGCCTCCTGCGGACTCAGCCGGCTATTTAGCGGCAAGCCAAGTTGCTTGCGAATACGCCGCCGCTGTGAATTGCCCACCACACGCGCCAACAGCAGAACGAGCAGCAGCGCTACCACGGCGAATCCGATGTAGACCCAGAGCAAGTTCACTACGCACCTCGCGTTTCGATAGCCCGCCCTTTGCTGCCGCAAGCACCATGCCATCTGGTGCCGATGTGCAACCGATTGGTCGATTCCATCGGACCGACGCGGAGATGGGAGCGACGTATCTCGTAGCCTACGAGCCGCGCTGTTGCATTTCCACGACGCCACGATCGGGCGGCGGATGTCCCGACCAGTGGCGTGGAGGAGTCGGCCGACAGGCTTGTACGATCCAGTAGTTGGCGAGAGGGAGCGAGATCCCGTGACACCAGAACAGCCACTTCGTGGCAACGTCATCCTTATCGTCGAGGATGATGTGGAGACGCTAACCGCGCTCGCGCAGTTGATCGCAAACGGCCTCGGGTGTCGGGTGCTGACTGCGTTGTCCGGCTATGAAGCGCTCGATGTTATCGACTCAGGCGTGCGGGTCGACTTGGTGTTCGCAGACGTCGTCATGCCCGAAATGGACGGCATGACACTCGCCTTCCTGATCGGCAGGCGGTTGGCGAGTCTTCCTGTCGTGCT
>Ga0207683_10005081_pt1 | contig 11289 bp, 10 predicted proteins | sample KBSM73metaG_FD_184333 | JGI IMG/M metagenome (GOLD analysis project Ga0207683, IMG submission 184333) | Miscanthus rhizosphere microbial communities from Kellogg Biological Station, Michigan, USA - KBS M7-3 metaG (SPAdes) (version 2) | ecosystem: Host-associated > Plants > Roots > Rhizosphere >...
TCGCGGCCGTCCTGCAGCGCGAAGATCATCTGATCGATGTCGATCACGTCGGCGTACTCGCGCAGCTCCGACGCGCTCAGCTTGCGCTCCTCGAAGTCCGGAATGTTCTTCGGCAGCCCGTCGACCGCGACGACCTTCTCGCGCGCGACGATCGCGAGCATCGCGTGCTTGGCCGCGGTGCGCGTGTCGGGCACCGGATCGGTCTGCTCGATCTGCTCGAGGCACGCGAGCGCCGGCTGCGGATCGGTCTTGCCGAACCGGCCGAGGCCGGCGATCGCGTTGATCCGGATCCGGCTTCGCTCGTGCGCGGTCGCCTTCACCAGAAAGGCGATGCCTTTCGCGCCGAGCTTCCCGGCCGCCTCGACGACGGTGCGGTTCGCGAGGTCGTGCGGCACGTCGAGCGCGAGGATCAGCTCCTCGTCGGCGGCGCCGATCCACGTCGCGAGCGCACCGACGGCCGTCTCGAGCACCTCCACACGCGCGCCGTCGAGCGATGCGACGATCTGCGGGATCAGCGGCCGCACTGCGGTCCCGAGATGCGCGAGCGCCTCGGCCGCCGCACCCGCGACGCGCGTCTCGCTGTCGCGCAGGAGTGGCACCAGCTCGGGCGCCGGCTGACCCGCCGCGGCGAGCCCGAGCGCCGCGTTGCTGCGCACGATCGCGCGGCCGTCGGTCAGCATACCGACAAGCTCACGCACGTTCAGGGACGTGCCGTGCGGAACGAGCTCGCCGAGCTTGAGGTGCCGCTCGTCGAGTGGCGGCAGCTTCGCCGGAGCCTCGACCTTCGGCTTCGCCGCAGCAGGTTGGACAGCTTCGGTCGGCTTGGGGTCCTTGGTCTCTTTGGCGTCCGCCATTTGGCGGCATCGTAGACCGATCGCTACGCGGTGACGCGACGAGAAGACGCAGGGATCGTCTCGACGACACCGAGCCGGGCAAGCAGCGCATGGTCGGCGCGCGGATCCTCGTTGCCCCACACGCCGAGCGCCTTCGCCAGCTCCGACGGCTTCGCCGACCCCTCGGTGGTCGAACGTACGCGCGCGCGCAGGAGCGGACCCGGCGCCCAGTCGAGCGCCGCGCACAGCTTCAACGCCGCCTCGTCGGTGACGACATCGATCTCGGTGACGAGCGCGCGCACATCGATCGTCTTCTCGCCGCGCTCGACGGCGATCGAATCCTTCGCGAGGAACGCGCGCGCGATTCGATCGAGGCGCGCCGCATCGAACACCATGCCGTCCGCCGCGGGCTTCACGAGCACGTCGACCGCGTCGATCAGCTTGCCGAGCCCGAGGTCCGGCTGCTTCGCGAGCGGATGGCCCGACAGCCGCACGATCGCGCAGCTCTGGATCTCGATGCCCGGCGGGCACACGCTCGCGAGCCGGTCGCGAACCTCGTCGGCCGACAGCTCGATACGCGGCGATGTCGCGTCGGCCTCCCACGTGCGCCGTCCGACGGGCGCGTGCTCGAGATCGACGTCCATCAGCTCGCCGAGGCTCGGAATGCCGAGGCCGAGCGCAGGACCGAACGCGAGGCGCGGCTTCGGCGAGAATCCGCGCGTCATCGCGAGCGGCAGGTCGGCGCGCCGGAAGCTGCGCGCGAGCAGCCGGACGAGATCGAGGTGGCCGAGGTACGCAGCGCGCCCGACCTTCGCGAAGCGAATGCGATAGGTCGAGTACGGCAGGCCCGCACCGATGTGGCCGGCGAGCCGCACGCGCTCGGCACGGTCGGTCTCACGGTTCGGCGACCTCGGCGATCCGCCGCCGCCCAGCGTGCGTTCCGCGGGCGATCCGCCGCCACGCTCGCTGACATCGACGAGCTCGCCGCCGACGTCCACGGGGACGGCGCGCGGAGCCGGCCGCGTCGTCGCGCCGAGCGTGCGCAGCGCGACCAGCCGGTCGTCGCGCATCTTCGACAGATCGCACGCGACGCCGCAGTCGTAGCAGACGAGCCGCTTCTTGTTGGCCTCGGCGTCCTCGAGGTTCGTGTGATGGATCAGCTGGCCGGCGACCTTGCCGCACGGCGGGCTCGACCGGCCCTTGAGCGCCTTCTTGTACTCGCCGAGCAGGAAGCCGTCCTCGAGGCCGACGTCGATGTGATCCCACGGCAGCCGCGCCGTCACCGGCCGCGTCCCGAGGTACGCCGGCACGTCGACGCCATGCGCGGCGAGCGCGCGCTGCCAGCGCTCGAGATCGAACACCTCGTCCCAGCCGTCGAACCGGGAACCTTCGCGCCACACCATCTCGATGACGTCGCCGAGCCGGCGATCGCCGCGCGCGAGCACGCCCTCGATGAACGAGATGCCGCTGTGGTGATGCTTGAGCCGCAGGCCGCGATCGCCCCGCGCGGCCGTGTGGCGCAGGATCGACTGCTTGCGCGTGATCTCCTCGATCGAATCTTGCGCGCACCACTGCAGCGGCGTGTGCGGTTTGGGTACGTGCGAGCTGCACGACACCGTGACCTCGGCGCGATTGCCGACGAGCGAGCGGCCGATCGAGAGCATGCGGTGGCCGGTCTCGACCGTGCCGCGCACGTCGTCGTCCTCCTCGGTCGGCAGGCCGATGATGAAGTACAGCTTCAGCCGGTGCCAGCCGCGCGAGAACACGCGCCGCGCGCTCTCCTCGACGTGCTCCTCGGTGACGTTCTTGTTGATGACGTCACGCATGCGCTGCGTGCCCGCCTCGGGCGCGAACGTCAGGCCGCTGATCCGCGTCAGCGCGAGCTCGTCGAGCAGATCCTCGTTGAGCCCGTACGCGCGCAGCGACGCGACCGACATCGACACGCCGCGCTTGCGCAGCTCGCTCGCCAGCTGCTTGACCAGCGGCGTGATGCTCGAGAAGTCCGCGGTCGACAGGCACGTCAGGCCGGTCTCGTCGTAGCCGGCCTTGTCGACGCCGCCGATCAGCGACTCCGCGATCGACGCCGGCGACCGCTCGCGCACCGGCCGGTAGATCATGCCGGCCTGGCAGAACCGGCAGCCCTCGGTGCAGCCGCGCGCGATCTCGACCGACGCGCGCTCGAACACGGCCTCGGCGTACGGCACCGGCGTGTCGGTCGGGAACGGATAGGCGTCGAGGTCGGGGACCATCGCGCGCGACACGCGGGCCGGCACGCGCGGATCGAGCGGTGCACCGACGACGGTCATCCCGGTCGCCGCGTCGACCTCGGTCGCGTACAGCGACGGCACGTAGAGCGGGAACCGCGAGGCGAGCTCGGCGAGCGCGTCGCGCCGCGTGCGCTTTCCGGCGCGGATCTCGGCGCGCATCGCCGCCCACGCGAGCACGAGCGCTGGCAGCTGCTCCTCGGCCTCACCGACGAACGCCGCGTCGATGAACGCCGCGACCGGCTCGGGATGCGACGCGACAGGGCCCCCCACGAGCACGAGCGTCGCAGCTTCGTCGTTCCGGGCCCGATCCTCGGTGCGCAGCGGGATGCCGCCGAGGTCGAGCAGCGTGAGCAGATTCGTGTACGTCAGCTCGTACTGCAGCGAGACGCCGAGCACGTCGAACTCGCTCAGCGGGCGCTGCGTCTCCAGCGACACCAGCGGCAGGCCGCGCGTGCGCAGCTCGGCTTCCATGTCGAGCCACGGTGCAAACGCGCGCTCGCACGCGATCCGCGGATCCTTGTTGAGGCCCGAGTAGATGATCTTGGTCCCGAGGTGGGACATCCCGATGTCGTAGACATCCGGGAAGCCGAGGCACACCCGCGCCGCGACCTCCGGGCCTTCCTTGACGACCGCCTGGTACTCGCCGCCGAGATAGCGCGCCGGCTTGGCGACGCGATCGATGAAGTCGGCATAGAGGTGGCGCATGGCGACCCGACTACCTACCGCGGAAACGCCCTCAGTGCACGCAGACCTTCGCGATCGTCGTCGAGGCCGCCGGCTGACCGTGGTACCAGGTGTGCGCGCCCTGATAGGTGCAGCTGTAGTTCTGGCCGACCGCGACTCGCATATCGTAGAGCCCGGCCATTCCGGGTGCCTGGAACGTCCCGGCGGCGCTGCCCTGCTCGCCGCCATGCTGATCGACGGCCTGATCGAACACGCAGCCCGCGCGGTCGCCGGGCACCCAGCCGACCTCGAGCTGGTCGACGCAGTCGCCCGGGCACGCGGTGTCGGTGATCTTGTAATGGAACGAGACCGCGAGCGCCTGGTTCGGGGTCGCGACGACGAGTTGCGTGCCTGCGACCGAGATCGTCGTCAACGTCGCGGTCGTCTGCGAGCCAGGGCTCGACACGACGGTCGACGGCGGCGACGGCGGCCTGGCGCCGCACGGCCAGTCGTCGACGTCGTCGCAGACGCCATCGCTGTCGCCGTCGCTGCACGCATCGGGCGGCGCGTCGGGGGGACGGGCGTCGATCGCAGCGTCATGCCGGACGCCATCGCCCGGCGCTGCGTCGTCGCCGCCCCCGGTCACCGCGGCTCGCGGCTGGAAGCTGCAGGCGCCCAGAACGATGAGTGCCACGAACCGCACCCCTCCAGGATATCGCGTTTGCGGTAGGGTCTGGCCATGCGTTTCCTGGCCTTGCTCGCCGTTCTCGCCGCCTGCTCGAAGGACAACCCGCCGAAGACCTCGCAGCCGGCGCAACCCCGCGTCGAGCAAGGCCCGACGGCCAAGGCGTTCGACCCGGCCAACCTGCCGCCGCCCGGCACCGCGCCGGCGCCGGTTGCCGTCACGAAGGAGCTCGACCCGATGTGGACCACCCCGATCAAGACCCTCAAGGGCCAGCCGACCACGCTCGCCGCTTACAAGGGCAAGGCGCTGATGGTCGTCAACGTCGCCTCGCAGTGCGGGAACACGCCGCAGTACGCGACGCTCGAGGCGCTGCAGAAGAAGTACGAGTCGAAGGGCTTCACGGTGGTCGGCTTCCCGTGCAACCAGTTCGGCGGCCAGGAGCCGGGCACGTCCGAGGAGATCAGCGAGTTCTGCGCGACGAACTACGGCATCACGTTCCCGATCATGGAGAAGATCGAGGTCAACGGCCCCGGGCGCAACGACATCTACAAGGCGCTCACGCCGATCGCCGACGCGGCCGGCCGCAACGGCGACATCCAGTGGAACTTCGAGAAATTTGTCGTCAGCGCGGACGGCACGAAGGTCACGCGCTTCTCGCCGCGCACCAAGCCCGATGATCCGGCGGTGATCGCCGCGGTCGAAGCCGCGCTGCCAAAGTAACGCCGACCGGCTATAAGTGCCGCGATGCTCGCGCCCGGCGCCCAGCTCGGCAAGTACCGCCTCGAGCACCTGCTAGGCGCCGGCGGCATGGGCGCGGTGTGGTCCGCGCTCGATGTGGACCTCGATCGCAAGGTCGCGCTCAAGGTGCTCGGCGAAGGGCTCGCCGGTGATCCCACCGCGCAGGCGCGGCTGCTCCGCGAGGCGCGGGCGATGGCGCGGCTGCGTCACCCGAACGTCGTCGCGGTCTACGACGCGCTGACGCTCGCCGGTCACGACGTGATCGTGATGGAGCTCGTCGAGGGCACGACGCTCGCCGCGTGGCTCGCCGAGACGGCGCGTGCGCCCGATGCCGTGATGCCCGTGCTGATCGCCGCCGGCCGTGGGCTCGCCGCGGCGCATGCCGCCGGCATGGTCCACCGCGACTTCAAGCCGCACAACGTGCTCGTCGATCGCGACGGTCGCGTGCTCGTCACCGATTTCGGCCTCGCGCGGTCGAGCGAGCTCGCGAGCGTGAGCGGCGTGGCACCGCCGGCGCCCGAGACGCGCGCCGACCTCGGGGGCACGGTCTCGCTGGTGCGCGGCGACGCCGTGACGATGGCGGTCACACCGCGCGGAGCCGCCGATCTGCCGCTGACGCGCACGGGCACGTTGCTCGGCACGCCGGCATACATGGCGCCCGAGCAGCTGCGCGGCGAACCGGCGACCGCGCGCAGCGATCAGTTCGCGTTCTGCGTGACGGCGTGGGAGGCACTCGCCGGGACGCGGCCGTTCACCGGTGCCACGCTCGGCGAGATCGGGCAGGCGATCGACCGCGGTCAGCCCGCCGAGGCGACGCGCGTGCCGCGCACGCTGCGGCCGGTGCTCGAGCGCGGGCTCGCGGCGGATCCAGAGTGGCGGTGGCCCGCGATGAACCCGCTGCTCGACGCGCTCGCACCGCCGGAGCGCAGAGGACGCGTGGTGACGAAGCGCCGCCGCCTGATCGCGGGCGCACTCGGCCTGATCCTGCTCGCCACGGCGGGCGTGCTCTGGAAGACGAGCACGTCGCCCGACGGCCTCACCGCGACGTGCGGCACGCAGAAGTATCGCGTGTCGAGCGGCCACCACGGCACCTGCCACACGACAACCGTGACGCCGACGATCTTCACGATGGAGTGCTACGACACGCACGGCAATCGCGGCGCGCTCGACTGCGCGAATGGCATGTCGGGGTGCGAGGTCACCGGCACCGGCACGTGCGAGAACGCGAACTGACGGCTTACGTCTGCACGTCGGCGAAGACGCCGTAGTGATCGCTCGCGCAGATGTCGCCTTCGCGCTCGGTGAGCACCACGCGGCAGTCGCGCACCGTGCCGCGGCCGTCCTTCTTGCGACTCGTGACGAACACGAAGTCGATGCGGCGGTCGATGTCGAGCGAGCGCAGCGGGCGCGTGTGCTCGTTCTCGCTCGACCACGTGATGCCGTCGCGTTCGCCGTGAATGCGCATCCATGCGTCCTGGAAGTGCGTGCGGCGGCCGTCGAGCGTGGTCAGGCCGCGCAGGTAGCGGATCTCGTCGGAGTCGGGCGTCGCGTTGAAGTCACCGCACAGGATCTGCGGCGGGCTCGTGTTGTCGCGGCGCGCGCGGATCGCGGCATCGATCGCGAGGACCTGCCGCTCGCGCGCCACGCCGTCGTCGAGCTTGTAGTGCAAATGCGTCGTGTGGACCCAGATGTCGCCGACCTTGCCCGAGAGCAAGATCCGCACGTCGCCGGGCCGCGGATCGGGCAGCTCGAGCACGGCGGTCTCGGCGAGCGGCACGCGCGACAGGATCGCGAGCCCCTGCTCGCCCGCCTTGCTGCCCGGCCCCCACGCACCGTCGGCCCAGTCGCACGCCTTCGCGTACGTCGCGTGTAGCCCGAGCGGCGCGGCGATCGCGTCCGCCGTGGTGCCGCCGGCGGCCATCGGCTGGACCTCCTGCAGGCACACGACATCGGGATCGAGCGCGCGCAGCTGCCGGATCGCGAGCTGCAGCCGCTGATCGAGCGGCGCCTCGAGGCCCCAGAAGTTCAGCGTGACGAGCTTCATTGCCCGCGATACACGCAGCGCGAGGTCGGCGTCTCGCTCACGCACACCTCGACGAGCCCGGTGAGCGTCGGCGCGAGCCGCTTCCACCACCACACCGCGAGCAGCTCGCTGGTCGGGTTCGCGAGGCCGTCGATCTCGTTGAGCACGTGATGATCGAGCTCGCGGACGAGCGGCAGCGCGTGCTCGTCGATCTCGGCGAAGTCGATCAGCCAGCCGCGCTCGGGATCGATCTCGCCTTCGATCGCGATCTCGATCTGGTAGCTGTGCCCGTGCATGCGCGCGCACTTGTGCCCCGGGGGCACCTTCGGGAGAGAGTGCGCCGCCTCGAAGCGGTACGAGCGTTCCAGCCGGGTACGCATGGCCGGGTTCTTAGCACGGTTGCGGCGGGGCATCGTGCCTCGTGCAGCGTCGGGGGCGAAGGTATAGAGTCCGCGACGTGAGGATCTGGCCCGTCGTCTTGCTCGCGGCGTGTGGAAGCAGCTCGGCCAAGCCGGCGCTGCCGATGTGGGACAAGTCCCTGCCCGACTCGTCGGTGCTGGGCAGCTGGCGCGGGCTGCAGCCGGCGCGCGGCATCGTCCACCTCCACTCGCCGTACTCGCACGATGCGTGCGACGGCATGCCTCGCGACGCCCAGGGCGTCCCGAACGAGCCGTGCCTCCAGGATCTGCGCGAGGGGCTGTGCGTCGATCGCATCGACTTCGCCGCGCTCACCGACCACGACGCGTCGATGGCCGACGAGGAGTTCCCGACGCTGTTCAGCATGCGTGGCAGCGACCAGCCGGTGCTCGACGGCTCGGGCGCGCAGATCGCATCGCGCATGACGTGCGACGACGGCCACGTGGTGACGTTCACCGTCGGCGGCGAGAACGATCTGATGCCGGTGATGCTGCACCGCCACGTGCCCGGCGATGCGCAGGCGCGCCACGACAAGTACAACGGCGTCGACGCCGCGGCCGTGCAGGCGTTCCGCGACGCGGGCGGCCTCGTGTGGATCGCGCACACCGAGCAGCACGACATCGCGCAGCTGCGCGACCTCCAGCCCGACGGCATCGAGGTCTACAACCTCCACGCGAACATCGATCCGAAGATCCGCGGCCCGTACCTCAACCTCGATCCCGATGCCGCGATCACCGCGGCGGTGCAGTTCGCCGATACGACCGAGGGGCACCCCGAGCCGGATCTCGCGCTGCTCTCGTTTGTCGAGCCGAACCAGCCGGCGATCGATCGCTGGAACCAGGTGCTCGGCGATGGCCGCCATGTCCCCGCGACGGCCGGCAGCGATGCGCACGAGAACGCGCTGCCGATCATGCTCGCGGACGGCGAGCGCGGTGACTCGTATCGCCGCGTGCTGCGCTGGTTCTCGAACGTCGTGCTCGTCAGCGATCCGCAGGACCCGGTGCAGGTCGAGGCGGCACTCGCCAAGGGCCGGCTGTTCGCCGTGTTCGAGATGCTCGGCACGCCGGAAGGTCTCGACATCCACGCCGGCGCCGGCGAGCTCGGCGACACCGTGCCGGTCGGCACCACGCTCGAGGTCGCCGTCCCGCACGTCCGCAACCTCGACAAGTCGCTCCCGGTTCCAACGATCGTTGCCACCGTTTACCGGATCGATGCCTCCGGCCCGATGATCGTCGCGCAAGGCAGCGATTCGCTCTCGGTCCCGATGGCCGGCGCAGGCGCCTATCGCGTCGAGATCTCGATGGTGCCGCACCACCTTGGCCCCTATCTGGGTGATCTCGGGACCGCGTACGCCGAGCAGACCGTGCCGTGGATTTACGCGAGCCCGATTTACGCCCAGTGATCGTGACGATCTTACAGCGTCGCGCAACACGACCGCGCGCTATGATCGCCGCATGCGCATGAGGCTCGCGATCGCCCTGCCCCTGCTGTTCGCCGGCTGCATCCAGCAGACGTCGTCGGATCCGGGACCGGGTCCGGGACCTGATCCGGGCTGGGGAACCGGGCCCGGCGGCGGTGGCGGCGACAGCAGCTTCGGCTGCCACGCCGATGCCGACTGCGGCTCGAGCTCGGTGTGCGCGCGCGACGGCGAGTGTCTCGCCTCCTCCGACGTCCGGTCGATCCACGTGACGTGGACCGTGAGCGGACAGCCCGCGAGCACACAGACCTGCGCGAGCGCACTCCACCTCGACCTGACGTTCATGGACACCGCGGAGGATCAGTTCGGCTTCTCGCCGGTGCCGTGCGTCGAGGGCAAGTTCAGCATCGACAAGCTGCCGAGCTGGTACGGCTACGTCGAGCTCTCGCGCACCGGCGATTACGGCGCGGGCGGCGCATCGGGCAGCTTCGACGCCGGCGGCACGGCCACGCTCGACCTGAGCTACTGATGAAGCGGCTGCTGTTCGTCCCGCTGCTGCTCGCCGCGTGTCCGTCGTCGAACACGAAGACCGAGTGCATGGTCGACAGCGACTGCGGCGGCGACGTCTGCGCGCGCGACGGCGAGTGCCTCGCCGCGAACGAGATCTACGCAGTGAAGATCAGCTGGACGATCCGCGGCTCGGCGGCGAACGCGTCCACCTGCGCGTCGAGCCCGAACTTCTATATCCAGTTCGATGGGCCGTCCCAGCAGGACACGTTCGGCTTCGAGCCGGTGCCCTGCGATCCTGGGCAGTTCACGATCGACAAGCTGCCGAAACGCTTCACGCAGGCGGAGATCGGCATCGGCAACACGTTCCTCGACGCGCAGCCGATCAGCGCGGCCGGCAGCGCCAGCTTCGATCTGTACCCGTAACCGTTTGACCTCCCAGGTGGTCTGGGTATGGTTCGCCACCGTGGCGACCGCCTCCAAGTCCACTCCCGATCCCAGCAAGCGGGTCGAGCCCGAAGATTCGTCGATCGTGGAGACCACGGTCGCGGAGCTCAAGCCCCTCTACCGCCAGATGCTCGCGATCCGCCGCATGGAGGAGGCCTCCGCGAAGGCCTACTCGACCGGCAAGATCGGCGGCTTCCTGCACCTGATCATCGGTCAGGAGGCGGTCTGCGTTGGCGCGATCGCCGCGACCGAGGAGAAGGACTACGTCGTCGCGACCTATCGCGAGCACGGTCACGCGTACGCCAAGGGCGTCGCCGCGCGGCCGATCCTCGCCGAGCTCTACGGCAAGAAGACCGGTCTCGTGAAGGGGCTCGGCGGGTCGATGCACCTGTTCGACAAGAGCAAGAACTTCCTCGGCGGCTACGGCATCGTCGGCGGCCACGTGCCGATCGCGGCGGGCGCTGCGTTCGCGGCGAAGTATCGCGGCGACGGACGCGTGGCGCTGTGCTTCTTCGGCGAGGGCGCGTCGACGATCGGCGGGTTTGCCGAGGGCCTCGCGCTCGCGGCGCTGTGGAAGCTGCCGGTCGTGCTGATCTGCGAGAACAACCAGTACTCGATGGGCACGCCCACGTATCGCTCGCTCGCGGTCGAGGACGTCTCGCTGCGCGCACTCGCACACGGCATGGCGCGCGACCGCTTCGACGGCGACGACGTCATCAAGGTCAAGCGCCGGGTCGCCGAGGCGATCGAGCGCGCGCGCACCACCGGCGAGCCGACCCTCGTCGAGATCGTGACCTATCGCTTTCGCGGCCACTCGATGTCCGACCCCGGCCTCTACCGCACGAAGGACGAGGTCGAGGAGTGGCGTCGCCGCGATCCGCTCAACCGCTCGCGCGCCCGGCTCGTCGAGCTCGGCATGCCCGAGGACGAGCTCACCGCGCTCGAGGACGACGTCAAGGCCGAGATCGAGGACGCGGTGAAGTTCGCCGAGGACTCGCCGCCCGCAGACGAGTACTTCCCGTACGTGGTGAAGGAGTAACCATGGCCGTCATCAGCTATCGCGAGGCGCTCAACCAGGCGATGCGCGAGGAGATGGATCGCGACCCCGACGTGTTCATCATGGGCGAGGAGGTCGGCTACTACAACGGCGCCTACAAGGTCACCCAGGGCCTGCTCCAGCGGTTCAGCGAGCGCCGCATCGTCGATGCGCCGATCGCCGAGATGGGGTTCGCCGGGATCGGCGTCGGCGCCGCGATGGTCGGCCTGCGCCCGATCATCGAGTTCATGACCTT
>Ga0207683_10005083_pt1 | contig 11287 bp, 9 predicted proteins | sample KBSM73metaG_FD_184333 | JGI IMG/M metagenome (GOLD analysis project Ga0207683, IMG submission 184333) | Miscanthus rhizosphere microbial communities from Kellogg Biological Station, Michigan, USA - KBS M7-3 metaG (SPAdes) (version 2) | ecosystem: Host-associated > Plants > Roots > Rhizosphere >...
CGAAATCTCGGTGCTCGGCGGATTCGAGCCTGTCGCCTCGCTCGCCGACATCGACGTCGGGCGGCACGGCCTGCTCGTCGAGGACGGCTGGCGGCGCGGGTTGCTGCTCCCGCAGGTTGCTCCGGAGTGGGGATGGGATGCCGCGCAGTTCGTGGCGCAGACCTGCCGCAAGGCCGGACTTCCGTCTGATGCGTGGCCCTCGGGTGGCGCGACGCTTTACAGGTTCGAAGCCGAAGTGTTTGGCGAACACGTGCGCGATTGACGTACGTGGCGCCCTTGTATCAGGAGCCTGCCCTGAGTTGTCGGGTCTAAAGACCCGACGCCACATCAACTCGAGCGACGCCGCCGCACCAGCGCTCGAAGTGTGTTCAGATTCTCCTCATCCAGGGGGTCCACTTCTATCCGCCCTGTCGCCTTGCCGGCAGCCTTCGGGGTCTCGAGCAGCATCGGGATTTTCGCGAAGCGCCGATCGTTGACCAGCGTCCTGAACCCGTTCAAACCGAGACACCCTTTGCCGATGTGCTCGTGACGATCGACGCGGCTGCCGAGCGGCTTCTTCGAGTCATTGAGATGAAACGCCTTCAGCCGCTCGAGGCCAACGACCTTGCCGAACTCGGTGAACGTGCGGCGATACCCCTCGTCCGACGCGATGTCATAACCAGACGCAAGCAGGTGGCACGTGTCGAGGCAGACGCCGACCCGCGGGTGTCCTTCCATGCCCGCGATGATCTCGGCGAGTTCCTCGAAGCGCGACCCGATGGCCGATCCCTGTCCCGCGGTGTGCTCGAGCAGCACCATCGTCTGTCCCATTGGCCGTTCATCGAGCAGATCGCGCAGGCTGCTCGCGATGAGGCGAATGCCCTGGGCTGGACTCCCGGAGGTGTAGCAACCCGGATGCAGGACGACGCCGAGAAGGCCCAGCGCTTCGGCGCGGTCGATCTCGTCAGCCATCGCGGCCCTCGACTGCGCGCGCAGTGTGTCAGCAGTGCTTGCCAGGTTGATCAGATAGCTGGCGTGCGACACGACCGCCTGGAGACCGGCTGCCGATACCCGGGAACGGAACTCCGCAACTTCCTCGGCCGGGATCGGACGCCCACGCCACTGGCTGGCGTTCTTCGCAAATATCTGGAGCGCATCGCACCTGTGAACAACTGCGCGCTCGACCGCCCGCGGCAGCCCGCCGGCCACCGACATGTGCGCGCCAAAGACAGGCATCGCCCGCTACCACGCCACCATTGCATCTTCGAACAACTCCGCCAGTTCGTCCGGCCCCGCGGGCCGGGGCGAGAGTTTCGTGACGCGGTGCTGCGGCAGCGTGCCCTCGACAAGCGCCGGAATATCGGACGACGAGTAGCCGACCGCCTTCAACCCGTTCGGCACCCGCAGCCGTTCCATGAACCAGGTGATGCGATCCGCCAGTACAGACCCGGCATCGGACTCCGCCGCTCCCGAGGTATTCGCCCCGAGTGCTTCGGCCGCCTGGAGGTGACGGGCGGGACTGGCCGGAGCCGTGAACCTGAACACCGCCGGGGCATTCAGGATGACGGACATGCCATGCGGGACGAGCGCGTGGTCGTCCGGATATCCCGCCGATCGAAACCATCGCACGTGTCCCGACACCGGGTACGACATGCCGTGCGGCAGGTGGACGCCGGCATTTCCGAAACCGACGCCTGCATACGACGCCGCCAGGATCATCTGGGCGCGCGCTTCATCGTCCTCGGGGTCTTCGACCGCGCGGACCAGGTAGTTCGCCACCATGCGGAGTGCCTGGAGCGACCAGATATCGCTGATGGGATTCGAACCCTGGTAAGCGGGCCGCAGCGCAGGACGCTCGGGACGCGGGCGGGTTGAATAGGGAATTGCAGTGAAGGATTCGATCGCGTGGCTCAGGATGTCGAGCCCTGTCGATGCCGCAACTTCGCGTGGCATCGTGCGCGTATTCTCGGGATCGAGCAGGCCGAGTGTCGGCTTGAGGCGACGGCTCGCGATGCCTGTCTTTGCGTGCATCTCGGTCAGATCGAAGATGCTGACGCCCGTGGTCTCGCTTCCGGTGCCGGCGGTCGTCGGGATGGCGATGAGCGGCTTCAGCGGGCCGGGAACCGGTATCGCCCGGCCGATCGGGGCATTGACGTAGTCGAGAAAATCCGCCGGCGGATAGACCGTGTAGAGGTTCACGGCCTTCGCCGTGTCGATGACCGACCCGCCGCCGACCGCGACGATGCCGTCGATCTCGAGCGTCGAGGCGAATGCAATCGCGTCCTTGAACGAAACATCGGTCGGCTCGACTCTCACGCGGTCGTAGAGCACGCTCTCCACGTTCGCATCCTGCAGTGATGCGAGCACGGTCTGGACCGGCTCTCGAGCGACGAGATTCGGATCAGTCACGACCAGCGCCCGCCGCACCCCGAGGTCGTTCAGGTCGAGGCCCACTTCCCGTGTGACACCAGCACCGAAGCGGACCGACGACGCGGCCATTTCAAAGGCGTACTCGGTCGGCGGCATGGCGGCCTAGTGGGTACGGGCAGGGAGCGCGACGCTGGACGGCACGAGGCGCGACTTGTCGGCGCCGGCACGCGGCCGGTACTTCTGCGACCGTCCACCGAAGCTATCCGCGGTGTAGAGGTTGCCTTCGGCGTCCACCGAGAACTGGTGGAGCTCCCAGAAGGAGCCAGGATAAGTGCCGTAGGTGCCCCAGAAGTAGAGCAGCTTGCCGTTCGCATCGTAGTGGAGCAGGCGGGCGTTCGTGCCGTCGGACACCCACACGGTGCCGTCGGGCGCGGCGACCACGTGGTTGGGGAATCGGAGGTTCGGCCACGTGTCGAGGTGAGTCCCGTTGGCGTCGAACACCTGGATACGCTGATTGCCGCGGTCCGCGACATACACGCGGCCGTTGCGGTCGGCGTCGATCCCGTGGATGCCGCTGAACTGACCGGGCCCGTTGCCTTTCGTTCCCCACTGCTTGAGGAAGCGTCCGTCCTTATCAAGTTTCACGATCCGCGTGTTGCGCAGGCCGTCGGCGATGAGCATTGAGCCGTCCGCCAGAAACGCGAGGTCCTGCGGCAGGCCGAAGTGCTTCTCATCGTCGCCGGGAACGTCGGTCTCACCGAGCGTCTGCACGAGTTGCTTGCCGTCGTTGGTGAATTTGTAGATCACGTGACGCGAGTCGTTGACCACCCACACGTGCCGCTGCGGATCGTATGGGCTGATCTTGACTTTGTGCGGACCGCCGCCAGTCCCCGCTGCCGCGGCGAAGAGCTTGTCCCACTGCGTCCACGATTCGATGAGCCTGCCTTCGCCATCGACGACGAGCAGGCAGTTGCGCATCTCGGCCGTCGGCGTCGTGGCACGCTCACCGAGCGATCCCCAGATGCCGTTGAAGCCGCGAGGCAGCTTCTCGGGCAGCTTGAGCTCGCCTCGCGCCGCAATGAAGATCCGATTCGGCGACTCGGCGAAGATGCCGGGCTGCGACCCCCAGATGTAGCCCTGTTTCGCCCAGGGCTGCGGCCAGTTCTCCACGACGTCGTAGGGACCGGATTCCTCTTCGCCGCCCTTCTGCTGCATCGCAGCAGTGGAGGGCATGAGCGCGATCGCCGCAAAGAGCAGAACGGCCGAGAGCTTTTTCAAAATTGTGCGCGACATGGGGCGGAGGATAACAGGGGAAGTTAGAACTTAGAAGTTAGAACTTAGAAGTGGAAGTCAGAAGTCGAAGTCAGAAGTTGGCATGGCCTGGCGCCGGGGCTTCAGACCCGTCCCGGCAGTCTTAGGTTAGCTTCTCAATTCTCAATTCTAAGTTCTAACTTCGGAACGTTAGGGTCCTAATCTACTCTCCTTGATCGTGCCGTCGGGTCCCAGGACCACGGTCGTGCCGAACAGCCCTCTTCGGAACTGGCGCGGATCGTCGAGCGCGCCTTGTATGAATCGCACGTCGCTCCACCGCACGGTCGCCGTGCCGTCTTCGGCGACGAAGGACCGCGCGGCCGGAAAGCGCGAGAACCCCAGGAACACCTGGGCGACAGTGGCCGTTGACGCGCGGACGACTGCGGGCGTCCACTGGTTCGGCACGCGCACCGACAGGCTGCGCACGGCGATGTCGCCTCGCGGTAGGCCGCGCCCCGTCAGCAGATCGAGGTCGCGCACTTCATAGCCATTCGAGAGTTGCGCGATGAGGCGCCACCGGAATGGCGAGACGAAATCAGGGACCGCAGCAACTTCGACCAGGCATCGAGCCGCCGCTGCATCCCTCGGCTCGGTTGCGGGGAACCGGGGCCAGTGGTCGAGCCCCCACACATCTGGCCGAACCGACTGGGCGCACCATTCAGGCAGCCTGTTGCCAAACACCTGGGCGGATCGACGGATCGCGATCTCATGCGCGACGCCGCGAACGCCGTAGTTCATCGCCATGAGGACCAGTGCGATTGCGGCATTGCGCCGGCGCCGCACGCGCGCCGGGCCGTCGCGGCCCGCGCGCGCGAAAAGAAGAGCGCCGCCGAGAATCGCCAGCAGGTAGATGTCGACGATCGGCATCCAGTCGACGGCGAACCAGGTCCACGAGAACGGACTCAGTGGCCGCGTACCGTATGACGTGGGCAGGTCCATCAGGATGTGGCAGACCACACCGATCATGGCGACCGCCCAGAGCATCGCGAAGCTTGCCGGAGGGTCGGTCGATTGCCTCTGCCGGCGCTTGAGCCACAGCCAGACCATTCCCGCGACTACGAAGCCGAGGCCGATCACGCCAAGCGGGCCATGAGTGGGGCCGCGGTGGAACTCGAGGTAGTTGGCTGCGCCGCCCGCTGTGAGGACGACGTCGATGTCCGGAGCGTTGGATGCAAGGAGAAGGACGGCCGTCGTGCCGCGTCCCGCCCGGCTGAGCGGCGTGCGCGCCAGCGTCAGCCCGAACAGACTGTGCGTCAGATTGTCCAAGCGCCTTAATATTACAGGATGAGAAAGTCGCTTCTCTCGATTGCGGCCGCCATGTCCCTCGTGCTCATCCCGACCCAGGCCTTCGCGTGGGGCGCCGCGGCACATCAACTGCTCATGCGGCGCGCGATCGAACTGCTGCCACCCGAACTGAAGCCGTTCTTCGAAAACTATCGCGAGGAACTGGTCCTGCGCTCGAACGACCCCGACCTCTGGCGCAGCGTGCCCTGGGACGACGACTCGAATCATTTCGTCGACTTCGGCATCCCCGAATACGGCAAACCGCCTTTCAATGAACTGCCTCGCGAACGGGGCGCTGCCCAGGCGAAATTCGGCGCCGCAAACCTGAACCGATGGGGCACGCTGCCGTGGCGGGTCGAGGAAATGGCCGGCAGCCTTCGACGCGGCTTCGAGGGCATGGGCAAGAGCGGCGCGTACTCGATCTCGGAAGTGATTCTGTTTTCGTCCGCGATTGGGCACTACATCCAGGATGCGACCCAGCCATTTCACGCGACCGACAACTACGACGGTTTTCAGACCGGCAACAACGGCATCCACTCCCGCTTTGAACGCGATCTCATCGAGAAGTTCGGGACGCGCATGAAGCTGACGCCGGCGCCTCCCAGGCCGATCACCAACGCCCGGGATTTTGCCTTCGATACGCTCGTCACGAGTTACGGGCTCGTCGACCGGATCCTCGCCGCTGACAAGGCGGCGCTGGGAACCAAGGACACCTACGACGACGAGTACTTCGAGAAGCTGTTCACGTCGTTACAGCCGGTGATCGAGCAGCAGTTGTCGGCCGCGATTTCCGCAACGGCGGGCGTGATCGTCGGAGCATGGGAGCAGGCTGGCCGTCCGAAGATGTACATCGCGCAGCCGCGTCCGCCGCAACGCGTGCGCAAGTAGCACGGTGCGCATTCATTTGATCCCGCTCGGCCGAAGCCGGTTCGAGCCGTACGCAGAGCCGCCGGTCGACGACCAGCGTCCCCTGTCGCACGACGCCGGCCGCATCCGTCGATGGCTGCATCGCGCGAATCAGCAGTGGCACGGTCTCGTCGACGGCGCGCGCCTCCGCGGCGCAACGACCGGATTCGCCAAGTGGAGAGACAGCATCGTCTGCAAGCTGGCCGATTCGCTCGACGAACAGCGGACGCTGTGGTCGCTGCGGAACGCCACTCGTGCGACCGTGCTCTTTCCGTCGAACCTCGAACGCGAGTCGGCCCAGAGCCTGCTTAATCAGATCCTCGCCGCGGCGCAGCGCTATCACGGGCGGCGCCTCATCGTTTATGTCGTTCTGTTTATCGCGTCGGGAGTGTTCTTCTTCGTGCCCGGCCCGAACATCATCGCCTACTATCTCGGGTTCCAGTCGTTCGGGCACCTTCAGTCGTGGCGAGGTGCGCGACGCGCTCTGACGGGCGTGGAGTGGACGCTGCAGCCGAGCGATGATCTTGCTGAACTGGCCACGCTCGCCCATGAACCGCACGGCACCCGTGCGGCGCGCGTCGAGGACATTGCCCGCCGGCTCGATCTCGAGCACCTGCCGGCGTTCTTCGAGCGCGAAGCCGCCTGAAATCTGCGTGTTATACTCGCGCCTATCCCGTTGAATCTCAGAGAATTAGCTGAACGCCTGCACTGCCGGCTCGAGGGAGACGGCGACACCGTCATCAGCCGTGTCACCGGCATCGAGACCGCCGCACCAGGCGACCTGACCTTCATCGCGAACCCCAAGTACCACGGCTTCCTCAAGACCACTCACGCGTCGGCTGTTCTCGTCGCGCCGGGGGTTGATCGTCCGGAAGGCGGACCGTCGCTGCTTGTGTGCGAGCGGCCCTACCTGGCGTTCGCGCAGGCATTGGGACTCCTCGTCGACGCTGCCGTGCCGCCGCCGGGCATCGATCCCTCGAGCGTCGTCGCGGCCGACGTGCAGCTCGGCGAGCAGGTGTCGATTGGCGCGCTGGTGGTGGTGGGAGCGCGCGCACGAATAGGCGTGCGGACGATCGTCTATCCGGGCTGCATCATCGGTCCAGGCGCCCTCATCGGCGACGACTGCGTCATTCACGCGCGCGTCTCCATTCGCGAGCGCGTTCAACTCGGCAACCGGGTCATTGTCCAGGACGGCGCGGTGATCGTCAGTGACGAGTTCGGCTTCGTCAAGCAGGGGGACGGCACGCACCTCAAGATCCCCCAGCACGCCGACGTGATCATCGAGGACGATGTGGAGATTGGCGCGAACACGACGATCGATCGTCCGGCCGTCGGCGAAACTCGCATACGCGCCGGCACGAAGATCGACAACCTCGTTCAAGTCGCCCATGGCGTCAGCATCGGAGAACGGGTCCTCTTCGCGGCGCAGGTGGGTATCGCAGGCAGCACGGTGATCGAAGACGACGTGGTCCTGGCCGGCCAGGTCGGCGTGGCCGGCCACCTTCGCATCGGCAAGGGAGTGGTGGCGACCGCGCAGACCGGTGTGCCGAACTCGGTCGATCCCGGCGTGATGATCTCGGGCTATCCGGCGATTCCGAACCGCGACTGGCTCAAGTCGTCGGCCATATTCCGTGCCCTGCCCGCCCTGAGGAAGCGCGTTGTCGAACTCGAGCAGCGCATCGCGGAGCTCGAGGAGAAGCTCGACGCATGTCGTCCGCCGTCGCAAGGCTAGTCCGGTGTGCGGTCATAGCCGTCGCCGCGTCGTTCACCACCGCTCCCGCCTTCGCCCAGTTACCCCATCCGCTTCCGGACGCGCCTGCTGCGGCGGAGTTCATGCCGCGATTCGACTGGAAGATGTCGGCGGCGTCCCTCTCGAATTCCGACGCCCGCTTCAACTGGGACACGCACTGGGCTGGCGACCTCGACCTGTTCAGCTATCCTGGCGGGCGGGCGTCCTTTCTTGCCGACTACCAGGCGCTACTAGGGTCCGAATATCGGGCCTTCGACCCTTACCAGAGCAACTATCTCCTCGAAGCGTCCGGGTCGTACTTCGTCGGGAAGACGGAGATTGCGGCAGTCCTCAGTCACATCTCGCGGCACCTGGGTGACCGGCCGAAGCGGATCGCGGTTGCGGAGAACTCGCTCGGACCGCGCATCATGCGGCGGTTTGGCGACGATGCGCCGACCTCGCTGGACATCCGCGCAGATGTGCGCAAAGTCATCGCGCGTGCCTACGACGACTACTCCTGGGTCGAGGAGCTCGAAGTGGTGGGCCGCCGCCAGTTGAACGTTCACACGGGGTTTTACGCGCGCGTGTATGGCCAGCTGATACAGGTCGACCCCGAGCTTGCCGGGCGGACGCAGCAGATGGGGGGCCGACTTGAAGCCGGCGTCAAGCTGCGGGGATCGAAGCCCGAAGGGCCCGGGGTGGAGTTGTTTGGCGGCTGGGAACAGATGATCGATGCCGATCCCCTCGACCGGCTGTCTCGCCGGTGGGCGTATCTCGGGTTCCGCCTGCTGGGAAAGTGAGCGGCGGGGACCGCGGGTCGAAAGGATAGAATCGCCTCATGACTCGCAGGGTGTTCCGAGCGTTCCTCGTCTCAACGCTGATTGCCGCCGCCGGACTGCCTGCGCTGGCTGCCGTCCCTCCGCCAAAGCTTCAATACGACATCTCGACCCTGCCCAACGGACTGACCGTGGTGCTGTCGGAAGATCATTCGACGCCGATCGTTCACCTCGGAGTCTGGTACCACGTGGGCTCCAAGAACGAGAAGCCGGGCCGGACCGGATTTGCGCACCTGTTCGAGCACATGATGTTCAAGGGCTCGAAGAACGTCGGCCCCGAAGAGCACACCTCCGTAATCGCGTCGGTCGGCGGCCAGAGCAATGCCTACACGACCGACGATGAGACCGTGTTCTGGCAGACGCTCCCGTCGCAATATCTTCCGCTCGCATCATGGCTCGAGGCCGACCGCATGGCCACGCTTCGCATCGATCGCGACACGTTCGTGAACGAGCGCGAGGTCGTGAAGGAAGAGCGCCGCATGCGGGTCGACAACCAGCCCTACGGGCGGCTGAACGAGATCATCTACGACCAGACCTTCACCACGCACCCCTACAAGCACCCGACGATCGGCAGCATGAAAGATCTCGAGGCGGCGTCGGTCGACGACGTCCGCGAGTTCTACCAGACCTATTACGTCCCGGAGAACGCCACTCTCGTCATCGTCGGCGACTTCGACATGGTGCAGGCCAAGGCGATCGTGAGCCAGTACTTCGGCCGGGTGCCGAAGGCCGAGCATCCGGTTCCACGCGACATTCCGAAGGAGCCGCCGCAGACCCGCGAGAAGCGCGTCACGGTGGAGGCGCCGTGGCCGCTGCCGGCGGTCGTCGTTGCGTACCACATCACTTACGACGGCCATCTGGACTCGTACCCGCTGCACATCGCCTCGAAAGTCCTGTCTGACGGCCAGAGCTCGCGCATCTACCAGGAGCTGGTGTACGGCCGTCAACTCGCCGTCACCGCGTTCGGTGGAGCGAACCTGATCGAGGATCCGAACCTGTTCTACGCGGTGGCGATCGTGCAGCCCGGGCAGTCGCCTGACGAGACCATCAAGGCGCTGATTGGCGAACTGGACAAGCTGAAAGTGAGCGGCATCACCGAGCGGGAACTTCAGAGGGCGAAAAATCAATTCGCTCGCGACTACATCCTCGGGCGGGAATCGAACCAGCAGAAAGCGCTGCAGCTCGCGCACGCCGTCGTCATCCACAACGACATCAAGACGGCGGACGGCGAGTTCACAATCTTCCAGAACATTACGGCGGCGGACGTGAAGCGGGTCGCGCAGACCTACTTCACCGACGAGAACCGGACCATCATCACCATCATGCCGTCGGCCCGGGCCACGGCCGGAGCGGGCCGATGAAGAGGCTGCTCGCACTCCTCCTGCTCCTGGCGCCCGCGGTGTCCGCCTCGGCGCAGACACGCTCGTGGCCCTCGGAAGGGCCGCCGCGTCCGCTTGCGGCACACGCATCCAGTTTCCCGGCCTACGAAGTGCGGACGCTCGACAACGGGATGCAGGTGGTCGTAGTGCTGCATCACGAGCAGCCGGTCGTCAGCATGCGGATGATCGTCAGGGCTGGTGCGGCGATGGACCCGCACGACAAGGCGGGGCTGGCCGATCTGGCGGCCTCGCTGCTCGACCAGGGCACGACGAGCAAGTCGGCGCGCCAGGTGCAGGACGAGATCGACTTCATGGGCGGCGCAATGGGGGCCGGCGCCGGTACCGACCTGACCTTCGTCAATGTGCTCGTGATGAAGGACAGCTTCGAGTCCGGGCTGCGCATTCTCTCCGACATGGCGCGGACGCCCGGGTTCGCGCCCGAGGAGATCGAACGGCAGCGTCAGCAGGCGCTGTCGACGATGAAGGTGAACCTCGAATCGCCGGAGTTCGTGGCCGACGCGGTATTCGATCGGCTCGTCTACGGCGCGCATCCGTACGGCAACCCGCAGAACGGAACGCCCGAATCGGTCGCCTCGATTTCGCGGGCCGACCTGGTGTCGTTCCACCAGAAGTACTTCGTCCCCAACAACGCCATTCTCGCGGTCGTCGGAGACATCACCGCCGCGGAGGCGTTCGCACACGTCACGCGGGTGTTCGGCGACTGGCAGCGGAAGGACCTGCCTCCGTCACAGTTCATCGCGGCGCCGGACCCGGCGCGGCACGTGCTCGTGGTCAACAAGCCGGATGCCGTCCAGACCGAGGTGCGTGCGGGGCATATCGGGATCAAGCGCAACCACCAGGACTACATGGCGCTGAACATGACGCTTCGCATCCTCGGCGGCGAGGGGGCGAACCGCCTGCACCAGGTGCTGCGCAGCGAGCGCGGCCTGACCTACGGCGCCAAGGCAGACATGGACACCCTGCTCGAGTCGGGCGACTTCGAAGCATCGACCAACACGAGATCGGAAGCCACGGGCGAGGTCCTGCGCCTCATCGTTGACGAGTTCTGGCGCATCAAGCGGGAACGGGTGGGAGAGCGGGAACTGTCGGACGCCAAGGCGTACCTGACCGGCAGCTTTCCCCTGACGATCGAGACCCCCGACGCCATCGCGACCCAGGTGCTGAACGTGCTGTTCTACGGCCTGCCGGTCGAGCAACTGCAATCGTTCCGCGACATGGTGAACGCCGTGAAAACCGACGACATCGAGCGTGTCGCGAAGTACTACCTGCAGCCGGATCGCCTGTCGATCGTGCTGGTTGGCAACGCCGCGGCGTTTCTGCCGCAGTTGAAGGGGCTTGGCTTCACGAGTGTCGAGGTGATCGAAGCGGACGACCTCGATCTGATGGCGACCGATCTCCGAAGACCTGGAAGTGCGCCGCGCCCGAGCGCCGCGCCCGCGTCACCATCGCGGACAGGCGCACCAGGGGCATCG
>Ga0207683_10005091_pt1 | contig 11281 bp, 10 predicted proteins | sample KBSM73metaG_FD_184333 | JGI IMG/M metagenome (GOLD analysis project Ga0207683, IMG submission 184333) | Miscanthus rhizosphere microbial communities from Kellogg Biological Station, Michigan, USA - KBS M7-3 metaG (SPAdes) (version 2) | ecosystem: Host-associated > Plants > Roots > Rhizosphere >...
AGTGGGTGTGAGTTGGTCACTTCGCCGGGTATGGACCACCTGATTCGCGTGTGGTGTGCGTAAGCGCCCACTGCTGGCGATCGTACTCGCCAGCGTCTGTCTCTTCGGCTGCAGCCGGCGAGCGGGGCTCAACTTCGATTGCACGTGGGTGCTCGATTCTCCGCTGCCAGTGGATTTGCGCAACGAGTCACACGTCCAGCATCTTCTCGACGACATCCGAGTTGCCGAGGAGCTCGGGATGCGTTACGGCGACCGGATCGCCGGCTGGCGCGTGATCGAAACCTTCGGCATCGTGTGGCGACACGGGGGACTGAAGAATCGTGCACTCGGTCGGCAGTCGCGCCAGCAGTGCGTCGCCACGCTGTTCCGCGTCATCGCCTCGACGCATGAACTCGCCGTGTCCGACATTGAACGCGTGCGGCCGCGGCTGGCGGACCGCGGGTTCGACCTGCCTGTCACGATACCCCTCGCTCTGCTCCTGGTGTTTGCGGTCAGGCGATTCATATGGTGGATCCGGAATCGGTTCGACACCGACGAGCGGGCGGGCTGGGTCGTCGCCACGCTGTTGGCGTCTTTCATCATCCCCGCCGTCGTCGTCGCGATCGGACTTGCATGGGCTGCGGTCGTGGAAATCGTCAGGCTTGGCAACGAGCATGTCGGAGACCGTGCGCGGGTCGACGGCTTGCGCGCGAACTGCCTCGTTGCGCTCGGCATCGGAATCGCCGCGGTGTGGATCGCCAGTGGAATCACGGCGATCCGGAACCGCGCGACGTAAGGCAGGGCCTTCGTGTTTACCCGAGGCGGACGAGACCCCGGCGCGTCGCGACCTTGACGGCCTCCGTACGGCTGGTCACCCCGAGCTTCTCGAAGAGATGACCGAGGTGGGTCTTGACGGTTCGTTCGCTGATGCCCAGCTCGTTGGCGATTTCTTTATTCGCCTTGCCGTCGGCGAGCAGACGCAGCGTGGCCAGCTCGCGCGGCGTGAGCTGGACGCGCGTCACGTCTTCCGCCAACTTCGCGGCCGCCGCCGGCGCCAGGTAGGTCTTGCCGGCAAGCACGTCGCGGATGCACGCGATCAGGCCGTCGGCCGAGATGTCTTTCAGCACGTATGCCTTCGCGCCCGCTTTCAGCGCGCGTGAGATCTCCTCGTCGGTATCGTACGTGGTGAGGATGATGACGCGCGCCCGTGGATCCTTTTCCCGCAGCCGCCTGACGACCTCGACACCTTCCATCACCGGCATGCGCAGATCGAGCAGCGTCACGTCCGGGTGGTAGCGATCGAAGGCGTCGAGCGCCTCGACGCCGTTGCCGGCTTCGGCCACGACATGAAGATCGGCTTCCTGGTTGATGATGTTGGCCACACCGGTTCTGAGCAGGGCGTGATCATCGACCAGCAGGACCCGTGCGCGCGACGTCGGGGCCGCGACTTCAGCTGATGGCATAGACCTGCGTCGGGAGTGATGAAGGTTCCCAGGCGAGCACGACTTCCGTCCCGCTGCGCGGCGCCGTCACGATCGTCAGCGATGCGCCGATGCGATCGGCACGCTCCTGCATGCTCGTCATCCCGAACCCGGACGAGGACCGCTCGCTCGCAATTCCGCGTCCATCATCGGCGACCGACAGTCGCAGTCCGAGCGAATTGACCGTCGAGGCACGAATCGTGATCCGGCGGGCACGCGCGTGGCGCAGGGCGTTGGTCAGCGCCTCCTGCACGATTCCGGCGACCTCGCGCTCGATGCCGTCGCCAAATCGCGGGAGATCATCGAGGTGCAAATCGATCGGCACGTTGGCCGTCCGCCGTCCCAGTTCCGCGATCCGCTTGATCGTCCGCACGAGGTCTTCTTCACCGGACACGTTCGGTCGCAAGGCTCCCACGGAGCGGCGTGCCTGCACCATGTGCGTGCGCGCGAGCTCGATGGCCGTCTCGATGCTCACTGCGGCTGCCGGTGAGAACACACAGGCCTCACGCTGCGCCGCTTGCAGCTGCATGAGGATCGCGCCGAAGCCCTGCGCAAGAGTGTCGTGGATGTCACGCGCAAGCCGATTGCGTTCATCGAGGATCGCTTTCCTGCGTTCCTCGATCCGATTGTGTTCGACAAGCCGGCTGTGATGTAACGCCAATGCCGCCTGCCGCGCCATCGCTTCGATCAGCGCGATGCGCCACCACTGCCCTGAACACTCGGGCGTCTCGACGGCGCAGAGCGTCATCCAGCCAAGAACGTTGTCACTCAGCACGAGCGGTGTGACCACGGTCGTGTTCAGCCCCTCACGAGTGACGAACCTGCGAAGCGCTTCCGGCAGTCGCGGGTCATCGCACGAGTACTCGATTGTCTGGTTCCATCCCGGCTCGTACTGAAACAGATGCTCGCCCATCAACCGGCGCGGAAAGCTGGTCGTCTGCCATTCCGGGCTGTCCGCGGTGATCACCTTGCCGCCCATGTGCACCATCCACACGTCGCAGCCCTTGCGATCGTCGTCGATCAGCCAGACGGCGACTTTGTGGCTCTCGCCCTCTTCCGCAAGCGTCTTCAACAGGGCCTTGAAGAAACCGTCGATGTCGGGCTCGCGAACGAGGAGATCCATCGCGATTTTCACCACGTCGGTCTGAATCTTCGCGAGGCATTCGTTGCGGCGTCGTTCGATGTTTTCGCGGAGCAGTGCGGCACGCAGGGTATCGGGATCGCGGCTGTCGAGTGGCAGTGTTGCCAAACTGCCGTTGTCACACTCCGCTTCCACCGTCGTCTTCTCTTCAGACATGGATGTTCCTTACGGCACAACGTCCCCTCAATTATCGAGCAGGTTGACCCATAAACGAGATGGTCTGCACGGACGAGGGTTCCCTCGTCCAAAAGTCGTAGATCGTCCTCCGCGGAAGGTCGAAGGTCCGTCTCAGGCTCAGGCGCGAGGCGCGTCTGCAGCCACTGCCCGATTGTTTGACTCACGTCACACAGCCAGACTGCTCACTGTATGAAGCTCACTGCTGTCGCATCACTCGCCCTCGTTGCGCTCTCTGTCGGCTGCACGCACACGGAGGCGCAACAAGCTCCACCTCCTCCACCACAAGTGACTGTCGCGCACGTCGTCTCGCGCGAGGTCACCGAGTGGGATGAATTCACTGGCCGCCTGCAGGCGGTCGACACGGTCGCCGTCCGGCCGCGCGTCGCCGGTTACGTGGCCGCCGTGCGATTCGCCGAAGGCGCCATCGTCCAGCGTGGCGACCTCCTGTTCCAAATCGATCCGCGTCCATTTCAGGCGGAGGTCGATCGTCTTCACGCCGAGCTTGCCCGCGCGCGCGCCACGGTGCAGCGCGCGGACTCAGAACTGCGACGGGCAGATCGCCTCAGCGCTGAAAACGCGATCGCGAGCGAAGAACACGATCGGCGCGCCTCCTTTGCGCAGGAGTCTGCCGCACAGGTGGCCGCGGTCGAAGCCGCGCTGCGCGCGGCAGAGTTGAACCTCGAATTCACGCAGGTCACGTCACCCATCGACGGTCGCGTCGGTCGCGCGATCGTGACCGAAGGCAACCTCGTCTCGAGCGGACCGGGCGAAGCAACGTTGCTGACGACGGTGGTGTCGCTCGATCCCGTGTATGCGTACTTCGACGCGGACGAGCAGATCTTCCTCAAGTACACGAGTGGGGGCGGCACCGATCCGCGCAGCCATCGACGCTCGAGCGAGCTCCCCATTCGGATGGCGCTGGCAAACGATGACGGTTTCCCCCGTCAGGGGCACCTGGACTTCCTCGATAACCAGCTCGATGGCTCGACCGGCACGATTCGCGGACGCGCGGTGTTTCGCAACATAGACGGACGGCTGACGCCCGGACTTTTCGTGCGCCTGCGCCTCGCTGGTACTGGCTCGTATCACGGTCTGCTGATCCAGGACCGCGCGGTCGGAACAGATCTGAACAAGAAGTTCGTCTACGTCGTGGGACCACAGCACGAGATCGAATACCGCACCGTCACGCTCGGCCCCATCGTCGATGGCTTGCGCGTCGTCCGCAGCGGGCTCGCCGCCGGCGAGCCGATTGTGGTGAACGGCCTCCAGCGAGTGCGGCCAGGCGCACCCGTGACACCCGTCCTCGTGGAGATGACTTCCGGCGGGCCTGACGGCCCGCCGCTCCCAACAGACGGATCAGCCAGCGTGGGCCAGGCCGCGCCAGGCAGCGAACCCTCATCCAACTGAGCGCGCCATGAGATTCTCGAGATTCTTCGTCGACAGGCCGATCTTTGCGGCCGTGCTGTCGCTGGTGATCGTCGCCGCCGGCGCCATCGCCCTCTTTCAGTTGCCGATCAGCGAGTACCCGCAGGTCGTGCCGCCGACGGTGGTCGTGCGCGCGACCTACCCGGGGGCAAATCCGCGCGTGATCGCCGAGACGGTTGCATCGCCGCTGGAACAGCAGATCAACGGTGTCGAGGACATGCTCTACATGTTCTCGCAGGCGACTTCCGACGGGCGCATGACGCTCACGATCACCTTCGCGCTCGGGACCGACCTCGACAACGCGCAGGTGCAGGTGCAGAACCGCGTCGCGCAGGCGCTGCCGCGGCTGCCCTCCGAAGTACAGCGCATCGGCGTCGTGACCGAGAAGTCGACGCCCGATTTCATCATGGTCGTCCACCTCGTCTCGCCCGACGAGCGCTACGACATGCTCTACCTCTCCAACTTCGCGCACCTGCGCGTGAAGGACGAGCTCACCCGCATTCCTGGAGTCGGCAGCGCACAGGTGTTCGGGGCAGGCGAATACAGCATGCGCGTGTGGCTGGATCCCGATCGCCTGGCGTCGCGAAGGCTGACGACCTCGGACGTGATCCGCGCCATTCGTGAACAGAACATCCAGGTTGCGGCCGGCGTCCTCGGGGCCCAGCCGGCTCCGGTTGATACGACATTTCAGCTCTCGGTCAACACGCGCGGGCGCCTGACAACCGAAGACGAGTTCTCAGACATCGTCGTCCGCGCGACTCCGGACGGTCAGATCACGCGGGTTCGCGACGTCGGCCGCGTTGAGCTCGGCGCCAACGTATACGCGCTCAGAAGCCTGCTGGACAACAAGCCCGCCGTTGCCATCGGCATCTTCCAGCGGCCGGGGACCAACGCCATCGAGGCGTCGGACCAGGTGCGCCAGGTCATGACCACACTGAAGCAGTCGTTTCCCGACGGCGTCGACTACCGCATCGTGTATGACCCGACCACCTTCGTTCGAAACTCGATCCGCGCCGTCGTCGAAACGCTGTTTGAAGCAATTCTGCTCGTGGTGATCGTCGTCATGGTGTTCCTGCAGACGTGGCGCGCGTCGATCATCCCGCTCGTCGCCGTTCCGGTCTCACTGATCGGCACGTTCGGAGTCATGTTGGCGATGGGCTTCTCGCTCAACACGCTTTCGCTCTTCGGCCTCGTATTGTCGATCGGCATCGTCGTCGACGATGCGATTGTGGTCGTAGAGAACGTGGAGCGGCACATCGAGCTTGGGTTGCCGCCGCTCGACGCCACCAGACGAGCGATGGAGGAAGTCTCAGGACCGATTATCGCGATTGCGCTCGTGCTCTGCGCCGTGTTCGTGCCCACCGCCTTCGTCAGCGGCCTCACCGGGCAGTTCTATCGCCAGTTCGCTTTGACGATTGCGATATCGACGGTCATTTCCGCGTTCAACTCGCTGACCTTGAGCCCGGCGCTCGCCTCGCGTCTGCTCAAGCCGCGCGACGCAGCGCGCGACGGCCTGCAACGAGCCGCCGATCGCCTGTTCGGGTGGTTCTTCCGCGGGTTCAATCGCTTCTTCACGCGCGCATCCGGAACCTACACACTGGGTGTGGGGCGGGTCCTGCGCGTGGCGTCGCTCGCGATCGTGCTCTACGTCGGTCTCGTCGCCCTCACCGGGGCAGGGTTCGCGCGCGTACCGCCGGGGTTCGTGCCGACGCAGGACAAGGAGTACCTCGTCGCCTTCGCCCAGCTCCCTGATGGCGCCACGTTGGATCGCACCGACGCCGTCATCCGGAAGATGTCGTCGATCGCGCTCGAGCACCCTGGTGTTCTGAGCTCAGTGGCATTTCCTGGTCTCTCCATCAACAACTTCGTCAACGCGTCCAATTCCGGTATCGCGTTCGTGGTTCTGAAGCCATCGGAGGAACGAACGAGCCCGCAGCTCACGGCGAGCGCCATCGTCGCCGATCTCAACCAACAGTTCTTCGGCCAGATACAGGACGCCATCGTCGCAATCTTCCCGCCGCCATCCGTGCAGGGCCTCGGACAGGTTGGCGGATTCAAGCTGTATGTGGAGGACCGCGGCGGTAGCGGGTTCGAGGAACTCTACGGGCAGCTGCAGACCAGCATGGCAAAGGCGCAGCAGGCGCCCTCGCTGGCCGGTTTGTTCTCGAGCTTTCAGGTCAGCGTGCCGCAGATCCAGGCGGACGTCGATCGCGAGCGAGTCAAGAGCTATGGAGTGGAACTGACGGATGTCTTCGAGACGCTGCAGGTCTATCTCGGCTCGCTCTACGTGAACGACTTCAATCGATTCGGGCGCACCTACCAGGTGAACGCGCAGGCCGAATCCGCCTTCCGCCTGCAGCCCGAACAGATCCGTCGTCTCGAGACTCGCAATGCGCATGGCGACATGGTTCCGCTCGGATCGCTGGTGACCGTCAAGCGCAGCTACGGGCCCGATCAAGTCATGCACTACAACGGCTATCCCGCCGCCGAGATCAACGGCGGTCCATCGCCGGGCCACAGCTCGGGTCAGGCGCAGGCAGCGATCGCCGAGGTGCTCGGCGAGCAGTTGCCATCGAGCATGACCTTCGAGTGGACGGAGCTTGCGTACCAGCAGCTGCTTGCGGGTAACACGATGCTGCTCATCTTCCCGCTCTGCGTGCTGCTGGTCTATGTCGTGCTCGCGGCGTTGTACGAGAGCTGGTCGCTGCCGCTCTCGGTGATCCTGATCGTCCCGATGACGTTGTTCTCGGCCATTGCCGGTGTGTGGCTGACCGGCGGCGACAACAACGTGTTCACGCAGATCAGTTTTCTCGTGCTCGCCGGGCTCGCGTGCAAGAACGCGATCCTCATCGTGGAGTTCGCGAAGGAGCGGGAAGACGAAGGTCAGTCGGCACTCGACGCCATCCTCACGGCCTGCCGGATTCGACTGCGGCCGATCCTGATGACATCGATGGCCTTCATCATGGGCGTCGTCCCGCTCGTGTTCTCCTCCGGCGCCGGCTTCGAGATCCGTCAAGCCATGGGCATCGCCGTGTTCGCCGGCATGCTGGGCGTGACGTTCTTCGGCCTGTTCCTCACGCCCGTTTTCTACATCGTCATTGGCCGCCTGACCCGGCGCCGGTCGCGCCGCACGTCGGCGATCCCGGTGCCAGTGCCGGCGGAAGGACATTGATCATGATCCGGAGGTTGTTTCGTCCGCGGCGGCTGCAGCCCGCGCTCTACGCGGCGTCGCTCGCGGTGCTGGTGACCGGATGCGCTGTGCGTCCACCGTACGTGGCGCCAGTGGTGGCTCCCGTCGCCTTGCACAACGCCGACCGTGCGTCGGTGTCAGCGCAATCGTTCGATCCGCGCTGGTGGCAGCAGTTCGAGGACCCGGTCCTCGACGAGCTCGTGAACCGCGCGCTTGCCGCAAATCACGATGTGCGGATCGCGATCGCGCACCTCGACCAGGCGCGCGCGATCTTCGCCGACGTCAGAAACGATCGGTTTCCCGTCGTCACGGCGGGCGCCGACGTTGACCATCGCGACCAACAAGTACCAGGCCTGTCGAGCGAACCCGTCCGGGTGACGTCATACAGCCTCGGCTTCGATGCGTTCTGGGAAATCGATGTCTTCGGGCGCATCCGATCGCAGATGCGCGCGGCGGCGGCGACCGCCGACAGCTTCGCAGCTGACGTTGACGACGTGCGTGTCAGCGTGGCGGCGGAAGTGGCGCGCAACTACTTCGAGCTGCGTGGCCTGCAGCAGCAGCTTGCGGTCGCCGACCGCAGCCTGATGAACCAGCGGGAGACGCTGCGTCTCACGGAAGTCCGGCGCGACGCCGGCTTTGGCGAAGAGCAGGATGTCGCCAGCGCCGGCGCACGAGTCGCCGCCATCGAAGCGAGTGTTCCGCCAATCAGGAGCGCGATCGCGGAACGGGAGCACCGCATCGCCGTGTTGATCGCGGTGAGGCCGGGCGAGCTTCGCGTCGATCTGTCGCCGCGGCCGTACCCGGCGCTCGCGAAGGCGATCGCCATTGGGGAGCCTGAAGAACTGCTCCGCCGCCGGCCAGACGTGCGTTCCGCCGAACGCCGCCTGGCGTCGTCGACTGCTCGAGAAGCTGCCGCCGCTGCCGATCTTTACCCGCACATCACGGTGACCGGATTTCTTGGTCTGCTTGCCGGGCGCGGGAGCCTCTTCAACGTTTCCGACAGTCGCGCATATGCCGTCACACCCGCCTTGAGCTGGGCCGCCTTCGATCTTGGCAGCGCGCGGGCCCGCCTTCGCGGGGCAGAGGGCGTGACGCGAGAGTCGCTTGCCGAGTTCGAGCAAGTCGTCTTGCGCGCGCTCGAAGAGACCGAGAACGCACTCGTCAACTATCGCGAGGAGCAACAGCGCCTCGTGAAGCTCGCCGATCAGGCTCGTGAAAGCACACGCGCCGCCACCATCGCCCGCGTGCGGTATCGCGAAGGGGTCGTCGACTTCCTCGCTTTGCTCGACGCGGAGCGCACACAACTTCAGGCAGAGGATGCGGTGGCACAGGCCGAGGCTGGTGTGTTCACCAGTGTGATCGCCGTCTACAAAGCTCTCGGCGGCATACCTATGTAACGACACCGGGTGTGATTTCCTCGAGAGGCTTGTGGAAATCACACCGGGTGTCTTTTGGAGGCACTCATGAAACGTCAGATCGCAATACTTGCACTCATCATTGGATTCACGGACGCGAACAGCGCTCAGGCACAAACGCGGGAGGCGGCGCCGGGGCCCGGCACCCTTGAAGTCACGATCATCCCGGGCGGCGCCACCTTCTTCACCGAGGCAACCGACTCTCCTGCCCCGAGTTTCGGCAACTACGACCTCGGGGGCAGCGTGACTTACAACTTCAATCGCTACGTCGGCGTCGAAGGCGAAGTCAGCGGACTCCTCGGCGTCTCACAGACGCTGGACTTCGCCGCGGGCGCCGTCGACGTGACGACGCCGCATTTCCTCAACTACAGCGGCAACGTCATCGTCTCCTCCGGCCGCGGTTCTCTCGTGCCGTATGCGGCGGCCGGCATCGGCGGCTTGAGTCTCTTCGAAAAAGCTGAACTCGGCGTGGCGGATACGTCGACGTTTCTGACAACCAACGTCGGCGGCGGAATCAAGTGGTACGCCGGCCGCTGGGGTCTGCGCGGGGATTATCGGTTCATCGCGGTCCGGTCGCAGGATGAGGCGCCGGCATTCTTTGGCCAGGAGACACGTTACGGCCATCGCGTCTACGGCGGCGTGATCCTCAACGTTCTTCGCTGAGGGTCGTCATGCGGCGTGGGGTCAGACCCCGCACATGTCTTGCTCAACTGCAACAGCGTCGGCCTGCGATTCATACCGCTTCATACACGCAGGCCGACGCCCGGAGGACCATATGCAGCCGTTCTCGTTCCGCAGACTCGTTCAACTCATTCGCGAAGAATTCGATCGGGCGCCCGGCTTGCGAATCACCGTGAGCGAGGGCGCTCGCTTCTGGGCCCTCGATCTGGCGACGTGTGAGCGAGTACTGACAGAGCTCCTGCGAGCTGGGTTTCTCGCGCTCGAAGCAGACGCACGGTATCGACAAACGACGGCACTCCTCCAAAGCGGCTGAGGATAGCCTCGCAACTGCCAAGCCCTCAGTGCACGACAACCGTTCCGACCATTCCCGGGTGAATTGCGCAGTGATATGAAAACGTTCCCGCGTTCTGAAACGCGACCGAGAACTGACCACCCGGTGCGAGGATTCCCGAATCCCACCCGGTCGCATTCGACGTCGAGGTGTGAGCAACAGAGTCGGTGTTCATCCACGTCACTGTTGTGCCCAGGTCAACATTCAGTTCAGCGGGCATGTAAGCTCTATTCCCCAGCGATTGGGCGCCGACGGGAATCGTAATCGACGACGACGGCGTGGCCGGAGTCGGCGTTGGTGACGGCGTTGGTGACGGCGTCGGCGTTGGTGACGGCGTGGGCGACGGCGTGGGCGTCGGCGTGGGTGATGGCGTCGGTGACGGTGACGAGGTCGGCGACGGTGAATCCGGAGAAGACGAAGAGCAGCCTCCGCAGGCGATCGCGAACATCACGATTGCCGAAACGACAGCAAGACGAAATGGAAACATCTGATCCCCCAAAGCATGAAGTGAGTAAAACCGCGCTACACCATCACTAATCAGGGGACGCCGTCGATTATTCCCCGATGAGAGGAAGAGCCAGGCCAAAGGAATATTTCTAAGGACCAGCGTGTTTGCGGTTCATGAACACGAGAGACCGCGTCCGTGTCCTTGCGATTTCGGGGAGCCTTCGACGAGCCTCTTCGAACAGTGCGCTCATCGAAGCCGTCGCCCGTCTCTCTCCAGATACTGCGGACGTCTCTATCTACCGCGAGCTCGAGACGCTTCCACCCTTCAATCCGGATCTCGAGGGCGGTCCTGCGCCTGCGCCAGTCGCCAGGTTTCGGGCCGCGCTGCAGGAGTGCGACGCGGTCCTGATCTCGAGCCCGGAGTACGCCCACGGTGTACCAGGCGTGCTGAAGAATGCGCTGGACTGGGTCGTCGGCAGTGGCGAGTTCGTCGATAAGCCGGTTGCCCTCATCAACACATCTGCGCGCGCGACGCACGCATGGGCATCGCTCGCGGAGACGTTGTCGGTCATGTCGGCGTGCGTCGTGCTCGATGCGTCGATTACGGTTCCGCTTGGCGGCAGAACACTGGACGCGGACAGCGTCGTCAGGGATGCCGCGTTTGCCAGCGCTCTGAGGTCTGCGCTTACCGTGTTGGCCGCCGACGCACGCGAAGCACGGGCAGTCTAAGCGCAGAATTCATTCAGCCTTCTCGCTCCTTTCCTCCTGCCGCTGCGGCTGTGCGGGCGTTGTACGAGTCCGCGTACGACGACTGTGGGTGGTCACCAGTCCGCCCGCGCGCCAATCATCAAGACACACTATGAACAACGATCTTCAGCGACCCGTGACAGCACCGGCGCTCCGTGAGAGTTTTGACGACGTCGTCCTGCCCCATCTCGACGCTGCTTATCGACTGGCGCGCTGGCTGATGCGCAATGAGCACGATGCGCAAGATGTCGTGCAGGACGCGTCGTT
>Ga0207683_10005092_pt1 | contig 11281 bp, 10 predicted proteins | sample KBSM73metaG_FD_184333 | JGI IMG/M metagenome (GOLD analysis project Ga0207683, IMG submission 184333) | Miscanthus rhizosphere microbial communities from Kellogg Biological Station, Michigan, USA - KBS M7-3 metaG (SPAdes) (version 2) | ecosystem: Host-associated > Plants > Roots > Rhizosphere >...
CCGCAGGTGCATCGTTCCGGCACCTGGCCGTCGTACGCCAACGCGAAGGCCCGCTACGTCCGTGGCGACGTGCGCGACCGCGGCGTGTTCGAGCCGCTCGTGCTCGAGGCCGATGCCGTCGTCCACTTCGCGGCGGCGGTGAGCATCGGCCAGAGCATGTATCAGGTCGATCGCTACGTGGACGTCAACACGCGCGGCACGGCGCTCCTGCTCGACATGCTGGTCAACCTGAAGCACCACGTCCAGAAGGTGCTGGTGGCGTCGTCGATCGGCGTCTACGGCGAAGGGGCCTACCGCTGCGCCGAGCACGGGGCGGTGGCGCCGACGATCCGGTCCGAGGAGCAGCTGGCCGCACGCGACTGGGAGCAGCGCTGCCCGATCTGCCGCGCGCCGGCGGCGTCGATCGCGACGCCCGAAGACAAGGCGCTCTACCGCGACAACATCTACTCGATGACCAAGTACCACCAGGAAGAGATGGTGCTGCTCATCGGCCGGACCTACGGCATCCCCGCGGTCGCGCCCCGCTTCTTCAACGTCTACGGTCCCCGCCAGAGCCTGAGCAACCCGTATGCGGGCGTCGCCGCGATCTGGCTGAGCCGATTGCTGAACGGCAAGCAGCCCGTCGTGTTCGAGGACGGCGGCCAGCTGCGCGACTTCGTCTCGGTGCACGACGTCGTCGACTGCTTGATCCTGATGATCGAAAAGAGCGGCGCGGACTACCTGCCGGTGAACGTCGGCTCGGGCGAGACGGTCACGATTCTCGACATCGCCCGTATGCTGAATCGGATCCTCGGCACGTCGATCGAGCCGGACGTCACCCAGGCGGGGCGCAAGTTCGACATCCGTCACAACACCGCCGACATCACCCGCGCGAAGACGCTGCTCGGGTTCCAGCCGAAGGTCCCGCTCGAGGACGGCTTCCGCGAGCTGGTCGAGTGGGCGAAGACGACGCCCGACGTTGCCGCCGATTTTTTCGACCAGGCGCTGGACGAGCTGAAGCAGAAAGGCCTGCTGGTGAAATGATCCTGAGCTTCGATCAGCTGAAGGACCATCGCGGCGAGGTGGCGATGGTGGACGGTGCCTTCGACCCGCTGCACCACGGCCACATCGCCTACTTCAAGGCGGCGCGCGACCTCGGCGTGCCGGTGTTGTGCAACGTCGCGTCCGACCGCTACGTCCGCAGCAAGCATCGGCCGCTGTTGAGCGAAACGCAGCGCGCCACGGTCATCGACGCGATCCGCTACATCGACTACGTGCACATCTACGAGATCGATACCGAGACCGTGCTGCGGCAGCTGCGCCCGCGCTACTACGTGAAGGGCAGCGACTGGCGCCAGCGCGGCCTGCCGCCCGAGCAGGCCGTCATCTGCGGTGAATACGGCATCGAGATCGTGTATCTCGACACCGTGCTGGACTCGTCCAGCCGGCTTCTTCAACAGTTCGCCGATCAAGACAAGCAGAGGCAGCAGAGCCAACAATGACCATCACCGAATTCGAAGCCGCGGTGTTTGCCCAGAAGCCCACGGGACAGCAGCACTACGACGAGAACTACTGGCTGGGCGAATGGCGCGCCGGGGACAACAACTACTCGCTGGACACGCGACGCCGGATCGAAGCGAAGAACCCGCAGCTGATCAAGGACGTCTTCCAGCCCAAGCGGGTCATCGACCTCGGCTGCGGCCCTGGCGCCCTGATGCACCTGCTGCAGGAGATCGGCGTCGAGGCCGACGGCATCGACTACAACGAGATGAGCCTGAAGCTGGCGACGCCCGAAGTCAGAGATCGCATCGCCATCGGCGACGCGACCGACATGTCGATCGGCGAGGACGGCGCTCACGACCTCGTCATCTGCCGCGAAGTGCTGGAGCACCTGACGGTGCTCGAGGTGAAGAAGGCGGTCGCCAACATGGTGCGCCTGACCTCGAAGTTCATCTACGTCACGACGCGGTTCCACCCCACCCCTCCCACGCTGCTCGACTTCAACACCAGCGACGATCTCGATCCCTCGCACATCACGCTGCTCAACAAGGACATGCTGCGGCTGATGTTCGTGCTCGAGGGCTGCCGCTCGCGCCCGGATCTCGAGGCGCGGATGGACTGGGGCAACAAGGGACGGGTGCTGGTGCTGGAGAAGGTTCAGGCCTGAGTGGCGCACGCGCACGTCGCGAAGGCGGCCACGCTGGCCGCCGATCGGCCGCGGCCGTTCGAGCGGGTCGCGCTCTACGGCGTGCCGGCGGCGATGTGTCTGTGGTGGTTCGGCCCGGTCCTGTACCGGATGACGGATCTGGGCGACTTCCCCGGGCACATCCGCTTTGCGCAGGCGATGGCCGCCACCGGCCGTGTCACCATCCCGCACTTCGGTTACGAGCTGGCGATGATCGTCGCGCACGCGATCCGGCCGGGCGCGGGGTGGAACTCGGCGGCCTATGTCGTGACGATGAGCGGCCAACTGGCGACGGTGGCGCTGCTGGCGCATTGGATGGCCGCGAGCGTGCCGGAGTGGACGCCGGGCGCCCGGCTCAGTCTGGCCGCGCTCGTGGCGTTCGCCCTGCTCTTCGTGCAGCCGGCGCTGCCGCCGGGGGCCGCGCGGGATCCCTGGTTGTTCGGCTATTTCGCGCCGAACCAGTACCACAACCCGACGACGCTGCTGTCGAAGCCGCTCGCGCTGGCGCTCTTCGCCGCCGGTGCGGCGGCGGTGTCCGGCGCCGCCGCCGGCCGCCTCTGGGCCTGGCTGGTGCTGGTCGTCGTCTCCGGCATCGTCAAGCCCAGTTTCCTCCTCGCCTTCCTGCCGGCCGTGGGGCTGGCGGCGCTGTGGCGCTGGCGGGTGGCACGCTGGGGGTTGCTCGTGGGCGGCCTGTTCGTCCCGTCCGTGCTGCTGCTCCTCGGTCAATACACCCTGCGCTACCTCCTGCAGGCCGACGACGGCGTGAACGTGATGTTCGCGCCGCTGACGGTGATCGGTTTGTACACGTCGACTGACACGCTGAACCTGGGCATGCGTCTGGCGCTGTCGGTGCTCTTTCCGCTGGCCGTGGTGGCCGCATTCCCGCGGCAGGCCGCGCGGGACAGCCGCGTGCCGCTGGCGTGGCTGACGTTCGCCGTCGGCATCGCGCCGGGCTACCTCCTCGCCGAAGGCGGCGGCAAGGCCAGTGCGGGCGACTTCCTCTGGTCGGGCCAGCTGGCGGCCTTCGTGCTCTTTGCCGTGTCGGCCGCGTTTCTGGCGGGACGCCTGGGCGGCGCGGGGGAGCGAGAGTTCCGCCCGGGTACGCTGGCGCGCGCGACCGCGTGCAGCGCGGTCTTCGCGTGGCATGTCGTGAGCGGCGTCCAGCACCTGCAGCGGAGCTGGCTCGAGTGACCGGCCCGCGAATGCCGCGTGGCGTGTGGATCGCGGCGGCGGCTGCGTTCGCCGTGACGGCGCTCTACCGCTTCAACCTGCTCGGCGGCCAGCTGGCAGGTTTCGAGAACGACGAGTTCCTGGTCATCTCGCGCGCGGCGGCGATGTTGCGCGGCGAGATGCCGTCGCGCGACTTCGTCGATCCCGGGTACCCGCTGGCCTACGTCGCTTCGGCGGCGGCGATGTGGCTCACCTCCGGTACGTTGTTCGGCCACGCGCTGCTGTCGGTGCTGATGCTGGCGCTCGGCGCCGCGCTCACGCTCGTCATCGCGGTTCGCGCCTCGGGGTCGCTGGCGATTGGCGCGCTTGCGGCGTTCGTGCAGCTCGCGCTCGGGCCGCGTTTCTACAACTACCCGAAGATCGTGCTGTACGCCCTCGCCGTGCTCGGCTGGTGGGCGTACGTCCGCTCCCCGGGGCCGGGCCGGCTGGTGGCCCTGGGCGTCCTCACCGCGGTGGCGTTCCTCTTCCGGCACGACCACGGGCTCTACATCGGCGTCGGCACCGCCGTACTCCTGGCCGTGACCGCCCGCGAGGTCGGCGCCGCGGCCGCGGTGCGCTCGGCGGTGGTCTACGGCGGGAGCGCCTTCCTGTGTCTGGCGCCGTACCTGGTGTTCCTGCAGGTGCATGGCGGCCTGATCGAGCATCTGCGCATCGGCGCCGAGTTCAGCCGCGTCGATCGCGCCCGAACCCAGCTGCGGCGGCCATCGTTTGAGATCGACATGGGGCGCCGCCTGGTCGAGGTCACCGAGGCCGCGCCGCTGCCGCGGCCGCGAATCAAGGTGCGGTGGCAGCAGCCGGTGCCGCTCGGCGAAGCGGAGAGGTTCGCACGGAGCTACAAGCTGCGGCCGCGTGGATCGGCGAGCGGCGACGGCGGCGAGTTCGAGGTCACCGACGAGTCGCCCGAGACGCTGCGCCGACTGGCGGCGGATCCCGTCGTGGCGGATACGCAGAACATCGATCGGCGAGCGTGGCGCATCGTGGAGCGTCCCGAGCCTGATGCGTGGACCCGGGCGGCGACGGCCCTGCCGCTGCTGCGCACGCGGCTGGCGCCGGGCCTGCTCCGGCCCGAGAACGCGGTGCCGTTCATCTACTACCTGTTTCTCGCGCTGCCGTTCGCGGTGGCGGGCGTGTGCGCCGTGGCCGTGCTGCGCCGGAAGGACGCGGCCGCGTGGTTCGACTTCTACCGCCTGGCTCCGGTGGTCGTGGTGATGGTGCTGCTCAACGGATGGTTCCTGCGCGGCACGCTTCCGATCCGCCTGGCCGACGTGTCGGTGCTGGCCGCCGCTCTTGGGGCCTGGCTGCTCGGCGTGGCGGCGGCGTCGGTGCGCCGGCGCGGCCTTGCGGTGCGCGCGATGGTGACCGTGCTCCTCGTCACGGTCGCGTTGACGACGGCGGGCAGCGCCATGTCCGTGGGCGTGGTCGTGCCAAACCTGCGCACCGCGACCGACGGGCGCGGGCCCGCGGGCCTCGGCGGGCGGGCGCGCGAGATTGCGCGCCTGCTCCAGACGCCGGGCCCCGAGCTGGCCGCGCAGCGTGTGGCCTCGCCGTCGATGCGGCTGGCCGACTATCTCCACACGTGCCTCGCGGCCGACGACCGGGTGCTGGTGGCCGCCTACATGCCGCAGGTCTTCTACTTTGCCGGCCGCGCCTTTGCCGGCGGCCACGTGGACGTGCGCGCCGGCTACCTGGCCGACTCACGCGACCAGCGTGCCGCCGTCGCGCTGATGCAGCGCCAGCCGGTGCCGCTCGTGGTCACCGAACCGAAGGCCGTGTTCGAGACGCGCTATCGCCGCGAGTCGCCCATTCTCGTCGGCTACCTCGACGAGGCGTACGCGGATGCCGGCGATCACGACTTCGGCGGCGAGTCGTATCGCCTGCTGGTACGCAAGGCCGACGCACCCCGCGCGACACGCCGCGGCGGCCTGCCGTGTTTCCCGTGATGCGACACGACAGGCGATGACCGTCAGCAACCTGCCGCTCGTGGCCGGCAACCTCGCCCGCGCCGCCTGGAACCTCGCGGCCAAGCGGTATCGCGCGCTGCGCCAGCGGCTGCGCCGTGCCTCGAAACAGGGCCGCGAAACCGGCAAGGGGCTGCGCGCCGGCGCCCGCGGCATGGTCGCCGCGGGGCGTGACGCGGGGCGTCACGCCTACACCGGCACCGTGCGGACGTCGCGGTATTGGGGGCGGGTGCAGGCCCGCACGGTCCCCAAGCTGCGCCGCGAACTGGCGGTGCGCGCCGACCTGTGGCGTGCCGCCAGCGGCAGCGGCCCCATCGTCGTCGGCCCCTGGCTGTCGGAAGTCGGCTACGAGGTGCTCTACTGGGTGCCGTTCCTGCGCTGGTTCGCCGACCACTACGGCGTGGCCCCCGAGCGGCTGGTCGTCGTGTCTCGCGGCGGGGTGTCCGGGTGGTACGCGGACGTGGCGCATCGCTACGTGGAGCTCCTCGAGCTCTTCGAGCCGGCGGACTTCGCGGTCCGCAACGCGGCGCGGCAGCAGCAGGGCGAGCAGAAGCAGCACCTGCCGTCGTCGTTCGACCACGAGATCCTGGCCCGGGTGCGGGCGCGTCCAGGCCTCGAGCACGCGGCCGTCTGCCATCCGTCGTCGATGTTCCGCCTGTTGCGGCCGTTCTGGCTGGGGAACGATTCGCTCGAGTACCTGCTGCAGCACATGAAATACGCCCGGGTGGGCGCCGCGCCGGCGCCGCTGCCCGACCTGCCCCAGCGCTTCACGGCGGTGAAGTTCTATACCGGCATGGCGCTGCCCGACACGGACGCCACGCGGCGATCGCTCAGAGCGATCGTCGAACGCGTCGCGGCGCTGGGGCCGGTCGTCCTCCTCGACACCGGCCTCGCGCTCGACGAGCACCAGGACTATCTCTTCGACGGCATCGCCAACGTCACGCGCATGGCGGCGCATCTGGCGCCGCAGACCAACCTGGGCGTGCAGACCGAGATCATCCGCCGCGCCGATCGCTTCGTCGGCACCTGCGGCAGCCTGGCGTGGCTGGCGCCGATGCTCGGGACCGACACGTTGGCGATCTATCAGAACGATCACCTCCTGACCTCGCACCTCTACGCGGCGCGTCACGCCTACGCCACCATCGACGCCGCGCGCTTCACGCCGCTCGACGTCGGCGCCGCGTCGGTGCTGCCGGGATGGCTGTGACTCGCGCTGCGCGGTGGACCTGGCTGTCCTGCCTCTACGCGGCGCTCGTGGTGGCCGGGTTCGGCTACGCGCTCGTCGATCTTCCGGTGCAGGTCAGCGACAGCTACGGGAACATCGTGAAGGCGTCGTCAGGGACGCTCGGCAACCTCGTGGCCGGCGAGTTCCACCAGGCCGGCTATCTGCGCCCGCTGCTCTGGGGCCAGCTGCGCGTGGTGCTCGACTGGTCGGGCGGCCGCTACTACGAGTGGTTCCGCGGCTGGCACGTGGGGCAGCTCGCCGTGCTGACGCTGCTCTTCGTCCACATCGTGCGCCCGCGGCGCTGGGCCGACGCGGCCGCGCTGCCCGTCGGCCTGGCGGCGCTCGTGGGGATGCATACGTTCGCCGGGACGATTCGTGAGGCGTTCCCCATCAACACCTTCATGACCATCCTGTTGTGCTGCCTCGCCGCAGCCGCCCTGGCGCTCGGCCCGCCGCGGTGGTGGCGCGACGTGGCGGCGGCGGCTCTGACCATTGTGGCCGCGCTGACGGTGGAGAGCGGGCTCCTGGTGCCGGTGATCGTGGTGGCGGCATGGATCGCCGGCGCCCGCGGCATCTCGCGGTGGGGTGTCGCCGGCCAGCTGGCGCTCGTCGCCGGCTACTTCGTGCTGCGGTTCGTCGTGCTCCACATCGGATCGCCGCAGCTCGAGGAGCGCAGCTCGGGCTTCGGCTTCTCGATGCTCGACCCCGACGATCTGATCGCGCGCTTCGGGGGCAACCCGCTGCCGTTCTACGCCTACAACGTCGGCACGTCCATCCTGTCGGTGTTCGCCTCGGAGCCGCGCGGCGGCCTGTGGGTGGCCGCGCGCACGGTCGTGGCGGGCAATTGGTGGGGGCCCGCCACGCTGAACGTCGTGGCGTCGCTCCTGGCGTCGGCGTTGATCGTCCGCTTTGCGTGGGTGCGGCGGCGTGTCTGGTGGAGTCGTCAGACGGATCGCGCCGATCAAGTCGTGATCGTGTTCCTCGCGGTGACGCTGGCGAACGCCGCCATCAGCTACGCCTACACCAAGGATGTGATCCTGAGCCCGGCGGGCGTGTTCTTCGCGCTCGCGCTCACCGTCGCGCTCGCGCACGCGCTCGACGCGGCGCGCAACCTGCGGGTGACGCGGCTGGCCGTGGTGGCGGTCGTGCTGCTCGCGCTGTCCACGGCGTGGGCGGGCCGCGCGGTGGGCGCCTACCTCGGCCTGCGCCACGCGGCCGCGGTGATGCGCCAGGAATGGGCGTACGTCGATCAGCTGCTGGCGCGTGAGCCGTCGGCCGACACGAGCGCGCTCGCCGTCCGTATCAAGCGACAGCTGCAGGACGAGGCCGTGCTGCGGCACCCCGTGCGGCCGCCGCTGAGCGGCGACTGGGTGGAGTGGTTCCAGGAATGACCTCAGACGACTGGCGCGGGTGGGTGCTCGGTTGTGCGGCGTGCGCGCCCGTTGTGGTCGTCACCGTGGCCATGCTGGTGTTTGCGGGGCGCGAGATGACCGGTGACACACCGTCGTCCTGGGGGCCGATGCGCAACGTGGCCGAAGCGGCGGGCACGGGCCAGGCGTCGGAAATCCTGCGGCTGCTGCGCGAAGGACAGGACCCGCGTCAGGTGTGGCCGGTGCGGCCCGAGATCATCTCGTCGGCCATCACCCGCGTGACCGCGCTCGAGGCCGCCGTGTGGAGCCGGCGGGGACAGGAGATGGAGCTCCTCGATCGCGCCGGCGCGATCCACGACGCGGCGCTGCGGCAGGAGCTGGCCTGCCTGGCGGCCGACATCTCGGCGCAGGAGGTCGTGGAGTACCTGTCGCCCGGCAAGGCCCCCCAATGCGAGGCGGGCGCCACCATGGCCCGCGTGCTCGCGCGGACGCCACCATCGTGACGGCCTTCCCGCCCACCGTATGAGCGCGCAGGATCTCGCCCGCAATCTCGGCCTCAAGGCGCTGCGACGCGTACAGGGGCTGCACAAGCCGGTGGTGCGGATGCTGCGCCGCCGCGAGCGCGCGCGGGAGCACGAGGGCTTCCGCGCCGACGCCGCCGCCGCGCGCGCGGCGCTGGCGGCCATCGCCCGCGGCCGCGGGCCGATCATCGCGGGACCGTGGCTGGCGGAAGTGGGCTACGAGGTCCTGTACTGGATCCCGTTCCTGCGCTGGTTTTGCGACGCTCATGGTGTGCCGCCGGATCGCCTCGTGGCCTTTTCGCGCGGGGGGATGGACGCGCTCTATGCCGGCGTGGCCGGCCGCTACGTCGATCTATTCGATCTGCTGACGCCGGCGCAGCTCGCGGCCCGCAACGCCGAGCGGCGCGCCCGGCAGGAGGGCGGCGGGCAGAAGCAGTCGGCGGTGGACGCCGTGGACGAACAGCTCCTGGCGGCGGCCCGCGCGCGTCTCGGGATCGACGGCGGCACGGTGTGCCATCCGTCGCTGTTCTTCCGCCTGTTTCGCCACGTCTGGCACGGCAACCTGCCGATGGACGTCCTGTGGACGCACACGCGGTACGTGCGAAGCACACTCGACCTGCCGCGCCCGCCCGGCCTGCCCGACGGATTCGTCGCGGCCAAGCTCTATGCCGGCCCGGCGCTCTCGGCGACGCCTGACTCTCGCGCCGCGGTGCGCGAGGTCGTGGCGCGCACCGCGGCCGCGTGGCCGGTGGTGCTGCTCGAGACCGAGCTCGGCATCGACGAGCACCGCGACTTCGACGTGAGCGACGTGTCGAACGTCACCAGCGCGGCGGCGCTGATGACGCCTCGCACCAACCTCGGCGTGCAGCTCGCGCTCATCGCGCACTCGCGGACCTTTCTCGGCACCTGCGGCGGTCTGGCGTGGGTGGCGCCGTTCCTTGGCGTGCCGACCGTGGCAGTCTGCGACGACGACGCGGCGCTGGCGACGCACCTGCTCGTGGCGCGCCAGGCGGGCCGCGCGGTGAACGCGGCCGAGTTCAGCCTGCTGGATTTGCGCGCCGCGACGCGTGCCGCGGTGATCGACACTAGAATGTCCAGAGCCTGATGCCGATTTCGCCGGACGTCGTCCTGGGAGAGGGCGTGGTGATCTTTCACCGCGACCTGGTCAATCTGTACGGGTGTCGCGTCGGCGCCGGCAGCAAGGTCGGCGCGTTCGTCGAAATCCAGAAGGGCGCGGCCATCGGCCAGCGGTGCAAGATCTCGTCGCATTCCTTCGTGTGCGAAGGCGTGACCATCGAGGACGACGTCTTCGTGGGCCACGGGGTGATGTTCATCAACGATCCGTATCCTCGCGCCACGGCGGACGGCCGCCTGCAGACCGAGGCCGACTGGGCGGTGGTTCCGACGCTGGTGCGGCGCGGCGCCTCAATCGGCAGCGGTGCCGCCATCCTGTGCGGCGTCACGATCGGCGAGGGCGCGCTCGTGGGCGCCGGCGCGGTCGTGACCCGCGACGTGCCGGCGGGCTCCACGGTGGCGGGTGTGCCGGCGCGGGTGCTGCCGCCGCGCGCGAAACCGGAGATCGAGGCGTGATCCGGATCGGCGTGATCGGCTACGGCTACTGGGGCCCGAACCTCGTGCGCAACTTCGCGGATTGCGCCGACGCCGCGGTCACCGCGGTGTGCGATACGCGCGAGGAGCGCCTGGCGCAAGTGCGCCGGCGGTATCCCGCGGTCGCGGTCACGACGTCGGCGACGGAGCTGTGCACGCGTCCGGACGTGGACGCGGTGGTGATCGCCACGCCTGTGGACCGGCACTTCGAGCTCGGAATGGCGGCGCTCAAGGCCGGCAAGCACGTGCTGCTCGAAAAGCCGATGGCCTCCACGAGCGACGAGGCCAGCCGGCTGATCGACGAGGCGGCTGCCCGCCGGCTCGTGCTGATGGTCGACCACACGTTCGTCTACACCGGCGCGGTCCGCAAGATGCGCGAGATGACCGACGCCGGTGAGCTCGGCGAGATCTACTACTACGATTCGGTGCGCATCAACCTGGGCCTGTTCCAGCACGACGTCAACGTGCTGTGGGACCTCGCCGTGCACGACCTGGCGATCATGGACTACGTGCTGAAGGACCGCCCGATCGCCGTCTCGGCCACCGGGCTGGCGCACGTGCCCGGCCGGCCGCAGAACATCGCCTACATGACGATGTTCTTCCAGAACAGCCTGATCGCCCACGTCCACGTCAACTGGCTCTCGCCCGTGAAGGTGCGCCGCACGCTGCTCGGCGGCAGCCGCCGCATGGTCGTGTTCGACGATCTGGAAGCGAGCGAGAAGATCAAGGTGTACGACCGTGGGATCTCGCTGAACCCGAGTCCCGAAAACGTCTATCAGATGCTCATCGGCTACCGAACCGGCGACATGCACGCGCCGCAGCTGGCCCTCTCCGAGGCGCTCAGCGTGGAAGCCGCGCACTTCGTCGAGTGCGTGCGCCGCGGCACCGCGCCGCTGACCGGCGGCGAAGCTGGGTTGCGCGTCGTGCGGCTGCTCGAGGCCGCATCCGAATCGATGGCCGATCAGGGGCGCCTGGTCAGCCTGGGGAGCCCCGTCCACTCATGATTCCGTTCGTCGATCTGCAGACCCAGTACCGCGCGCTCAAGGCCGAGATCGACGCGGCCGTCCTGAAGGTGTTCGAGAACACGCAGTTCATCCTGGGCCCCGCGGTGGCCGCCTTCGAAAAAGACTTTGCCGCCTACTGCCACACGCGCGAGGCGGTCGGCGTCAACAGCGGCACCAGCGCGCTGCACCTCGCGCTGCTCG
>Ga0207683_10005093_pt1 | contig 11279 bp, 11 predicted proteins | sample KBSM73metaG_FD_184333 | JGI IMG/M metagenome (GOLD analysis project Ga0207683, IMG submission 184333) | Miscanthus rhizosphere microbial communities from Kellogg Biological Station, Michigan, USA - KBS M7-3 metaG (SPAdes) (version 2) | ecosystem: Host-associated > Plants > Roots > Rhizosphere >...
TCGCGTCTGCTCGTCCGTTAATTGTGAGAGGTCAACACCGATTTGGGAGGATACACGTGCGCACCTTTCTTATCACCTTAACTGCTTTAGGCGTGGTCGCAGTTGCGCTACCAGCCGTAACCGCCAATGCGCAGGATCGAACAGTGGTTGTCACGAGAGACGGCGATCACGATCGCGGCCTTCATCGCGGGTGGACACGCGGCCATCACTATGGATGGCGCAATCACAGTGATTGGCGCAATCACAATGCCAAGGTCGTGGTCATTAAGAAGAACCGGCACTATCACTACGATTGATTTGCTTTTAGTTGACACACGAGAGCAAGAACCCGACCGCTTGGGCCGGGTTCTTTGCTTTTGGAAAGCCTCGGCTTTTCCTTCTATGCATTTCTGCTTCTGGCACAAAGCGGACATCCCTAGTTGCGCTACACATGTCTGTGGGCAAAGCGGACATGGCGATTACGCTGCGAAATGTCTGCTAGCTGGCCGTCTAGCCACTTCACTCTATTATTGGGGATCGCCCGACCGCCGACGACAGTGGGGGTAGGGGGGACGTTCTGACTCTTAATCAGCGGGTCACAGGTTCGAGCCCTGTTGCGCCCACCACCTAACTCGTTGCAATTGAATCTGAATTTTTGGAGCAAACGTGCTGCTGACTAATGCTGTTCGGGTTTAGGTTCCAAAGAGACTCCAAAGCTCGGCGCTTGAGAACAGCCAATCGTATTTCTTTGCAGTCGTGTGGCTGCCCTCGCGTACCAACGAGTCGTCAGTTTGATACAGAAGGCGCGCGGGGAGGGACCTGCGGGGTATGCGGGTAGGGACTTGCGGGGTATGTGGAGATACTCAATTCCAAAAATGGCCTAGGAAGAGTATCGAGCATTCGGCGCAGAACTCGGACTGGTCAATGTTTTCCGGTGACGCGCGGCCGTGAAGCAGGACCGATCAAAGCCGGGGTCTGTTGACGTGTGGACGATAAGGCCGCGAAAGACGTACCACCGTTCTGCTTTACCGATCCTGCGTCCAGCAAATTGTTATCGACTGTTGAATAACACTCGGTGGCCAGAGCCCAGTCGAGGGCCAATTGCGTTCTGTTGGATACGTGAAATTTTCGCATCATTTGGCGGATATGAACTTTCACAGTTCCCTCACTCATGCCAAGGTGGCGCGCAATCACCTTGTTAGACTCTCCCAGGCGGACGTGCGCAAGAACCTCGCGTTGGCGCACTGTCAGGGTTGCGGGCCGACATCCCAAATCGTCTCCGGAATGTGCCGCGCCAGAACCGTTTGCCCCGTTCCCGTTGTTTCTGGATTCGGATTCGGAGCCATCAGGAGGGCTATTCTGCGCTTGTTCTAGCCGCGCCTGAAGGTGATGCACGGCGGATGTCGGGAAATATGAGCCGCCATTCAGGATGAAGGATAGTGCCTGATATGCGAGCGAGGAGGTGATCCCGCCATGGATAAAGCCCTGCGCTTCAGTGCTGAATGCAGTGGCGATGTCTTGAGCATCTTCTCTGTCGGACATGATGACCAAAGGCGCATTCGTTGCGAGCGCACGCAGCACTTTAAGCTGTTGCAGATTCTCCTGCGCTGCGATCGACTCGCCGCCGATACTGAAGATCAGCATCCGAAAGTTCGTGTCTGCCTGAAGTGCTTCGCGCGCCTGAGCGGGGGTGAATGACGTGAGCCGCAGATTTTCAGATTTGGCCCATGGTTCGAGAAGACTTGTTATGCTCGCGCGTCTTAGATTTTTGGAATCTATGATTACGACGAAGGGCTTGCCGATTGAGACAAAGGGCTTGCCAACAGGTTGTGACATGACGCCGCCTTACAACACGCAATTACACGACGTCCCATGCCTCCCCCGGATCAAAATTAGACATTGTTTATTACAGTATATTTAATCAACTGCGTATTACCGCTTTCGAGGTACACCCGACAACAATCTCGCTCGTGTTGGTATTATTATAAGGGCTACGGTTGGATATGGAGCGCCAGGTCGGACCGCCCTTCACCAGGATCGCGCGCTGCCCAGCTCGCCAGGGTCGTTGCCCTCGTGGTGAGCGAGGCGGCGGACTGAGCATGCAGTGAGGATCGGTGCACATCCCCTGCCAGGCCTCTTGCAATACGCAAAATTCGGTGTGCGCCACTGCTTGCTTCTGGCCGGTGAGCCACGCTTATACGCGTCATTTGGAGATGATTGAGGCTATCGTTGATGTGTTTCTCGTTGTCAACGTCCAGATGTGCTGTGCTCTCGTCCAGAAACAGGATTCGCGGCTGTCGATAGAGTGCTCGCGCGAGCATTACTCGTTGCTTTTGTCCGCCTGATAGCGAGCTACCCATATCCCCGATCAGGCTGTTGTATGTCATTGGCATTGCCATGATCTCTTCATGAATCGCCGCCAAGCGCGCGCACTCGATCATTCGCTCCTGATCAAAGGACGGATCGAAATAGCAGATGTTATCGGCAATCGAGCCCGAGAGGAGTTGATCCTCCTGCATCACCGCCGCAACGTGCTCGCGAAAAGCTCTGGGTCCAATCGTTGAGAGCGGGCAACCATCGACCAGCACCTGCCCTTTTGTCGGCTCCAACAACCCAAGCATGATCTTGACGAGGGTAGTCTTGCCCCCACCGGATGGACCCGTAATGGTGACGAATTCCCCCGGTTCGATGACGCAGCTGATATCTTCAAGAACATAGGGCTCCGTTTCGGCATATTGGAAGGACACGTTTCGAAGCTCGATCCGGCCCTGGATCTGCCGCGTGTAGGACAAGGGCTGTTCATGGCCAGGCTCGAGCGGGCTCAGGGCGATATCAGCCAGGCGCTCGAGGTGCAGTTCGAGAATACGGAAGTCGAGCGCCTTTTCGACCAGCTGGACGGCCTTTTCGATAAAGTGCTGTTTATAGCTGATGAAGGCGAAGATCATCCCAATGGTCAGGCTGTGGCCCAGCGCCAGCCGGGCGGCGAGATAGATCGTGATGATGTTCTCCAGCCCGAAAAGGCAGTCGTTGATGCTTGTGAATGTAATCCTGGTGCGACCGAGGCGGACATTGGCGCTTACCACATCGGCGTAGCGATTGAGCCACTGGGTCTCGCGGTCGCTCTCGCGGTTGAAGATCTTCAGGCCTTGAACCGCCCGCATAGTCTCGATGAAGATTGAGTTTTCGTGGGCCTTGGTCTCAATCACGGCCAGGCTGCGCTCTCGCAACACTCGGTAGAGCGCGAGACGCACGATCGCGTAGAGGAAAAAGGCCGCCAGCACGACGAGCGCGAGCTGGGTGCTGTAGATGAAAATCATTGTCAGAGTCGCGATGGCCATCAGGCCGTCGATTACAGCCGCGATCATGCCTTCGGCAAGCGCACTTCGAATTGGCTCAATGGAGGTGAAACGCGAGAGGATGTCGCCGATGTGCCGTTTTTCGAAATATGTAAGCGGCAGCCGGATCAAATGGTGGAACAGACGGGCGCCGATTTGAAAGTGCAAGACATTCTGCACAACCACGATGATCAATGAGCGCATAGCGGTCGAGGCAACTTTGATGACGGTGAGCAGGCCAAAGCCGAGAGCCAGTACGATCAGAAGATCGGCATCCCCCCTGGTGATAACATCATCGATCGTGAGTTGCAGGTACAAAGGACTGGCAATAACAAAGGCTTCGAGCACAATGGAAAGAATCAAAATATGGGCGAGCACGTATGTGTTGCCGCGCAGCTGCGTCCAGAAGGTCGAAAACGGGAGCCGTGCTCTTTCGTCCTTGGGGAGAAAGTCCTCCGCGGGAGAAAGCTCGACCGCAACTCCGGTCAGATGCTTCGAGGCCTCGGCAATTGGAAAGGACCTCTCGCCTGAAGCAGGGTCATGAACCACGATTCCTCGTTTCGTGACGGACTTCAGGACCACGAAATGGTTCATGTCCCAATGCACGATCGTAGGCAGGTTCAGCTGCCTGAGGTGGTCAAGTTCGAAGCGTACCGGTCGGCAGGCGAGCTGCATCTGGTTCGCCACCTGAATCATGGCCCTGAGTGTCACGCCTTGCAGCGATATCGGATGGCGACGCCGGAGCGTGTTCAGGTCGATGCGGTGCCCGTGATACGAGCTGATCATGGCCAGGCAGGCGAGCCCGCATTCAGCTGCTTCGGTTTGCCGGATAACCGGGAGGTGGCCCAGGCCACTGAAATTCAACAGGCGGGCCATGATTACATCCTCACACTGAGCAGCGGCCCGAGGAACCACCTCAAAAGCGAACGCTTCTCGAGAATGATATCCGCGTTTAGGAGCATACCTGGCTGGAGCGGGATGCGTTTGCCGTAGGCGTCGATATCCGGCCGGTCGAGCGCCACGATGACCCTGTAAGCGGGTTCCTTGAGCTCGATGGGTCCGGAGGCGTCGGACCGGCTCAGAATGGTCTGCGAGATCTCGTTGATTCGGCCGCCATATGTGCCGAACTGCTGATGTGGAAACGCCTCGTAAAGGATTCTGACTTCCTGTCCGGGCTTCACGAAGCCGATACCTCTCGTCGGAATAAACAGCTCAGCCTGCAAGGCGCTGTTGTTTGGGATGATTTCCATCTGCGGACGCCGCGGGTCCGCAAACTGACCAACGGTTGCTTGTAAAGTCGAGATGCGTCCGGCATCTGGAGCTCGGATCACGTAGGCGCGGCGGCCGCTGATCTCGGTTACGCGCTGCTCGGTCGTGGAGAGCTCACTGCGCAGGCTCTGGATTTTGCCTGCCATGACCGTTGGAAGTTGTTCGAGAGAATAGCGGGTCTCAGTAAGCTGGTTTTGCCGGGCGGCGAGCTCCTGGTTCAAAGAATTTGACTTCTGTTTTTGTCCGAGAGCCGCAAGTTCTCGCTGCGCGTATTCCAGCGCTGAGATCAACCCCTTGGCTTTCAGCTCGGTCACGGATGAGACGATGTCCCTCGAAACCCGAACTGCTTCTTTCTGACTTTCGATCTGGGCCTGAAGCTCAGATATCTCGATCATAAGGCCGCCAGTCAAAGCAGTCAGGCGCGCGCGCTCGGATTTCATGCGCTCCTGCTCTGCCGCGATCTGGTTTGTCAGCAGATTTCGCTGGGCCTCAAGAGCGGCCAACATGCTGACATTGATGTCCTCACCGTTTGCCGCGATCTGGCTCGTTTCGACCGCCAAAAGGGGTTGATCTTTTTCAACTTGTTGTCCCTCCTTCACATAAATCTCTTTAAATGTGCCCTGTCGAGGCGCGAATATTTTTGCAGTACCGGCAGCTGGCGTTAGATAGCCGATCACCGTCTCCTTTCGAGCGTATTGTCCAAAAAACAGGAAAGCGACGAAAAGCGAAACGGCCGCCGCAATGAACCAGATTATGATTTTGGTCGATAGCGGCTGAAGCAGCGCGACCTGGCCCCACTGCCGATTGTGCTGCTGAAAATCGATTACTTCCTGTCGGAACAACAAAAGCTGCGATGGCACGCTATACACCTGGAGACGAGGTCGTTTAGAACGAGAACGACCGGTTCAATCTCGTTTGTCGGTGACGACGGTGATTTGGTTTCCCGTGCACCCGACACCAATTTGCTGTGTCTTCCGAGCGCAGACCGCGTCGGATGCCCGCACCCTCCTTAGTCGGTGAGGGTGCGGGCATCCGTCAGTGATTCGGATTAGATAACGGCAACGTTGGAGGCAGCTTGGATGATGCTGGCGCCACCGACGCTGATGTTGCCGGCGCCGAGCTGCAGAGCAACCTGCGTGTTGCTCTGATTGACGGTATTGAACGAGTGGTGGAAGTTTAGGAACCCTCCGCACACTGCGTCCAGTTCCCTATCGGTCAATTCGCGAATTTGAGTCATCATATCCTCCTTACACGTGTGTCACGCTGCAAAAAAGGTGCCGCTGAGTGTCGGCAACCCCTGCGTTCAAACGGTAGGCAGGGGAGTCAGCTCTAATCAACGGCGCTTTGGGCCATTGTCCAATATAGGTAGTGCGCTTCCATACCGACCCGGCAGGGATACCCCTTTTGTCCTCGGACAGTTCAAAGCTGGCCGACGCTGTACGGGTGGCAGCGCGCCATCAAAACAAATTCCGTATTCTGGATCGAAACCATAAGCGCGATTTGCGCAACGCGAGCACTCTCAAAGCGGATAGCTGGACAGTGATAACCTTTTGGGAATGCAAATCCCCTTCGCCACTAGACCAGCGTATAGAGCCAGGAGCGGCGGTACTGCATTCCCAATTTGCCTCAAGTTGCCGCTGTTCTGCTTTCAACGAAGCCAAAACCATCGTGAAACGATTGAAGGCAGGCAGCTTCGCGCCCAGCGATCGGTCAGTTGGCAATGACCGATACGAGAAAGGGCCCGTGCATCACACATACTGGCAACGCAGTCGGAGGTGTGACGTCATCCGTAACCAGATTTCCTGACTAGATGTGGCCGATAGCGCCAACAATTCCACCAAGTTGTGTGACGAAACCGCGGCCCCCGATAACCACGGCAATCTGCAGGTTGCCCTGAAGCAAGGTATTGAACGAGTTGTTGAAGTTTAAGAACCCTCCACACACCACGTCCAGTTCCGTATCGGCCAATTCACGCATCTCACACGTGTTAGTCATGATTTTCTCCTTACACACAGCAGGTCAGACTGCAAAAAACTCGTCGCCGGCATTCCACGGTAGAAAGATAAGTCAGGTCTTTTCAACGGCGCTTTGGGCTATCGCCAAAAGAGGTAGTGCTTTCGTAAGGATACCCCATATTGTCCGCGGACACGCTAAGAGCGAAAGCGTTTGCGTTCTTGGCTCAAACGCTGAACGTTGCGCCGTGTATCGGGGGCGTTCGCCGCGGCCAAGCTGTCAAGCAGCGAGGCCGTCGGCGGGCAGGTGGTTGTCAGGATCGGTGAGATATTTCACCAAGCCGGCGCCGAGCAGCGCACATTAGACATGGGCAACATTTGAGGCAATTTGTGTGATGCTACCGCCTCCGATTACGATACCAATCTGTACGATCGTTTGCGTGACGGTATTGAACGAATGGCTGACGAGCCCACCCAGATGGGAGAGTTGCCCAAGCCCCCGCAAATGACCGAGCTGCCCCGATCCGTGTCCGTGGTGCCCCCATCCGTGGTGCCCACATCCTCCGTACACCCCGTCCAGTTCTGTATCGGTCAATTCACGCATCTCACACACGTCAGTCATGATTTTCTCCTCACACACAGCCGGTCAGACTGCAAAAAACTCGTCGCCGGGAGCGGCACGGTAGGAAGATAAGTCAGGTCGTTTCAACCGCGCTTTGGGCTATTGCCAAAAGGCGTAGCGGCGCTTTGGCCTATTGCCAGAAGAGGTAGCGCGTTTCGTAGGGATGCGTGGATTGGAATACGCAGATGGAAATCGAATGCGGTTCGACGACCAATGGATCGAGGTGTGCACGCGCAAGGTTTGGCGGCGGATTCCTGCTGCCGTCAAAAACGAAACGTGCGCCGGTTGTGCTGCGGGGCAGCGTTGGCCGACGCACGTTGCGACAAGCGGGGGAAGCTTGACACGCGGGCCCAGACTAGCGGCACGGGGCTGGTTTGATAGATACCCGAAAGGATGTAGCTGCCAGGGGCGCGGCGTTTTGTCCGCTAAAGACATGTTTTCTTGGTAAAGCGGACATGACCCGGGCACGACGTTTTGTCCGCTAATGACCCAAGCGGCTGGCCGCTCGACCACATAAACCCGAACCCGTCCCGGCTGCTTTCAGTGTGCTAGTCTGGAGTGGGTACGATGCCTTGTTCAGAGCCTTGGGGGGATGCAATGAGACGCCGCGAGTTCGTCGCGCTTCTCGGCGGCGCCGGCCTGCTTTTTATTCATATCATGCCCGGTAATGCCGGGGATGGTGCGGTCGATCGTCTATCGCTTCCGGGCCTGATCGAATTCAACGGTGAAAGCTATCGGTTGGCGTGGAGTTCGCACCCGACGTCCCATTACTACAAGCAGGAATATTTGCCGCCGGGTCAGACGAGCGAACGTTTCCAGCGGATGGTGTTGATCGAAGCAACCGTACGGGGGGTCGACGTCAACGGCGCGGTGGCTGCACAGGTCAATACGCTTAACAAACGTAAGTCGACCGATCCAACCGTCAATTTCGCCGCTTCCAGGAATCCAGACAATGGCGAGATAATTCTTGATTTCATTCTCAGCGCCCAAGATCCCAAGGGAGAAGATGTCGTCGAGTGGAATGCCTATCGCTATGCGGCGTTGCGAGGCAAGGGTGGCGAATCCGGTGTGCTTTTGTTTGGAATAAGTTGGCGTGCCTATGGCGACGATGCAACAAACTTTCTCCGCAGGTTGAAGTCGGTGCGCCCGGCGGAGGTCAAAGCACTGGCCAGCCACCCGCTGCCCGTTGTTCGTCCGGTGGACTAGACCAACTTGATGAATTTCGACGGACGACCCCGGCTCCGTCCGTTGGCGGTAAGTCGGAATCAGCTCTCACCGCGTTCACGTTAAGGAACAATCCGCTCTTCACGAAAACGGCCGAGCAAGCGCGCGAACATTGCCTCGCTATCGACCACATCGTGGAAGCCGTAAAGTCGGGACTTGGTTACGTCCGACATTACGTCCCAGTCCGCGCCAAAAACATAGTCGGCAAATGGCCAAGCGACGAGATTCCTATAGGGGACGCGCTTGAGCTTGTACTTTGCGGTCATTTCCTCCCAGAGTGGACCCTTATCGGCCATATGCTGCGTGAGAGAAATTGTTTGCGGATCTGCAACCGACATTTGGAAGACCTCTGCGATTCCGGGCCAAAGGTTCCGCCATCGGAAATAGTCGCCGTTGGTAATGTTGAAGGCTTGATTTCCGCTTCGCTGATCCGTGGCAGCCCACAACGCCGCATTCGCAAAATGCGTCGATTCAGTCACCTGGTAGATCGTGTCGTAGGCGCCAGGTTTGCCCGGAAAGCGCAGCGGCAAACCGAGTTCTTTCGATATCGCAGCGTAAACCGCGATTGCCGGAAGAATGCTCATTGCCGAGCCTGGCGAGAAGCCACACAGCGTCTGGGGGCGTAGTTCCACCCAATCCCATTCCTTTTCTCGCTGGAAAGCCGTGAGCCAGTCAATCTGATCGAAGTAATAGTTGGGCGGCTTGTGGCGGGGATCGGTCTCCCGCATTGGCGTCTTCAGCGGCCCGAGGTGCACGCCGTAGTATTTGGTGCCAGTGACAAGCACGACTCGTTTTAGACGAGATGCGACGCGAGTTATGGCGGTGACCGAGTTCACCAACATGTCGCGATTTGGGCCCGTATTGGATGCGAAATTCGATGCGCTTCCGGGCGTAGCCTGGAATGCTGCGTAGAAGATGTGTGTGACGTCCGTCAGCCCAGCGAGCTTGTGTTTCGTGTCTTCGGCGTCAAGGAGATCGACTGCGATATGCCGATAGCGTTGCCCGTCCAACGCCTTGCGTCGCGACAGCCCTACCACCTGCCAATCGGGCTCCTCGATGAGCCTCTCGGCGATGTAGCGCCCAATGACACCAAGCGCACCGACAACGACAGCCTTATTCTGCATACCTTGTCTTGCTGGGCTGACTGCGAGGCCGGTCCTAACGACCGGTATTTTGAATGAGCTCCCACCGCGTGAATGCAGTCTCGACCGCGAGAAAGTATTCATGTTCGGTGTATTTGGGATGTTTCTTGGCGGCAGCGCGCGCCCTGGCAAGACGCCCACGGCGTGCCGGACCAACAGAGTTTTCCGCGAGAACCTCGGTCAGTGCATCCGTGAACTCTTCATAAAGGACCGAAATGTCCGTGCCGCCGGTCATGGCTTCATTCCCCGTTCTAAGGGTGAAGACACTATATCGCTTTTGACGAGTGGCTTGAAAGTAGTCGTCGGCGAGCGCGTGTGACGGTATTATCGTTGCACCTTCCCATGCGATCAGCTCACCGCCGCCGATTTACGGGAACGTGTTACTCGGCAACACGAACGCCTTTGAGCCCCTCTTGTTCGATTGCTTTTTGAACGACTCCCGTTTGTTTCGCTTCATCGACAAGCTGCGCTAGCCTGCTCTGAGCCGAGGCCGATCTGCCTTTCGGGAGCGCTGCGGCAACACGCACGGTATTAAATGCCCCCGATACAATCTTCGCTCCGGAAAGAGCGTCAGCGGCTGGATAGCTCACTCCGGAGTCGGCCCCAAACGCATCCGCTTTACCGCTTCTTAAAAGGTCGGCCACGTCGGCCGAGATGTGCGCACTCAGCGGTATCCGCACGAGTTCGGCCGACTTCACGCTGTGACTTAAATACCGATCCGACGGACTACCCTGAATGGTTCCTATCTTGACGCCTGGCCGATCAACTTGGCTGGCGTCCGCGAACTCGCGTCCCGGCGCGGCAACGTAGATCAGAGGAATTAGCCAAAGATCCGAAGTGATGTCAGCTTTCTCCACCGGCACCAAAACCCTTGGTCCGATCGCTACGTCCCACTCTCCCTTTCCAAAGCTCTGCGCATAAGCATCCGGATTGCTGTAGCTGACGGGCTCTACGGAAACGCCTAACCTGTCTGCAATGAATTTGCAGACAGGATGAGCCACGCCACCCAGCACCCGAATTGCGATCATCGCGCAGCGCAATTTTCCGCCGACCGAGATTTCCGGGTCGGATGCCGACTGCCCAAACGCCGACGCAGAGATTTGAACCGTTACGAACACAAACGCGAGAAAATGTTTCATGGACGCGCCCGTTTCACCGTACCGGGCAGAACCATAATTTAAGTTGCCGGGCACGCATTATAAATTCCGCGTCAATTTTTGGACATGTCGTTTTGAGTCAAAAGCAGACATCGCTCAAAGTCTGCGCCACGTCCGCTCTCCCGCAAAGCGGATCCTGGCGTCTTTGAGCCGCCCGTCGGTGGGGACTGCCAATACCGTGACCGGTGTTAGTGCGAGTAATCAGCCATGGAGGTTGAAGATGACCCGGATCATTTTCGCTGCGGTCGCTCTTGCTTTTCTGACGGTTTGTCTGCAGCCGGCGGCTGCGGACTACGACGAAGCTCCTTGGTGCGCGGTGGTCGGGATGGGCAAAGGCGTGTATTGGGATTGCCAATATCGGTCGTTCGAAGCATGTCAGCCGAATGTGCTGGCGGGCAATCGTGGATGGTGCAATCCAAACCCGTACTTTGTTCGAATAGCCCAATATCGCACCAATACTACCGAAAACATCATGCGCGCGCGCAGCGGGCCATTCCGGTCCGTTGATCCAGCAAGGGCGGACAGACACAATGACGACGCCAGCGTGAATCTACAAAATGATACTCGGGTTTCTGATGCATTGATCGCAATTGAGCAAA
>Ga0207683_10005094_pt1 | contig 11276 bp, 14 predicted proteins | sample KBSM73metaG_FD_184333 | JGI IMG/M metagenome (GOLD analysis project Ga0207683, IMG submission 184333) | Miscanthus rhizosphere microbial communities from Kellogg Biological Station, Michigan, USA - KBS M7-3 metaG (SPAdes) (version 2) | ecosystem: Host-associated > Plants > Roots > Rhizosphere >...
GGAACCTCGGGTTGCGTGCGAACCAGGATCTGATCGCAGGGGTCTTGTGCGTCCCGTAGTTGTCCATCACGAGGTGGATGTCCAACTCGGGCGGGACGCCAAGCAAGCCACCGAGAACGTCAAGAGCGCGACCACCAAGGAGCCGGCGAGCACGGCTCACAGCGCCAAGGCCAGCGCGCACAAGTCGAAGGCCAAGCACCATGGCACCAAGTCCAAGGCCGCCGCCAAGGAGGCCGTCAAGTAACTCCGGGCCGCCCGGAATGAGGCCACCTCCGGGTGGCCTTTTTTCATGGCCATGCGCGGTCAGGTCACGAGCTTGAGGCCGAGGATGCCGGCCACCACCAGACCGACGCAGGCGAGCCGGGCGACCGTCGCGGGCTCGCCGAACAGCACGATCCCGAGCAGCACGGTGCCGACAGCGCCGATGCCGGTCCAGACCGCATAGGCAGTGCCGACCGGCAAGGTGCGCATCGCCCAGCCGAGCAGGACCACGCTGATCGTCATCGCGGCGACTGTGCCGACGCTCGGCCAGAGCCGCGTGAAGCCGTCGGTGTACTTCAGTCCGATGGCCCAGCAGACCTCGAACAAGCCAGCGACGACAAGAACGATCCAGGCCATCTGCATTCCTTCGGCGCTTGTTAGCGCGGCCATTGGGTCCATCGAAACAGCTAGCGAATCACCCGATCGGCGCGCAGCAGCGTCGAGGGCGGCACCGTCACCGCGAGCCTCGCGGCAGTTTTCAGGTTGACGATCAGCTCGAACTTGGTCGGCTGCTCCATCGGCAGGTCCGACGGTCGAGCGCCCTTGAGGATGCGGTGGATGTAGTCGGCGGCGCGGCGTTGCGTGTCAGGCAGGTCCGCGCCGTACGAGATCAGCATCCCGTTCTCGGCGGCTTCGGCGAACGGGCCGATCGCGGGCATCCGGTTCGCGATTGCGGCCTCGCCGAGCTCGGCGCGCTGGCGAAAGAACACCGGCGACGCCATGCACAGCAGGGCGCCCGCACCCTGCTGCGCAACGGCGCGCATGGCAGCCTCGAAGCGTAGGGTGGATCGCGGAACTCGACCTTCTACAACTCGAAGCCGAACGACCGCGCGGCGGCGTCGGCGCTCTTCAACTGGTCGGCCGAAAACGAATCCCAGAACGCTGCGACGCGGCGAACCCCTGGAATCACCGCCTTCAGCAACTCGACCCGCTTGCCCGTCAGCTCGATCTGCGGAACAAATACGCCGGTGACGTTGCCACCCGGACGGGCGAGGCCATCGACATGGCCGCGGACGACGGGGTCGTAGTCGATGGCCACGACCACGATCGGAATCGTCGCGGTGGCCGCGCGTGCGGCGCTGACCGACGCCTCCGGGCCGGGTGCGAAGATGACGTCGACGTTCGACCGCGCGAGCTCAGCCATCAGCATCGGCAGCCGACGCGGTTCGCCTTCTGCGTTGCGGAACTCGACCCTGACGTTGCCGCCCTCTGCGTAACCGAGCTCGCCGAGGCGCTGATCGAATGCGATCCAGTGCGGCGCCGAGCGGCCTGCGCCGGCCGAGACGGCGCCGATGCGCGCCTTGCCGGCGGTCGCGGGCTGTGCCGCCACATCGAGAGCGGCGCCGAACGCGCTGCTGCCGAGCGTCATCCGCGCGCGGCGCCGACCGATCAGCGGTGGCATGGAGGCGCTGTCTTCATGGTGATGCGAGTGTCCGTGACTTGGCGTAGGTCGGCAACGGCGTGCGGGACTTGACTTACGCGTCCGAGCGGCCGAGCCGGCGCTCCAGCGCATAGGTGGCCTGCACCAGCGGGAACAGGCACAGGAAGAAGACCACCGCGATCACCGTATAGGTCTCGATCGGGTTGAAGTTCAGCGATGCCAGCAGCTTGCCCTGCTGCAGCAGCTCGACGTAGGCGATCGCGGAGGCCAAGGTCGTCATCTTGAAAATCTCGATGCCGCGATTGGTCAGCGCCGGCAGCATGCGGCGCAGCGCCTGCGGTAGCACGATGCGGCGCATCGCCTGCGCGGGGGTCATGCCGAGCGCCCGCGCCGCTTCGGCCTGGCCGCGGTCGATCGACTCGATGCCGCCGCGGTAGATCTCGGCCGAGAACGCGGCCGAGTTCAGCGAGATGCCGAGCGCCGCCGCCGTCATCGGCCCGATCTGGAACGGCAGCAGGATCGGCAGCGCGTAATAAAACCAGAGGATCTGCACCAGCACCGGCGTGTTGCGGAAGAACTCGACGAACGCGGTCGCCGGCGCGTAGACCCAGCGCGACTTCGCATGGCGGCCGAGGCTCACAACGAGGCCGAAGCCCATGCCGAGCACGACGCAGATCGCGAACAGGCGCAGGGTGCCGAGTGCGCCGGCCCACAGCACGTCCAGGTTCTCGAAGACCGGGGCGAAGTTCCAGCGGTAGAGCATGGCGGGTGGCGTCGTGCTTTGCAGAACTAATGGATCAGGCTGTCGGCGCGAGCCAACACCGACGCGGGGATGGCCGGACGCAGTTGCTCGGCGGTCTTCGTGTTGACGACGAGCTCGAACTTCGTGGGCTGCTCGACCGGCAGGTCAGCGGGCTTCGCGCCGCGCAGGATCTTGTCGACGACTTCGGCGGCGCGCCGGAACAGGTCGGAGAAGCTGGCCCCGTACGACATCAGCCCGCCCGACTCGACGTGCTCGCGCGAGCCGTACACCGCCGGCAATCGTGCGGCGAGGGCCAGGGCCTGGATCTGCTGGCGATGTGTATCGACGAGCGGGTCGTTGGCGACGTACACCGCCTCGGCACGGCCCTTCAGTGCGTCGAACGCCGGGGCAATGTCTTCGCCGCGGCGGATCTGCATCGGGATCAGCTCGACCTTGAGCGCACGCGCCGCACCTTCGAGCTCTCGCAGGTCGAGCAGCACGGAGGGCCCGCCGACGTTGGCGAGGACGCCCATGCGGGCCAGCCCGGGGATGACGGCACGCAGGAGCTCGAGCCGCTTGGCCGCCAGATCCGTTTGCTGGATTGAGAGACCGGTGACGTTGCCGCCGGGACGCGACAGGCTGGCGACCAAGCCAGCGCCCACGGGGTCGCCTGCCGCGGCAAAGACGATCGGAATCTCGGCGGTCGCTTGCTTGACGGCCGCAACGACGGCCGAGCCCGACGTGACGATGACGTCGACCTTGCGCCCTACGAGTTCAGCGGCAAGACGCGCGGCGACATCGAGGCGACCTTCGGCCCAGCGATAGTCGATCGCGACGTTGCGGCCCTCGGTCCAGCCGACCTCGCCGAGGCGCTGGACGAACGCCGCCACCCACCGGCCATGCGACGACCGGCTGCCCGGCACGAGGAAGCCGATGGTTCGCGTGCGCGACTGCGCGCTGCTCAGACAGGGCATGACCATGACGGCCGCTGCGGTCAGGAGCACGATGCGACGGCGGGGGATGGGCATGGTGTCTCTTGGATGGAGAGGGACTGCGCGCTCAGCGCGCCAACCCTTCACCACTCGTCGCCAGGCGCCGCTCGAGCAGGTGCACGAGCGTGCTCGCCACATAGATCACGACGAAGTAGATCAGCGCCGTCACGGTGAACACCTCGAGCGGGCGGAACGTCTTCTGCGCGACCTCGTTGGTCTGGAACAGCAGGTCGGCGTACGAGACGATCGCGACCAGGGTGGTCGTCTTCATCAGCTCGATCGCGCGCTCGAGAAAGGCCGGGATCATCCGCTTGACCGCCTGCGGCAGCACGACCCGGCGCATCACCTGGCGCGGCGTCATGCCGAGCGCGCGCGCCGCTTCCCACTGGCCGCGCTCGACCGAGACGATGCCGCCCCGAAAGACCTCGGCGAAGAACGCGGCCGACTGGATCGAGAACGTCAGCACCGCGGCGACGTACGGCGTCATCTCGACCTTGATCAGGATCGGCAGCGCGAAGAAGAACCAGAACAGCTGCACGAGCGGGGGCGTGGTGCGAAAGACCTCGATCACCGCACCGGCCGGCCACGCCAGCCAGCGTCGTGGCGATAGCCGCATCAGCGCGAGCAGCAGGCCCAACGGCACGCCGAACGCGAGCGCCGCGCCGGTCACCTTCAGCGTGTTGAGCAGGCCGAGCGCGAGCAGGTCGGCATTGGCCCAGACCGGGGCGAAGTTCCATTCATGCATCGGGCGTCGATTGTGGGCGACGCGGCGCAGATATGAAGCCGCCGCGGAGGCTCACGCCCCGTGCGGTGCTTGCGCGAACCACTCGACCCAGTAGTCGATGCACGCGCGGATCTTCGGCAGCCGCTGGCGCGCGGTCGCGGTGACGGCGGAGATCGGCACCGGTTGTGAATCGACGAAGTCTTCCAGCACGCGCACCAGACCGCCGGTGCGAACCAGCGGGTCGCCGACGAGCACGGCCAGCCGGCCGATGCCAAGGCCCTGCAGCACCATCCGCGCGGCCATCGCGGTGTCGTTGGCGCGCCAGTGGCCATCGACGGTCAAGATCGCCTTTTCGCCGTCGCTCTGGAACGGCCATTCGTTGAGCACCGGCGCCGCGCTGTTCGTGATCAGGCGATGCCCGAGCAGATCGTCGGGCCGCGCTGGCAAGCCGTGCTGCCGAACATAGGCCGGCGCGGCATAGAGCGCGCGATCGAGGCTGCCGAGCTGGCGCGCGATCTGCAGCTCGGGCAGCCCGACCGAGGTGCGGATCGCGATGTCGATGCCGTCGCGCACCAGGTCGAGCATTCGGTCGCCGACATCGAGGTCGATGCGCAGCGCCGGATAGCGCTCGCGCAGGCCAGAGAGACCGGGCACCAGCAGGTGCTCGGCGATCACCGAGCTGGCGGCGATGCGAACCCGGCCGCTCGGCGAACCGCTGCTCGCGGCGAACTCGCCCTCGAGCTCCTCGAAGGTGCTGGTCAGGCGCCGGCAGTAGTCGAGAAAGGTCGCGCCTTCGGCGGTCAACGCGAGGCCGTGCGTCGAGCGGTGCAGCAGGCGCGCCCGGCAATGTTCCTCGATGCGCGAGAGCGCACGCGAGACCTGGCTGACCGGCACGTCGCGTTCGCGCGCCGCGGCCGACAGCGAGCCGAGCGCCGCGATGCGCGCGAACAGCTTCAGGTCGTCGAAAGCCAGCCCGTCCATCGCAGCGATGGTAGGCGGGCTGCCTTTGCGCGCGCCGCAAGAGCGTTTTGACGCTGGTGCCGTTTCCCGGGCGTCGGCCGATCCCTAGAGTGCTTTCACACCTTCACGAAAGGAGCCCGCCATGACCGACGAACTTCGCCCGCTGCCCGCACGACTCGACCCCGCCGAGCTCGCCGCGCTGCACGACGCCGCCCGGCAACGCGCGGCGCAACTGCGCGCCGAAGCGATTGCCGAGGCGGCGGTCTGGTTGATGCGATCGGTCGTCACGCCTGCGGTGGCGGGCGTGACGAGCCTCTTCAGACCGTCGCGTCGGCCTTCCGACGGCGCCGTGCCATCCAGCCGACGACGCCCATTCCCATCGCCATCAGTGGATACGTCTCGGGCTCCGGGATCGCCTGCGTGATCGCCTGCGAGGCGAAGCCCTGCATCGCGGCCGACTGGGCCGCCGTGAACCCGAGATCGCGAGACACGGTGTCCCAGCCGAGCACCGTCGGATCCTGGCCGGTGACCTCGCCGAACACGACCAGCGCGTGCAGGTAGTAGCCGAACGCGCTCGCGTGGTAGCTGTCCGAGGCCCACAGGTTGACCATGCCCGGCGTGATGCCGTCGTACGGGTTCGCATCGGCGAAGCCGGCCAGGATCGCGTTGTTCCAGGCCAGCCCGACCGGGTTGATGCCGTCGACGAATGACGAGTTGGCCGACATCGCGGCCTGGTAGCCCTTCATCACGTCGTTCGCCATCGTCAGGATCGAGGCCCCGCACCACGGGCTCGGCGGGTTCGCGCTGTTGCACGCGGGCTGATAGGTCAGGTTCGCGCGCGACCAGGTTGCTGTCAGCCGAATGTCGACGTTCGGGTTCTGGGCTGTAAACACCTGACCGAGGAGGCCGGTGTACTGGCTGAGCAGCGCCGGGTTGCCGGGGTTGGCGAAGTCGAGGTTGCTCTGGCCGTGCATCGAGACCACGTCCCACGGCTTGTTGATCAGCGCGAGCCGGTTGTTGTAGTGGAAGTCGAGGCCGCTGCCGCCCTGCGTTTCGAGGAAGACCTGGTAGTCGAGCCCGCGGTCCGTTGTCATCTGCTCGAACAGCGCCGGCACGCCGCCGATGTTGGTGCCGACGAGGTCGGTCACCGTGCTGGGCTTGTAGTTCTGCACCGCGGGCGTGAGGTCCCCGTAGGTGAAGCTGTTGCCGATGAAGAGGATCGTCTTCGCGGCCGCCGGCGCGGCGCTGAATGCAAGTGCGATGGCGGCGGCGAGTACCCCGTACCGTGCTGTCCCGCGCGATCGATCGCGCATCCTTTCAAAACTTGTTGCCGCAATTCCCGACGTTGAATCGATTGCACCCATGCTCTTGTCTCCTGTGGTTTTAGATCTAGGCTGGGAAATATTCCCGCCGAGAGCCACGGTGGCAAAAAGCGATCCTGCGAAGGCTGTGACAAACCCTTGCGGCAACAGCAAGCGTCGCGTGCCGGCACACAACGCACAAAGTTACGACTTGCCGAGCATTTCCTTCATGACCGGCGGCGAGGCCCTCGGGTCGAGGCCGAAACCGACCAGGAACTCCTCGTACCACTTCTGCGTCTGGCCGCTTGCATAGAACTTGCCGATTTCCTTGTCGACCCATTCGACGAAGGACTTGTCGTTCTCCTTGCGCACCGCGACGCTCGAGGCCTGCGACTGCGCCGGCGTCGGCACGACGATCTTGCCGGCACCGAGCTTCTGGCGCGCTGCCAGCAGCGGCGGGTGGAAGAGGCAGACCGCGTCGGCGCGGCCGGCCTGGAACGCCGCGATCGCCTCGGCGTTGCCGGGGAAGCGCGAGATCGACGCCTTGGCGACGTTCTCGGTCAGGAACTTGTCCATGCTGCTCGCCTGCGGCACCGCGATGCGCACCGAAGGCTGGTCGAGATCGGCCCAGGCCTTGACCGCGAGGTCGTCGCGCGCCAGCACCGCGAGCGAGTAGAACAGCAACGGCGTCTTCGGAAAGTCGACCGCCTGCGCGCGTTCAGGCGTCGCATCCATCATCGACATCATGTCGATCTTGTTGCCCTGCAGCGCCGCGATCGCGGTGCCCCAGGTCACCTCGACCGGCTCGAACTTGACGCCGAGCGAAGTCGCCATCGCCTTGCCGACCGAGACGCCGACACCGGTCGTCCAGTCGCCCGACTTCGGGTCCTTCGAGTACCAGGGCGGCGCTTGTGTGACCCCGACGCGCAGCGACCCGCGCTGCTTGATCTGGGCGAGCGTGTTGCTGTCCGCGGACTGCGACCAGGCGGCGGACGCATAGGCGCCTGCGGCGAGGGCGAGCACGGTGCGGCGGGTGACGTCGGCGGACATGGCGCGAGCTCCAAGGGGTGGGGACCACCGATGATAGGAGCCCGCCGCTGAAGCGGCGCCGCGTGCGTGATGAAGCGCGCGGCGCCGGCCGCCGTCGTCACACGAGGTGCGGCAGCGGCCGGGTCGATCGATCGATCGCTCGATCAGTGGGCGTGACGCTCCGACTCGTGGCGCAGCGCGCGGATCTGTGCCTCGGCGCGGTCGAGCAGGGCAACCAGCTGGCGGATCTCGCTCGGGCTCACGCGTCCGTCGGCCTTGGCGCGCGCCTCGGCCCGTGAGATGTCGCGCTGCCCCTGCTCGAGCGTGCGCGCCTCGCGGCGCGTCAGCTCGCCGCGTGCCACCCCGGCCTGGATGCGCTGTTCCTGGCGCGCCTGCCGCGCGTCGATGGCAGACGTGTCGACGCGCGCGAAGGACTGCGCCGATGCCGCGATCGAAGCCACGGTGGCGGCTGCGGCGATGAGGGTCTTGAGGGCGATGTGCATGTTGTTCTCCGTCGATGGGCGCGGCCATGTCGGCTCGCATCCATCCAACGGTGTGGATCGAGTGAACGACGACCTTCGGGAGGTGTCGCGTTCGCAAAGAAGCGTGAAGCGGGCCTTCGGTCTGGTGCGCTTCTTAGACAAGCAGGCGCTTTGAGGCTAAGCGCTCTCCGACTGACGATCTGCCGGTCGGTTGCAACGCGGTGATCGGCGACAGTTGTTTCGAGTCGACACCGTGCGACGAGCTGCATGCGTGATTGAGACGTTTGTGTGATCGATTCGGCGTGGATCTGATCGAGCGCCCCCCGGTTTAAGTGGACGCCCTTGGATTAAGGGATTCGCGTTCTGCACTGGACACGCAGACTCCCTCTCAGCCAACTCGATCCAACACACCGAGTTGCTCACAAACTTTGATCCACCAGGAGTATTTCAATGAAGCTTTCCCGCACCCTTCTCGCCGCTTCGATCGCGACATCGCTGTTCGCGGCCGTTCCGGCCAGCGCCAATACGCTGACCTGGCAAGGTGTCACGTTCGAGACGATGGCGTTGGACGCCGACACGCTCAAGCTGACGATCCTCAATGCGACCAACGCCACCGGCGACTGGACTGGCATCAACTACCTGAAGGCTTTCGAGCTCAAGGACATCGGCAACGTGACCGGCGCCACGCTCGCGGGCTGGTCCAGCACGGTCGACAACGGTCTGGCCGCCTTCGGTTGCACCACCGGCGGCACCAACGGCGCCTGCTTCACGAGCTCACCGGCCGCGACGCTGACCAACAACATGACCTACACGATCGACTTCACCGGGACGAACCTCGACTTCAGCGCGCCCCACCTCAAGGTCCAGTTCCTGACTGGATTGAATGACGTGCAAAAGACCGGTGACCTGCTGTCGCAGACCATCCCGATGGCGCCGATTCCGGAACCGGAAACGTACGCCCTGATGATGGCCGGCCTCGGCGCGATGGGCTTCGTCGCACGCCGTCGCAAGCAGGCCAAGTAAGAGTAACGCGGACGGTCACCGTGATGACCGGGGATGGGTCGGCGAGTGCCCGGCGCGCCTGAACCTCGCGCCAAACCCCGACAGTTCGCGGTGCAGCCATACCGGGTCATCGACCTGCCTCCGCTGCACGCGGCGAAACCTTGGCCCTCCGGCGCTTGCGCCCGAGGGCCATTTGCTTTTTGGTGCAGCGTCGCCCCGGCGTGAAGCATCTCAAGTCATCTGCCGACTGGAGTGTCATCAACCAGTCGCTTTCGTCAAACCTGCTGAACCTTCGGCGCGAGCTCCCATCCGCTTCGATCGTCCAATTCGCCGCCCGTGAAGATAGACTGCCTGGCGAGCAGGTCTCGCGGAGGGTGTGTACATGGCCCCGTTCCGACGCAGGCAGGTTCTCACAGCCACCGCGGCATGGATCGCCGCCCCTGGGGTGCTCGCTCAATCGAAGTCGAGACCTCGCGTGGCGCTGCTGTTCGGCGGCAGGCAGGCGGATTCGGCCAACTTCGTCAACGCGCTGCTCGGCGAGTTGCGCCTGCTGGGCTATGAGGACGGACGCACGCTCGAGATCGACGCCCAGTTCGCCGACTACTCAGCGGCCAACGCAGAGCGGCTCGCGCTCGAGATCGCCAAGCGAAAGCCCGCGGTGATCGTGACCAGCGGCGGGGGCATCGAGCCGGCCGTGCGCCTCTCGCCCGCATTGCCCGTGGTGTTCGTCCACAGCGGCAATCCCGTCGATGCCGGCTTCGCCGACAGCCTGCCGCGGCCCGGCCGGAACGCCACCGGTCTCTCGCTGATGGCGCTCGACCTGATCGTCAAGCGGATGGAGTTTCTGAAGCAGATCCGGCCCGGCATGCAGCGCATTGCGTTCATGGCCAGCCCCGAGCATGCCGGCCAGCAGCGCGAACTGGCCGCATCGCGCGCTGCCGCGGCGCAGGTGGGCTGTGAGGTCGTCTATTACGAGGCACGGACACCCGCCGAGCTCACCGCCGCGCTGCCCCGCGTGACCGAAGGCAAGCCCGATGCGGCGCTGGTGTTCTCCGACGCGCTGATGCTGGGACAGCGCGACGCGCTTGCCGCGTTCTTCTTGAGCCACAAGATCCCGAGCAGTGCCGGTTACTCGGCGTTTCCAGACAGCGGCCACGTGATGTCGTACGGCCCCGAACGGCTCGCCGTGTGGCGACGGACCGCCCATTTCGTCGACCGCATCATCAAGGGCGCCCATCCGTCGAAGATGCCGATCGAGCTGCCGACGGTGTTCGAGCTCGTGATCAACCGGCGCTCGGCCGGCGCGATGGGCCTCGTCGTGCCGCAGCAGCTGATGGTTCGCGCCGATCGGATGATCGACTAGGCGGCGCTGCCTTCGGCCGGCTCGCCCAGGTTCTGCATCAAGCGATTCGCCCAACCGAAGATCGCGACCGCGTGCAGCAGGTCGATGATCTCCTCGTCGCTCATCCCGACGGCACGCAGCGGCGCGATGTCCTGGGCGCTCAGGCGATCGGGCCGCTCCGTCACCGCGATCGCGAACTGCGCGATCGCCTTCTCGCGCTCGGTCGTGCCCGCCGTGCGCGGGTCGTCGAACACCTGCTCGACGGTGTCGCTGCGCTTCGCAAGCTGCTCGAAGCGCTGCGCATGCACCGACGTGCAGTACACACAGCCGTTCGTCACCGAGACCACCATCGCGCCGAGCTCGCGTTCAGCGCGCGGCAGGCCGCCGGGCGCGTACATGATCGCGTTGTAGGCGGCCGATCGGTGCCGCAGCATCAGCGGCTGGTGCGCGAGCGTCAGGTAGTACGGCGACGTGCGCGACTGCGGATGGCTCTCGTCGAGCACCTCGAGCTGCAGCGGACTCGCCTCGGCCGGCTTCACCGGCTCGAGCCACGACTGCCATTCGAGCGTCTCGTCGGTGAAGCCGTTGCGGCGGATCATCGCGTGCCCTCCTGGCCAGCGCGCATCGCCTTCAGACCGGCGACCACGCGCAGCTGATACGACAGGAACGCGACGAGCTGCGCGAGCGCGACGATCGCGGCATCGCCGAGCCCCGCGCGCTTCAGTGCGTCGATCGCGGCGCGGTCGCCGAGCCGCGGATCGGTCGTCAGTTTCGCCGCGAAGGCCAGCATCGCGGGCAGCGCCGGCGACGACGGCTCGTCGCGGTCCGGTGCGTCGGCCAGTCGATCGGCGTAGTGCTGTTCGAGGCTCGCGGCGCCGGCGAGCGTGCACACGTGCGCGGCGACGCGCAGCCGGTCGGCCGGCGAGAGGCCGTCGACCGGCTGCAGCAGCAGCGCGTCGTGGCTGGCCTGGGTCGCCTCGACGACCTTCTGCCGGAAGCGGCGTGCGGCGTGCAGCGGGTCGCCGGGCGCGAGGCCGGCGGCATGGTCGATGACGTCGAT
>Ga0207683_10005096_pt1 | contig 11272 bp, 3 predicted proteins | sample KBSM73metaG_FD_184333 | JGI IMG/M metagenome (GOLD analysis project Ga0207683, IMG submission 184333) | Miscanthus rhizosphere microbial communities from Kellogg Biological Station, Michigan, USA - KBS M7-3 metaG (SPAdes) (version 2) | ecosystem: Host-associated > Plants > Roots > Rhizosphere >...
TTCAGAACTCCAGAGCCGTAGGCCCGGGTTTATTTTATAACACCGGATTTTCCGCAGGACGCTGTGCCTTATCCGGTAAAGTTCATAAGTATGGAAGGAGCGTTAATTAGCACTATTGATCACATCTTCCGTCGCTATCACTGAAGGTTTTATCCACGATTCTTTTACAAAATACATATCAATATCACCCACATTCTTCGCATAAATCTTTCCCCTGTATGAACACTCAAAATGATCTTTTACCAAATCATATGTAGCTGCTGAAATGTTAATCTCTCCCTGTTCACTGTTACTTTCCATCCGGCTGGCGATATTCACGGTACTTCCCCAGATGTCATATGCATATTTTTTTCTGCCAACCACACCGGCTACAACGGGACCGGTATGAATACCGATTCTCATTTCCCACGGCGTTTGTCCATTCAATCTTCTTTTCAGGTTTTTATGACGCATATAATGCACGATTTCAATCGCAGCCTTTACCATATCGACAGGGTGATGTGAATTTTCGACCGGTATACCTCCTGCGCACATATAAGCATCTCCAATCGTCTTGATCTTTTCCAATCCGTGTTTTTCAATGATATTATCGAATGTTGTGAAAATTTCACTCAGTTCGGCCACTACCTCCTGCGGCGATAAAGAGTCGGCAATGACGGTGAACCCTTTAAAGTCTGTAAAAAGAACGGATACACTTTCATAAAATCGCGGTGTTGCCTCACCGGTAGCCTGCAATTCTCTTGATACTTCGGTGGGTAATATGTTTGACAAAAGCGTTTCGATCTGCGCCTTTTGCATATCGAGTATGCGGTTGACCTTGATTTTATTCCGGTAGTTACGATACAATATCACCACTATCACCAGTATAAGTCCAAAGCCTGCAAGCAATGCATTACGGGTCAGGTTTTGGCGTTCGATGCTCAACTTCTGCAAGGTGATAACACTCTCTTTTTGCTGCACCTGGAAATTAAATTCTGTGGAAACCGCCTTTAAATCCGCTTCCTTATTGTAAATATTATCTTTTATTTTCACCAGCAGCGTCTCGTATTTCCAAGCGTTTTTAAAGTCATTCAACTTGGCGTATGTGAAAGCCTGTGCATTGTAAATATCTTTAGTATCATATAATGATTCCAGGTCTACCGCTAATTTTTCAGCTTTCGACAAGACCTCACGCGCCTTTGCATAATCGCCCGTACTATCGTAAACAGCTGCGAGCCCCTGCAACGACTGCGCTATAAACAACGTTGAATTGACTGCTACAGCTGAGTCGTAGGCACGCTGATGATAAATCAATGCCGTTTTATAATCTTTTTTCAGCTGGTTTGCTTTGCCGATATTATTCAAAGCATACGCAATAATACCTGTGCCTTTAAATTGCTGCTCCTGTTTATTGAAAAAATATAAGGCTGAATCAGGCTTGTTGACTTTCAAATACGTTTCACCAATATTGCCCAACGTGCTGCCAATAAGGTCAGGATCGCCCAATTGCTCACTCTTCGGTAGTGCCTGCAGGTAATAATCCGTTGCCTTTGTTATAGTCGTCATCTTATGATCATAGACACTGCCAATATTATTCAGTGCTGTTGTAATACGAAGCAGGTCACCTGCTTCTTCCGCATTCTTTAACGAGTTGAAGAAAAAATCCAACGCTTTTTCATCAAGTCCCTGCTCCTTATAAACGACACCTATATTATTCTGAAGGTTGGACACACCCACCTTATCATTCATCTCCTCGAACACTTTCAACGAGTTGTTGAAGTTTTCGATCGCCTGTACATATTTGCTTTGATCGAGATAGGCAAGTCCCACATACTTAAAAGCAAGAGCAACACCATTCGGATAGTTTAAGCGAATAGCCAGGTTCTTTGCTTCATTCGCATACGGTATTGCCTGTTCAGGATCCGTATTGCGATAAGCAATAGCGATCTTCAGTAATAATTTTACTTTTGAAGTATCTTCTTTGGCAGAGGGGAGTAATACCTTCAGGCTGTCAAAAGATTGCCCAATGCATAACGAGTATGCAAACAAGACCGCAGACAATAAAACAAACCGCACTTTCATAAGCCGCTAAGGTTTAAACAGCGGATTTAGCGATACCAGCTTTAGGTAGTAATCCGGTTTATAATATAAAATTATTCTATTTATATCTAAAGTTTCACTATTACCGCCGTTTTGTTTTCATTGTTTACCTGTACGCTCAGTATATAAACGCCCGGCACCAGGTTACTGAGATCAAGAACGGCACTGCCGGCATTCATTTTACTGAATCCTTTCACTTGCTGCAATCTTCCCGGCAAATCATACAACTTAATGTCCTTTTGCTGTAAGTTGGCGCCTTCAAAACTGATCGTCACATTGTCTTTAACCGGGTTCGGGTATACTCCAAATTTAATAAGGGCATCAGCAGGAACGACCGTTGGGCCTCCACTCACCGTTGCTACTCTGCTGCTAACGACGGTTGTAACATAATGGCTCGTACATTTCGCCGAGCTGGAGCTGGCATCTGACGACGAAGACGATTTCTGGTTACCATTGTAGGTGATCAGTGTCCATGTCATCTTTTGTCCGTCAAAATAAATATCGAAATAGTTTGTACCCGGCAGAAAATCCGTTGGTTGTAACCCGCTGTAAGGTCCAAGCGCCGTTATCAGGTTCTCTGATCCTCTTGGAACATACACGATTGTGCTGTTCGGGTTAGTATAGGAGAAATGGGCCAGGTAACTGAAACCGTTTACCGGTTTTTTCAGCGGTTCAACACATTCCAGTTTTGGTTTTACATTCTTCGCGTTTGGACCAGACGGGTTCACATACAGTGTATCAAAAACATAAGTGATCGTATAACTGTCCTGGTTTTGTAAAACAAGATTAGACGGAATAATCCTGTAGGTGCCGGCCATGTTATTATATGTAGGACTGAGGTTGTAATCCGGACCGGAAACAATCTTACTGATATCATTATTGATAAAGCCTGTGTACGTTGATGTAAATGTTGGCAAAGGATCACCCTTGAAAATTACTTTCGGATCTGCCTTTACCGTCAGCGGGATCGCTCCCACCGTCAATGTGCCATTGGTGACTTTAAGATTATAATTTGTCGGCAGCTTTAACCCGGCTGCAGGAACGATCTGGTAGGTGCCGCCCTGGATATTCGCCGGTGCTACTTCCTGCCCGCTACCATTCACCAGTTTATAGGTAAACGGCGTGCTGAAGGTAGAAGCTGAATCATCCATATACTGGTATTTCGATGCAGTAGCGGAGAATGCCGGCAGCGGACCGCCGTATGTCATCTGCGCATTATTTGCTTTCAGCGTCAGTTTGGTTGTGTCTACTTTTAATTTTCCAAGCGCATATCCGATCTTGAAATTGGGTGATAAGAAGGCAGCCGGAACTATCTGATGCACGCCTGAGGCGATACCGGTAATGAGATTGGTCGGTATCAACTGCGACAACTCTACACTATCCGTATTTGAAGTGGCCTCATAATCCGTTTGATCAATAACAACGATTACGTTGGCATTGCTGCCATCATTCACGGTCGAACTGTTGAATATGGTTGTATTATTCGCCACCGCCCTGCTGTTCACAAACGCAGTATGGTTCGCCACCGCCCTGCTGTTGGCTACTGCCCTGCTGTTGGCAACCGCGCGGCTGTTTACAAGCTGAACATCTGCAGAGTCGATATGATAATTATAGATCGCTTCCGGCGAAACATCTACGAGTTGCGTTACATCCGTAACAACCCCGTTTGCCACGGCGCGGCTATTCGCCACGGCCCTGCTGTTGGCTACTGCGCGGCTGCTCGTCAATACGCCCATACCTGCGAGGTCGGCGGCAGAAAGCAACCTGTTGTTGATACTAACTGTATCATCAATAAACACCAATGCTGTATCGATGGCACCGGTATACAACGTGTTCAGTGAATTACGGAAAGCCGCCCGCTCTGCAAGCGCAATCTTTGTGCTGTCATAGTTGTAAGTGAAACTGATATTCTTCACCTTATCGCCATATTCAAGGCTGAGATCGTTTGGCGTAATCAGCAACGGCATCGGCTCTACAGTGATGGTACCCGGAAGAGTATCATAGGTATACAATTCAAGAAGTCCCGCGTTAGCATCCGTGAAAGGCGGAAGGTAAGGCTGAATGTCGTATTTATTCACATCACTCGTGCTGGTTACTTTTGACCGGTAGTTGATTGTACTCACGCCATATTTAGCCAATGTATCTGGTGACGTTGACATAGCAACTCCATCTCTTAAGATCGTTGACGTAAATGCCGGTACGCTTTCGCCATATTTTTTTGTCTTATTATCGGCCGTGATCGTAATTTTCTTCTTGGGCACATCGTAGAACGAAATTGTATTGGAATAACGGCCATCCGTACCCGAAGGTGTAATCGGTGGCGTATAGGCCTGGATGGTAGGATTGCCGGTGCCAAATGCCGGGATCAGCGCTCGGACAGTACTGTCGTTAACAAATGTGGACTCGATCGTATCGCCTCTGAATAATATCACTGTACTTGTACTGAGATAATCTCCGTTGATGGTGACGAAGCCGGATTGTGTCGGGTCAAAATTTTGCGGGGCCACCACGTTGATCAGTGCTGGTTTGGCTGCGGCCATGGTTTGTATGGCAGCAATTGGATTAATAAACCCGGCTCCGCTGGCCAGCGGATTCGACATGGTCAGCGCCGTGCTTCTTAACAACTGACGCATTTGATACGTCTTAAGCCGGAAGTCTCTTCCATCGTGCGTTGTATCAAAATATCTCTTTCTTGCCTGCTGAATCAGGGCCGCTACTGCACCGGCATGCGGCGCGGCAGCAGATGTACCAAAGAATCTATAGTATGTATCAGGATTGGTTCCGGAACCAAAATCTACAGATGTGCTCACCCCATCGGGCGCCGCGAAGTCCGGCTTACTGCGGTTCACCCCATTGATCGGTCCTCCCCATGAAGAATATGATTCTGTCTGGAGCGCTCCGCCGTAAGGTGCAGTATTAAGGTAGTTAACAGCACCAACAGTCATAACGCTGTCCGTATTCGCATGCCCTACGATTGTCGGGCTGCCGGGATAAGCATTCAATGGATCAATCACTCCATTTCCACGGAATATGATATATTTTAGAAAAACAGATCCTGTTCCCGCTGCCCGTTTGATCAGGATGTTCGTTGTGGTATTTGCTGTAATTGTAAAAGGCAATACTTCAATAGGGTCTCCACCGATATTGTTCCGGTTAAAACCAAAAAGTATGTTGCCGTTATCGTCTGCGAGGTAAATATCAAGGTCATTTTGCGTACCGGTCGATTCCTGCAGGGAATAAGAGTTGTCAGACCACTGCAGTACGATTGTATACGTGCCTGTGGTAAGTCCGCGGTCTACATTCAGTGTTATTTTTTGCAGCGAATCACCGCCTCCGAAATCATGCGCTGTGCGGCCGGCGATAGGCGTGAAATTTGCCTGGTATGATTTATTGGCAAAATTACCTGCTGATGTAAAATAAACGACTCCTTTTTTGGTTACGCTGTCAACTGCCTTTGCTATGACGCCTTTCTTCAGGAACGGCTCGGTTATATAAGTAACATCATCTATTATCACATCACATTTCCGGGCTGCCAGTGAATCAATCCCGATCACCATATTTGTTGCGCTGATAAAACCGGTGCGGAATGCCAGTTTTGCTTTAGGTGCAATTTTATGAACGATCTGCAGCATGGCTCTGCCTTCATCATTTCCCGGTCCAAATTGTGACGGATATTCCAATACAAGCTCCACCGCGTTTGGCGCACCCGGCAACCGGTCGTTGTCAACATCCACGCCGGCGGGATTACCGGGCTGGGTATTATAACTGTCTGAAAGCACGCCCACCTTGGTACTGTCGCCATTAAGTCCGTAGCCATCTCTCAAAAATGAGGAGCGCATGGCAATGTCGCCCTGTGCCTGCAGCGCACCAGCGAGGCCAATAGCGGGAAACAAAGGTCTTACATAATCAATAAGCGTGGTTAATGAGTTTAGTCCGAGCAGGTTTGCTATAAGAACCCGGCCACTGATAATAAGGCTGTTCGGGCCGTTATTGATCGTATCCCTCATACCATATGTATTCCATAATGCAGTGGCAAGCTGTGCCCGTTTTCCCTGCAGTGCAATGACCTCGATCCAAACAGAGTCAGGCGTTTTTATAAAGATCGTCTTTGCAGGATCAGTCACCTTATTATGGTTGTCATACAGGGTTGTCAATTCAGAACCGATCAGCGTGTTCACTTTTCCGATCGGATTTGCAGGAGGATAGAACGGCAATACACAATCATAAATCACATTAACGGTATCGGTAGCACTGCATGCGCCCGTTGGATTCGATACGATCAATACATATTTACCTGCCTTTGAAACAACAGCCGACAGGGTTTTTGCGCCCGATTCAATTTTGCCATCCTTCGTCGTCCATTGATAGTTCATTCCTGCAGTAGACAAGGAACCATTCAACGTAGCCGTATTCGTTTCGCAGTTTATTTTTAAATCCGCACCTGCATTGGCAACCGGCGGCGTGGTACATATCGGGAAGGGTGCATAATTCACGGTTACACCACCAAGAATATTGACCTGTGTACCGCTCCACAATGCGCCGTTAACGGTTGAAGTTGGCCCGGTCGGTGAGCCCAGTTTTATTCCTGCATAAGGCGCCCAGATGGTTCCGTACCAGATGGACACGTTACCGCTGCCGTTTGACCCGTTAGACATCAGCCAGGCCACTGTTTTATCCGCCGTATTCGTAGCCCCGGTACCGTGAGTCTCTGCATAAATACGTGTGGCAGCTGTAGCGCCACCGTTTATGATGCTTGTACTCGCTTTATTCAGTACAACGTCATCGTACACGAATATGATGATATTACCGGTCGCCTGGTTTTTAAAATCGAAAATAATCTGGTCATTAGGTCCCGACGTGAAGATTGATTTGAAAACATAAACACCAGGCCCTGAAAAAGTCAGTGTCTGGTTAGATCCCAGGTTCACGTTCCGGTAGGCTCCGGGGGTAATGATCCTCGTAGTCGTGATGTCCGTATCCCCGGCGTCAGGAAATGCGTTCACAAGAGGCATAACGGGTAAATCCGGAATTGAAGTCGTTCCGGGTCCGCTGCCACCTGCTGCAGCTGGTCCTGTATAACTGGCTCCGTTAGGAAACGTCACTTTACCCGATACCGTTCCGCCGGCGACCGTTATACTTGCGTTCACATCGATGTTGGCTTTCAGCAGTGCACCCGTTCCTACCGTTAATATTTTCGTCGCCACGGGTACGCCCTGCAGGTTCTTAACGCCGATTTTTCCACCCACCGTATTGGTGGTTGACAAGGTAACCGTTCTTCCACTATATATATTACTGGTAACGTTGATCGTTCCGCTGGAACTAACGAGATTATAACTTCCTACCGAACCACCGGTTATAATGGTGGAAGGCCCCATCTGCACCGAACCGGTGTTCCCGAAAACGGAGAAGTCAGTTATTTTTAATTGCTGGGAAAATGAAACGCCTGGCAAAAGCAACAAGGCAACAATACAAACAACAATCCCTTTAGACAAAAAAGCAGTACCCGCATTGTGGTTCATGATGGTGATTTTACAACTTAATAGTTATCGGGTCGGAAGTTGTACAGGTTAAACCTGGACAAAATGGGCGTTTTTCACACTTATTGCTAAGCGTAGCATCTATTAAAGGGGATCAATTTATTTTGCAAAGCTGGCAGCAATCGGTAAGTAACTAAGGTGGGAACAGATTAGAAAGGCACAGGATCAAGCAACACGAGTTATAAAAATAACAAAAAAAATTTACATTGATCAGTGTTTGACCATTAAGAAATAAAAAAAAATTCCTGCATAAATATTCAATTGACAATAGTCATCAAAAGGGCTGTTTCACTTTTTTGTATATTTAGGCGGTGGTGCGACAAAAGTTACTCAGCATTCTCAATATCAGGCAATCCGAATCAAGGTACGTATTCGATCTTCTCCCGGTCCAGTTTTTCATCGGCATTGCAACCTCTTTTATAAATATCATTGCCTTTGCCTATTTTATCCATGAATACTCAATTTCGCAGCTGCCTTACGGTTATCTATCTGTCGCTGTTTGTCTTATACTGGTAAACATGTTTTACCAGAAACTTGAGCACAAATATCCGCCCTTAATCCTGCTGAAACATATCATCACCTTTTCCGCACTCATTATCGTGCTGCTGTGGGCCGGTTTGCGGTTTGTAAACGAACACGTATTTACATTCCTGCTCTTTGTGTGGAGCATTATCTTTTACATGGTCTCGGGCTATGCATTCTGGGGACTTGTTTCCCTGTTATTCAATGTGAGAGAAAGCAAGCGTGTTTTTTCGATTGTGGGTTCCGGTGATATTCCCGCCAAGCTGATCGGCTACCTGAGTGCTTCTTTATTAATGCCATTGATTGGTACCAACAACCTGATCTGGCTGGCTTTTTCAGCGCTCGTTGTAGGTCTTTTATTGCTCAATCGAGTCATTCATAAGCGCAATTGGGAGCGGATCGTGGATCATTCTCATGTACACGATCACCATATAGATACTTCGCTGAAAGAGAAAAACCGTTTTACGTTCTTTTTTCAAAATCCGCTCATCTTTACGATATCCCTTTTATCGCTGATCAGTTACAACGTTTTTAACCTGATCGACTTTACTTTTTTATCACAGGTAAAATTGAAATATGATACGGTACAGTCGCTGGCCACCTTCGTATCTATTCTTCTCGGTTTGGGACGGTTGATCGCTCTTGCCATGAAACTGATCTTAACCAGCAGGGCCATTGAACGGCTTGGCATTATTTCATGTTTATTTATAACGCCTGTCTTTCTGATCGCTTTTTGCCTCATATTCCTTTTGGGTATTCACCGCACCGAAGATTATGTGTACGTATTCGGTTTAATGGCGTTGATAACAGAAGTGTTGCGTTCCACCATACAGGAACCCGTATTCTTTATCCTTTTTCAACCATTAAAAGAATCATTGCGGTTAAAAGGGCACATCATTTCCAAAGGATACATGCTGGCGCCATCATTGATCATTGTCGGTCTTTCATTAATAATATTTGAAAAAACCGGCGTGCAGCTAAACATACCGCTGACATTTAAGATAATCGTACTCAATCTTCTTTTGTGGGGTATCATTATTTATTTTATCCGGAGCGCTTACCTCAAAACATTGCACAATTCAATCCGCAAAGGATTGTTCAGCAGCGAGGACATTCACATACACGACCACAAAACTGCCGATATACTGATCAATAAACTGAAATCGGGAAAGGAAGCCGAAATTATTTTTGCATTGAACCTGTTGGAAAATGCATCGCATATCTCTTATGAAAAGTTGCTCAAAGAACAATTGCAAAGTCCGTTTCAACTGGTAAGAGGTTTTGTTCTCGAACGTATGGAAGCACTCAGTTTATTAAATCCAACATTGCTCGAAGATTCTTTGCAACGGGAAAATGATGCAGGTGTAAAGGCAAAAATCATTTCACTCTTATGCAAATACGATGAAAAGTTTTTGATAGACGCCTCCAAAAACCTGCATAGCTATGATCATACTATGAAAAAAGCGATCATTGCCGCGCTGCTGAACCAATCGGAGTTTTCTCATTTACTCATAGCAGGCAATGAACTGAAAGCGCTTATCAGTTCCCGTGAGCCAGGCGACAAACTCCTTGCGCTCGAAATAATCGGTGATTTAAAAAATACGCGGTTTACAGATGGCCTGCGGCAATTGCTGAATGATGGCGATCTGTCGGTAAAAAGAAATACCGTGATCACAATATGCAAATTAAAACTGACAGAGCTGGTACCGGATATCACGAACCTGTTTGAACACCCGATTGAAAAATACCTTGCCATGCAGGGATTTATCCAGTATGGCGATGATTTTTTCCAGGATAATGCGGAGCATATTGAAGCGATGTCCGGCCAATACGAAGAGCTTTTTGTAAAAGTCGCTGCTAAATTAAAAGGTCCGCATTCCACTGCTTATCTTTTAACCAAGCTGGAAGAGCCGATACCGGAAAAGATCAAACTGGTAAACGCCTTGTGGGCAAAGGAATTTGTTGTAGAAAATCACCAGGAATCACATAAGCTGCATCATGTGCTGGACAAACATCTTGCCGCGAGTACCGAAAAAATAAAATATTATCATGCATTGCCCAATACCCCGGGATATGCATTGATGAAAAATTCAGTGGAGGGGGAAATCAGCAGCGATCTCGATATCGCGCTGAAGATATGCGCCATTCTTTATGAACGAAAGCAGGTGAACCGTACACTGGAACTGATTGATACCGGCCAGCAATCGCGTATGATTAATGCCATGGAAATACTGGAAATGGCATTACCAAAGAAGATAATGAGGGACATCAATCACATATTCGATTTGCACGGGATACTGACGCGCCTCAGCCGGCCAGTGCGTCATTTTCCAGAGAAAGCTGACCGCCTCCTCCTTGAGCACACCGGGCTGGTTCAAGTCGTCGCTCGGTGAGTGATAGCGGTTGGTGCGCCACGCGCGTTCGATGTCGAACTCTGGCGTGCCCTTCTGGAAGCCGAACTTGAACGCGAGCGCGGGGATGCCGGCGCGGACGAAGCTGTACTGATCGCTGCGTGTGAACCGGTTGCGCTGCGGCTCGGGATCACCCTGGACTGCCAGATGGAGATCGCGGGCTACGGCGCGGATGTCGCCGGCGAGGTCGGACTCGTCGAGGCCGAGCACCATCAGCGTCCTCAGCGGGAAGAGCGGCAGGAACATGTCGGTGTTGATGTTGGCGACGATCCGCAGGCCGGCTGGCGGGTGCGCGACGAAATAGCGCGAGCCCAGCTCGCCGAGTTCCTCGGCCGTCACCGCGGCGAAGACGATCGACCGCGCCGGGCGGTAGCCCGATTCGCGAAGCCGCTCGGCGACTTCGAGAATGGTCGCCACGCCCGATGCGTTGTCCATCGCGCCGTTGTAGATGCGATCGCCGGACACGGGGTCGCCGACGCCGACATGATCGAGATGCGCCGACAGCACGACGGCCTCGCCGCGCAGGGCCGGGTCGGCGCCGCGCAGGACGGCCGCGACGTTCGGCGATTCAACAGTCGAACGGTTGACCGCGATCGTCGCCTTGACGCGCGCCGGCAGCGCGAAGCGGGGAAGCGGCTGCCCGGTCTGATCGATGGCGGCCAACTCCGCCAGCGTGTGCCCCGATCCGGCAAACAGCACGTCGGCCCTGTCGGGGTTCATCGT
>Ga0207683_10005097_pt1 | contig 11272 bp, 7 predicted proteins | sample KBSM73metaG_FD_184333 | JGI IMG/M metagenome (GOLD analysis project Ga0207683, IMG submission 184333) | Miscanthus rhizosphere microbial communities from Kellogg Biological Station, Michigan, USA - KBS M7-3 metaG (SPAdes) (version 2) | ecosystem: Host-associated > Plants > Roots > Rhizosphere >...
CACGCCATCGCCATCCGTATCGCCCGCGGATTCGACGCCGGTTCCGAGCTGATCGCCCGCCTTGCCGTCAGCCGACCACAGCAGCTTGCCGCTCGCGCTCGAGTACACGTACACGCGCCCGGCCCCTTCGCCGCCGGCCGCGTTCGTCGGCGCCGACGTGACGAAATCCGCAACACCATCGCCGTCGACGTCGCCGAGACCGCGTGCGATCCAGCCGAACTGGTCGTTGACCGCTTCGCCGTGCCATTCGCGCACGATCTTGACGTCTTCGACGAAAGGATTGGCAAAGTCCTCCGGCTTCGGCAGCAGAGCCTTGAAACGAGGATCGTCCTTGAGCGCCTTGAGATTCTGGTCGGCGACGATCATGGTCATGTCGAGCTTGTGCGTCGCCTTCGCCTTGCCGAACCACTCGAACGCGCCGTCGGCGTCCTTGCGCACTGCGTGCACGACTCCGATGCCATACAGCCCGCGCGGCGAATCGGGCTCGAGTTCGACGAGTTTCTGGTACGCAGCAAGTGCGGCATCGGGCTCCTTAGCCCGCAGGCGCGCGTCACCGAGCATGCGCCATGCCTGGGCGTTCTGCGGCTCGCGCTTGACGATCGCGTCGAGCCGCTGCGCCGCATCGGCAAACTTGCCGGTCTGCATCAGGCTTGCGGCCGCAACCAGATCCGCATTCGCCGCAGCGTTTGCGTTGGTCCCTTCAGCGGCGGCCCAGGTGTCCGGCACGCCGACGACCAACCCCAACATCACGACGTGGATCAGCACGACATGGAACAGGACGACTTGTTTGGGAAGGAGACGGATCATGCTGCTGGTCCTTTGAGCAAGGAAAATAGCCGGATGAGATCGGCGCCGATGCGAGCGCCGATGCGCGGGCCAAAGGAGAAGGAGACTACCCGGACGGGCCACCAATCGCTATCAAGAAACCAACCTCCTTGGCCGAAAACGGGATTACCGATGGCACTGGAGTCCCGCGTCATTGTCGACAATCATTCACCGATGCACGGCAAGCCCTCTCCGCACCGCAACGACTCCAGCATCGGCGCCGGCGCACGGTCCGGCGCGGCGGCCGAGGACTCCGTTGAATCCGCAGCAACAAGGGACGGTCCGGATCCGCCGGACGATAGGCTGTTCGCGATCAACGTCACCCCGGTCGAACGAATCCTGCGCCGCTCGCCGGTCGTCGCGATAGGGGAATACCGCTGCCCTGTCCAGCATCCGCAATTCGGCGGAGGCGGACCGCAGGCCTGTCCGTATATCGTGTTTTCGCGTTCCAGCGTGCGCATCCAGCCGCTCGACGGCAAACCCGAAGTGCGCACGCCGAACACCGTCAGCATGTACAACATCGGCGATGTGTACGCGCGTCAGCCGGTCAGCGAGGAAGGCGACCGTTGCGACTGGATCGCGATCGACCCGGCCGTGATGCGCGACATCGGCGAATATCTCGATCCTCGTGCCAGCGGGCGCGAGAAGATCTTCGCGAGCGCGTCGGCGCCGACGACGCCGGAACTGTATCTGGCCCAGCGCGCATTGTTCCAGTCGCTGAGCGACGACCCCGACCTGTCCACGCTCGAAGTCGAGGAATGCACGCTGCGCATCGTCGAAAGCGCTTTCGCCGGCGCGATGTCGTTCTGGCCGAAGCGGCCGGCACGCAAGCGGGCCGGCGGCGCGCGCGCGGCGGCCATCGTCGATGCGGCGCGTTCGGTGCTCGCGCGCGAATTCGCATCGCCGCTGGGAATCGGCGACATCGCCGGTCGCGTGCACTGCTCGCCCGGATATCTGTCGCGCCTGTTCCGCCGCGCAACGGGGTTCTCGCTGCACGCCTACCAGCAACAATTGCGGTTGCGCGCCTCGCTGGATCTTCTCGTCGAGGCGCGCTCGGACCTGTCGGCGCTCGCGGCCTATCTTGGCTATGCCAACCATAGCCACTTCACGAGCATGTTCCGCCGCCAGTTCGGCATCACGCCGATCCAGTTCGCGCGACGCCGGTCGCTGAAACAACTGCGCGACTTCGAATCCGTGCTCGACACAGGCTTGCGCACCGCCGCGACCAAGGCCGCGGCGGCCGCAGACTAGCGCGACAGTCGATCAGTCGCCGCCGCGATCTCCACGCGGTTTGACGTTGCCGACCGGAACCGTGCCGTTGCCTTGCGGGGCGCCCGCGACGTTGTCGGAGCGCGGCGCCGGATGATCGTGATGTTCGATCTGCTGCCACGCGGGCGTCTGCGCGGCACGGCGCTTCTTTTCCTCGAGCAGCATGCGCAAATGCTCCGCTGCCGCCTGCTTCCGGGCTTCGGGCGAGAGGGCCTGATTTGATTTACGTGCGGCAGCGGGTTGCGCTGGCGCTGGCGGAGGTGCTGCAGGCTGCACTGTTGTTACGTTGCGGTCCGAAGGCGCAGCGCTGTTGACGGTAGCAGGCTCGACAATCTTGCCTGCGGGCTGTTTCGCCGTTGCTGGCGCCTGTTTCGTCGCGGCAGGCACTTGTTTCGTCGCTGCTGGCGCCTGTTTCGTCGCTGCTGGCGCCTGTTTCGGCGCGGCTGGCGCCTGTTTCGTCGCGGCTGGCGCCTGTTTCGTCGCGGCTGGCGCTTGTTTCGGCGCGGCAGGCGGCGTCGCGCGCCTGGTGACCCGCTTCGGCGCGGCCGGTTTTGCAGCGGCGCGTTTTCCTGCGCCGGCGCCCTTCGCCGCGGGCCTGGCTTGCACCTTCGCCTTCACGACTTTCGCCTGGCGAACTGCGGATTTCTTCGCCGGCGCGCGCTTGGCGCTGCTCGTCTTGCCTGCCTTGGCTGTCTTCGCGGCCTTTTTCTTGCCCACGCTCGCCTTGCCGGCTGGTTTGTTCGCGGACTTGCTCCGCGCGGATTTCCTGCTTGCCGCCTTACGCGCCATCTTCTTCGCCATCGTTGCTCCTCGGGTTTGCTCCGGTGCAAAAGTGGAAAGGTATACGTCGACACGAATTCAGTATGCTGCGCCGATCTTGACTACGCGGTGAACACCAGCTGACTCCGGCCGCCGCGCGGCCAAAAATAACACCTGCAATCGCGGCAGGCAAAAAGCCCTGCGCGCATCGGCGGAGCAAGGCAATCTGCATGATTGTTTTCGCGACTTGAAGTGGCAAACCCACCTGCCATGCGGTTTTCCGCCATGGCACAGCCGTTGCTCCGCTCGCAGCAACACGATGACGGAGGCAGGCGGATTCCATGAGCACGATCTGGGAAATGGCGGCGGCGATTCGGGATGAGGAAGCGCGCGGCGTGAATGTGCGGCAGCTGCACAGGGACCCGCGCAACAAGCCGCGCGTCGATATCGACGAACCCGGACGCATCGAGTACTGGTGCAGGCATTTCGGCACGACACCCATGAATCTCTATTGCGCGATCGACGTGGTCGGCCACGAACCGACCGCCGTGCGGCGGTTCCTGAGTCGGCGCGGCCGCCCGGCGCTCGCCACAGGTTGAGCGCACGACGTCGTCGTGCGACGACCGCGTCGGAAAATCACCCGGAACAGAATCCCCAAGCAACCTCACTCACCAACAGGAGAATTTCCATGCGCAAACATCTATTGCTGTGCTCCGCGATCGCCGCGATGTTCGCTTTGCAGGCGTGCAGCCGCGCTCCGGATCAGGCGAAAGTCCAGGCCGACGTCGACAAGGCACAGGCCGACGGCCAGAAAAAGGTCGTGGACGCCAAGGCCAACCTTGACAAGGTAATGGCCGAGAACAACAAGGACGTCGTCAATGCGCAGGCGGACGCGCGCGTAGATGCGGCGAAGGCCGCCGAGAACCAGCCGCCTCCCGAAGCCGACAAGGACGTCGTCGATGCGCGACACGACGCCATGAAGAAGACCGCCGATGCACAGTACGACCTGGACAAGGCGCAGGCCGAGGCTGCCTACAACGTCGCCGTTGCTCGCTGCGGCAGTCAGGTCGACGATGCGTTGAAAGCCTGCAAGGAAACGGCGAAGGCTTCCTACGACACCGCCGTCGCAGCCGCGAAGGCGCGCAATGACAGCGCGCAGCAACGGGCCCAGGCACGGGCCAACTGAGCGGCAATTCGGCCGCGCGCACCAGACCGAATCCGGGGTGCGCGCGGTTGGCGCCTGACGATGCATGAAGCTGATCTATGCGTCTGATCAGGAACCGGGCTTCCGGCGCGCGAAGCGCCGGGGCCGATTCGTCTATCTGGGCCTGTCCGGAAGCCAGATCCGGGACGAACGAGTACTGAAGCGCATCCGTGGGCTGGCGATTCCGCCCGCCTACACCAATGTATGGATCTGTCGCGATCCTCACGGCCACCTGCAGGCGTGCGGACGTGACGCGCGCGGCCGCAAGCAATACCGCTATCACCCGCTCTGGCGCGAACAGCGCGACGCCGCCAAGTACGACCGCATGCTCGAATTCTCCGAGCGCCTGCCGCTGCTGCGCCGCCGCGTCGCGGCGGACCTGCGCCGGCCCGGCATGCCGCGCGAACGCGTACTTGCCGCGATCGTGCGTCTGCTGGAGGCGTCCCTGATCCGCGTCGGCAACGAGGAATACGCGCGCAGCAATGGATCATTCGGACTGACGACGCTCAAGAACGCGCATGTCCGCGTACGCGGCGAGCACCTGCAGTTCCGCTTCCGCGGCAAGAGCGGAAAATTCCACGACATCGAACTCGCCGACGCGCGCCTCGCGCGCATCGTGCGCCGCTGCCAGGAACTGCCCGGACAAACCCTGTTCCAGTATCGGCACGAGGACGGCAGCATCGAGAACATCGCGTCGGATGACGTCAACGCCTATATCCGCGAGATCGCGGGCGAGGAATTCAGCGCGAAGGACTTTCGGACGTGGGCCGGGACGGTGCTGGCCGCCGAGTTCCTCGCGGCGCTCGGCAAGCCTGAGGATGCTGCACAGGCCAAGGCAAACATCACGACGGCGATCCGGCAGGTCGCCGCCAATCTGGGCAATACGCCGAAGATATGCCAGGCCAGCTATGTGCACCCGGCGGTACTGGAAAGCTATTCCGCCGGGAAGTTGGACCTGCCGGCCGGCACGTCGATCGGACGACGCAACCAGCGTGGTCTGTCTGCGCAGGAACACCGCGTGCAGCGCCTGCTGCGGCGCTCCAGGCGGGAATGACGCGCACGTCGCGCGGGTGAAGCGAAAGACTGAACCACGAACTACACGAAGAAGAACTATCCGGTCACGCGGCGTCGCTTGCCAATCTGGGCTCCAACCTGCTGCTCGAGTCCTTTTGTCTCATGCTGCCTTCGTGTTCTTCGTGTACTTCGTGGTGCGATCTCTTGCTCTCCTGCGGCACCAGCCAGCCGAGCGAACACTTCAGGTGCGGCGATCAGCGTCCTTCGCGATTGAGTTGCGCCGCGTAGTCGCGGGTCAGGCGCGCGGCCGGAGTCATCGGGCGCGGTGTCTGCGATTCGAGCGGCGTTCGGCGCAGCCGCGCCGCGGTCAGGTACAGCACGGCCACGAAAATCGCCCACGAGGCGATCAGCGCGCACAGCACGTGCAACAACAGGCTCAGCGGCCCGGGACTGGACCAGACCTTCCACGCACCGGCAGCGAGCGCCGAGGATCCGACCAGCAGTTTGACGTTGAGCATGACACGTCCTCGTCAGTGAAACCGATCCCCTGCCGCACCGCCTGCAATTCGTATTCCAGCCGATGTGTTCTTGACCCGAAGCATACTGTCCCGAGTATTAGCGCGGCGTGTGCGTCGTTCGCACCGGCCGGGCCCGCCTCCTGATGCGTGAAAATTCTCGCCGCCTCCGTGAAAAATGCGCGATGCCACGCCAGCTACCGTGCAAGATCCGACCCGCGAAATCTTCGTCTCGAACCCAATCATGGCTGATTCGTATAGCCACATACACCGCCAGTCGCATCGCCGATCGTCGAGTAGCTCGCACTCGCGCAAACCCACTCCACGGAATGCTCGTCCTTGATCGGCGACGGCTTCGGCGTCAGACGGATTACCCCGTCGTCGACGCCGGAACTGGCGCTCAGGGTAATGTCGATCGCTCCGTCCGCCCCGATTGCGATTTGCTTCACATCGTAGTTCCGGTATGAAGTTGCGGGGTTCAATCCGAGTTCCGAATTACTCGCGGGAAAGCGCGCGGAATGCCGGTAGAAGTCCTCGACCGCGGCCTTTATCGGCGTCGCCATCGCAAGCGCCTTGCCGATCGCCATGTTGTGAGCCTGGGCATCGGCGACCCCCGGTTTGCCCACATCCTGGGCAGAAGCACACTGCGCAAACGAGCAAGCCGCAATCAGTATCGTTAATGTTTTTTTCATTTTTCTTCTCCGAGTTCCCGCAATCGCATCGATGAGACGCATCGAGGGAGCTTCAAATGCTGTGCCAGCGATCGACCGATCATGCCAGTTCGACGTCGACGCGATGTCGCGCGTTGTCTCCGGCTAGTTCGATAACCGGCTCGGCCTGCTCGACGCCATCGAGGACGACTCGAGGAACGACGCGCGCGCCGGACACACGCCGGACATGGATGTCGTAGGCGGTATCGCCATGGCGGTAGGTCACGTCGAACGCCGGCCAGCTCGCGGGCACGCACGGTGCGAAGCGCAGCCGTCCGCCATCGAGGTGCAATCCGAGCATCGATTCGACGATGAAACGGTACAGCCAGCCGGCCGAACCGGTGTACCAGGTCCAGCCGCCACGGCCGACATGGGGCGCGACGCCGTAGACATCCGCCGCGACGACATAGGGCTCGACCTTGTACGTCGCGATCTTTTCCGCGCTGTCGCCATGGTTGAGCGGGTTGATCATCGCAAACAGCTCGTGTGCCCGCTGTGCATCGCCGCGTGCCGCGAACGCGGCAGCTGCCCAGACCGCGGCGTGCGTGTACTGGCCGCCGTTCTCGCGCACGCCGGGCAGATAACCCTTGATGTAGCCCGGGTCCATGTCGGCCTGGTCGAACGGCGGCTCGAGCAGCTTGATCAGCGATTCGTCGCGCTGCACGAGGTGCTCGTCGAGCGCGCGCATCGCCTGAGACAGGCGTTCCTCGCTGCCCGCACCGGCCAGCACGGCCCAGCTCTGCGAGATCGAATCGATGCGGCATTCCGTATTTCTCGCGGACCCCAGTGGCGTGCCGTCGTCGAAGTACGCGCGCCGGTACCAGGATCCGTCCCAACCGTGCCGGTCGATGTTCGCGCGCAGCTGTTTCGCGTGCTGGCGGCACTGCTCGCCGAACGGCTCGTCGCCATGCGCGATCGAGATCGGGGCGAAGCGCACGAGGATGTCGTACAGGAAGAACGCGAGCCACACGCTCTCGCCCTTGCCCTCGATGCCGACGTTGTTCATGCCGTCGTTCCAGTCGCCCGAGCCGATCAGTGGCAGCCCATGCGCACCGAACCGCAGCCCGTGCACGATTGCGCGCCGGCAATGCTCGAACAGCGTCGCGCTCTGGTTCGTGCGCGCCGGCAGGTCGTAGTAAGACTCCTCGCCCGCACCCAATGCGCGGCCGTCGATGAAGACGGCGTTCGCGTCGAGAATCCCGCGATCGCCGGTGGTCTCGACATAGCGGCATGCCGCGTGCGGCAGCCACAGGTAGTCGTCGGAGCAGCGCGTGCGCACGCCGCGGCCGGCCGGCGGATGCCACCAGTGCTGCACGTCGCCCTGCGGAAACTGGCGCGATGCGCACAGCAGCAATTGCGAGCGCAGCATCGCCGGCGCGCAATGCACGAGTGCCATCGTGTCCTGGAGCTGGTCGCGGTATCCCCACGCGCCGCCGGACTGGTAGTAGCCGCTGCGCCCCCAGATGCGCGACGCGAGCGCCTGGTACACGAGCCAGCCGTTCGCCAGCAGATCCAGCGTGCGGTCCGGCGTGCTGACGCGCACCGCGCCGAGCGTGCGCTGCCAATGCTCGCGCACAGCGGTCAACGCATCGCGGGCCGTGCCCGGTTCGCGGCAGCGCAGGACGAGCGCGGAGGCATCCTCCTGGTTGTGCGCGGCGCCGATGCGGAAGATGACTTCGCGGCTCTTGCCGGCACCGAGGTCGAATGGCACCTGGATCGCGGCACACGGGTCCATCGCCGCGCCGACGCGCCCGGACAGATGCATGCGGCGCATCGCACGCGGATTCTTCAGCGAGCTGTTGCGTCCGATGAATTCGCTGCGGTCGCTCGTCACGGTGCGATGCGGATCGTCCACGTCGATGAAGGCGACACGCCCCGGAAACTCCGGATTGAACGCGTTGCGCGCGAGCAGCGCGCCGCTATTCGGATCCATTTCGCTGACGATGTGCAGCGCCGACTTCGCGCGCAGGTCGCCGAGCACCCATTCGACGTATCCGGTCGCCGACAGGCGACGCGGCCCGGTGCCGAGATTCTGCACCTTGAGCACGCAGTACTTCACCGGCGCGTGCAGGTCGACATAGACCCACAGCTCGCTGCGAATCCCGTTCTCGACATGCTCGAACACCGAATAGCCGAAGCCGTGCCGCGTCACGTACTCCGTCGCACCACGGGCCGGCGCCGGCGCCGGCGACCAGAACTGTCCGCTTTCCTCGTCGCGCAGGTAGAACGCCTCGCCGGTCGGGTCGCTGACCGGATCGTCGTGCCATGGCGTCAGGCGCAGTTCGTGCGCGTTCTCCGCCCACGTGTACATCGAGCCGCTTTCCGAGACGACGCAGCCGAAATCCGGGTTGGCCAGGATGTTCGACCACGGCAACGGCGTGCGCCGGTCGGCAGCCGTGCTGATCACGTATTCGCTGCCGTCCGCATTGAAGCCGCCGAAGCCGTTGAACAGCTGCACGGGCCGGCTCAGGTCCGACGCTATCTCGGGACCGCGCGCCTCGTTGCGCGTTACCGAGAATTTCGGCACCGTCGTCTCGCGGCTGTCGCGGTAACGGACCTGATCGACCAGCGCGCCGCTCTGGTCGGACACTATGACGCGCGCGGCCGCCTGCAACAGGATGCGTTCGTCCGGAGCGATCTGGTCGACCGGCCGCACGAAGATGCCGCCGGGCCGGTCGATGATGTTGCCTTCGATGCTCGCAGTGATCAGGCCCATGATCTGGTCCTGCAACTGCTGGCGATAGCCGCCGCGGTCGTCGTTCCAGATGACCAGGTCGATCATCATGCCCTTCATGCGCCAGTACGCGTGCGCGCGCACGAGCTGGCGCGCCAGCGGAATGCTGCCGCTGTCTCGGATCTTCAGCAGCAGGATCGGCAGGTCGCCGGAAATCGCGTAGCCCCACAAGCCGGTCTGGTTGCGCCGGTTGCTCGCGATCAGCGCCGCATCGGCGCGCAGCGACGCGTTCGCGTAGAGGATGCGCCCGGCGATGCGGCCGAACAGCTGCGCGTCCGCTTCGGTGACGTTGATCTGGCGCAGCGCGACGTGGCTGTGCGTCCAGGCCAGGTCGAACACGCGGTCGGCAAGCGCGTTGTCCTGGTACTTGTCGACGAGGCCGAAGCAGGCGTCGCGATGATCGGCGACGCCGGTGACGACGTCGATCGTGATCGTCTGGTCCGGCTCGAGCACGACGCGATGACGCACCGCGACGATCGGGTCGAGCACGGGGCCGGCGCTGCCGGAAAGGGCGCCGCCGGCGGCGAGCGCCGCTGCGTCGACCAGCGCGTTGCCGCGGCCGAGGAAGCGCGCGCGATCGGTCTCGTACGTCGTCGTCGCGCCGCCGCCGCGTACCTTGACGACGTGCAGCATCCACGGCGGCGTCTCGCCTTTCGAGCGTGGCCGCCGTGTGCAGACGATCGCGTCGCGTTCGGCGAGGATCTGCGTCTGCACGAACAGGTTGCCGAAGCCGCGCTGCGCGGCGTCGGCAGGCGCGGGCGCGATTACGACTTCAGCATAGGTCGTGAATTCGATCGTGCGGCGCGTGCGCGAGCGGTTGATCAGGCGCACGCGGCGCAGTTCGATGTCGTCCTCGGGCGAGACGGCGACATCGACGTGCGTATCGACCGCACCGTCGTGGCGCCGGTATTCGACGTGCGACTCGGTGAAGATCGACTCGTAGAAGTCCGGCGGCGAAATCTGCGGCTGCCACGTGACCGACCAGTTTCTTCCGGCCTCGACGTCGCGCACGAAGCAGAACGTGCCCCAGGGATCGCAGGTGGTGTCCTCGCGCCAGCGCGTGACGGCGAGGTCGCGCCAGCGGCTGTAACCGCCGCCGGAATTCGTCAGCATGACGTGGTAGCGGCCGTTCGACAGCAGCTGCACGGCCGGCGTAGGGGTGTCGCCGGTGTCGTAGACGCGGATCGGCGTCTCGATCGACTCGACCACCGCGCGCACGTCGACCATCTGCGTATGCGTCGCCGACACGACGGCCACGCGCGGGATGCGCTCCTGCAGCAACGGCAGCGTGGCCTGGAATTGCGGGACCGCACAGAAGCGCCGCTGCATGGGCCGGTCGAGCAGCGCGTGGCCGATCGCGACGAGGCTCATGCCCTGGTGATGGGCCATGAACGACTGCACGTTGGCCCAGGTTTCGCCACGGCGCAGGCGCGCGGTCGTGTAGTCGCGTGCCTCGTAGAAGCCGTAGCGTGCGAGCATGCCCTCGCCGGCGAGGCGGGCCAGGTTGCGCTGCGCCTCGGCCGGCGCGACCATCAACGCGAGCACGCTCGCATACGGCGCAATGACCAGATCCTCGCCGAGTCCGCGCTTGAGTCCGAGGCCAGGAACACCGAACGCGAGGTACTGGTAGTTGAGCAACGCGTCGACCGCGTTGTAGCCGGATTCCGAAATGCCCCACGGCACGCCGCGCTCGCGCCCGTAGGCGATCTGCCGGCGCACCGACGCACTGCAACTTTCGTCGAGCAGGCTGCCGGCATACGACGGCGTCACGAGCAGCGGCATCAGGTATTCGAACATCGAGCCGGACCACGACATCAGCACCGGTCCGGAACCGGTCTGGACCAGCAGCCGGCCGAGCGCATACCAGCTGTCCTGCGACACCTGGCCATGCGCGATCGCGAAGAAGCTCGCGAGCCGCGCCTCGGACGCCAGCAGGTCGTAGAAGCTCGGATCGAGGCGCCGGTCGGTCGCGTTGTAACCGATCGAGAACAGTTGCTTCGCCTCGTCGTAGAGAACGCCGAAGTCGAGCTGGGCCAGCTGCTCGGCGAGGTTCGCGACGGCGACGATCGCGTCGACGCGCTCGCGCACGCGCGCCGCGGAATCGGCGACTTCGCGCTTGAACGCGGCGACCCATTCCTGCTGCTGCGCATCGGCCGCGTCGGCGAGCGCGTTCGCCTGCGCGACAGCATGGGCGCTGGCTGCGGCGATTCCGCCGAGGCCCGGGATGCCGATGCCGTCGATG
>Ga0207683_10005099_pt1 | contig 11269 bp, 8 predicted proteins | sample KBSM73metaG_FD_184333 | JGI IMG/M metagenome (GOLD analysis project Ga0207683, IMG submission 184333) | Miscanthus rhizosphere microbial communities from Kellogg Biological Station, Michigan, USA - KBS M7-3 metaG (SPAdes) (version 2) | ecosystem: Host-associated > Plants > Roots > Rhizosphere >...
TTCCGATCACCGCGGGCGAGATCACCGTCAACGGGCAGTCGACGGTGGACCTCGCGCCGCAGGAAATCAACCGGCTCGGGCTGTCGCGCAGCTTCCAGATCACCTCGATCTTCCCGCGCATGACCGTGTTCGAGAACATCCGCTGCGGCTTGTTGTGGTCGCACGGCTATCGCTATTCGTTCTGGCGGCTCTTGGGGCAGCAGAAGGCGCTGAACCAGGCCGCCGAACAGTTGCTGGAACGGCTGAAGCTCGCCGACCGCCGCAACCTGCAGGCCGGCCTGCTCTCCTACGCCGAACAGCGCGCGCTCGAAATCGGCATCACCATTGCCGGCGGCGCCGAGATCATCCTGCTCGACGAGCCGACCGCCGGCATGAGCCACAGCGAGACGGAAGCCGCGGTGGCGCTGATCCGTTCGGTGTCCGAAGGCAAGACGCTGATCATGGTCGAGCACGACATGAGCGTGGTGTTCGGCATCGCCGATCGCATCACCGTGCTGGTTTACGGCGAGGTGATTGCTTCCGACGCGCCGGCCGCGATCCGCGGCAACGCCGCCGTGCAGGAAGCCTATCTCGGGACGGTGGCGGCATGATGCTCGAGGTCCGCGATCTCCACGCCTTCTATGGCAAGAGCCATATCCTGCAGGGCGTCGACCTCTCGGTCGACCAGGGCGAAATCGTCAGCCTGCTCGGCCGCAACGGCGTCGGCCGCTCGACCGCCTGCAAGACCATCATGGGGCTGGTGCCGCCGGTCGGCCAGATCGGCTTCAAGGGCCGTTCGATCGCGGGGCTGCGTCCCGACCAGATCGCCCATCTCGGCATCGGCTACGTGCCGGAAGACCGCCAGGTTTTTCCGGGGCTGACGGTGAAACAGAACCTCGAACTCGGACTGAAGCGCGCCGGAATCGTCGGCAACTGGAAGTTCGAGGATGTGTATGCGCTGTTTCCCAATCTCGCCGAGCGGCAGGACAATCCGGCCGGCGTGCTGTCGGGCGGCGAGCAGCAGATGCTCACCATGTGCCGTACGCTGATGGGAGACCCGGACCTCGTCATCATCGACGAGCCGACCGAGGGGCTTGCGCCAAAACTCGTCGAACAGGTCGCCCAGCTGCTCGACGAAATCGCCCGCCGCGGCACGGCGATCCTGCTGGTGGAACAGAAGCTCACCATCGCGCTGAAGATTTCTCGCAGGCTCTACGTGATGGGCCACGGCCGCATCGTGTTCGAGGGCACGCCGGCCGAACTCGCCGCCAATGCCGCCGTCCGCAAGGAATGGCTTGAGGTTTAGACCGGCTGGACTATCCGAACAGCCAGGATTTGGGATTGGCAATCGGTTTGTTCTCGAGGATCAACAGACCGCCCCTGACGATGCGGACCGCCGACCAGGCGAACCACCAGATGAGGATCGGGAAGCCGATCAGCACCAGGCACAGCGGAAGGCCGACCACATTGTATACCAGTCCGATCCAGAAGGTCCTGATCTGGAACCGGAAATGCGACTGCGTCACCGGGTCGGCATCGTTGACCATCGCATGGGCGATGATGACGCCGATCACCGCCGTAACCACGGTGAAGTAGCCAAGCACGTACAGCGCGTAGACGGCGATCGCGAGGATATTGTCCGAAGCGATGGGTCGTTGGTTTTCCAAAGAAAGTGACATGATGGCCTCTGTTGCCGCGGCAATCGTCGAGCTCCGCGGGACGCCCCTTGGTCGCTGCGGCCATATCCAAGGTTCAACGAACGCGGGCCTAATCCCTCGCCCGCGGAGGCTGGGGCTGTGCATTTGCCGGCGCAACCGGCGCAGGCGGGTGCGCGGCCAGCCAGTCCATCCGCTTGATATCCATGGTCTGCACCGCGACGGTATCGCCGAAAACCATGTATTGCGGCGACGCCGCGGTCCATGCGGGCCAGTTGAGCTGCGGCGTCACCGGCGAACCGGTCTCGGCCAAGGCGATCAACGCGCCCGCCATCCGATCGGTGAGTTCGCGGTCGTACGCCGTCCACACCCGGGTCGGCCGCTGCCAGTTATAGGTATCGAGCGTGTCGAGCCAGTACGGCACGTCGGCGGTGTGGTAGGCGCCCACGGTGGCGGGATTCTGGTCGGCGATCTTCACGCCCGGCGCATAGGGGTGTTTGCGCGTGAAGGTGTCGATATAGACCGGCGCCTTGCCGTGTTTGGCCTGCATCTCGGCGCAGCTTCGCGAATTCATCATCATGCCGTTTTCCATGGCGGCGCGACGCGCCATCGGCTGAACCTCGGCGTCGGTTTGCGCCGGATAAAGCTGAAGGAACGCGTCGGCCTCGGTGGCGTACATTTGCCGCGCCATCGCCTGGTAGTCCGCGACGGTGCGGGCGCGCGTCAGCGGGTAGCGCGCCGAATCGAGGTCGTCACCGTTGGAGCTGGCGATGACAGGCACGTCGCTCGCCTGGTGGGAGGCGAAGGCCTGTTCCTTGGTGCCGGTCCAGAAATAACCGTCGATAACCGCGGGCGCCCGAACGCCGGACACGCGCAGGCCAAGCTGGTTTTCCTCCTGAAGCGCCAGGATCCGGTCGGCCGGGACATTGCGCATGGCGGCGAGATCCCGCACCTCAAGGCGCTTCTGCAGTTCGAGGCCGGCCTTCTCGCCATCGGCCAGCGGGACCGCGCCGCCGATCAGGCCGGCGCCACCGAAATTGCACGCGCTTGTCATCATCGCGCCGCGGAACAGACCCTTCGACAACGGGCTGGTGATCTGGGCGGCAACCGCGCCGGCGCCAAACGACTGGCCGGTAATAATAACCTTGTTGGGATCGCCGCCGAACTTCGCGATGTTGTCGCGCAGCCATTTCAGCACCGCGTTTTGGTCGAGATAGCCGTAATTGCCGGAATGGCCGCCCTGCTCCTGCGTCAGCTCGGGATGCGCCATGTAGCCGAGCATGCCGACGCGATAGTTGAAGTTGACGAAGATGGCGCCGCGCTTCGCCATGTTCTCGCCGCCGTAATTGGCCATGCCCGACGAACCGAGGGTCCCGCCGCCGCCATAGATGAAGACGATGACCGGACGGCCATCGCTCGCTTTGGCTTCGGCCGGCGCCCAGAGATTGAGGTAGAGGCAGTCTTCGCTGGTCGGCTCCTCGCCGAAATAGTGGTTGATGTCGTGGGCGCGCAGCACCTGAATGCATTCGGGTCCCTTGCGGTCGGCATTCCAGATACCGTCCCAGCTGACCGGCTGCGGCGATTTCCAGCGCAGCTCACCGGTCGGCGGTTTTGCGAACGGGATTCCCAGATAGGCCTTTACACCGGAGCTGAGCCTGGTGCCCGAAACCTTTCCGCTCGTGATGGTCAGCGGATCGCCCGACAGCGGGATCATCGCATCTGCCGAAACCAGGATGGTCGAGGCCAGCAGCGCGCCTGCCAGTGAGATTGCCGCGACCGCAAATCGCATGACATCCATGGCGTATCTCCCTGCGTTCTCTTTTCGTGAACGGGACGTAACGCCCCCGTTCCGAACAGACATCCTATATCAGATGTTTGAGCCGCGGCAGAGTTGTACTCGGAGCAATGCCTTTGTGGCTGGCCCGGCCGGGATCAGCCATAATGGCGAGGTCACCACAGGAGAGACCATCCTAAATGCTTGCCTCGCAGCGCGCTCTGTTCGATATCCCGCCCGACATCTGTTACCTGAATGCCGCCTCCTACAGCCCGTTGCCGCTGCGGACGCAGCAAGCCGGCCGCGACGCGGTCGGACGCAAGGGCAGGCCCTGGATGCTCCCGGCCAGCTTCGCCAACGAGCAGTATGAGCGCACGCGGGCGGCGGCGGCGCGGCTGATCAACGCCGAGGCTTCCGATGTCGCGCTGATCCCCTCGATCAGCTACGGCGTTGCGACGGCGGCGAAGCTGTTGACGATTCCCCGCGGCACGCGCGTGATCGTGCTGGAAGACGATCACTCCTCGCCGGTTCTGGAATGGCATTCGCGCGCCGAGGCGCAAGGTTTTACGGTCGAGACCGTCAAGCGGCCGGGCGATGGCGACTGGACGTCGGCGGTGCTCGCCGCGATCGAGCGATCCGGTGCGCCGCCGGTCAGCCTTGCCTCGATCTCGTCGGTGCATTGGTCCGATGGCGCACTGATCGACGTCGACAAGGTCAGCGCGGCGCTGCGGCAGCGGGGGGCATTTTTCCTGATCGACGCGACGCAAGCCGTCGGCGTGCTGGCGATGGACGTGAAGCGTCTCGACCCCGATTTCCTGATGTTCCCGACCTACAAATGGGTGCTTGGACCCTACGGCCGTGCCTTCCTCTATGTTGCGAAACGCCACCAGGGCGGCATCCCGCTCGAACAGATTTCGGCCGGCCGCCGCAACGTGCGCGCGGAGAACGCGCGCTATTTCACCGATCTCGACTACGCCCCCGATGCACGTCGCTTCGACATGGGCGAGCGCGACTATTTCATCTCGATGGAGATGGCTTCGATCGGCCTGGAAATGCTGGCCGAATGGGGCGCGGCTGCCGTCGCGCAGCGGATAAAGATGCTGACGGAGCGGATTGCAGAGGGGGTACGCGGCATCGGTGTCAGCGTGTCCGAGGCGCGTCCCCGCGCGCCGCACATACTGAGCCTGAAATTCCAGGACGGGGTGCTGGCGGGACTGGTCGAGGGACTTGCAAGCGAGAGTATCTATGTCGCGTCGCGACTGGGGCGCATGCGCATCTCGCCGCACGTTTACAATGACGAGGCCGATGCCGACCGGTTCGTCGAGGCGTTGGCGAGAAGGCTGCGGGGTTGAAAACGTAGGGTGGGCAAAGGCGCCCTTGCGCCGTGCCCACCATATTCTTGTGACGCTGCAAGTTGGTGGGCACGCTTCGCTTCGCCCACCCTATGAATTCTCACCCCATCATTGCGAGGAGCGCAGCGACGAAGCAATCCATCCTTCCTTTGCGTGGAGAGATGGATTGGATTGCTTCGCTTCGTTCGCAATGACGGTCTTTGGGAGCTACGACGCCGCCGCTTTGCGCGGCTGTTCCGCGCCCGTCATCGCAAAGCCGTCATAACCCTTGGCCGCGACATCGTCGCAGATCTGGCGGTACGGCCCGACGCCGCCGATATAGGGCATGAAGATCCGCGGCTTGCCGGGGACGTTGGCGCCCATGTACCAGGAATTGGCGGTCGGATAGAGCGTGGTGTAGGCAACCTCGTTGACATGCGCCACCCACTTGTCCTCGGCGTCCTTGTTCGCTTCCATGGCGGCGAGGCCACGGTCGCGCATGTACGTGACGCAGTCCGTGATCCACTCGACGTGCTGTTCGATCGAGACGATCATGTTCGATAGCACCGAGGGGCTGCCGGGGCCGGTGATGACAAAGAGATTGGGAAAGCCTGAGGTCATCAGGCCGAGATAGGTGCGCGGCCCCTCGGCCCATTTCTGGTTCAGCGTCTGGCCGTTGCGGCCGCGGATGTCGATCTTCGCCACCGACCCGGTCATGGCGTCGAAGCCGGTCGCCAGCACCAGGGCATCGACCTGATAATCCTTGCCGCCGGTACGCACGGCGTTCGCCGTGATCTCCTCGATCGGATTCGACTTGATGTCGACCAGCGTCACGTTCGGACGGTTGAAGGCCGCAAAATAATCGCTGTCGATGCAGATGCGTTTGGTCCCGATCGGATGAGAGTTCGGCTGCAGCAGCCTTGCGGTGTCGGGGTCCTCGACGATCTCGCCGATCTTTTCGCGGACGAAATCGGCGGCGGTGTCGTTGGCCGTCTTCTCGAGCCCGAGATTGTTGTAGACCGACATGAAGGTGAGCCCGCCGCGGCTCCAGCGCGCCTCGTATTTCGCACGGCGCTCGTTGTCGCCGTCATCGAGCGCGCCACGGTCGGGCATCTCGGTATAGATGCCGTTACGCGACTCGACGCGCGCGAAGTGCCTGACTTCCGGATATTTGGCGCGGAACGCCTCCCGTTCTTCCTCCGTCAGCGCGGCGTTGCGGGCGGGTATAGAGAAATTCGCGGTGCGCTGGAACACGGTGAGGTGGCTCGCCTGCTCGGCAATCACGGGCACCGACTGGATCCCCGACGATCCCGTGCCGATCACGCCGACGCGCTGACCGGTGAAATCGACCGTCTCATGCGGCCAGTGGCCGGTGTGGTAAACCTTGCCCTTGAAGCCATCGAGCCCCTTGATCTCGGGCATCCGCGCATTCGACAGGCAGCCGGTGGCGAGCACGACGAACTTGGCGACCACGCTCTTGCCGTCGGACAGAGCGACCGACCATGTATTGGCGCCTTCGTCGAACGCCGCGCCCTCCACGCGCGTATTGAACTGGATATCGGGGCGGAGATTAAAACGGTCGGCGACGTGATTGGCGTATTTCAGGATCTCCGGCTGCGGCGCGTAACGCTCGCTCCAGTCCCATTCCTGCTGCAGCTCGTCGGAGAACGAATAGGAATATTGCATGCTCTCGACGTCGCAGCGCGCGCCGGGATAGCGGTTCCAGTACCAGGTGCCGCCGACGCCATCGCCCTGCTCATAGACCCGCGCCGTAAACCCCTGCCCGCGCAACTTATGCAGCATGTACATACCGGCAAAGCCCGCGCCGACCACGACGACGTCATAGCTCTCGGCGGCTTTGCCTGACGGAGATAGCGAGGCGGACATGGAAGCTCCCTGAAATTTCTCTGATTTGGCGAGCAGCATTCTCCGCTGGCTGCGAAAGCGCAAGAGACAAATCGGCTGCGCCGGGTTGCATATTTTGCGAGGTGGAATGCGTAGAATTACCTGCACGGAAACCCGCTTGGCATTTCCGCCCCCGATGGGCTAGCGTTCTTTCGAATACCGCAAATAAACCAACAATGAGCGGCCTAAGGCCGCCACAGGGAACGGATACGACCATGAAATCCCCGATCTGCGACATGCTGGGCATCGAGTTTCCGCTGCTGGCTTTCAGCCATTGCCGCGATGTGGTGGCGGCCGTCAGCCGCGCCGGCGGTTTCGGCGTGCTGGGCGCCACCGCGCACTCGCCCGAATCGATCGAGCTGGAACTGAAATGGATCGACGACCACACCGACGGCAAGCCCTACGGGCTCGACGTGCTGATCCCCGAAAACATCTCGACAGCAGGTGAAAAGGACGTCACCTGGAAGAGCCTGGAAGCGCGCATCTCGCCCGCGCATCGCGACTTCACCCGCAACCTCCTGAAGAAGTACGGCATCGAGCTGACGGCGACCAATGTCGCCGACAACCAGCCACAACCGTTCGACGCGCAGCGCGCGATGGAGGTGCTGGAGGTTTCCTTTCGTCATCCGATCAAGCTGATCGCGAACGCGCTCGGCGTGCCGCCCAAGGCGATGATCGAGATGGGCCGGAAACATGGCGTACCGGTCGCAGCCCTCGTCGGCTCCAAGGAGCACGCGCTGCGCCAGGTCGCCGCCGGCGTCGACATTCTGGTCGCGCAGGGTACTGAAGCCGGCGGCCATTGCGGCGAAGTCTCGACAATGGTGCTGGTGCCCGAGGTGATCAAGGCGATCAAGCCGATCCGCGACGTGCCGGTGCTGGCCGCCGGCGGCATCATGACCGGTCGGCAGATGGCGGCCTCGATGGCGATGGGTGCGGCCGGCGCCTGGACCGGTTCGGTATGGCTCGCCACCGTCGAATCCGAAACCACCGAAATCTTCCGCGAGAAGATGATCGCGGCGTCCTCGCGCGACGCCATCCGCTCCAAGGGCCGCACCGGAAAGCCGGCGCGGCAGTTGCGCTCGGTGTGGACCGACGCCTGGGACCGCGGCCCGGACAGCCCGGGCGCGCTGCCGATGCCGCTGCAGAGCATCATCAGCCGCGACGCCTTCAACTCGATCGATCGCGCGGCCGCCGCCGGCAATGCCCAGGCGCGCGACCTCGTCAGCTATTTCGTGGGACAAGGCGTCGGCCTGATCGACAGCGTCAAATCTGCGGGTGCCGTGGTGCAGGAATTCAAGGAAGACTTTGTCGAGGCGGTCGAACACATGAACGCGCTGCTGGAGGAGTAATAATTCAACGTCATTCCGGGATGGTGCGTAAGCACCAGACCCGGAATCTCGAGATTCCGGGCTCGATGCTTCGCATCGCCCCGGAATGACGGCGATCTAACTAACGAAGAAGCGAAAAAAGAAAAATGTCAGAGACTTCCGAAGACCGCATCCCCGTCATCGTCGGCGTCGGCGAAATCGCCGACCGGCCAAAGGAAATCGCCGACGGACTCGAGCCGCTCGCCTTGCTCGAGCAGGCCGTGAGGCGCGCGGAGGCCGACAGCGGCGCAAAACTGCTCGGCGAACTCGGCTCGCTCGACGTCGTCAATTTCCTGAGCTGGCGCTACCGCGATCCCGAAAAGCTGCTCGCGGAACGGCTGGGCGCAAAACCATCGCATTGCTATTACGGCCCGGTCGGCGGCGAGAGCCCGATCCGCTATCTGCACGCGGCCGCAAAGCGCATCGCGCGCGGCGAATGCAGCGTGGCGGCGGTGTGCGGCGCCGAGGCGCAATCGACCGCGACCAAGGCCGAGCGCGGCGGCATTACGCTGCCATGGACGCCGTTCGCCCATGACGTCGAGGAGCCGAAGCGCGGCGCAGCGTTCCAGAAACCGATGGCGGTGAAACTCGGCGTGTTCCGCCCGATCACGGTCTATCCGCTCTATGAATCCGCGACCTCGGCCCATTGGGGCCAGACGCCGCGCGAGGCGCTGGCGGAGTCCGGCCAGCTCTGGTCGACCTATGCGGGCGTCGCTGCGGAAAACCCCAACTCGTGGCTGAAGAAACGCTTTACGCCGGAGGAGATCACGACGCCGACGCCGGAAAACCGGCTGATCGCCTGGCCCTACACCAAGCTGATGGTGGCCAATCCGACCGTCAATATGGGGGCGGCGATCCTGATGACGTCGCTGGCCAAAGCCCGCGCCGCCGGCGTGAGCGAAGATCGCCTGATCTATCCGCTGGGCGGCGCATCGGCGGAAGAGCCGCGCGACTATCTGCTGCGCGACCAGTTCTTCGAGAGCCATCCGCAGAATGCCGTGCTCAAGGCAGTGATGGATCTGGTTGAGGGCGACGGCAAAAAATTCGATGCGATCGAATTATACAGCTGCTTTCCCTGCGTGCCGAAGATGGCGCGGCGGACGCTCGGCCTCGGGCCCGACGTCAGGCCTACCGTCACCGGCGGGCTGACGTTCTTCGGCGCGCCGCTCAACACCTATATGACGCATGCGGCGGTTGCGATGGTGCGCAAGCTGCGCGCCGGCGGCACGTTCGGCCTGCTCTACGGCCAGGGCGGTTTTGTCACCAAGCATCATGGCCTGGTGCTGTCGCGGCAGGCGCCGAAGGCGGCGCTCGAACAGGACACCAGCGTCCAGGCCGAGGCCGATCGAGCCAAGGGCGCGGTGCCGGAATTCGTCACTGAGGCTGGCGGCAAAGGCAAGGTCGAGAGCTTTACCGTGATCTATGGCGGCAAGGGCGACGTCCAGCACGGCGTCGTGATGCTGCGCACGCAGGAAGATGCCCGCGCGCTGGCGCGGGTGTCCGCGAACGACAGCGCGACGCTGGCGCATTTGCGCAACATGGACCGCACGCCGGTAGGATCGCTCGGCGATATCACCACGGCGGAGGATGGCCTGCTGGAATGGCGGGTGGGGTAGTTTCTTCTCCCTCGCCCCGCACTTGCGGGGAGAGGTTAAGAGAGTACTCCTACCCCTTCACGTCCTGCTTTTCCGAGGCCGTCGCCGGCTTGCCCTTGGCGCCGGCGCCGACGACACGGACCTGATCGCCATCGGCGATGCCGTCGGGCGGCGCGGTGATGATGCGGTCGTCGGCGGCGACGCCGGAGGCGAGTTCGATCTCGCGGCCGAGATCGCGGGCGATGGTGACGGTCTTGAACAGCACCTTGTCGTCGGGGCCGACGGTCGCGACCCGCAGACCGTCCTTGTTGAAGATGAGGGCGCTGGCCGGGATGTGCAGCGGCACCGCATCGCGGTCGAGCGGCAGGCGAACATTGGCATAAGCGCCGGGCATCAGTTCGCCGCCCGCATTGTCGAGCGCCAGTTGCATCCGCGTCGTCCCCGATCCGATATCGACCGACTGCGAGGATGCCTCCACCGTCGCCGCAAACGTCCGGTTCGGATACTCCGGCAGCGTCAGCACGGCCTTCGCACCGATCTTGACCGCAGGTACGTAGTTCTGCGGCACGTTGACATAGACGCGCAGCTTGGTGATGTCGGATACCACGAACATCGCAGGCCCCGTGCCGCCGCCGGCATTGATCAGCGCGCCGACATCGGTCTCGCGCGCGGTGACGACGCCGTCGAAGGGTACGGTGATCTTCTTGTAGCCCGCGAGCGCCTCCAGGCGCTCGACATTGGCGGTGCCGGAATTGACGGCGGCCTTCTTGTTGGCGAGGTCGGCGGTGCGCTCGTCGATCTCCTGCATCGAGACGAAGTTCGAGGCGAGCAGCGTTTTGCGCCGGTTCAGCGTTGCTTCCGACAGCCGCGCGCTCGACTGCTGGCTAACGAGATCGGCGCGGGCCTGCAGCAATTGCTGGTCGAGGTCAGGCGCCTCGATCTCGGCGATCACCTGGCCGGCCTTGACCCTGGCGCCGATATCGGCGCTCCAGCCCTTCAGATAGCCGCTGACGCGGGCGAAGATCGGGGCGCGGGAATAGGCCTCCAGCCGGCCCGGCAGGTCGATGGTCGGGCTGAGCGCGCGGCCGCTGGGCGGCGCGACGGCAACCGTCGGAATGGCCTGCGCATCGGTCCATTCCCTCAGCTTTGCGCTGGAATCCTCGCGAGCCCGGATGCCGGTGGCCACGATCAGGCCCGCCCCGACCAGCGCGACAACCCCGAATATGCCCAATTTCCGGCGCGAAACCGGCGGGCGTTGTTCAGTGGTCATACGACTTCTCCGGTGCGGCGTCGGCGATGACGCCCTGCTTCTTGTGTACCATACTGAATACCACGGGAACAAACATCAGGGTGGCAATGGTGGCAAAGATCAAGCCGCCGATGACGGCCCGTCCGAGCGGCGCATTCTGCTCGCCGCCCTCGCCGAGCCCCAGCGCCATCGGCGTCATGCCGATGATCATGGCGAGCGCCGTCATCAGCACCGGGCGGAAGCGGACGAAGCCGGCTTCCAGCGCGGCCGCGACGGGATCGCCGAGTTCCTCGTAACGTTCGCGGGCAAAGCTGATGACGAGCACGCTGTTGGCGGTGGCGACGCCCATGCACATGATGGCGCCGGTTAGTGCCGGCACCGACAGCGTCGTCTGGGTCGTGAACAGCATCCAGA
>Ga0207683_10005100_pt1 | contig 11268 bp, 5 predicted proteins | sample KBSM73metaG_FD_184333 | JGI IMG/M metagenome (GOLD analysis project Ga0207683, IMG submission 184333) | Miscanthus rhizosphere microbial communities from Kellogg Biological Station, Michigan, USA - KBS M7-3 metaG (SPAdes) (version 2) | ecosystem: Host-associated > Plants > Roots > Rhizosphere >...
CGGGCACGATCAACGCCGACGTGACGACGCGCGGCACGCTCGTTGCCGGCGCAACGAGTGGTCTGCCGTATGGCACGCTGGCCATCGGCGGCACGCTGACGGTCCAGCCCGGCTCTGTCTTCGACGTCGATATCGGAGGCGCCTCGGCAGGGAGCCACGACAGCCTCCAGGTCGGCGGACAGGTGACTGCGGGCGACTTCGGCACGTTCGAGGGTCGCGGTCGCCTGATCCTGCGGCTTGCTCCCGGCTACAACCCGGCGCTCGGCGCCGCCGTGACCGTGATGACGTATCCAGGCGCCGCGGCCTATGCGACGCTCAACCGCATCGACGCGAACTACGCGCTCGACTACGCCGCGCGCTTCTATGCGACCGCATTGCAGGTGTTTCCGGCGCCGCGCATGACGATCGACAACCCGAGCGTGATCGAAGGTGCGAGCGGCTCGACGCCGATGGCGTTCAGTGTGCGCCTGTCACAGGCATCCACGCAGACGGTTTCCGTCACGCTTCGCGATCACGACGGTACGGCCGTCAACGGTTTGTCGCCGGCCGGCGATTATCTTTTGCCGGGCGGAACTATTCTGACGTTCACGCCCGGTCAGACGCTGCAGACCGTGCCGGTCTCGGTCAACGGCGACGGCGTGGTCGAAGGCGACGAACAGTTCACGGTCGAGTTGCAGCGCAACAGCGTCGTCAACGTCGCATTTGGCAATGGTGTGCAAGGCAACCTGTTCGGCGCCGGCACGATCCTGACCGACGAACTGCCGGTCGACACGCGCTACATCCTGATCGGCAAGGACAGCGGCAACAGCGGCAAGAAGATCCGCCGCTACACGACGGCCGGCACGTTCATCGACACGTGGGATGACCGCATGACCGAAGGATTCGCCAACATCGTCACCGGCATGTGCTTCGCACCGGGCGGTGAAGTGCTGGCGACGCGCTTTACCTGGCCGCGACCGATCCTCTATACCCATCTGGGTGCGATCCTGAACGAGGATTTCGCCCAGGCCGTTCCGATGTCGACGCACGAGTCGTGCGTGTTCGACCTGGCCGGCAACGTTTATATCGGCATGGCCGGAGCGAATGGCAGCCCGGACGCGAGCGTGCCGGTGCGCAAGTTCGACCGATATGGCAACCTGCTCGACACGTTCGTGTTGCCGACCGGCCCCCGCGGTACCGACTGGATCGATCTGGCCGGCGATCAGTGCACGCTGTTCTACACGTCCGAGGATACGAGCGTGCGCCGCTACAACGTCTGCAAGCACGCGGCGCTGCCGCTGTTCGCGAGCGGCCTGACCGAGCCGTATTGCTACGCGATTCGCCTGCGGCCGAATCGCGAGGTCATGGTCGCCTGCCAGGACGCGGTACACCGGCTGAGTTCACAAGGCGCCAATCTGAAAACGTATACGCGCCAGAGCATCGGCGAAACCGACGTCAACGGATTGTTCGCGATGAACCTGGATCCGGACGGCACGTCGTTCTGGACCGCCGGCGGCGTCAGTGGAAACGTCTATCACGTCGATATCGAAAGCGGCGACGTGCTCGGCAGCTTCAACAGCGGCATCGGCGGCGTGGCCGGTCTCGCCGTCTACGGCGAACTGCACGACGACGTGATCTTCGCCGACGGATTCCAGGCGCCTCTCGTCGTCGCGAACCTGGACGTGTTCGGCTTGCCGTCCGACTGCGAAGGCGAGCGCGAATTCTGGCCGGACGTGGCCAACATGCCGCAATTCGTCCCCGTCTGGATCACGGTGATCGTGCGCGACGGCAATTGCGATAGCGATCACTGACGGGACCAGGTTTGTTCACGACTGCTGTTCGCAAATGCCCATTGCGGTGTTTCCAAGGATAGGAGCAGTCGGGAATTACGGTCATGACGCGTATCCACCTTGTTGCCTGTCTTGTATTCTTCGCCTTGTTCGCGCTGAACGCGCACGCCGCCACCTGCACCTGGAACGTGGCCAGCGGCAACTGGAGCGCGGCCGCGAACTGGAGCGGCTGCGCCGATGCTCCCGGTCCGTCGACGCGCAGTCCCGGCGCCACGGACATCGCCGTGGTCGTCAACGGCACGGCGAACCTCGATGCGTCACCGACTGTGGCCGAATTCGAGCTCGGCACGGGCGGCCTGCTGTCCGTCGTCGGGTTCACGAAGACGTTCGACGTGACCTCGAAACTGCGCTTCGCCGGCGGCAAGGCGACGACGATCCTCGGCTCGAACCAGCTGCTGCTGTACCTGCATGCCGGCGCGACCGGCACGTTGCTGGCGTCGACGACGCTCGAGAACGCGGTGTTCTTCGAGAACTCCGGTGCGCTTGCGCTCGGCTCGGCCAGCGGCGTCGCCCTGACGCTCGCCTGCTGCGCCGAGGTGCGCAACATGCCGGGCGGCACGATCACGATGAGCGGCGGCGATTCGCGCCTGTACCTCAAGAGCGGCCCCACATTCGTCAACAACGCCGGCGCGACGCTGACGATCTCCGGCAACACGCTGATCGGTCGGGCTGACGCGACCGCGAACCTGTCGTACCTGACGAACCTCGGAACGATGATCGTCAACGGACCCGGCACGCTGAACATGCCGATGGGCACCGGGACGTTCAAGCAATTCGGCAACCTTACCGTCAACAACGCGACGATCGTCTGCAGCCTGGCGGCGGCCAATCCGGACAAGTGCGGCTACCAGGACAACAACGGCGGCAGCACACCGACCGGCTCGATCACGCGATTGAACAACGCCACGCTCGAACTCGGCGGCACCGGCGTCAATCACAACCTGTTCAACGGTTCCACGATCACCGGCCAGGGCACGGTCAACGTCGACCTCTCGGTTTACGGCAAACTCGCGCCGGGCGCGCTCAGTGGCACGCCGTACGGCACGCTCAACATCGGCGGCAAGCTCGTCATCCAGGCGAGCGGCATCATCGATATCGACCTCGGCGGCAGCGGTGCTGGCAGCTACGACAAGGTCGTTGTCGGCGGATCGGTGCAGGACGGCGGCACGACGAATTTCGCGGGCTACGGCCGGCTGAACCTGCGCCTCGCGCCAGGCTACAACCCCGCGCTCGGGGCGAGCGTGCCTGTCATGACGTACCCAAGCGTCCTCACCGGCGCCGCATTCAACCGCATCGACGCGAACTACGCGCTCGACTACGCCGCGCGCTACGACCCGACCGCATTGCAGGTCTTTCCGGCGCCGCGCGTCACGATCGACAGCCCGAGCGTCGTCGAGGGCGCCAGTGGCACGACGCCGATGACGTTCCACGTGCAGCTGTCGCAGCCCTCCGCGTCGACCGTGACGGTCGACATCCGCTATAACAACGGAACAGCGGTGTCGGGGCTGTCGCCTGCCGGCGACTATATCTACCCGGGCGACACGGTGCTGACGTTCACACCCGGACAGACGCAGAAGGCCGCAGTCTTTTCGATCAACGGCGACGCCGTGGTCGAAGGCGACGAATCGTTCTCGGTCGACCTGCAGCGCATCCGCGTCGTCAACGCCGCGTTCGGCAACGGCGTGCAGGGCGACACCTTCGGCATCGGCACGATCCTGACCGACGAATTGCCGGCGAACACACGCTACGTGCTGGTCGGCAAGGACAATGGCACGACCGACAGGAAGATCCGCCGCTACACGACGACCGGCACGTTCATCGACACCTGGGACGATCGCATGCCGAACGCGCTCGGTGACATCGTCACCGGCTTGTGCTTCGCACCAACCGGCGAAGTGCTGGCGACGCGCTTCCAGTGGCCGGGGCCGATCCTGTACAGCCGCCTCGGCGTGATCCTCATCGAGAATTTCGCCTCATCCGTGACCATGTCGACGCACGAATCGTGCGTCTTCGACCGTGCCGGCAACGTCTACATCGGCGTCGCCGGCGCCAACGGTTCGCCGGATTCGAGCGTGCCCGTGCGCAAGTTCGATCGCTACGGCAACCTGCTCGAGACGTTCGTCCTGCCGACCGGCACGCGCGGCACCGACTGGGTGGAACTTGCCGGCGATCAGTGCACGTTGTACTACACGTCCGAAGACACGAGTGTGCGCCGTTACAACCTCTGTACGCACACCGTGCTGCAACCGCTCGCGAATGGGCTGACCGGCCCGTATTGCTACGCGCTGCGCCTGCGCCCGAACCGCGAGTTGATGGTGGCCTGCCAGGACGCCGTGCACCGTCTGGATGTGCAGGGAGCAAATATCAAGACCTACACCCGTACGAGCATCGGCGAGACCGACCCGGGCGGCCTGTTCGCGATGAACCTCGATCCGGACGGCACGTCGTTCTGGACCGCGGGAATCTTCAGCGGCAACGTCTACCACGTCGACATCGCGAGCGGCGACGTGCTCGGCAGCTTCAACAGCGGCCCGGGCGGAGTCGCCGGCCTCGCGATCTACGATGAATTGCACGACGACACGATCTTCATCGACGGATTCGATCCGGCACCGCCGCCGGCGCCGATCGTGTTCGGCGCGAGCCTGACGACGGATGCGGAGGGCGAGATGGAGTTCGAACCCGACCTCGGCGGCGACATGCCGGCATTCGTTCCGAACTGGGTGCGCGTCATTGCGCACGAGCGCCTCGAGCGCGAACGCGGAATGGACGCCGATGAACGCTGAAGCGCGTTCACGCCGGAACCACCGTCGCCGCTTCGCGGCGGCAGCGCTCATCGTGGCTGGCACCAGCTGGCACGCCACCGTGCTCGCGCAAGTTTGCGTCGGCACATCGGCCGAGCTCGAGAACGCGCTGGCTGGTTACGACCAATCGACTACGGGCAACGTCTACACGATACGTGTCCGCACCGGAACGTACACGCTCAGCCAGCAATTCACCCAACACGCCGAACCGCAGACAACTTCATCGCCGACAATCGCATCGGTCTGAAGGTGCCTTCGCTGATCGCGTGTATTCCGCCGCCGTGCGACCCGAACGACGATCTCGCCAACGGTTCCACCGGCATCGTCGTGCTCGGCGACGCGAGCGACAACTCGATCATCAACAATCGCATCGCCTACAACGGCGGTTCGGGCATGCGCCTGACCAGCGGTCAGCACAACTCGATGCTGTCGAACATCACCTACGCAAACGGCGGCATGGGCATCGACCTCGGCAGCAGCGGTCCCAATGCAGTCGACAACGACGCCGACCCGGGCGCCGCCGCCGAGCCCAACCGCGGCATCAACGCCCCGGCGTTCACCACCGCCATGGGCGGCGTGCACAGCGGGAGGGTGCGCAGTGCGCTCATATCGACGAACGGCAATTACCTCGTGCAGCTGTTTTTCGACGCAACCTGCGATCCGCTCGGCAACGGCGAGGGCCGCACCCTGTACACGACGGTCGGTGCGACGATCGCAAATGCCAACAGCGGCCACAGCGGCACCGCCATTTTCGACATTCCGGTCAAATCGGCGGGCACGCTGGCCGGCCGCGTTTTCTCGCTGACCGCGTACGACGCGCAGGGCAACACGTCGGAATACTCGCAGTGCGCCGAGTACGTCTGCGACCAGATTTTCGGGCAGTCCTTCGACAACAACGTCGGCGACAAGTGTCCGGCTCCGTAGCCGGGCCAATCGCAGTTGACGGCTCTTGCGACCGGCCCGGGTGTGGCTTCCCCGGGCCGGAATTGTGTTCGCTCCGGCGCCGCGCGGTGTTTTCCTGATCAGGCAGACATCCGGAGGACCGATCATGCTGCGCCTGCTTGCCACCGTTACTTGCCTGGTTTGCGCCGCGTTGTCGCCGAGCGCATTCGCACTGAGCACCTATTGCGTCGACACCGCAGCCGAATTGGACTCGGCGCTCGCCCAGACCCAGGACGACGACGTCCGCATCAATCTCGTGCAGGGCAACTACGACATGCGCGCCACGCGTCTTGCCGATGGTCCCGGCGGCTGGGACATGGAAGCCTCGCTGACGATCGTCGGCGGCTACGCGGCCGGCTGCGGCACGCGCAGCTACGACGCGTCGCTGACCAGCCTGTTCGCGGACACCTCGACGTTCATCTTCTTCGGCCGCGGCGGCGAGCTGGTGATTGCGGAGCTGACGCTTCGCGACTTCGAAGAGATGCGCATCGAGCCGTTCGACGGCGGCGCGTTCGTATCGGACGACCATGACCTGCGCCTGGACCACGTGCGCATCCGCCACGGCGGCGACATCTTCGTCTATGCGTCGAACACGTATCTGAAGCAGGTTGCCGTGACGAATTCGTTCGGCAGCTGCGGCTTCACCGTGCAGCCGGGAGCGCTCGACTACGTGCAGATCGAAAATTCGCTGTTCGCGAACAACGGCGGCGACGGCTTCTGCATCACCAACGTCAGCGGCATCCCGCAGAACTGGGGTAATGCCGCGATCTACAATTCGATCTTCTGGAACAACGGCGGTGACGATATCGCGACGATCAGCAACGAGAGCAATACCGATCTCGTGCTGCGCTACAACACCTACCAGTCCAATAGCATCGTGCCGCCGCTGGCGAGTGCGGCGGTCGGCACATCGACTCAGGACCCGCAGTTCGTCGACGCCGCCGCCGGCGACTTCCGCATCGGCAACGCCTCGCCAGCGCGCAATACTGGCAGCGCGGCGATACCAGACGGAGTGCCGACGACCGACATCCAGGGGCTGCAGCGCATCGTCGGCAGCACGATCGATCGCGGTCCGCACGAAAACCAGAGCGCCGGAGCGCTGTTCAACTACACCGTGACGAACACCAACGACGTCGGCAGCGGATCGCTGCGCCAGGCCTTGCTCGACACTGAAGCGACCGCCGGCCTGAACGGCATCGTGTTCAACATTCCGGGCGCCAGCTGCCCGAAAGTCATCGATGTGGACAGTGCACTGCCGGAGATCACGCAGTCGCTGTATCTGGACGGACTGTCGCAACCCGGCTCGTCAGGCAACAATTCCGAGGTGCTGTTCAACGCGACGCTGTGCATCCTGCTGCGGGACGGCGGCGGCGTGACGAAAGGCCTGGTCGTCGCCGACGCGGCGCCGACATCGGCCGCGGTCACGATCAAGGGCCTGGGGTTTTCCGGCTTCTCGACCGCGGCCATCGACCTGCGCGGCGGAGGCGGCCATTACGTCGGGGGCAACCGTTTTGCCGGATCGATGGGCGCGTACACGCTCGACAGCGGCAGTTACGCGATTCGCGTCACGCGCTCCGATCCGCCGCTGCTGAGCGACGTGCAGATCGGCGGTGACGATCCGAACCAGCGCAACGTGATCGGAGGCGCGGACGGGTTCGGCCTCGTTCTGATCGGCGACCAGGTGCGCGACACGCTGGTCATCAACAACTTCGTCGGCCTCGCCTCGAACGGTGTCGGCGCGAACCCGAATGCCTACGGCATCGTCAACGTCGGCGCGATCGACACGACGATCCGCGACAACTGGGTGTCCGGCAACGAGGTCGACGGCATCCTGCTCAACGGCAGCGACGCCTACGTGACCGGCAACCATGTCGGTGTCTCGCCGGTCGGCGGTGCGCTCGGCAACGGCGGCTGGGGCGTGCGGCTCAGCTACAACCTGGCCGGCGGCGGCAATGCAAACAATGTCGTCGGCAGCGGCATCAGCTATTTTCTCGGGACGCGGGTTCCGGTCGGCGCCGGCAACACGATTGCGCACAACGGAGAAGGCGGCATCCGCGTCGACGGCGGGCTCGGTCACCGCCTGAGCCGCAATATCCTCTATGCGAACGGCCGGCCCGAGATCGACATCGCGTCCGACGGTTTTACGTTCAACAACAACGACGCCGACCCGGCTGCGACGGATCTGGGCAATCGCGGTCTCAACTATCCACTGTGGGCCGGATTTCAGGTCGGCGGACACACTCGCGCGACGCTGCATGCGACGCTGGCGTCGACCAACGGAACCTATCGCATCGAGGTGTATTCATCGCCGGAGTGCTATGGCAGCGGCCTGTCCGCGGGCGAGGCACGCTTCTATCACGGCGCGACCACGGTCACGATTGGCAACGCGCCGGCGGGTCAGAACGGCAACGTTGCCTTCGACTACGTGCTCAAGGCCGCGCCGGGCGCGACGCCTCTGGACAATCGCGGCATCGTCATGCTCGCGATCGACGCCGATGGCAACAGCTCGGAGTTGTCGCTCTGCGCCACCTACCAGTACAGCGACGTGATCTTCGCCGACGATTACGAGTAGGGCGGACCCGCTTGCCTCAGGGCGCGCGCAACGCCGCGCGCGCCTGCGGCTCGATCGTTTCGAGCCAGCGCCGGTACATCGCCGCGGACGGGTGCAGGCCGTCGCCGACCAGCATGTCGGCATGATCACCACCGTCGCGCGAGGCCGCGGTCACGTCGGCATGGCGCACGTGCAGCGACGCGGTAATTTCCGCATTTGTAGCATTGTATAAATCGAGCTCGCCGGCGATCCGTTGCGTGTCGCGACCGCTGTGCCGCGCGAACTGCGTGACGCCCCAGTCCGGAATCGAAACCACGACCACGCGCTGCGGCCGGTTTCCGGCCAGCGCGATCGCGCGCTGCAGAAGCGCGCGGAACTCCGTGCGGTAGTTGTCCAGATCGCGTCCCCGATACTGGTTGTTGACGCCGATCAGCAGCGTTACCAGGTCATACGGCGGATGGAACGCATGCTTGTCCATCGCGGCCGAAAGTTCGTCCGTGGTCCAGCCGGTGCGGGCGACAATTTCCGGCGCGGCGATCGCACTGCCGGACTTGCGCAGCGCCGCGGCGAGCTGGTCGGGCCAGCGGTCGGCAGCATCGACACCTTCACCGATCGTGTACGAGTCGCCCAACGCGAGGAAGCGCAAGTCGGCCGCATGCGCCGAGGCGACACCGATGCCGAGAGTCATTGCGAGCCAAAAATTGCCAAGCGACACGCTCCAGCCCTCAGCCCTCAGCCCTGACTCAAGCCACCTGCCTGGCCGGCACGCCGCGCGCTGCGGTGCGCGCGAGCACGCGCTCGATCCGGCCGAAAACGTCGCGCAACTGATCGGCGAACGGCAGCAGCGTGATGCGGAAGTGCGCGCGCGAGCTGTCGTTGAAACCCGAGCCCGGGACGACGAGCACGTTTTCCTGCTCGAGCAGTTCCAGCGCGAACGTGTCGTCGTCGAAGCCGGGAAGTGCCGAGAGCTTGATCGACGGAAACGCGTACAACGCGCCTCGCGGTGCGACGAGGTCGAGATACTTGCTTTGCGCGCAGGCCTCGATGACCGCGCGGCGTGTCTCGTGCAACCGTCCGCCCGCCGCCGTCAGCGGCGAGATCGTGTCGGCGCCGCGCAGCGACGGCGCAATGGCCCATTGGCCCGGCACGTTCGCGCACAGGCGCAGCGACGCGAGCAGGTCGAGGCCGTGTTCGATCTCGCTCAGCGAGGCTGGCGCACCGGTCAGCGACATCCAGCCGACGCGGTAGCCGCAGGCGCGCTGGACCTTGGACAAGCCGTCGAATGTCAGGCAGGGGACGTTACCGGCGAGCCGCGCCAGGGGCACGAACGGCGCGCCGTCGTAGAGGATCTCGTCGTAGATTTCATCGCTCAGCAGAACCAGCCGATGACGCTCGGCAACACGGACGATCGCCTCGAGCAGTTCGCGCGGGTAGACGGCGCCGGTCGGATTGTTCGGATTGATCAAGGCGATCGCGCGCGTGCGCGGCGTGATCAGCGCTTCGATTTCGCCGGCATCAGGCAAGTGCAGGCGTTCGGCCGGACACGGGTAATAGATCGGCTGTCCGCCGTTCAGAGTCGTCGCGGCGCTCCACAGCGGATAGTCCGGGCTGGGCAGCAGTACTTCGTCGCCGGGGTCGAGCAGCGCGCGCAGCGCCAGGTCGATCAGTTCGCTGACGCCGTTGCCGATGAAGACGCGGTCCGGATGCGCGGCGGTCACACCGTGCCCGTGCAGCTGTTCGACGATTGCGAGCCGGGCCGACAGGATGCCCTTTTGATGGCAATAGGCCTCGCTGCGGGCGAGGTTGGCGAGGATTGCCTCGCGCACATGCTCGGGAACGCTGAAGCCGAACAGCCCCGGATTGCCGATGTTCAACTTGACGATCTCGCGCCCCTCGGCCTCGAACTCGGCGGCGCGCCGGGCCAGGTCGCCGCGAATTTCGTAGCGGACTTCGGCAATGCGCGCGCTGGCGCGCACGGGCGGAATGGGGCGATTGCTCGGCATCGGGTCAGGCCGTATAGCGATGTTGTAATGCAGCATGCTAGCTCAATAGCTAGCAAATACAAGGGCTGAGGGCGGAGGGCTGAGGGCTAAAAGCAGGCAGAAACGTGGCTTGCTCGTGGCTTGTCGGCCCTCAGCCCTCAGCCCTCAGCCCTTCTTCCCGTAAAATACCCCGATGCAGTTGACCGAAGAAATGCGTTTGCTGAGTACGATCGGCTGGCGCGGGAACGCGCCACCGATGCCGGAAAGCACGGTTGGACTGCGCCTGCTGCGCGTTGTCGCCCAGCATCGAAACGGCTACCGCGTGCACGACGGCGCAGCCGAGTTTCCGGCCCAGCCGGCGCCGCGTTTTCTGCGCCGCGGCAATGATCCCGCGGAACGGCCCGCGGTCGGCGATTTCGTGCTGGTCGAGCCGGCTTCGCCGCTGCTGATCCGCGACGTGCTGCCGCGCCGCAGCGAACTCAGCCGCGCGGCCGCGGGCGAGCGCTACCAGCGTCAGGTCATCGCGACGAACATCGACTGGGTCATCGTGCTCATGGGACTGGACGGCGATTTCAATCCGCGCCGCATCGAACGCTACCTCGCGCTGATCCAGGGCAGCGGTGCGCAGCCGGTGATCGTGCTGACCAAGCGCGACAAGGTGGACGACGCGGGCTTTGTTGCCGCGGCGGACAGCGTGCGCGAACTGCTGCCGGCGCAGGTCGAACTGCATGGCATCAATGCCAAGGACAGCGCCAGCATCGCGCCGCTGCTCTCGCACCTGCAGCACGGCGACACGGCCGTGCTGGTCGGATCTTCCGGCGCCGGCAAATCGACGCTGACGAACACGCTGCTCGGCGTGCAGCGCCAGGCCACCAATACGGTGCGCGACAACGACTCGCGCGGCCGCCACACGACGACGCACCGCGCGCTGATCGCGCTGCCGAGCGGGGGCTGCCTGATCGACACGCCCGGCATGCGCGAGCTCAAGCTCACCGGCGGCGAAGAACTCGGGGAAGCCGGATTCGCCGATATCGAAACGCTCGCGCTGCAGTGCCGCTTCGGCGATTGCGCGCACGGCAACGAACCGGGTTGCGCGGTGCGCGCGGCGCTCGACAGCGGCGAGCTCGACGCAGCGCGCTGGGCGAACTTCCTGAAAATGCGCG
>Ga0207683_10005102_pt1 | contig 11268 bp, 3 predicted proteins | sample KBSM73metaG_FD_184333 | JGI IMG/M metagenome (GOLD analysis project Ga0207683, IMG submission 184333) | Miscanthus rhizosphere microbial communities from Kellogg Biological Station, Michigan, USA - KBS M7-3 metaG (SPAdes) (version 2) | ecosystem: Host-associated > Plants > Roots > Rhizosphere >...
AAGCTTCTTGAGTCCCAGAAATTCCTAGAAAGTCCACAGAAAAGTTTCTCTTAATCAGCGGGTCCTAGGTTCGAGCCCTAGTGCGTCCACCACTTTCTTACGGCACGGCAGCGAAAAGGGCCTAGTTGGCCCGAGGTTCGTCCAGGCGGGCGGGCTCGGCGAACGGAGACTGGCCGCTTTCCTCATTCCCGTCGCCGGCAAGGAGCGACCGATAGTTCGAAAGGACCGCGCGGCAGCTTCTCAGCCCCTCGTCCAGCCGCGAGCTTGCGTGTTCGAAGTTCGATTCATGCGGATCGGTTGGGGACGTCACTTCAGCTTCTCAAGAGATGCGGTCGATAGGCGGAAAACCTCTCGCGACTAACTTAAGTTGCCCGGTTCGTCGCAGGTCACGCGCCTTCTGCAGGTAACGCGTGTGCTGTGATCAGGAAGCGACACCTCCAGCGCTGCATGCGCGGGCCATTGCTGCTTCGAGCCGGGCGGGCGTGAACGGCTTGAGGAGCATTTCAACGCCGTCGGGGCGGTCACGGATCATGTCGACTTCCACATAGCCGGTGATCAGCAGCGCGGGCACATCGGGGCACAGCAAGCGCGCCTCGCGCAGGAAATCTGTGCCTGACAGGTGGGGCATAGCGTAATCGGTGATCAGCAGGTCGAAATCGCAATCGCGCGTTTTAAGAGCTTCCAGCGCGACCGCTCCATTGGCGGCTTGCTGGACCCGATGGCCGTAGTCTTCGAGCAATGCGGCCGTGGTGCTTCGAACCTCGGGATGGTCGTCGACCAGGAGCAGCTTGAGCGGGCGAAGCGGCTGGCGCGGCGGTTCTTCCGCGACCTCGGCCTCGCCGGATGCCGATTGCGGAGCGCGCGGAAGCCAGAGCTCGGCCCTGGTCCCGGCCTCCACTTCGCTGTCGATACGGAAGACGCCGTCGGATTGCTTGGCGAAGCCATAGACCATGCTCAAGCCAAGGCCGCTGCCCTTCCCTACTTCCTTGGTGGTGAAGAAGGGCTCCATCACCTTTTCGAGATTGTCGGGCAAAATGCCCGTGCCCGTATCGGCAACGCAGATCCGGACATAGTCTCCGGCAGCCACTCCCGGCAGTTCTTCAGCCGCGACCTCTCGGTTCTCCGCGGTCACCGTCACGGTGCCGCCCGACGGCATCGCATCGCGAGCGTTGATGATGAGGTTGACGAGGGCAAGCTCGAGCTGCGCGCGATCGGCGAACACTGTCCAGGCATCCTCGCCCAGCTGCCATTCAAGGTTGACCAGCCCCCCAAGCGTGTGGGCGAGCAGGTTGGAAACCGCCTCACGGAGGCCCGCGAGGTCGACCGGGCCGGGCTGCAGCCGCTGCCGCCGTGCGAAGGCGAGCAACTGGCGGACCAGCTCGCTGCCCTGCTCGGCGGCACGCTTGGTCATTGCGAGGACGCGCTGCTGGTCGTCGGCGAGCGTGGCGCGCCGTTCGAGAAGCCCGAGGCCGCCGATCACTGCCGCGAGTAAGTTGTTGAAATCATGCGCGATGCCACCGGTCAGCTTGCCGATCGCGTCCATTTTCTGCGCCTGGATGAGCTGGCTTTCGAGCGACCGTTGCTCGCTGATGTCGGTAAGCGTGCCGGCAAATTCGACCGGCTTGCCGTCCGCATCCTTGAGCAGCACCGCCTGGTCGAGGAAATGCTTGTACCTGCCGTCGGCGCATTGCCAGCGATACTCGATCGACGATCGACCGGTCTTCCGCCGCGCCTCGAGCGCAGCCAGTACGCGGTTGCGGTCGTCGGTATGAAGCCGGTCGACCCAGATCTCGGGCTGCGACTGCACCTCTTCGAGCGTAAAGCCCGAAATCGCAGCCAGGTCACCGCTGACATAGGTCGGCGCGCGCTGCGCCGCTTCATAGGGCTCGAGATACAGCACCATCGGCAGCGACTGGATGATCGCGGCCTGGCGCTGTTCGGCGCGGCGCAGCTCTTGCTCGGCCCGCAGCCGTTCGGAATTGGCGCGCAAATTGGCGTCGAGGAGCGCCTGCTCATACCGCGCCTTGCGCTCGATCTCCTTCGACTTCTCGAACAGTTCGACGAACACGGCGACTTTCGAACGGAGGATGATCGGGTCGACCGGCTTGAAGACATAATCGACCGCGCCCATCGAATAGCCGCGCAGCTGGTGTTCAGCCTCCTTGTTCACCGCCGACAGGAACACGATCGGGATTCCCTTGCTCTGATCGCGGCTGCGGATGATCTGGGCGGTTTCGTAGCCGTCCATGCCCGGCATGTAGACGTCGAGCAGGATGACGGCGAACTCACCCTTCAGAAGGTGACGGAGCGCTTCCTCGCCGGACCGGGCGAGAACGACCTCGCCCAGATCCTCAAGGACCGTCGCTACCGCAAGCAGATTGCGCTCATCGTCGTCGACGAGAAGGACGCGCGCGTTCTCGGTGCCCGAATCGGCGACGGGCTCGGCGTCCGTTGGCAGCGCGAGCGGTATATCTTGCACCAGCCGATTCACCGGCTACTCCGCGGCCTCCAGCGGGATCGGCTGAGCGGCCGCAGCCTGCCCTTCGCGAGCGCGGGCAACCCAGACCCGCAGCAAGGCCAGCAGAAGCTCGATGTCGACCGGCTTGGCGATATAGTCGGACGCGCCGGCATCGAGGCACTTCTGCCGGTCGCCTTTCATCGCCTTCGCCGTGACCGCGATCAGCGGCAGACTCGAAAGGTCCGGCAGGCGCCTGATCGCCCGCATCGTCTCATAGCCGTCCATGTCGGGCATCATGATGTCGATCAACGCGACATCGACGCCCGGCGTCTGTTCAAGGATCAGAATGCCGTCCTTTCCCCGCTCGGCGTGAAGAACTTCCACGTCATGGCTCTCAAGAACGCTCGTGAGGGAGAAGATGTTGCGGATGTCATCGTCGACGATCAGCACCTTGGCGCCCGCGAGCTCGGGAACCGGCCGTGCGATCGGAACCGATGAATCGGTGGCCTTGGGTTTGCGCCGCCGCGGTTTCTCCGCCGCCGCTCCTTTGCGCAGCGCCGTGAAGACGCGGACGAGCTCCTCGCGCTCGGCGGGCTTCTCGGTGATTCCGAAGGCCCCCATCCCCATTGCCGACTGGCTGCGGTCCACCCCGGAAATGACATGGATGGGCACGTGCGCCGTGTCCGGATCGTGTTTCAACAGGTCGAGGAGCACGAAGCCGTCGATATCCGCGAGACCGAGGTCGAGCGTGATGGCGCTTGGCTGAAGCTTGCGCGCCATGGCCAGCGTACCAGCTCCCGCGGTGGAAACCACGCCCTTCAGACCTCCTTCGTGAGCCGCATCGAGGAGGATGGTCGCGAACGTCGGATCATCCTCGACGATCAGCACGAATGGATCCTTGCCGAGGTCGTCGCGGTCGTCATTGACCTCGAACCCGGTCGGCAAGGCGGTCGGGATGACCGCCCCGCTGTTTTCGAGCCGAATGACCGAGGATTGGGCAATGGCCGATGGCTCGGCTTCCAGCGGAACGTAAAGGGTGAAGGTCGAGCCCTCGCCCGGCGTCGAGCGGACCTGGAGCTCGCCACCGATCAGGCGGGCGATCTCGCGGCTGATCGAGAGCCCGAGACCGGTGCCGCCGTATTTGCGGCTGGTCGTGCCGTCGGCCTGGTGGAACGGCTCGAAAATGAGTCGCTGCTTCTCCTCCGGGATGCCGATGCCGGTGTCGGTGACCGAGATCTGGATGGCCTTACTGGCCTCACGCAACGCTGGCTGATTCGGGCTCCAGCCCTTGTTCGCCAACCGTATCCCCAGCGTGACGCTGCCCGTCGACGTGAACTTGAAGGCGTTGGACAACAGGTTGAGCACGATCTGCTGCAGCCGTTTCTCGTCGGTGCGGACTGTTTCGGGCAGCTTGGGATCGAACTTGACGTTGAAGTCGAGACCCTTGTCGGCAGCGAGCTGACGGAATGTGCGCTCCATATGCTGCTTCAAATGCTGCATCGGCATCTCGCCGACCTCGATCGTCACAGTCCCGGATTCGACCTTCGACAGGTCGAGGATGTCGTTGATGAGGTTGAGAAGGTCCGAGCCCGCCGAATTGATCGTCCGGGCGAACTCGACCTGCTTGTCGGTGAGGTTCGCCTGGGCGTTGTCGGCGAGCAGCTTGGACAGGATCAGCAGCGAGTTGAGCGGAGTCCTGAGCTCGTGGCTCATATTGGCAAGGAACTCGGACTTGTACTTCGAGGTCAGCGCAAGCTGTTCGGCCTTTTCCTCGAGCGCGCGACGCGCCATCTCGATCTCGAGATTCTTGGCTTCGACCTGCTTCTTCTCGTTCTCGAGCAGCTGCGCTTTCTCCTGAAGCTCCTCGTTGGTCGCGTGAAGCTCCTGCTGCTTGCGGGTGAGCTCGGTCTGCCGCGCCTGAAGTTCCTGCGTCAGCAGCTGCGACTGCTTGAGCAGCCCTTCGGTGCGCATCGTCGCTGCGATCGTGTTCAGCACGATGCCGACCGACTCCATCAGCTGGTCGAGAAAGTTCTGGTGAGTCTCGTTGAACTCGCTGAACGAGCCGAGCTCGATCACCGCCTTGACCTCATCCTCGAACAAGGCGGGGAGGATATTCACGTTGGCCGGCGCCGCATGGCCGAGCCCAGAGCCGATGCGGATGAAGTCGGCCGGCACGTCCGTCAGCAGGATCGGCCGGCGGTCGGCCGCGGCTTGCCCGATCAGGCCCTCGCGCAGGTGGAACTCCTGCTTGAGCTCGGTCGAGCTTTCGGCGCCGTAGCTCGCGACGAGCTCGAGCTTGGTCTCGTCCTCCTCGCGCTTGGTGACGTAGAACACGCCATATTGGGCGTTCACCAGCGGCGCGAGCTCGGACATGATGAGGTTCGACACGGTCGCAAGGTCGCGCTCGCCCTGGAGCATTCGGCTGAAGCGCGCGAGGTTGGTCTTGAGCCAATCCTGCTCGGCATTCTTCAGCGTCTGCTCTTTCAGGTTCGAGATCATCTCGTTGATCGTGTCCTTGAGCGCGGCCATTTCGCCCGACGCCTCGACGGCGATCGAGCGGGTCAAGTCGCCCTTGGTCACGGCGGTCGCCACCTCGGCGATCGAGCGGACCTGGTTAGTAAGGTTCGCGGCGAGCTGGTTCACGTTATCGGTGAGGTCGCGCCACAGGCCGGCGGCTCCGGGCACGCGTGCCTGGCCGCCGAGCTTGCCCTCGATGCCGACCTCACGGGCCATGTTGGTCACCTGGTCGCCGAACGTCGAGAGCGTGTCGATCATGAAGTTGATCGTGTCGGCGAGCGCGGCGATCTCGCCCTTCGCCTCAAGAGTCAGCTTGCGCTTCAGATTGCCCTGCGCAACCGCGGTCACGACTTCGGCGATGCCGCGGACCTGGTTGGTGAGGTTGGTCGCCATCAGGTTGACGTTGTCGGTCAGGTCCTTCCAGGTCCCGCCGACGCCCGGCACCTGCGCCTGACCGCCGAGGCTGCCCTCGGTTCCGACCTCGCGGGCGACGCGAGTCACCTCGCTCGCGAACGCGTTCAGCTGGTCCACCATCGTGTTGATGGTGTTCTTGAGCTGAAGAATTTCGCCCTTCACGTCGACCGTGATCTTCTTCGAAAGATCGCCTTTCGCGACCGCGGTCGTGACGTCGGCGATGTTGCGCACCTGGCCGGTCAGGTTGTCAGCCATGAGGTTGACGTTGTCGGTCAAATCCTTCCACGTGCCGGCGACTCCGCGCACCTGCGCCTGGCCGCCTAGCTTGCCTTCGGTGCCGACCTCGCGCGCGACGCGGGTCACTTCGGAAGCGAACGAGTTCAGCTGATCGACCATCGTGTTGATGGTGTTCTTGAGCTCGAGGATTTCCCCCTTCACATCGACCGTGATTTTCTTCGACAAGTCTCCGAGCGCCACCGCGGTGGTCACCTCGGCGATGTTACGCACCTGGCCGGTGAGATTCGCAGCCATCGCGTTGACGTTGTCGGTGAGGTCCTTCCACGTGCCGCCGACGCCTGGCACCTGCGCCTGACCGCCGAGCTTTCCTTCGGTGCCCACCTCGCGCGCGACGCGGGTCACCTCGGACGCGAAGGCGTTCAACTGATCGACCATGGTGTTGATGGTGTTCTTGAGCGCCAGGATTTCGCCCTTCACGTCGACCGTGATCTTGCGTGACAAATCGCCCTTGGCGACGGCGGTCGTCACGTCGGCGATGTTGCGCACCTGGCCGGTCAGATTGCCGGCCATCAGGTTCACGCTGTCGGTCAAGTCGGCCCAGGTGCCGGCGACGCCTTCGACCTGCGCCTGGCCGCCGAGCTTGCCCTCCGAGCCCACTTCGCGCGCCACGCGCGTCACTTCCGACGCGAACGAATTGAGCTGGTCGACCATGGTGTTGATGGTGTTCTTGAGCTCGAGGATCTCGCCGCGAACGTCGACGGTGATCTTCTTCGACAAGTCGCCTTTCGCGATCGCGGTCGTAACTTCGGCGATGTTACGCACCTGGCCGGTCAAATTGTTGGCGAGCTGGTTGACGTTGTCGGTGAGGTCGGCCCACGTCCCGCCGACGCCGGGCACCTCTGCCTGACCTCCGAGCTTGCCTTCCGAGCCCACTTCGCGCGCCACGCGCGTCACCTCGGAGGCGAACGAGTTCAGCTGGTCGACCATCGTGTTGATGGTGTCCTTGAGCTCGAGGATCTCGCCCTTCACGTCGACGGTGATCTTCTTCGACAAGTCGCCGCGGGCAATCGCCGTCGTGACCTCAGCGATGTTGCGCACCTGGCCGGTGAGGTTGTTAGCGAGCTGGTTGACGTTGTCGGTGAGGTCGGCCCAGGTGCCGGCAACGCCCGGAACCTGCGCCTGGCCGCCAAGCTTGCCTTCGGTGCCGACTTCGCGCGCGACGCGAGTCACTTCAGAGGCGAACGAGTTCAATTGGTCGACCATCGTATTGATGGTGTCCTTGAGCTCGAGGATCTCGCCCTTCACGTCGACGGTGATTTTCTTGGAGAGGTCGCCCTTGGCGATCGCGGTCGTCACCTCGGCGATGTTGCGGACCTGCCCGGTGAGGTTGTTGGCGAGCTGGTTGACGTTGTCGGTGAGGTCAGCCCAGGTGCCGGCGACGCCCGGAACCTGCGCCTGGCCGCCGAGCTTGCCCTCGGTACCGACCTCGCGGGCCACGCGGGTCACTTCCGACGCAAAGCCGTTCAGCTGATCCACCATGGTATTGATGGTGTTCTTGAGCTCGAGGATCTCACCCTTCACGTCGACGGTGATCTTCTTCGACAAGTCGCCCCGAGCCACGGCGGTGGTAACCTCGGCGATGTTGCGCACTTGTCCGGTGAGGTTGGTCGCCATCGCGTTGACGTTGTCAGTGAGGTCCTTCCACGTGCCGGCGACGCCCTTCACGCGCGCCTGCCCGCCGAGCTTGCCCTCGGTACCGACCTCGCGAGCCACGCGCGTAACTTCGGAAGCGAAGCTCGCGAGCTGCTCGACCATGGTGTTCACGACCTTGCCGATGCGCAGGAACTCGCCGCGCAGCGGACGACCGTCGATTTCGACCGACATCGACTGGGATAGGTCGCCCTTGGCGACCGCGCCGATGACGCGCGAGACTTCGGCGGTGGGCTGGACCATATCGTCGATGAGCTCATTCACCGAGCGAATCGCGCTGTCCCACCCGCCCCGCGCGTTCTTGACGCGCCCGCGCTGAGTGATCTTGCCTTCTTTGCCGACGACCTTGGAGAGCCGCTCGAACTCCTGGGTCATCTCGTCGTTGAGAGAGACCACTTCATTGAAAATGCTGGCGATCTCGCCATCGATGCCGTCAACCTCTTCGGGGAGGCGGACAGAGAAGTCGCCGCGGCGCAACGCGCGAAGCGCGCTGACGAGCTGGCGGCGATCGATAAAGTCCCGCGGGGCTTGGACGTTCACGTGTTACTCCGTGGTTACTCTCCCCCCCACCAGGTTGATCCAAGCGCAGCCCCCCGGCTGCGGACTCCTACTGTATCAAAAGATTCGGTTTACGCTTCCTGAAAAATCACGGTTTCTCCCGCTCAATGTGCGAGACTATCAATGATGCGGCTTCAAAGAACATGACCAGCGCACTGTCCAGGCGTCGCTTGATCCTGTTCGCGTTCGGCGACTTCGCGTTCAACCTGTTCTGGCAGAGCATCATGCTCTTCCTGCTCTTCTATTATACCGACGCGCTCGGCCTGCCGATCGGGGTCGCGGCGACGACTTACCTCGTTGCATCCGTTTGGGACGGGATCGCCAATTTCATCGCCGGCATCCTGGTCGACCGCAAACATGACCGCTTCCGTTACGGGCCGCTGCTGGCCGCCGGCGCAGTCCCGCTCGGACTGACGTTCATCCTCACCTACATGCCGCCCCTCGCGAGCGGCGCGGGCGCCATTGCCAGCGTGTTCATCGCGCATCTGCTGTTCAGGACCGCCTATGCCGGCGTCAACGTGCCGTACCTTGCAATGACTGCGCGGGTCAGCTCCGATCCCGGCGACCGCGCTTTCGTCGCCGGCATGCGGATGCTGTTCGGGACCGCAGCCGCGGTCACCGTTGCCCTGACGACCGCTCCTGTGGGGCGCTGGTTAACGGGCTCGAGCGCGGCCCAGGCCTATTTCGGCGCCGCAATCCTGTTCGCGATTGCCGGCGCCGCGATTGTTGTGCTGGTGGGCGCGACCTATCGCGAGGCCGCCGTTCCCCATCGGCCGCAGCCGAGCGACGTCAGGGCGATGGTCCTCAGCCTCGCGCGAAACCGAAGCTTCGTTACGCTCAACGCGGCGATGATGGCGATGATCGTCGCCATCACGGTGCTCAGCAAATCGGTGCTCTATTATTTCAAATATTTGCTCAACGATCCCGATGCGGGTCAGCTCGCGCTCGCCTCGATGGGCCTCGTCAGCGGAATCGCGATCCCGCTGTGGATGCTGCTCGGGCGCGCGGTCGGCTTGCGTGCGCTGTGGCTGATCGCGGCCGGCCTTGGAATGGCGGGCCTCGTCATCTTCAGCGCAGTCCAGCTGGACGGCGCCCGGACGATGCAATTCTTCCTCGTTGGAATGCAGGTCATGATCGTCGGCCTCAATTTCGTCTTCTGGGCGATGCTTCCGAACACGATCGAATATGGCGAACGGGCGACCGGCCTCCACGTCGAGGGTGCGGTGTTCGGGATGGCCGCGCTTCTGCAGCGGATCGCGATCGGCATAGCGACGGCGATCCTCGGCTGGAGCTTCGAGTCGGGCGGCTATGTCGCCAATGTGCGGCAGACCGCGGCGATGCTCGTGCGGATGCGCGAGACTGTCGCTTTTGCTCCCCTGATTTTCCTTGGCCTGTCGTGCGTCGCGATGATGTTCAACCCGCTCGGCCGCGAACGGCAGCGGCGGTCAGGCGGTAAGGTCGAAGGACCCGTGGACGCCGTCACTCTCGGCTGACGGCGCGATCCACACATCGAACGTGCCTGGCTCAACCCGCAGCCGGCCATCGCCGCCGTAGAAACTGAGGTCGGCTGAGCGAAGGGTGAAGCGGACGACTTCCGACTGGCCGGGGGCAAGGGCGACCTTGCGGAATGCCTTGAGCTCGCGGACCGGGCGGGTGAGGCTCGCGGTCCGCTGGTGGGTATAGAGCTGAACAACTTCCTCGGCGGCCCGGCTGCCGCGGTTGGTCACGGTCGCTGTAACCTCGATCGTGCCGTTCGTCGCCAGCGCCGGCCCACTTTGGCTGAACTTGGAGTATTCGATCTTCCCGTAGGTCAGCCCGTGCCCAAACGGGTAGAGCGCGCTGTTCGGGATGCCGCGGAAATGCGCCTTGTAGGGCTGGAGGTCGCCGGGCGGGTTGGGGCGGCCCGTGCTCTTGTGCGCGTAGTAATAGGGCTCCTGGCCCGAGGCGCGCGGGAAGCTCGCGGGCAAGCGGCCCGATGGGCTGTAGGCTCCGAACAGGACATCGGCGATGGCATTGCCGGTCTCGGTTCCGAGGAACCAGGTGGCGAGGATCGCCTGCGCGTTGGCGACGGCGCCCTGCAGCGCCAATGCTCGGCCATGTTTGAGCACCACGATTACCGGCTTGCCGACCGCGGCGATGGCTTCGGCCAGCTGCTGCTGCGGTTCGGGAACGACGATCTCGGTGCGCGACTGCGCCTCACCCGACATATTCGCGCCTTCGCCGATGGCGAGGACGACGACGTCCGCCTGCCGGGCAGCAGCGACCGCCTGCGCGATACCTCCGGCAATCGGCGCTTCGACGTCGGATCCCTGGGCGACGATCAGTCCGGCCTTGTCGACGAGCGCTCCGCGGATTCCGGTTGCGAGATCGACCGCCCTGGCATCGTCGCCATACACCACCCACGGGCCGACGAGGTCGTGCTGGCCGGCGGCGAAAGGCCCGATCAGCGCGATCCTCCTGCCCGAGCGCGGCAAGGGCAACAGGTCGCCATCGTTCTTGAGGAGCACGATCGACTTGCGGCCGGCTTCCCGGGCGAGCGCACGTGTAGCGGGAAGCATCGAGCGCGAGCTCTCACGCTTGACGTCGATCCGCCTGAAGGGATCTTCGAACAAGCCGAGCATGGCTTTGAGGGTCAGTACTCGGCGGACAGATTCGTCGAGCTTCGCCTGCGGCACCGCACCGCTGCGCACGAGCTCGGGCAGGTGCTGGCGGTAGAGCCCGCTCTGCATGCTCATGTCGACCCCGGCGAGGAACGCGAGCCGGGCCGCGTCGCGCCCGTCCCTGGCGTAGCCGTGGAGGATCATCTCCTCGTCCCCCGTGTAGTCGGAGACAACGAAGCCCTGAAAACCCCATTCGCCGCGAAGCAGGTCGGTCATCAGCCAGCGGTTGCCGGTCGAAGGCACGCCGTTAATGTCGTTGAAGGACGCCATAGCGGACAGCGCGCCGGCGTCGAAGCCGGCCTTGTAGGGCTGCAGATAGACCTCGCGCAGCCGCGCCTCCGACATATCGACAGTGTTGTAGTCGAGCCCCGATTCGGCCGCGCCATAAGCGGCGAAATGCTTGATGCAGGCGAGCATGTGCTCCGTCGATTTGAGGCTGCCCCCCTGGAAGCCGCGGACGCGCGCGGCGGCGAACAGGCGGCCGAGGAGCACGTCCTCGCCGCCCCCTTCGACACCCCTGCCCCAGCGCTGGTCACGCGCGACGTCGACCATCGGTGAGAATGTCCAGTCGATGCCCGCGCCGGCCGCCTCGAACGCTGCCGCCTCGGCGGTGCGGCGGGCAAGCTCGGGTTCGAAGCTCGCCACCTCGGCCAGCGGCACTGGGAAGATCGTGCGGTGGCCGTGGATGATGTCGGCGGCGAAGATCAACGGGAT
>Ga0207683_10005103_pt1 | contig 11267 bp, 5 predicted proteins | sample KBSM73metaG_FD_184333 | JGI IMG/M metagenome (GOLD analysis project Ga0207683, IMG submission 184333) | Miscanthus rhizosphere microbial communities from Kellogg Biological Station, Michigan, USA - KBS M7-3 metaG (SPAdes) (version 2) | ecosystem: Host-associated > Plants > Roots > Rhizosphere >...
CGCCTCATCGCGATCGACCGTGATGCGTACGAGTTCGGAGCCGGCGCCGGCCAGCGCCGCCACCTGTCGCGCCGTCGCTTCCACATCGGCCGTATCCGTATTGGTCATCGACTGCACGACGATCGGCGCCCCGCCGCCCACCGTGACGCCGCCAACCTCAACCGCGACGGTCTTGTAACGCTTCGCTGTATTCATCTGACGCTTACCCGACCCATTTGGCCGCGGAACCACGTTCCGCACTCGACAAGGGATTGTAGCGAGTTCCGGTGGCTAATGGGAAATCCGTTCCGAGCTGCTGTCGGAAGGGGTTTTCTCGTCCTCGGCGGTGTCTGCCGTTTGTTCGAAACGGTCCGCCAGGCGCCGTAGTTCCTTGGCCAGAAAGGGGTCCGCACAGTTCGCCGCGCGCCGCCTGCAATACAGACTTTCGCTCAGAAGAAATTGCTTCGCCGTCATTGCTTTTTTTCATGCCTCGTGACGCCCAAAAAACGCGGCCGGAGGCGCTTGGTTCCCCTGGTCCTTGGCAGGTGAAACGATGGATTGGCCTAGCGGACGATCTGCTGAAGCAGGGCGTGCAGTTTTGCGGCCTCGATCGGCTTCTGCAGCACGGGTGCATGAGAAAACGCCGATACAATGCTGTCCGGCCCGTAGCCGGTGACGAAGGCAAATGGGATTTTTCGATTGGTGAGGATATCGGCGACGGCATAGGTTTTTTCGCCGCCCAAATTCACGTCGAGAATACCCGCCTGCAGATTGCCGGTCTTGGCGGCGAGGATCGCATCGCTGAACCGGCTGTAGGGACCATCGACCTTGTGTCCGAAAGCAGAAAGCATGTCCGCGAGCATCATCGAGACGAGCGGTTCGTCTTCGACCAGCAGAACACGCTTGTCGCCGCTATTGAATTCAGCTGACTCTGCCGGGACTTCGATCTGCGGCTTGAATGCACGTTTTGAAGAGTCCGCGCTGGCTTCGTGCGGTACGCCCAAAGTGCAGCGCAGGCCCTCCGGTCGCCAGTCGAAGTGTACGAGCCCGCCCAGCTGTCGTTCGATGCCAGCGACGATGGCGCGGCTTCCATAGCCGCGCCGTTCGGGTGGGGTGATCTGCGGGCCGCAGGATTCCGTCCAGACAAGTTCGAGCTTCCCGGGCTCGGTCCGCCAGATCAGCTCGACGTAGCCGGCGTCGACGGACAGCGCGCCATATTTCGCGGCGTTTGTCGCAAGTTCATGCAACGCGAGAGCAATGGTCTGCGCCGTCGCGGGTGGCAACAGAACGATGGGCCCCTGAGCCCTGACCCGTTCGTTGCCGCTCGCGCGATAGGGCGCAAACTCTTCCTCAACGAGTCGGGTGAGGTCGGCTCCCTCCCAGCGTGATCCAGCCAGCAACCGGTGTGCGTTCGACAGCGCACCGATCCGGCCATCAAGCGCACCGATGTAATCGTCGATGCTTTCGGCGCGCGTCAAGCGCATGATCGACTGTACGACCGCAACAACGTTGCGCGCCCGATGATCGACCTCTTCGGCCAACAGAATCTGACGTTCCTCGGCGCGCTTTCTTTCAGTGATGTCGGAGGTGACCCCGCTGAGCCAGACAAGACGACCGGTTTCGTCAAAGTTGGCCGCCGCCGTGCCGGTGCACCAACGCACGTCGCCATTCGGCCGCAGAACGCGGAATTCCGTCTGGAAGGTATTGGTCGCCTTGGTGATCTTGCGGAAGGACTGCTCCAACAGTTGGAAGTCTTCGGGATTGATGAGTGGCCGCATACTTTCGAGCGTCGGAACAAACGTATTCGGGTCGACCCCGAAAATCTCGCACTGACCTTGATCCCAGAGGACCGAGCCGCGCGATATATTCCATTCCCAGCTGCCCATCTGGCCGGCGGCAAGCGCGAGGCTCCGCATCCGTTCGCTTTGCCGAAGCTGTAATGTGGACGAGGCGAGTGCCGCGGTGCGCTCGGCAACGCGCGCCTCGAGTCCTTTGTTCAGTTGCTCCAGCTGGCGCGTCTTGCGGAAAAGTTCGACGAAAACTTTGACTTTCGCCCGCAGCACCTCCGGGATCACCGGGACCGGCACGTAGTCGACGGCACCCATTTCGTAGCCGCGCAGTCGATCGACGTCCGTCAGCAGGATGGCGGAGATGAATATGAGCGCGGTTTTCTCGAAGCGGGGATGGTTGCGAATCATCGCCGCCAGCTGAAAACCGTCGATATCCGGCATGTAGACGTCGATGAGAACGACGGCGACATCGTGCCTCAGTAGAAGCTCGAGCGCCTCCGTGGCGTTGCTGGCGCTCAGAAGGTTCTCGCCCACGTCCTCGAGGATCGTCCGATAGGTCAGAAGTTTGGCCGGCTGATCGTCGACGAGGAGGATGTTGACCCTGTCTTCGGACATGCAATCCTCGTGTTCAGCGGTGCAGCCAGCTGCGGAGCGCAGATAGCAACTGCTCGGTATTCACTGGTTTCGCCAGATAGTCCGACGCACCAGCATCGAGGCATTTCTCGCGGTCGCCCTTCATCGCTTTGGCAGTGAGTGCGATGATCGGCAGACGGCGGAAATTCGCGTTCTTGCGGATTTCCTCCATAGTCTCATAGCCGTCCATCTCCGGCATCATGATGTCCATCAGCACGATGGCGATGTCGGCATTCGACTCGATGAGCTTGATCGCTTCATTGCCCGTCGTGGCGGTGAGGACGCGCATGCCCCGCCGCTCCAGCACGCTGCTCAGCGCGAAGATGTTGCGGGCGTCGTCGTCGACCAGCAAAGCTGTACGGTCCACCAGGTCTTCATCGGACGTCGTCAGGCGCTCCAGCATGCGCTGCTTTTCGGCAGGCAGATCCGTCACGACGCGATGCAGGAAGAGGGCGGTTTCATCGAGCAATCGCTCGGGGGACTCAACTCCCTTGACCACAATGCTGCGTGCCATCGTGTGCAGGCGCGCGTCTTCTTCCGCGCTCAATTCGCGACCGGTAAATACCACGACCGGCACTTCCGACAACGCCGCGTCCGCGCCGAGCTGTTCGAGCACTTCGAATCCTGTCATGTCGGGCAGTCTCAGGTCCAGAACCACGCAATCAGCAGGCTGCCGGCGCAATGCCGCAAGCGCTTCCTTCCCGGTGCCGGCGGTTTCGATCTCGACGTCGTCATAGCCAAGCAATTCCGAGATGCTGAGTTGCTCAGCCGGATTATCTTCGACCACAAGCAGGCGCTTGCGACGCGGAGCCGAATATTCCTTGATGCGCCGGAGAGCGGCTTCAACACCCTCCGTCGTGGTCGGCTTGGTGACGAATGAGAACGCACCGCGGGCGAGACCGTGGTGCTTGTCTTCGTCGAGCGTGATGATCTGCACGGGGATATGACGCGTCAGCGGATTTTGTTTGAGCTGACTCAAAACGCTCCACCCCAGCATGTCGGGCAGGAATACATCGAGCGAGACGGCGCTTGGCTGATATTGCTTGGCAAGCTCGAGCGCGTCGGCGCCGCGCATGGCGACGAGAACCTTGAATCCCTTGTCCCGCGCGAGATCGATCAGGACGCGGGCGTAGTGGGGGTCGTCTTCCACGATCAGCAGTATGGAGTCGCCGGGCTGGATTTCGTGCCGGTCGTCCGGAATTTGCTCGATGGGCCTTTCCGGCAACGCAATCGGCATGCTCGGTGCCTGGATTTGCGAAGCGTACGGGCTGGCGGACTGGGTGGCGGCGGATGGTCCCGCGTAGGTGATCGGCAGGTAGAGCGTGAACGTGCTGCCGACGCCGGGCGCGCTGCGCAACTGGATTTCGCCACCGAGGAGGCTCGACAGCTCGCGACTGATCGCAAGCCCCAATCCCGTTCCGCCATATTTGCGGCTGGTGCTGGCATCGGCCTGCTGGAATGCTTCGAAAATGATCTTCTGTTTCTCGGCGGGAATACCAATGCCGGTGTCGGCGACCTCGAAGGCGACGACGGTCTGCGCCTGGCTGAGAATCGGGTGTGTCGAGGTCCAACCCACCGGCGCGGCCGAAACCTTGAGCTGAACGCCGCCGCGGTCGGTGAACTTGAACGCGTTGGACAGCAGGTTCTTCAGCACCTGCTGCAGACGCTTGGAGTCGGTTATCAGGCTGCGTCCAAGGGACGGATCGAGATCGACCTTGAAGGAAAGTTGTCGCGTGTCCGCTTCGTGACGGAACGGGCGGCCCACGGCATCAAGCAGATTGGTGAAGAAGATCTCTTCGGCATCGACCGTGACCGTGCCGGATTCGATCTTCGAGAGGTCGAGAATGTCGCTGATGAGGTTGAGAAGGTCGGTTCCGGCGCCGTGAATGGTGCGGGCGAATTCCGTCTGCTTGCTTGTGAGGTTGCCGTCGGGATTGTCGGCCAGTTGCTGCCCGAGAATAAGAATACTGTTCAACGGCGTGCGCAACTCGTGCGACATGTTGGCGAGGAATTCAGACTTGTACTTCGATGTCAGCGCGAGCTCCGCGGCCTTTTCCTCGAGGGCGCGGCGCGCCTGTTCGATTTCCTGGTTTTTCCTTTCGACTTCGACGTTGCGTTCCGCAAGCTGCTGCGCCTTTTGTTCGAGCTGCTCGTTGGTCTGCTGCAATTCGCGCTGCTGGGTCTGCAGCTCGCCGGCAAGCTGTTGCGATTGCTTGAGCAGACCTTCGGTCTGCATCGTGGCCTCGATGGAATTGAGCACGATGCCGATGCTGGCCGTCAGCTGCTCAAGAAACATCGTCTGCAAGGCTGTGAACTGGTTCACCGAAGCAAGTTCGATCACCGCCTTGACCTGATTTTCGAACAGTACCGGCAGGACAATGATATTGGCCGGCTTGACCTTGAACAGCGCCGAACCAATCGGCACAGCGTGATCCGGCATTTCTGTTATCAGCATGCGGCGCCTGTCGGCGGCGCACTGGCCGATGAGGCCTTCGCCGATGCGCAGACGTTGAGAATGACCATTCGCCCCGTCGTCGGCATAAGCCGAAAGCAATCGCATGCTCTGCAATTCTTCGCTTTCAACCTGATAAATGACGCCCTGTTGCGCATTGACGAGCGGCGTCAGTTCGCTCAGCAGCAGTCGTCCGACGGTGTTGAGATCGCGTTGCCCCTGCAACATGTTGGTGAATTTTGCGAGATTGGTCTTCAGCCAGTCCTGTTCGGTGTTGCGATCCGTCGTCAGGCGCAGGTTGTCGATCATCGTATTGATGTTGTCTTTGAGCTCGGCCACTTCGCCGCGCGCGTCGACCTGAACCGATCGCGTCAGGTCGCCCTTGGTCACCGCCGTGGCGACCTCGGCGATCGCGCGCACCTGGGTCGTAAGATTTGCCGCCAGCAGGTTGACGTTGCCGGTGAGGGCCTTCCATGTGCCGGCCGCGCCGGGCACGTTGGCCTGGCCACCTAGGCGTCCATCGACACCCACTTCGCGTGCGACGCTTGTCACCTGATCCGCGAAGGTCGCCAGCGTGTCGGTCATGTTGTTGATGGTTTCGGCGAGCGCCGCCACTTCGCCCTTCGATTTCACCGTGAGGTTCTGCTTCAGATCGCCGTTGGCGACCGCGGTCACGACCTTGACGATGCCGCGCACCTGTTCGGTCAGGTTTGCCGCCATCACGTTCACGGTGTCGGTGAGGTCTTTCCAGGTGCCGGCAACGCCCGAGACCTGGGCCTGGCCGCCGAGCTTGCCTTCGGTGCCGACTTCGCGCGCGACGCGCGTCACTTCCGAGGCAAACGCGTTGAGCTGGTCGACCATCGTATTGATGGTGTTCTTCAGCTCGAGAATTTCGCCCTTCACGTCGACCGTGATTTTGCGCGACAAGTCACCGCGCGCGACGGCGGTGGTGACTTCGGCGATGTTGCGGACCTGTGTGGTGAGGTTTGCCGCCAGCAGGTTGACGTTGTCGGTCAGATCTTTCCAGGTACCGGCGACGCCCGGCACGTTGGCCTGGCCACCGAGGCGGCCTTCAGTGCCGACTTCGCGCGCCACGCGCGTCACTTCGCCGGCAAACGACCGCAGCTGGTCGGTCGTCGTATTGAGCGTTTCCTTCAGCTGCAGAAGTTCGCCACGAACGTCGACGGTGATCTTCTTGGAAAGGTCGCCATTGGCGACGGCTGTAGCCACTTCGGCGATGTTGCGGACCTGAGCGGTCAGGTTCGAAGCCATGAAATTGACGTTGTCGGTGAGGTCCTTCCAAGTGCCTGCCACTTCCGGCACTTCGGCCTGTCCGCCGAGCTTGCCTTCCGTACCGACCTCGCGCGCGACGCGCGTCACTTCCGACGCAAATGAATTGAGTTGGTCCACCATCGTGTTGATGGTTTCTTTCAGCTGCAGAATTTCTCCTTTCACGTCGACGGTAATCTTGCGCGACAGGTCGCCACGCGCCACAGCGGTCGTCACTTCGGCGATGTTACGGACCTGCGCGGTCAGGTTGCCGGCCATCGAGTTCACCGAGTCGGTGAGATCCTTCCAGGTGCCGGCAACGCCTGGAACGTTGGCCTGACCGCCGAGCCGCCCTTCGGTGCCGACTTCGCGCGCGACGCGCGTCACTTCGCCGGCGAAGGCGTTGAGCTGGTCCACCATCGTATTGATGGTTTCCTTGAGCTGCAGGATTTCGCCCGACACGCTAACGGTGATTTTCTTCGACAGATCGCCGCCGGCGATCGCCGTTGCCACGTCCGCGATATTGCGGACCTGCGCGGTCAGGTTGGACGCCATGAAGTTGACGCTGTCGGTCAGGTCTTTCCACGTGCCCGCAACACCCGGCACCTGCGCCTGGCCGCCCAGCTTGCCTTCGGTGCCGACTTCGCGCGCGACGCGCGTCACTTCGGAGGCAAACCCGTTCAGCTGGTCCACCATTGTGTTGATGGTGTCCTTGAGCTCAAGGATTTCGCCGCGCACATCCACTGTGATCTTGCGCGACAGGTCGCCGCGCGCCACGGCGGTGGTCACCTCGGCGATGTTACGCACTTGTGTGGTGAGGTTGGCCGCCAGAAGGTTGACGTTATCGGTCAGGTCTTTCCAGGTCCCGGCGACGCCGGGGACGATAGCCTGGCCTCCCAGTTTGCCGTCGGTACCGACTTCGCGCGCGACGCGGGTGACTTCAGATGCGAACGAACGCAGCTGATCCACCATCGTATTGATCGCTTCCTTGAGCTGCTGGATTTCTCCGCGCACGTCGACGGTGATTTTCTTTGAAAGGTCTCCGTCGGCGACGGCGATGGTGACTTCGGCGATGTTACGAACCTGCGCGGTCAGGTTGTTCGCCATCGAGTTCACGCTTTCGGTCAGTTCCTTCCACACACCGGTGACCTCGCGCACTTGCGCCTGGCCGCCCAGTTTGCCTTCGGTGCCGACCTCGCGCGCGACGCGGGTCACTTCCGAGGTGAACACGCTCAGCTGCTTGATCATCGTGTTGACGATCGTCGCGGCTTCGAGAAACTCGCCCTTGAGCGGACGGCCGTCGACCTCCAATCGGACGGTCTTCAGAAGGTCGCCCTGGGCAACCGCCGCGACCGCGGTGGCGACCTCTTTGGTTGGCCAAAGCAGGTCGTCGATCAGCGTATTGATCGAACTTTCCATCTCGCCCCAGGCACCATTGCCGAGACCGAATTTCACGCGATGGCGGGTTTTGCCTTCACGACCAACGACCTGGCCCACCTTCTCAAGCTGTTGGGCCATTCGCTCGTTTGCGGTGACGATGTCGTTGAAGGTGTCCGCGATTTTTCCGAGGAGTCCCTCGTGCTCGACACCCATTCTTGCCGAGAAGTCGCCGGAGCGCATGGCACGCAGTGCCTCCAGCAATTCCTGGAGCTCGGCTGGCGAGCTTACGTTGGGAGCACTTTCATCCGGTTGGCGGGGGCGTTTTTTTGACAGAACGCCGTCGGCCGTCTTTTTGTTTGTGATTGTCGTTTGATCCATCGACGCCTCCCGAATAACCCCGTCCTCCGATGCAATCGCGTGCACCGGACGTGCGTTCAGACGATGAGGTCCGAACGATATGGCCAGCTACCGCAGGGTTTCGCAGCCGCAACGCCATGGTCGTTCGTCACTTTGCTTTTGGGGCAGAGCCTAACCCTCCCGCCCGCTCCAGCCAGTAGTCATGGCGGAGCGCCCGCGAGCAATTAAATCCGCTAAGTCGAGAAAAGTTCCGTCCCCGAGAAAACTAGGGAAGGATCGGGAAAAGGGCGTCATCATATTGAAGAGACTGCAGAAATCTCCTTGCGCAAGTTAAGCAGCCAGATCGCCCCAAACAAAAATACCTCAGGACAACTCGCGGAGTTTCAGGCCGGTCCTGGGCGGTCAGCCGGACGAGCGTCGCGGAGGGCGTACTGCTGCCTCGCAGGCGGCCGCGATATTGTCCGCCCCAACCGATATGGTTAAAGTCGCTCTCGCATTGTCGCAATTTAAAAAATGCCAAATCGGCATGTGATGCGCCGGCATTGCGTAACCACGGGTGGGAACAATGCCGAGGATGAAGGGTGCCGAGGTCATCTCGGAATATCTTATCGACAGCAAAATTCCTTACGTGTTCGGCCTGTGCGGTCACGGCAACGTCGGAATCCTCGACACCCTCTACCAAGCGCGTGACCGCATCACACTCGTCTCGCCGCGTCACGAGCAGGTCGCAGCGCACATGGCGGATGCCTATTTCCGCGTGCGACATGAACCGGTGGCGACGCTGACCTCATGCGGTCCCGGCTCCTGCAATATCGTAATGCCGCTCGCTCTTGCGCTTTCGGATTCCTCGGCGCTTCTCGCCATCACTGCCAACGTTCCGACATCGCAGTTCAATCGCAGTCCATTTCAGGAAATCAACAAGCACTTCCAGGCTGACTTTCCCAATATCATCCGGCCCGTCGTCAAACGCAGTTTCCAGCCGACGCGCGTCGATATGCTGCCGCTCGCGCTGCGTCAGGCGACGACGACAATGCTTTCGGGCCGACCCGGACCCGTGAATCTCGACGTGCCCTTCAATGTCTTTCAGGAAGAGGACGACGTTGAAATGCCGCGGCCGGCGCCGGTGCTGAACGCGCAGCGCAGCGGCGCCTCGCCGGATGAGATTGCGGCCTGTGTCGATTTGATTCTCAAAGCGAAGCGGCCCGTCATTTTCGTCGGACACGGCGTCACTCTTTCTGAAGCGTCCCGTGAACTGACCGAGTTTGTCCATCGGATGCAGATTCCGGTCATTTCCTCGCCCAACGGCATGGGCACGCTCGATATGACCGATCCTCTGTCGCTCGGCTTCATCGGCCGCAATGGCGCGTACCCGGCGAATGAGGCCGGCCGGCACGCTGATCTGGTGATCGCCATCGGCGCGCGCTTCGATGACAGGTCGGCGTCATCCTGGATGCCCGGCTATTCGTGGAATTTCCCCCACACCAAATTGATCCATGTCGACGTCGATCCTGCCGAACTCGGCCGCAACTACCCGCCGGACATCGGAATTCTTGCCGATGCTCGGACGTTCCTCCGTCAATTGCTGAGTGAGACCGAAAAGCGTTCGCCGAAACGCGACGCGCTGAAGGCCTGGCTCGCCGACATCGACGCGTGGCAGCGCGAATGGGAAAAATTCACCAAGCCGAATTTCGAAATCCATGCGTCACCAATCCGACCCGAGCGCGTGGTCGCCGACTGTCAGTCGGTTTTACCGCCCGATGCGATCCTGTGCTGCGATGTCGGCGTCAATCACAACTGGTACATGCAGTTCTGGAAAGCGCGTCACCCGCAGGCGATGCTGAATTCGTGGGGATTCTCCGGCATGGGTTTCGGCGCGGCCGGCGCGCTCGGTGCCAAGCTCGCAGCGCCAGATCGACCGGTGGTGTCGGTCACGGGCGACGGTTGCTTTGCGATGGTGCCGCACGTTCTGTGCACCGCCGTCGAATACAATATCCCGGTGGTGTGGGTGGTCTGGAACAATTTCGGCTGGGTCTCCATCCGCGACATTCAGCTCGGCATGTTCGGCGGCCGCGAACATGGGACGATGTTTCATCAGGGCGCCAACAAGACGCCCTACAATCCGGATTTCGCCGCCTGGGCGCGAGGCGCAGGTGTCGAAGCAATAACGGTGACGAAGTCGCAGGATCTCAAAGGTGCGCTCGAGCACGCCATCAAAGCCAACAAGCCGTACCTTCTCGACGTGCATGTAGATGCGGAGGTACGTCCGCCATCGACCGGTGCGTGGCAGTTGCCGCCGACGCCTCACAAGGAGCCCGTGTTCGGCAAGCGCTATTTGCCGGATATCGCGCCCGCGAAATGAGAACCGAAATGGCCGGTGACCGACGCAAGGCTTTCATCCGCAATATCGCCGAGGTGCCGTGGCTCGAATTTCCCAATCATTTCGGTGGCGCGCTGTCGAAGCCGTTGGTGATGCCGGATACCGCGGGCTCTCATCACATCGATTACCGGATTTCGATGTATCAGCCGAAGGCCTATGTCGAAACGCACAGTCACAAAGTGCAGGAGCAGGTCTATCACGTCATCGAGGGCGAGGGCCTGATGCACATCGATGGCGAAGATCATGTCGTGCGCAGGCACGATTTCATTTTTCTGCCACCCGGCGTGCCGCACGCAATCTCCAATACCGGGCTCGTCGATCTCGTTTTTCTGGTTGTGACGTCGCCGGTGAGTGACGACGCCAAACCTGTCTAGGGGGCAAATGTGAGTGTTCGAACAAAGCAACGAGAAACGGATGCGCGCCCGGCGCGCGGCGGCTTCGCGCGTGTGCGTGTCAAACCGGACCCGCGTCCACGCGGCGGCGTGCAGTCGCTCGCGCGCGCGTTTTCGATCATGGAAGAAATCGCACGCAACAGGGACGGAATCGGACTAGCCGAACTGAGCAAGCGGGTCGGCCTGCACAATTCGACAGCGTTTCATCTTGTGAAGACGATGGTGTCGCTCGGTTACGTGCGGCAGATGGCGGATTCAAAACGCTATCGTATCGGTCGGCCACTTTTTGCACTCGCGGCCAGCGCGCTCGATGAAGTGGAAATGGTCAGCCTGGCGACGCCAATTCTTGAGGAGCTTTCACGCGAGACCGGTGAGAGCGCGCATTTCTCCGTCCGACTGGAAGACGCCGTTGTCGTGCTGGCGCGCACGGGCGGCAAGGGAGCGTTCCAGTTGACCGACCGGGCCGGTGCGGTGCGACCCGCGCATTGCACCGCGTTGGGAAAGATCATGCTTGCCGCGCTGACGGTGGATCAGTTCGAGCAATTTCTGACGCGCGCCGAGTTGCGGGCATATACGCCGAAATCGATGACCTCCCAGGATGCGCTCCGGCGCGAAATCGCCGAAGTGCGCCGGTCTGG
>Ga0207683_10005104_pt1 | contig 11267 bp, 7 predicted proteins | sample KBSM73metaG_FD_184333 | JGI IMG/M metagenome (GOLD analysis project Ga0207683, IMG submission 184333) | Miscanthus rhizosphere microbial communities from Kellogg Biological Station, Michigan, USA - KBS M7-3 metaG (SPAdes) (version 2) | ecosystem: Host-associated > Plants > Roots > Rhizosphere >...
ATTTTGTTGAGCCTGGCCCTTACTCAGTACGTATTTTCCCAGGCGCCCAGTATTTCTTACAACCCATCCAGCAATATATTAACAGCCGGCACGTCCTTTACGGTGAGCCCGACGAACACGGGCGGAGCGGTACCAGCTACAACTTATGGGCAGGTGACGACGTTTGCGGGCAGCTTAACCCAATCATCGGGTTACAGCAATGCTACGGGGACTAATGCACTTTTTAACCTGCCCAAAAGGATGGTCATGGATGCGTCGGGGAATATATATTTGGCCGATAAAAGCAATAATGCCATCAGGGAAATAACACCGGCAGGTGTGGTGACTACTTTTGCCGGCAGCGTGACAGGGGCCTCGGGGTACACCGATGCTAGCGGAACATCAGCGCTCTTTAACGGTCGGTAGGAATGGCAATAGATGCTTCTGGAAATTTGTTTGTTATGGACTACAACAATAGTGTTATACGTAAAATAACTCCGGCAGGAGCGGTAAGCGCTTTCTATTCTCAATCGGGCATGGGACCTTCAGGCATATAGCCGATTTAGGACTTCTGAAAGGTGCTATAATACCTTTTACCAATAAAGTCCGCAGCAGAGGATGAATATCGAGTACTCGCTCATCCATCAGGAATTCCCCTAAATATTTCCTTACGTCCGGTGTCGACGGACTATCTGGAGTGCCTAAATTGACTAATAAAATTCCTTTTTTGCTCATTATTATCTTCAACCTTCGTCAAAAGGAAATAGGTATCAAAAAAGTGATAATGATCACTTTTTGTCATGAGAGCGATCAAGGTCAAAGAATGCCCTCATGCCAACCTTTACCGAAAATTCGACCATACGAAACAATGGCATATAGTACAGCTACAGAAACAGGTGATTTTTTCGTCGCAGGCATCAATTACAAAAAGACAGATGCCGAAACCAGGGGGCTATTTGCAGTTAATAGCGAACAATATGAAAACAAATACTTGGCGATTATGAGATCGTTGGGCAATTGAAACACGCTGTAAATTTCTCGAGAGAACGCAATAAAATGTGTTGTTTCCTGGAACGATTGACAAACAGCGTGTTCCAGGCATCAAAAGAAGTAAAGAATGAAACAGGCTTAAGCAGCGGTAGTGTATCTGTCTCATTTGCCGTAGTTCAATTCTTAAAACAGAGCGTGCCTGATTGTATTAACAAAAATATATTGCTTTTCGGAACCGGCAAGATCGGCAGTAGCACCTGTAAGAATCTCGTTGATTATCTCGGCGCGACAGACATCACGCTGATTAACCGGTCAACCGAAAAAGCAGCAAAATTAGCTGGCGATTTAAATTTGAAATGTGCCCCGATAGAAGACATTGAAAGGCAGCTTGAGTCTTCAGATATAATATTAGTTGCTACAAGTGCGAACGAGCCGATTATATTAAAATCACACCTTGAAAATAAAGGTGTAAAACTGATCATAGATCTTTCTATTCCTTGTAACGTTGAGCAATCGGTTGGCCTGCTTGATGATGTTCATTTAATCAATATTGACCAGATATCGAAGATGAAAGATGATACAATCAAATGTCGAGAGGCAGAGATACCAAAAGCTGAAAAAATCATACAAAAGCATATCAGAATATTCGCCGAATGGCAATTGATGCGGCAAAATGCGCCCATATTGAGGTCCATTAAATCAAAACTAAAAGATATAATTGCGTTACGTCACAACGGGTTTCTAAATTCCGAAACGAAGTGCCCTTATATTTCCGCTGAGCAAGAAATCCAGCAGATTGTAAACAAAATGGCCGGAAAAATGCGCACCGGAAATAATATGGGTCGTCATTATTTAGAAGCGATTAACGAACTGATTGTTAGATAAAATTCTCCACTCGAAATCATTTGAGGAATAAATTCATCAAGAAAGTATCAGATAAGATAAAGTGATAACGATCATTTCTCAAAATGCCGCCCGGCATTTTTATCTGTAGTGTATTTATTCAATTTTATAAAAAATTAATAACCAAATCCACACGGCTATGAGGACGGTACTTGTATTTAATGATGGCTCATGTGAAGCAGCGGTCGCCGATCAGTTTGCTTTGGCAATCGCCCGAAAGACTAAAGCGGACCTATTGGTGCTAAATCTTGTTAAGGAGGAAAAATTAAAAACTCAAAAAAAATTGGTTGAGACCGGGGCTGAAGAAAGTGATGGGGCGAGTGCTCAAGGGCTCTCCGATGTAATACTTGCCGGCTTTGATGATGATTTCAAACCAGTGAGATGGGATGTTGAAGCAAGCGAATATTCGGCAAAAGATATCAGTGAACTGGTGATCAGAAAGAATATTTGGTTAATGATAAAGGGAATTGAAACACACATCACCCATGAGCTATTGTGTCATGTCGATATTCAGTCGGTTATCAATCATGTAGGTTGCCCGTTACTTTTGATACCTGATAATTATAAAAAGAGAGATTTTGAAAACGTTGCTTATGCAGTGGATATGCGCTATTGCAGAAGGTCAATATTGAAGTTCCTTATAGAGTTTACAAGGGATTATGGGGCTAATCTAATACTTGAACATTTGTCTGCCAAAGGCTTGCCACCACTAGGTGACGATTATGCCATCTCATTATTTGAAAATGAATTAGCTTGCCAGATTGAGTATGACAGGGTGTATTTTAATAATATCAGGGAGCGGAATCTAAACGTTGCTATCGGGGTGATAATAAATGACTTGAAAGCAGATCTGTTAGCAATGGCAAATCACCGGTTTCATTTCGAGGAAATATTTGGCAGGTCAATAACAAGTTGTATGCCTGAGCAAATTCCGGTACCTGTAATGATTTTTCCATCCTAATTCGTCCTCCTTGAATAATTTAGTACCCGACGATTTATCGCACTTCTGGCACTTGTCTGCAGATGATGCCCTAAATAAATTATCCTGCCGTGTAAACGGCCTTACGGATCAGGAGGCAAATGAGCGGCTAAAACGCTACGGGCCTAACACCATTAAGTCAAAAAAAAAGGTTTCAGCATTAGTGCTTTTCTTCTCGCAATTCAAAAGCCCGATTACCTTATTGCTTATAGTCGCTGCATTGTTATCTGCTGGACTAGGCGATGTCATAGATATTGTCATTATTTTAACGATTGTTCTGATTAGCAGCCTGTTGAGCTTTTGGCAGGAGAAAGGTGCAGCTAATGCAGTGGATGAATTATTGAAGCTTGTACAACTCAATTGCACTGCTCTACGGGATGGCTGCAAAAAGGAAATTCCAATGGAGCATGTAGTTCCAGGAGATATTATTTATCTCACAGCCGGAGATATTATACCCGGCGACAGCCTGATCATCGGGTCGCAGGAACTATTTGTAGATGAAGCGGCTTTTACGGGTGAAACTTATCCCGTTGAAAAGCATGATTGCATATTACCTCCGGATGCACAGCTTTCCAAACGGAGTAACTCATTATTTATGGGTTCGCATGTGATAAGCGGCAAAGCGGCGGCGCTGATTATAAAAACCGGGCTACAAACTGAATTTGGTAAAATATCATCCGATTTACAGCATAAAGCGCCCGAGACAGACTTTGAGCGTGGTATACGAAGGTTTGGTTACATGCTGATGGAAATTACCTTGTTGCTGGTCATCGTTATATTTGCTGTAAATGTTTACCTCCATAAACCTGTTTTAGATTCATTTTTGTTCTCACTTGCCCTGGCGGTTGGTCTCACTCCCCAGCTTTTACCGGCAATTATCAGCGTAAATCTTTCAACAGGCGCACGTCGAATGGCGCGCAAACAGGTTATCGTTAAACGATTATCATCTATAGAGAATTTCGGGAGCATGAATATCTTGTGCTCAGATAAAACGGGCACGATCACAGAAGGGAAAGCTAAACTAAAAGATGCGCTCGACATAGACGGTCATCATAATGATAAAGTACTAAAATATGCCTGGTTGAATGCCTCGCTACAACAGGGATTTCACAATCCAATCGATAGCGCTATTTGTCAATCTTATAAGCAGGAAGGAGAAACATTTAAAGTAATCACTGAAGTCCCGTATGACTTTAACCGCAAGCGCCTCACTGTGCAGGTAGCCAATATCGACGAAACGTTTGCGATCACCAAAGGTGCTTTGAATGTGATATTGGACATCTGTGATAAAGTGGAAATTGGAAATGAGATAAACGATATTGCAGCTTTTCGAAAGCAAATAGAAGACCAATACGAGCAGTTGAGCAGTTCTGGCTTCCGCACTCTTGGAGTCGCTTATAAAAGCATCGATAAAAGTCACAAGGTCACAAAAGAGGACGAAGAAGGTATGATCTTTCTTGGCATTATAACTTTATTCGATCCACCGAAACCGGGTATTGACGCTACAATTAGCAAGCTGAATGAGCTCGGTGTTAGCTTAAAGATCATCACCGGGGACAATGCGTTGGTTGCTAAAAACCTGGCGCAACAGGTTGGGATCAGTCAGCCCAATATTCTTACAGGGGCAGATCTGCATAAAATGAGCAATGCAGCACTGATGCATAAGGCAAGAAGTGCTAACATTTTTGCAGAAGTCGAGCCCGACCAAAAAGAACGTATCATAGCGATTTTAAAAAGAGCTGGATTTGTGGTAGGTTTTATGGGCGACGGCATAAACGATGCTCCGGCATTACATGTTGCCGATGTTGGTATATCGGTAAATACCGCTGTTGATGTTGCAAAGGAAGCGGCTGAAATAGTGTTGCTTAGCAATAGCCTGGATGTATTGGTAGATGGTATTATAGAAGGCCGAAAAACCTTCACCAATACGATGAAGTATATATTTATGGCTACCAGCGCTAATTTTGGCAACATGTTCAGCATGGCAGGAGCGTCCTTGCTAATGCCTTTTTTACCGCTTCTTCCTAAGCAGATATTGCTTACCAACGTCCTAACTGATTTCCCTGAAATGGCTATTGCTGCCGATAAGGTGGATGACATCAATATACAATCGCCTCAAAAATGGGATTTAGGTTTTATCCGACGCTTCATGGTAATATTTGGCTTGATAAGCTCTGTATTTGACTACCTCACCTTTGGCCTGTTGTTATTCATCATGCACACAAAAGAAAAAGCATTTCAGACCGGCTGGTTTACAGAGTCTGTTATATCTGCCATTCTAATTGTCCTCGTCGTTCGTACCCGGGTGCCATTTTTTAAAAGTCTTCCAGGTAAACTATTATCTATCGCAACTATTTTGGTGCTTGTATTTGTCTTGCTCATCCCGGCGTTGCCACTGGCAAATTGGTTTGGTTTCACCCATCTGCCACTACAGTATTATTGGTGGATGCTACTCATTGTTGCTTTTTACCTTTTTTCGGCTGAGTTGGCCAAAAGATGGTTCTATCGCAGTCTCAAAAAACGAACAAAAAAGTGATTCAAAGCATTTTCTGTACTGCCTCCCATCATTTGCTCGCTCTGTTAATTCCCTGAGTTTTGTGATGTGGGCGATCAATGAAACGTTTGCCATAGAAATTCAAAACATGAAACAACGGGAGAAATTTATTTTAACCTTAAACTGCGGTTCATCCAGTTTAAAATTCAGTTTGTACGAGCCGGATTCTCTTGCCCTGGAACTATCGGGCACCATCACTCATATAGCTACAACAGTGGGGACATTCAGGATAAAGGATAAGAACGATAAACTTCTGAAGGAAGAACCCAAGTTCTATAACAGCCATGATGCTGCGATTAACGAGGTTTTGACCTGGCTAGAAATAAATCAACATACATATCCCCTTGCTGCAATTGGGCACAGGTTGGTGCTTGGTGGACCTCATAGACATGATACAGAGATCGTTACTGACGAGCTCATTACAGAGTTAAACAATTATATCTACCTGGCACCTAACCACCTGCCCGAAGAAATTACCGCCATAAAGCTATTGAGAGAAGCCTTTGGCGTATTGCCTCAGGTTGTTTGCTATGATACGGCTTTTCATGCAGATATGCCCAGCTGTGCGAAATTTTACCCTCTTCCTTTGATCTATAAAAAAGAGGGACTAATGCGATACGGGTTTCATGGCTTATCATACGAGTATATTTTGAGTAAGCTTACCGATGTGCAGGTAGATAAGAAAAAGATCATCATTGCACACCTGGGCAGCGGATCAAGCATGGTAGCATTAAAAAATGGCAAAAGTATAGATACTACCATGGGCATGAGCCCGATGGGTGGACTTATAATGAGCACCCGATCAGGTGACCTCGATCCTGGCGTTGTGCTTTTCCTTTTAAGACGCACAAATATGTGTGTATCTGATGTGGATGCATTACTGAGCCAACATTCTGGGCTTAAGGCAATCGCTGGCACAGGTGATATGCAGGAGCTTTTAAGGAACGAACCCATAGACGACAAGGCAACCGAAGCGATCAATCTTTTCTGCTACCAGGCTAAAAAGTACATCGGCGCTTTGGCTGCCGCAATGGGCGGACTGGATATGCTGGTATTTACAGGCGGTATTGGCGAGAATTCAGCAGCTATACGCGAACGTATCTGCGAAGGTCTCGAATTTTTGGGCATATCTGTTTACGACAAATCGAATCATGAGAATAACCGTGTGATATCATCCATAGATAGTAGGGTAGCGGTAGAAGTAATCCCTACAAATGAAGAGTGGATGATAGCCTGGCATACAAAACGACTTATTAGCAAAGAACTTATCCATCAAGACTATGAAAAAGCAATCTGAAAAAGAATTGGAGCTGATTGATGCCTATTGGCGGGCTGCCAACTATTTGGCTGCCGGTCAAATTTATTTACAGGACAATCCCTTGCTTAAGCAATCATTAAAACCTGAGCATATCAAACCCCGCTTATTAGGACATTGGGGTACTTCGCCAGGCTTGAACCTCGTCTATGTGCACCTGAATAGGCTAATCAAAGACACGGGGGCAGATATACTTTACGTTTGCGGCCCGGGCCACGGAGCGCCGGCTATAGTAGCTAACACTTACCTGGAAGGTACTTATTCAGAAGTATACCCTTCTGTGCCTGAGAGCGAAGAAGGCATAAAGCATTTGTTTCGTCAGTTTTCAACGCCTGGTGGAGTACCGAGCCACGTAAGCGCACATACACCTGGTTCTATACATGAGGGTGGTGAATTGGGCTATTCGCTAATGCACGCATTTGGGGCAGTATTTGATAATCCGGATTTGATAGCGGCATGCGTGATAGGTGACGGCGAGGCCGAAACTGCTCCACTAGCTGGTAGCTGGAAATCGGTAGTATTCTTAAATCCTGCCCGCGATGGTGCTGTATTGCCCATTATTCATTTGAATGGTTATAAAATATCCGGGCCTACTGTGTTGGCGCGAATGGCAGACGATGAATTGCGGCAACTATTTGACGGATATGGCTACGATGTTCTTTTTGTTGAAGGCAGTGATCCGATGTTTGTTCACGAAGTTATGTCCTGGGCGTTAGATGACGCTTATTGCAAAATCAAAGCAATACAACACGCTGCAAGAAAGGAAGAAGAACCCTCAAAATATATTAAATGGCCAATGATCATCCTGCGTACGCCAAAGGGTTGGACCGGTCCGAAAGAATGGAACGGCGTTCCGATAGAGGGTACATTCAGGGCACACCAGGTGCCGCTTGCCGGCGTAAAAGAAGACCCGGATAAACTAAAATTACTGGAGCAATGGATGCGCAGCTATCGCCCTGAAGAATTGTTTGACAAGGACGGTAAGCTTACTCCCGAATTAAAGGCGCTCGCGCCCAAGGGTGATAAGCGTATGAGTGCTTTGCCTTATGCGAATGGGGGGATATTGTTGAAAGACCTTGTACTGCCCGATTTTAGAAATTATGCGCTGGAAGTAACAGAACCCGGCGCAAAGGAAGGAGAAAGTACCCGAAACCTTGGGCGATATCTGCGCGATATATTTAAACTCAACGATGAAAATAAAAACTTTCGGTTGTTCTGCCCGGATGAAACAAGCTCCAATCGACTAGAATCTGTTTTTGAGGTAACCAACCGCTGCTTTATGGAGCCGATTGAAAATAAAGACGAATGCTTATCGCCTGATGGCCGTGTGATGGAAGTTTTAAGCGAGCATTTGTGTGAAGGCTGGCTCGAAGGGTATTTGCTGACCGGCAGGCATGGTATATTCCCTTGCTATGAGGCATTCATTACGATCATCGATTCAATGTTTAGCCAATATGCCAAATGGATAAAAACGGCCCGCGAGCTACCATGGCGCAGACCGGTGGCTTCTTTAAACTATCTGCTCACATCGCATGCCTGGCGCCAGGATCATAACGGTTATAGCCACCAGGGTCCGGGTTTTATCGATACTGTGGTAAATAAGAAAAGTTCGGTGGTGAGGATCTACCTGCCGCCTGATGCTAATACTTTGCTATCGGTAACGGATCATTGTCTGCGCAGTAAAAATTATGTCAACCTGATAGTCGCAGGTAAACAACCAGAATTACAATGGCTGAACATGGATGATGCTATAGAGCATTGTGAAAAAGGGGCTTCGGTATGGAAATGGGCAAGTTCCGATCATGGTCGTGAGCCGGATGTAGTACTGGCCTGTGCCGGTGATGTGCCTACTTTAGAGACTATCGCCGCGGCATGGCTGTTGAAACATCATCTGCCTGAATTAAAGGTACGGGTGGTTAATGTGATCGACCTGATGGCGCTATCGCCACAGCAGTACCATCCTCATGGGATGAGCAACGAACTATTTCATGAACTGTTTACTGACGCTTTGCCTGTTATTTTCGCATTTCATGGCTATGTCCGCATCATACATGACCTGGTACACGGCCGCCCATATCCGGCACGTTTTCATGTGAGGGGTTTTATGGAAGAAGGCACTACAACCACACCTTTTGATATGACAGTATTGAACAATATGAGCCGTTATCACCTGGCTATGGAAGCTGTAAAGAGAGTATATCGAATGCATAATGGCACCGGTGCATTTATGGCCTACTGCCAGGAAAAACTAAAACAGCATCACGACTATATCTGCAGCAACCTGGATGATATGCCTGAAATAAAAAGCTGGAACTGGAAAAGCGAACCTGAGACTGCAATCTCTAATCAACTTTTCACCGGGTTGCCTCAAGAGCTGGGGCTGGAGTGACGACAATCACTTTTTTAGTTGTTCATCATCATGTGACAATAAGAATAAGAGAAAGAAATTTACTCCATAAATAAAAAGAACATGGAAGCTTTGAATAGTTTATCAACCCGCTCGCTGCAATATTTCGTTATCGCCAAAAAGTGGAGCTCAGACCTCGAATTCTATAACATCGAAATAAAGTTTTTACGCTCGCTGTTAGAGAACAATTATTTCATTATTCAAAATAATGGCGAGAAGGACACCTTAAAAAGAATCAATAAGGATCTGACGCTACTCGATGAGGAAAAAAGCCAATTAGAACAGGCCTTAGATGAACAGATAAAGCAATTGGAGTTAATGTCGGAAGATGTGATACCTGAAGACGCCACCCAGGTTGCCGGAAAACAGATCAGGCTGGAATACATGGTTTCCGACTTGTTTTCGGAATACAAAGATTTGAAAAGAGAGATATTTTATTTGGTCCAGGAGGCATCAGCACAAAACAAGGAATTGGGCCATCTTGCGTTCCCCAACTAATCAATCAAATATATAATCGGATGAAAGCGCCGCCTGACAGTGTGAGCGCTTTTTTTATTGACGATCATTTTATTATGGTGCTTTAAATCAATTGTATAAGTGATACGCGTCATTATTTAAAAGCTGATCATTATCCAACTTTACATTGTTAAAACATGGGCATGGAAAGGTTTTTGAAATATATACAAAGCGCTAGTACAGGACGTATTCTGCTTGCCATTTTAGGGATTCTTGCTGTTTTGCAAAGTGCCGCCTCTTGTAATAGTGCGCGTGTCAAAAGCGTTACAAGGGCCGTTCAGCGCGATACCTCAGTCGCAGCATTTATTCAGCAATACATGGGTGCCAATAATGCAAAAGATCTTGGTTTGTATTTTCCCAATTCAGTAAGGCGGTTTTACGAGGCTAATAACGGAGATGCGGCCTGGGTAAAAGAGGGAAGCAATCCAAAGCAAACCTGGGAAGCTATGTTATTGCTGGATTGCGTTTTGCAATTCGGACTATCGCATAATGACTATCACCCAAAAGAATTATTGTATAAACCGCTTCATGAAATGTTGGAAGAGCCGGGCAAGGTCGGTAATAGCACCAAAGCGAAATTCGATATCCTGCTCAGCGATGCAATGATTACCTTTATGAATAACCTGCACTATGGCAAACTAAACCCGGTTTATTATACCGGCAAGATAGATACTGATTTGATGCTGCCGTTTCACGCAGAGGATGCACTTGTAAATGCACGCAAGCAAAGTGATTTTATGGATGCGGTACTAATTGTTCAGCCCAAATCAAAACAATATGCGGCCATGCAAGACAGGATGCGCCTTCTAAAAGGGCAATACCAGGAAGATTGCTATGAGGTGCCGGAAAATGAGGTGCGAAAGATTGCCATTAATATGGAGCGCCTGCGCTGGGCCGAAATAAGTGAAGAGGCTTATATACAAGTGAACATCCCCTCATATAACCTGAAATTTATTCAGCCAGATACAACTTATGCATTTAAAGTAGTGGTAGGTAAACCTACTGCGCAGACCCCCTCACTAAGCAGCGAGATCACCTATTTTACTACTTATCCTGAATGGAGGATACCACAAAGCATATTTGTGAAAGAATTGCTGCCAAAAGCATTAAAGGATACTGCCTACCTGGATAATAACCACTTTACAATTTATGATAAGGCAGGGAATTATATAACACCCACAAAGGCTAATCTTAAGAACGTGAAACGTCATGTCCAGTCTTACAATGCACGTCAGTCATCCGGTTGCGATAATGCCTTAGGAAACCTGGTGTTTCGTTTTCCAAATATCTATAACATTTATTTGCACGACACCCCTGAGCAACAGCTGTTTAAAAAAGAAGAGCGGGCGTTTAGTCATAGTTGCGTACGGGTGGAGAATGCACAACACCTGGCCGAACTGATGCTGAAATTCAGCGGAGATGCAAACAAAATGGCCATTCTGAATAAAGCCTATAGTGCACACTTAACGAAAAACATCTCACTGAAAAAGCGTGTGCCACTAAAGATCACCTACCTGACCTGCGAGGTAAAAGAAGGTTTGGTAATAACCTATAAAGACATTTATAATCTGGACAGGAGCCTGGAAATGGCACTTTATAACACTACGCAAACATTAACCTTAAA
>Ga0207683_10005105_pt1 | contig 11266 bp, 10 predicted proteins | sample KBSM73metaG_FD_184333 | JGI IMG/M metagenome (GOLD analysis project Ga0207683, IMG submission 184333) | Miscanthus rhizosphere microbial communities from Kellogg Biological Station, Michigan, USA - KBS M7-3 metaG (SPAdes) (version 2) | ecosystem: Host-associated > Plants > Roots > Rhizosphere >...
ATCACGGAGGGGCCCGACGGGCTGTACCGCGAGCTGCTCTCGACTGCGCCGCGGTTATCCGGTGCGGTAGCCCGCCTGATCCGCGAACACGCTCTGATCGAAGACCTGCTTGACAATCTGACCGCCTCGGTCGGTGAACCGGACAACAACCCGGATGTCGACACAGTTCGTGATCGTGGCACGGCGCTGCTCGGGCGGCTCGTCCGCCACCGGCAGCGTGGGTCCGATCTGATCTACGAGGCCTACACGGTCGACATCGGGGGCGAGACCTGACAAATCCCGGGCCGGTGCTTCGTTGCCGCTCAACCGCTTGCCGACGGCGACGGTTTGGGTGGTGGCCCGGCAACCTCGGTGAAGTCGATTCGCTTGACCGCGTCCCGCGGGATCACCGTGATCGTCGCAGGATCGGAGTGGAAGCCGAGGTACTGGTCGGCGCTGAGCCGACGCATGACCTCCTCGGCGAACGACGCCAGATTAGCGCCGAATCGCCCGTACGGACCGTGCATCGGCCACAGTTCAGCGGAGTCGAACGCGACCGTCGTCTGTTGAACGAGATGAAGCGTGACACGCATCCGGGTTCCGGCATCGGTCATGAGGTCATCATCCGGGCATTCGCGGTCGACGACCAGGCGGCAGCTGCACGCCGGGTCGTCGAGCCAGCCCCGGGGGATCACCGAAAGCGTCGGCGACAGCGGGTGCAGTTAGTGGAGCGTGTCCGTCGTGCTGCGACCCTTGTCGCGGCCGAACCTCACGCTGCCACCGGGCTACCCGCATGCCGGCGCGGGCGAGTAGAGGTCAGATGGGGCGGACGTTCTCCGCCTGCGGGCCTTTTTGCCCCTGGGTGGTGTCGAACGCGACCCGCTGGTCGTCCTCAAGGCTCTTGTATCCTTCGCCGCTGATCGCGGAGAAGTGGACGAAGACGTCCTTGCTGCCGTCGTCGGGGGCGATGAACCCGAAACCCTTCTCGCTGTTGAACCACTTCACAGTGCCTTGTGCCATTGCTGTTCTCCTTCAGGAAAGCCGTGTCGCTCGCGCACACCGTGTGCGCGGCGTGGTCTTGCGGATGACGGCTCTCGACGAAGCTGGAAGGCGACAAACGCAACTGCAACAAATCCCGCGCCGCGCATTCAGCCGAACAAGGAACTGCTGACAACCAACTACCACCGTAACAGACTCAGCGCCGCGCCGCGTGTCGTGGCTACCGAGCAGGGCTGGCCCGGTGGCGCGACGGACCGGAACCGTCAATCACACCTTGCGCGCGGTGAGGCGCGCGGTTCAGCGCGGTTAGCCCAGCGTGTGCCGGTGGCGCAGCGCACAGGCAAACGGGGCCAACGGGCCATTCTCGTTTGAGGGATCCGGGATCCGGTGCCGCGCGCGTGAACCATCGGCGCCGAGCCTCAGCGCGAGAAGCACCTCGAGCCTCTCGATCAGTTGGCGCGCTCGTCCGGGCTTAGCGGAATCAGGTTGTCAGCCAACCCCTCATCGGTTAGCGAGCTGGTCGGCCTCGGGCAACGGCATAAGCCCGTGGAAGGTCGGCACGCCGTGGACCAGCACCGTGGAGGGTGCTGCCAGCCCGTTTTCGACCAGCCGTTGCGCTGCGGGAAGGACGATCCGCGGACTCACACCGAACCGGCGTGCCAAATCTCCTATGGTCATCGGCCGGCGACGGGCCGCGCCGGACGCGAGCACCAGCAGGATGTGATCGTCGATGTTCATGGCCCCGGGCTCCTTCGCGCTGTCCCGGCACCATGGCAGATACGTGCCGTGCGCGAACCACGCCGCCATCTGTTGCGGTTGTAGGGACGGACATCCGCTGAGCGGATCCAGTAGACGTTCGCCGAGGGGCGAGGCTGACTCGGATGCCAACGATGAGGAGCCCAGCGGTAAAGATGACTCTACGCCCACGGTGCTTGGTGATGCTTACGTTACTGTCCGGCGGTACCGCAACTTCCCGAACGCTATCTGTGGTCCCTACCCGCCGACGTCGGAGCAGCTTCGTCCGCGCAACACCGCGGCGTCCCCAGCGATCGCAGCAGGTGCGGACGTGCAGGTCGTTCAACAGATGCTTGACCAAGCGGACAGGTGAGCTGTTCGGCTGTGACCCGCGGGAAGGTCTAGGGCCGTGGAGTACGACGACATCATCGTCGGTGGCGGATCCGCCGGTGCGGTGCTGGCGGCGCGGCTGTCGGAGGAGGCGGGCCGCCGGGTGCTGCTGCTGGAGGCGGGCCCGGACTACGCCACTCTGGACTCGACTCCGGACGACCTCCGAGACAGCTGGCGGATGTCGTTGCGCGGGCACGACTGGGGGCTGACCGCGGAGGCGCTGCCAGGCCGGGTCATTCCCTACCCGCGTGGGCGGGTAATCGGCGGGTCATCTGCGGTCAACGCCGCGATCGCGCTGCGGGGCGTGCCGGCCGACTACGACCAGTGGGCGGCGTTGGGTAACGAGGAGTGGACCTGGGCGAGGGTCCTACCCTTCTTTCGCCGGTTGGAAGACGATCCGGACGGGGAGGCTGGGCTGCACGGGCGCGGCGGCCCGATCGCGATTCGCCGCTGGCAGCCGGATGAGCTGATCCCGATCCAGCGCGCCTTCTTTCAGGTCTGCCGCCGCCTCGGCTTCCCAGAGGTCGCCGACCACAACCATCCCGAGGCAACCGGAGTGGGCCCGTTCCCGCAGAACGGCGGGGCCGCTTGCGCCTGTCGACAGCGATCGCCTACTTACTGCCGGCCCGGGACCGGCCCAACCTCACCATCCGCCCACATTGCCTGGTCAACCGGGTTCTGTTCACCGGCGATCGGGCGGTCGGCGTCGAGTTCGACGTGGCAGATGAGCGGTATGAGGTCCGCGGGCGGCGCGTCACCCTGGCCGCCGGCGCCATCGGCTCGCCCGCGATCCTGATGCGCTCAGGTGTCGGCGCTGGCGCCGCGCTGGCGGAGTTGGGTATCGAACCGGTGGCGGACCTGCCCGGCGTCGGCGCGGGCCTAACCGATCACCCCGTCGCACGGCTGCTACTAGTGCCCAAGCCCGGCAGCTGCAACCCTCAGACCCCGCTGGCGCAGATCGTCCTGCGCTACACCGCCGCTGGCTCCGGCGAGTTCAACGACATGCAGCAGGTCGTCTTCAGCCACGTGGATGTGGCCGGCCTGGGTGGCCCGGAGGCGGTGGCAGCCGTGGGCGCGCCGCTCGTGATCGGCCTGCCCGTCGCGCTCGAACGCCCGCACGCGCGCGGCCGCCTGCTACTTGCCAGCCCCGACCCGCGCGCCCAGCCGCTGATCCAGCTCAACTTCGCCGACAACCCCGAGGACCTGCGCAGACTTGGGGCCGGCGTCCGCCTCGCGTGGCAGATCGCGCACGAGCCCGAGATCACCCGCCACACCGACCACGTCGCGATGCTGCCCGAGGAGACAATCAGCTCGGACGACGCGCTCGTGGCCTACGTCCGCGCAACCGTCGCCACCCAATTCCATCCCTGCGGCACGGCTCGGATGGGGCCACCGGGCGACGCGATGGCAGTAGTCGACCAGTACTGCCGGCTCCGCGCCATCCGCAACCTGCGCGTAGTCGACGCGTCCGTCATGCCGGCCATCCCACGGGCCAACATCAACCTCACCTGCATCATGATCGGTGAACGCGTGTCCGACTGGATGCGCGCCGAGTAATCAGCGAGGAGTGGTCTTTGGCCAGCCTTGACGGACAAAGGGCCACTGCTGCCATGGCGGTTTCCCGGGCGTCGCAGACGCAGGCGTCTTCGAGCTTGTGCCCGCGGCTGCTGCTCGAACCAGTCGTGGTGGTTACAAACGCTGGAAGACAACCAGCGTGCGGAATCGATACGATGCCGGGTCAGAAGGGCCCGCAAGCAGCGAACGTCCGTCCGGCTCAGGTCCGTCGCCGAGCTCACGGCCCCCGCGATCGGTCCCAGACGGCGGACGCTTCCGTATCCGGGGCGATGAGCTCGCCGATAGGCGACTTCAGGTTTGAAAGACACGACACGGAGGTTGTCGATGATTCGCGCCGACTCCACCGGCATGGCTAGTACCGTGTCGCGGCCCATGCTCTTTGATACCCGGCGCGGCCTGTATTACCCGAAGCCGGCGCTACGGGGCTGGCTGCATCTGCTGTGGTTCGAGGCGTCGCTGGTGATCGGCACGCTGCTGCTGGCGCACGCCCACGGAGCCCGGCAGATCATCGCGGTCGCGATCTTCGCCGCGAGCGTGACCGGACTGTTCGGGATCAGCGCGCTGTATCACCGCGGCAACTGGGGTTCGCTGGCGAGTCGCTGGCTGCAGCGTCTGGACCACGTGATGATCTTCTTGTTGATCGCCGGCACCGGAACCGCCGCGTTCCTGCTTACTGCTCCGAAGCTTTACGCTGCGGTCGGCCTGAGTGTGCTGTGCGGGCTGACCCTGGCCGCGATCGTGACGCATCTGGTGTGGATGAACGCGCCGGAGAAGCTCGTCGGGGCGATCTTCATCGGGCTGGGCTGGACCGCTGGCCTGGCCGCGCCGGCGGTATGGGTCCACGCCGGCATCGGCCCCGTCCTCCTGTTGCTGGCCGGCGGCGTGCTTTACACCGCCGGCGCGGTGACCTACTACCGCCGATCGCCTGACCCGGTTCCCGCCGTCTTCGGTTTCCACGAGGTGTTCCACGCCTACGTCTGCGCGGCCGCGGCCTGCCAGTACGTCGGCATCAGTCTGCTCATCCACTAGATCTGACGTTTTCGACCGGGCGGCATACCAAGCTGTCACGGCCCGCGTCATGACCGGGTGGCGACTAGAAGCCGTTGATCTTGAGACACGCAGGAGGTCGCGGCGTCCTGCTACGTCGTTTGAGCATCACAAAATCTGGGTATCGGTTCTTAAGAGCGCTGTTTGCCCACGCTCACCCGAGGCACGGGCCGGCAGCTCGAGGACATCGCCGCCACTGGTCCGCAATATCCGCGTTCCAACCGGTGCCTGTGCGGCAGGAGGGGCTGAAGGATGAGCACATACGAGGTACACGTCATCCGCGATGGCAACTGGTGGACGATCTCCGTCCCAGCCGTGGACGGGTCGATCCAGGCACCCACAATCAGTGACGTGATCCCCATGGCCAAGGAGCACGTCGCCTTCACGCTCGACGTTCCGGCCAGCACGGTCGAGGTGCACTTTGCCAGTCTGGTCGTTGATGGGGTCGGCATCCTCGGACGCGCCCGGCAGGTTCGGGCGGCACGCGAGCAAGCGGAGCAGCTAGAGGCTCAAGCCGTGGGTCATGCGTGCGCGTTAGCCCATGACCTGGCCGGCGAGGGTGTGCCCGTCCGTGACATCGGGGAAGTGCTCGGGGTGTCCGATCAGCGGGCGCATCAACTCGTCACCACCTAACGGCACACACAACGCTCGACTGTGCACGCACCTTCTGAAAGCTCAGCGACACCCCCGGCCATCCGTCGATGCTTACGAGCGCCGGAAGAGGAGCCTCAGCGCCGGTTCTGATGTTCACTCGCCCTAACGCGAGCCACCTGGCCGTCCGGCCGGCGCTGTCGCACCCGGGGACAAACGATTCGGGAATCCCTCCCCACGCTCAGTCGAGCCTGATGCCCCGGACCACTACCGCTGCCCAGACCGTTGCGCTCCACGGCAGGAGCGCTGCCAGCTACTCGTAGAGCACTACATCCCTGCGCACATTTCGTAAGTCCAGGCTCACTTGGTGGTTGCCGACGTCCAGAAGCCGGGATCCTCGTCGCCGAGTTTCCAGATCGTGACGCCGCGTGCGCCTGCCTCGTTGGCGAGTTGCACCTTGCTGGCCATGGCGCGAGCGTTCTCGAACCACACAGTGTGTCTCGTGCCCTCGGACGTGTAGCGGAACCACGCGGACGCGGAGGTCTCATCCCACGACACGGTGGCCCGGTGCTGCGCGGCGAGTGCGGCCGCGGAGGTCGCACCGATGGGGCTTCCGCGGCCGTCCGCCCAGTCGTAGCCGTAGGCTGCAATGCCCAGCATCAGCTTGTTGGGTGGCACATATCTCACGGCGTAGTTAAGGACTTGCTGCACCCACGGCCTGGGCGCGACCGATCCGGGCGGGGATTCCTCCCAAGCATGGTCGTAGGCCATGACCCGAATCTCGTCTGCGACTGAGGCGATTTGCTCGTATCGGTACGCCTGTGATTGGGGATCCTCAGCGGATTCGGCTGTTTTTGCTGGGACCGCGACGGCTAGGAGCTTATGGCGGTGGTGCAATTCCGTTGCCAGCAGACGGAGAAATGTCATGTAAGTTCCCGAGTCCGCCGCGTCCAGCTGTTCGTAGTCGATGTCGACACCGTTCCAATCCTGATCCTGAACCATGTCCATGATCGATTGGATGTGATGAGCCCGGCGTTGTTGGTCGTTGAGGAGGGCGGTGATCGTGGTGGCGTCCCAGTCCCCGCCGCGGAGATTCTGGATCAGGGGCAGAATCGACATCTGCCACCGGCGAGCCTGCTCGACGACGCGGTCAGGCTTGGTCGTCGGCGTCACGGCGCCCGAAGGGTCGACGGTGTAGAGCACGGGACTGATCTCGGCGAGCTGCCGGTGCTGGTGCGCGACGCCGAGTGAGACGGCCGCGCTGTTGGAGATCGGCAGGTATCCGGCGAGGACCAGTCGGCCCTGAGTCGATTTTCCGCTGGTTTTACTGGTGATTCCGCCGCCCGCTGGCGGTTGCCGGCCTGATGGTCCGGCGGCGCTGCCAGATGCGCAGGCGGCAAGAAACAGCGCAGCGATTAACATCCCAACCGGCCGGGTACACAACGGTGTATGGCGCTGACGGAGGGAAAGCTGCACGCCCCCAGTGTCCGCCCGGGTGGGACTCCTTCTGGCGTGGGCGGCTGGATGCTGAGCGCCAAGCTCGGCCCGCCCGCGTCAGGCCAGGCCGTCGGAAGCGCCCAGCCCCGTGCATAGCCCGTTCTCGCGTCAGCGTCGGAACGCGGTTACCCGGGACGTCGCCGCGCACACCGCCCAGCTCGCCGTCTTTCTTGACCCCTCCGGTCGCCGGTGGCGCCGGGTGCGGCTGCTCCTCGTTCTCGTCCTGGGGCTGCTCGTGGCTGGCGGATTCTGGGTCGTTCCCCGGCTCAACGCGCCGGTTGGCTTGCACGGCCGGCATGCGGTCACGGTGACGCCAGCCCAGACCGGTGCCCACCCGCCGGTCGTGGGCGACGGACCGCTCGTCCGGGTAGTGAAAGTCGTGCCCGCGGGCGCCGGCCTGGAGGGACTGGATCCGTTCACCGGGAGCCGGGTCGGGCTGCTACCAGGCGCCGATGCCAGCAAGGCTCGGCAGGCTATTGCCGACGGCAAGCCCCCGTACGTGATTCAACGCTTCGGATACTCCGCCACGGCGCGGCGGACCCTGTCCTTGACGTTCGACGACGGCCCGGACCCGGTCTACACACCGCAGTTGCTCGACGTGCTGGCCAGAAACCACGTTCCAGCGACCTTTTTTGTGACCGGGCAGATGGCGGCGAAGAACCCGCAGCTTGTCAGCCGCGAGATTCGTGAAGGACACGCCGTCGGCAACCACTCGCTCACCCACGTCGACGTGTCGACCGCGCCTGGGTGGCGCACCCGCGAAGAGCTGGTGGTCACCGATCATGTCCTGCGCGCGATCACCGGTCACTACTCGAGCTATTTCCGGCTGCCGTACGAGGGCAATGACGAGGAGTCAACGCAGGAGACGCTGAACGGGTTGCTCCGTGCCCAACAGTGGGGCTACCTGGTGGTCAGCCATGACTTCGACACCGAGGACTGGGAGTACGCGCTGCATCCGCATGGGCCGAACATCCCGCTGCCTCCCCTGGACGGTCGCAATCTGACGGTGCTCATGCACGATGGAGGCGGGTCCGGTCGGCAGGCCACGATCGACTACGTCGCAAGGCTCATTCCCGCGGCCAGGAAGGCCGGCTACGTCTTCCAAACGATGCCGCAGGTCCAGCCGTGGATGCAGGCTGCCACCGGAAAGATCACGCCATCGGTGTGGGATCGGATCGACCTTCTTATCGTCAAGGCGCTCTACGCCTGGCCTAATGCGGCGCTCCGCGCGATGTTCCTCTACGCACTGGTAGCGGTGGTCGGACTCGGTGTTCTGAACGCCGGGCTGGCGCTGTGGCGACGGTGGCGGAGCCGCCATCCGCTGGTCGAGACGAGGCACCCGTCGGTGAGCGTGCTGATCGCCGCATACAACGAAGAGGCGGTTATCCGTCGCACCGTCGAACGAATCCTGCGTTCGCACTACCCCATCGAGCAAGTCCTCGTCGTCGACGACGGTTCGCACGACCGCACCGCGGAGATCGTCGGTGGCCTCGCGGCGGCCGAACCAAAGGTTCGTCTCGTCAGCCAGCAGAACCGTGGGAAGTGGAGCGCGCTCAACCGCGGTCTGACCGAGCTGACCAGCGAGATAGTCGTGACATCCGACGCGGACACGGTGTTTCACCCGGACACGGTGACCAACCTCGTGCGTCGATTCGCCGTCAGTGACTCGGACGACTTGGCTGCCGTTGCCGGCGTGATTCGTGTCGGCAATCGGCGCCGCAACCTGCTCACCAGGTGGCAGGCGCTGGAGTACATCACCCAGATGGCGACTGACCGCGCAGCGCAGGAGGTGTTGGGAGCGATCCTCGTGGTCCCTGGTGCCTGCGCCGCGTGGCGCCGGAGCGCGATCCTGGCGGTCGGCGGTTACTCACATGCAACGCTGGCCGAGGACGCGGATCTCACGCTCGCTCTTCATGAGGCGGGCTACCGCATCGAACAGGCCGACGACGCGGTGGCCGACACCGAGGCGCCAGAAGACGTTGACGCGTTGCTCGCCCAGCGAACGCGGTGGACCTACGGCACCCTGCAGGCGATCTTTCGTCATCGTCGCATGCTGTTTCGCCTGCGCTACGGCTGGTTAGGGACCGTGATCCTGCCGGGCTACGTGTTGTCCGTCCTCTTACCTATCGTGCTGCTCCCCTTCGTCACGGTGATGGCAGTGCTGACCGTCATCAATCAGGGCTGGGGGGTGCTCATGTTCTATTTCGCGCTGTTCATGATCGCGAACATCGCTGTGGCTGCCGTAGCTGTGCGGCTCATGCATGAGCCGTTCACGCATCTGCTCATGGTCCCGATTTACCGGCTCGTCTACGAGCCGCTGCGCGCATACCTGCTGTCAGCAGCACCGCGGTGGCGATCAAGGGTGTGCGGATGGGTTGGCGCAAGCTGCAGCGGACCGGTTCCCTCGATGAGTCGACCGCGCCGAACCCGGAGCTTCGAGTGCGACCAGTGCCGGTCTTCGCCGAATCGAGCAGTGGCTCGGCTGACGTCGGCCACACCTCCATCGGGGAGGACCGGCCGTGGCCGCGACGGTAACGACTTTCGCGAGGCCTGGGGACGATGTTGACCCGGGTGGGCCTCCGTCTGCGACGACGTTGGCCGAAGGTCGGGGCCGCTACCTAGACACTCTCGTCGCGGTGGCGCTGATCGGCATCGTGACCTTTCATCAGTTCGGTTGGCGCTGGCTGCCGCTGGCATTTCCGTCGATGGGGGTTCTGTTCGCCGTCGCTGGCTCGCGGGTCGCCGGCGGTTTGACCCAGGCGCGCGCCAACTACTGGACGGTCCTGTACGACAGATCGCGTCGACTGCTGCTCCCGGTATGGGCGTTCGGCCTCGTGATCATTCCGGTGATGGTTGCACGCGGATGGACAGCCACAACATCCGGCGGAGGGGACGCTCTGCGCCATTGGCGGCTGATGACGTTCTGGCTGCTGCCGGTAGCCACTCCACCGAGCAGTGACTGGGGAGTCGACTTCCTCCAACCACTGTGGTTCGTCCACACGTACCTGTGGCTTTTGCTGCTCTCACCCGCACTGCTGTTCTTGTTCCGCCGCTGGCCGAAGCGGCTGATCCTGGTGCCACTGGTGATCGTGGCCGCCTCGACCTTCGGCATCGCCGACTTGACCGGCGGTCGGAGTGGCGCCGTTCTGCTGGCCGTCGGCATCTACGGTGCCTGCTGGATGGTGGGCTTCGCATATCACGACCGTCGGCTGGACCGAATCCCAAGACCGCTGATCATTCTCGCCGCGCTCGCCCTGCTCAGCGGAGGATTGGCGTGGGCCCTGACGCACCAGTCCAGTGGCGGTTGGCAGATCGACGACATCCCGTTGGCGTCGGCCCTATGGTCACTCGGGGCCGTACTGTTGCTCTTCCTGCATTCCCCGTCGCTCGGCTGGATGTCCCGCGTCCCGGTCGTCGACAAGGCGGTCGGCATGATCCGCAGCCGGTTCCTGACGATCTACCTCTGGCATAGCGTCGCGATCGTTCTCGCCGTACGCCTCCTCGACTCGAACCGGCGCACCGCCGTGCTCGACAACACGTCGGTGCTAGGCAGCGTCGTTCGGTACGGCACCACCTGGCTGCTCACGATCATCGCCTGCGTGCTGTTCGGCTGGGTTGAGGATCTCGGCGCCCGGCGCCCCGTGCGTCTCATTCCTTGGCCACGCACGCCGCGGCACCCGAATCGGCCGTCCGAACTGGCTGCAGGTAGTTGGCTCGCTCGGCTACCTCTCCGCAGCCGTCCCTTGTTGCTCACGGGTACTGCCATCGTGGCCGCAGCATTCGTAGCCGGTGCGCTGCTCTGGCCATGGAGTGAGCACCACACCTACCACGCACCGGTCGGCTCCCTCGGCCAAGCCGTCGATCCGCACGGCAACGGGGCCAGGTCGCCCGTCCACTCGGGACCGCCGTCATCCGATCTTGACCAGGCGCCGTCCGGCGGAGGCGCCGATAGCGGCCCGGCACCGCCCCAGGGGACGGTTGACCCCCGGATTCCTCCCGCGGACCGCGGCGGCCTCACGCAGACAGAGCCGCCGGCACCAGGCAGTTCCGCGTCCGCCGCCCCCGGGAGTGCCGTACCGTCCAGTGGCCCGGCTGCGTCCCCCAGCAGACCGACGGCCACCGCCGCCTCCTCCGGTCAGCCGGCCCAGAGCACGGCGCCCAGCCCGCCGGCGCCGACTCCGACTGCGTCTCCGACGCTGCCGGTGCCGACGTCCGCCGCGCCGTCACTGCCCCTGCCGTCGCCTCAGGTCCCATCCGGCTCGGGCCTAGTGAACACACCACTGCCCACGCCGTGATCACCGCCTCGGGGCGCGTCGAAGGAGTGGCTCATGCTGGTGGAGGTCCAGGTAATGCACCGCCCGCTGCCGCGCCGCCCCAGCACGTGGGCATCGTTCGTTCCGCGGAAGCTCGTTCCGCGCGGCCGACACGCCGGCTCGAGGCCACGCGCGCACGC
>Ga0207683_10005110_pt1 | contig 11262 bp, 7 predicted proteins | sample KBSM73metaG_FD_184333 | JGI IMG/M metagenome (GOLD analysis project Ga0207683, IMG submission 184333) | Miscanthus rhizosphere microbial communities from Kellogg Biological Station, Michigan, USA - KBS M7-3 metaG (SPAdes) (version 2) | ecosystem: Host-associated > Plants > Roots > Rhizosphere >...
TTTTCGCACTGGGAAATTCCTACTGGCTGACGCGATTTGTCATTCTGCGATTGCTGGGATTTGTGTACGCAGTTGCATTTCTGGTCGCAGCTAACCAGCTCGTCCCGCTCATTGGCCAGCATGGGTTAACGCCGGCCACGCATTTTCTGACCGAGGTTCAAACGCAGCTCGGTTCACGAAGCGCCGGTATGTTTCGGATGCCTACTCTGTTCTGGTTCGGAATTTCCGACGCTGGATTATCGATCTTCTCCTGGGTGGGCTTCGCGCTGTCGCTCATTGTCCTCGCCGGGTACGCGAACGCAATCCTACTTGCAGTCCTTTGGGCGATGTACATGTCGATTGTTCACATCGGCCAGATTTGGTACGGCTACGGCTGGGAAATACAGCTGCTAGAGACCGGATTCTTATCGATTTTTCTTTGTCCACTGCTCGATGGCCGGCCGTTCCCCAAGTCCAGGCCGCCGATCCTGGTGATTTGGCTTTTTCGGTGGCTCGGTTTTCGCATCATGTTTGGCGCCGGTCTGATCAAATTACGCGGCGACCCCTGTTGGCGCGATCTGACGTGTCTCTACTATCACTATGAAACACAGCCCATTCCCAACCCGATCAGCCGATATCTGCATTTTGCTCCGCTTTGGTTCCACAAACTTGAAGTGCTTTGGAATCACTTCGTCGAGCTGATCGTGCCCTGGTTTTCCTTCGGCCCGCGAACGGCGCGTCACATTGCCGGCGTGCTCCTGGTCGCATTCCAGATTTTTCTCATCATCAGCGGCAATCTTTCGTTTCTCAATTATCTGACAATCATTCCTTTTCTGGCTTGCTTTGATGACAGTTTCCTTGGGCGTTTTCTGCCGGGATCAATTGTGAGACGCGCACAACGCGCGGCTCAGGATTCGCAACCGTCGCGCGTTAACAACGGCATCGCTATTGCGTTAACGATTGTGGTGATCTGGCTCAGCATACCGACGGTGCTTAATCTCGCCTCCGGTCGCCAGCTAATGAATTACTCTTATGATCCGCTTGATCTCGTGAACACTTACGGCGCATTCGGGACCGTAGGGCGCGAACGCGATGAAATTGTATTTGAGGGGACAGAAGACGCGTTGATTACTGGCGGCACACAATGGAAAGAGTACGAATTCAAAGCCAAGCCTGGTGATCCCAATCGCCGGCCGCCGTTCGTTGCGCCGTACCAACCTCGCATTGATTGGCAAATCTGGTTCGCCGCGATGTCGTCACCTTCCGAATATCCGTGGACGCTGCATTTTGTCTGGAAACTTCTGCACAATGATCGTGGCACGCTATCGCTGATCGCGAACAATCCGTTTCCCGATGCGCCACCCCATTACATTCGGGCGCGACTTTATCGTTACCAATTTGCGCCTATTGGCGACAAATCATGGTGGAAACGTGAGCCGGTCGGAGAATGGCTGCCCGCGCTCTCCGCTGACAATCCGCAGTTTCGCAGGTTGCTAGAATCGATGGATTGGCTGGATGAGTAATCGTGTAGGCAGGCTGCGCGCACCGACCGAGTGTAATCTAGCTGACTGAGATGACTCTGTTTCCTTTGTCAGGCCGAATTCTTGGAGGGCTTCAAGGATCTTCGAGCAAGCTGGGCTTCTTAGAAATTAGCTGACCAATCATTAACACCTTGCTTTAGCGCGGTGCTGTCGCTCGCCTGACGTTAAAGCCGTTTAACGGCTTACTGCATCTGCGGCTAGCGTAACACCTGGCTTAAGCCAGATGTTAATGAGACAAGGCCTCATCGAGGTCGTCGCTGAACTAAATGTCACCGCGTTGTTTCAGGTGCGCGATTGTTTCCGGCATCATGCGATGGCCGAAATGGCCTTGTCGCACGCACAACAGTTCGGAGCCGCGCCATGTTTGGTGGATGGCTTCTATTTCCGCAGGCGGAGCAATCGAATCGAATTGTCCGGCGACGAATAAAATTCGCGTGGGATCGCACACCGGACGGCCGTGCAATGGCGAGCTCAGATGAAAATGTCGCGCAACCAGAGAGCGTTCGATGTTAGCCTGGACCAGTTCGCGCCGAATACGACGCGCTGCCGGGCTTTGCCAGATGGCCTGCTCGATGTTCACGATCGGCGACATTAAGGCCACAAATCGGAAATCGCTCTCCACGAGCGTCAGCAGCGCGCCAATCCATCCGCCGTAACTAGTAGCCAGTACGCCAAACTCACTGCAGCCGTGTTCCCGCAGTAACGCCATTATTTGCCGGAGTTCGATTACGCCCTGACGTAGTCCTTCCGCGTTCCGCATTAGATCTGGTGTGATCGCCAATTCGCCATTCCAGTAGCCAGTGGGGACACGCGAAAAGTGGTATGGCAGATGAACGAAACACGCGTTCCAACCGAGTTTATTGAAATACTCTGCCCAGCGGTAATAACCGGTCGGGCTAGATGACATCAATGCATGCAGCAGAAATACGGTCGGCGCTCCGGTCCATATGCGTGCATCTGTTCGAAAAAAATCCATCCGCGCAGTGTTATTCGTTCCAAAAGCCGTTTCGATCGGGCTGCGCCACGATCGTATTGCCATACCTGGATCGCGCATCCCATTCATCGTCGGCTTTGAAGTGGAGGCGTCGTTGCCACCGATCGCCTGCGGAGGGACATAGTATTCCTGCGGCGACAGCGGTTCGCACGCGGTAAGATACCGCTCCATCTCTTGTCGACTGTGCCCATTCAGCGGGTGGCGTCGATGAAGCCAATTAATGGATGCGCACAGAAGCGAATCGACTGTTTTTGCGCTCGCGCGCTGCAAGGTGTCATTCCGAGCGGAGCGAAGCGCAGTCGAGGAATCTCGCCGCATTGTCTTAGAGGGTTGCAACGGGATCCCTCGACTTCGCTCGGGATGACAGGCTGTTTTGCTCCTTCGCTCCTGCGGCGACTGCGGCAGATCGTCTGCAGTAAGCCGAAATTTTTCGCGCAATTCAGCGTAAAGATTTTTGAAAGCGGCAGCCAATTCGGATTCGATTCGTTCGCGCGCCTGAGATTTTTGCAACTCTGGAAAAGACGAAATCGGTTTTCCAAACGCAATCCACACCGGCGTGCGCCGGAACGGCAGCCACTGCTTTTTGGAATAAAACCGATCTGTACCGAGGATTACGCACGGCACGATGGGAACATCGGCAATCTGCGCGAGCGTGGCTGCGCCCGGCCGGAGGGGCGCGCCTTCGAGTAAAGATCGCGCACCGTCGCGAATGCCCCCCTCAGGAAAGAGGCCCACGATGCGTCCGGTCTTTAGCCGATCGATTGCGGTGCGAATCGTCTTGAGATCGGCCCGATCCCGCTCTGCCGGGAACGCATCAATTGTGCGCAGAAGAAAACCGAGCGGAGGCGGGCGAAAGAATTCCGCCATGGTCATCCAGTCGATCTTTCGTCGCAGCGAGAGCGAAATCGGAAACGGATCGAAATGACTGATGTGATTCGACGCGAGCAAAAATCCGTCGGCGTATCTTACATTCTCTCGGCCAATTATGTGAATGCGCGCGACACAGCCAAACACGAATCTCACCAACAACTTGCCAGCGTAATACACGCCCGTTTTCATCTTCCGTTAGGAGTGTGCCGCGGCTTCGTCGCGATCGAAAAGTTATTTTTTCCGGCTGATTGAATTTTTGAACGTGGTATTGTGTTGCTGGTTCGAAACCAGTTGTCGGCCTGAGTCTATGAAACCGAGGAGTCCTTCCAAGGGCGGTAAGGAACCCTTTCCGCAGACCGACTATTTTTTTCATTCCGGTTTCGGTCAATGGCGCGGCCATTTCTGGTCTTCCGACGGAGACGATCGATCCCGATTTCGGAATCTCGTTAAACTGGGACGAGAATACCGTATGGAAGCAGCGCGAGAACGAGCAAGGGAGATGGCGGCTTTCGCCGTGATTGTTATCACCTCCGCCTGGCCAGTGGTCTACATGATTGTAACAGTGGTGAAATTGCTCAGCAAAACACGGCCGCTGAATTGATTGGCCCGCTGTTCAGCGCCTGGCTAACGGGGTTTTGGCCAGAGGAATTCGTCGCGATACTCGGGCGACTGTTCTGGAGCGAACCCGTGACGGCTGGTGTTTTCGATCACTACGCGCGGCACAAGAAAGTTTAGAAGGTAATCTTCGCCACCGGCCTTGGTGCCGCTGCCGCTCATTTTGAATCCACCAAAGGGATGGCGGCCGACGATCGCGCCGGTGCACGAGCGGTTGATGTAAAGGTTGCCAGCTTCCAAGCGGGCTTTCACTCGCTCGATGTTGTCGGGGCTGCGCGAGAAAAAGCCGCCCGTTAAGGCGTAGTCGGTTCCGTTCGCGACCGCGATCGCCTCGTCGAGATCCCGCACTTTCAACACGCTCAGCACCGGGCCAAAAATTTCTTCGCGCGCAATGCGCATGTTCGGTTTTACGTCGGTGAAAATTGTCGGCGGAATAAAGTATCCACGCGGCGGGATTTCCTTTGCCTGGTAAGCGAGTGTGGCCTCTTTTTTTCCGCTCTCGATGTATTCCAGAATGCGCTGGTAAGCAGGTTCATCAATAACAGGGCCCACCATGATGCCTGGCTGCTCGGGATTGCCGACTCGCAGACTGGCTGCGGCGGGAATTAGACGTTCCATCACGCGATCGTAATTTTCCTCGAGCAGAATCAAACGCGAGAGCGCGGAGCACTTTTGTCCCTGAAAACCGAATGCCGAATAAATTGAATACATGATCGTTTCATCAAGATCTGCGTCCGCATCGACGATCATTGCGTTTTTGCCGCCCATCTCACAAATCACTCGCTTCAATTCGCGTTGACCGGGACGGGTGATTCCGGCCGATTCCCAAATCTTCAGGCCGACTTCGCGCGAACCGGTGAATGCGATTAAGTCGACATCCTTGTGATCGACCAAATGCGCACCGACTACGGAGCCGTGCCCCGAAAGAAAATTGAGCACGCCCGGCGGAACACCGGCTTCCTCGAACACTTGCATGAGCATGGCGCCACAGACGATCGACTGCTCGGACGGTTTCATGATTACGGCGTTTCCAGTAACAACTCCGGCCGACGCCATGCCGCAGAGAATCGCGATCGGGAAATTCCACGGCGCAATTACGAATGCTACGCCTCGCGGCCAGTAATGATGATAACTTTCCTCGCCCGGCACCTGTTGCGTGAGTTTAGGCCGCCCGAGTCGCCGCATCTGCTGCGCGTAGAACGTGCAGAAATCGATCGCTTCGCGAATGTCGCCGTCAGCTTCAGACCACGGCTTGCCAACTTCGAAAACTTCGATTGCCGAGAGTTCATAACGCCTGCGCTCCAGGATTTCCGCCACGCGTTCCAGCAATCGCGCCCGCTCCTCGACAGGCGTCCATCTCCATTTTTCGAATGCAGCACGTGCAGCTTTAACGGCACGCTCTGCTTCGTCGATTCCGGCTTCGGTTCCGTAACCGACAATCTCCGTCGGCTCAGCTGGATTGACCGAAGGCGTCAAATTATCCGACCAAACCTTTTCCCCTCCGATGTATAGCGGGTACTTTTCGCCCAAGCGCTTTCGTACTTCGCGCAGTGCGCTCTGCATCTTCTCCTGGCTCTCTTTGTAAATGAAACTCACAAGCGGTGCGTTTCGGAAACTATGTCCAACTGTTGCGTTAAGTGAAGCGCCATTTTTTTGATTCGATTCACTTATCCCGTCGGAATCGCCCGCCTTCGCCGAGGCTTCGGCGGACAAGCCGGTTTCAGCTACAGCGGGCTTGATGAGCTCTCTTGGATCGCGCAGCAATTCTTTCGCCGGCACGTTCTCGGCAAATTTTGCCCGCAAAAATCCTTCGTTCGACGTGTTCTCGAGCAGGCGCCGAACCAGATAAGCCATGCCGGGCAGCAGCTCGCCGACCGGACAATATTCCCGGACGCGATATCCCATCTCGACCAGCGCGCGCTTGATCGGGCCGGCCATCCCGTAAAGCAGTTGGAATTCGAATCGGCTGCGATCAATGCCGAGCTCATCCGCGACCGCTTGCGCATGCGCGATGCTGCGAACGTTATGCGACCCAAACGCGGGCGTGACGACCGCGTTATTTTCAAAAAGCACGCGCGTAAGTTTTTCGAAATTCGCGTCGCTCTCTGGCTTTCGTTGAAAGACCGGAGGAGTTGACCCGTTCTGGCCCGATTTCGTGGTCTCGTAATCCCAATATGCGCCTTTCACCAGACGCACCGCGAAGCGCGTGCCGCGTCCTAGACCCCAGTCGATCAAATCGCGGAGGTCGCCTTCCGAGTCTTGCAAATATGCCTGGATGACAATTCCGGCATGCGGCCAATCTTTGAACTCCGGCTCGGTCAAAATGGTTTTGAATAGCTCGAGAGTCGTATTTTTGAGCGCATAACTCTCCATGTCGAAATTGATAAATGCGCCCAGCTCGCGCGCGCGGCGAAGAAGCGGCCGCAGCTTGGTGCTGAGATGCGCGATCGCATCTGCCGGAGCAGCCGGATTCATTTGCGAATAGAGGGCAGAGATTTTGACCGACAGATTTACAACCGGAAAAAGCTCCGCGTTTTTTCCGACCGGGTCGGTCCAGTCTCTTGTTTCGCGCGTCAGTTTCTCGAGCAAATCACCGTAAATCGCCGCGTATTCATCCGCCTCCACTTCGCTCACAACAGCTTCGCCCAGAACATCTACGGTGAAGCCGATTTTTTGCGCGCGCCGCTTGCGCAACGTCGCTATAACTTCATCCGAATTTCGTCCAGCAATAAACTGGCGAGCCATTTCGGAAACATTCCATCGTAGGACGGGAGCGCTTATCCACGGGACGAGGCGCGCCGCGCGAACTCCCATGCCGACGAGCGGAGAGAACCCATCATTGTTATCGCTAAAATACTCTTCGAGATGCTGGATAATCTCACTTGACCCTCGCAGCGACGGTAGAACGGCGACAAAGCGAAACAGTTGTGTCTTGAATCGCTCATCATGCATCGAAAGCGCCATCAAGCGCTGATAAAATCCCGCCTTGCTAAAAAGTCGCTCGGGATGTTTGTCGACCAGCTCAAAAATGCGCGTGCCGCGCTGTTCGATGTCGCTCTGGAGCGATCTCATTGGCGAAGGTTAGTCTGCCGCCGTGAGTTAGCAAAATGCAACGAAAAGTGATGATCTAGTGCAAAAATTGACTAGGAAACACGGTCACTCGGCAGGGCTTCTTCGAAGTACAAATGAACTGCTGAACGCAATTCGAGGAGCAAGTAGAAAAGGGATTTTGCCTGACAGATTCGGAGGCCCAGGGCTCCGCTGTCAGGCAATCTTTTGTACTGATTGTCAGGCCGCAAAACTCGCGTAATAGAGGGCGAATGCGGGCCGACACGATTCGTCACCAGTTTGCCAGCGATAACACAGCGGCAATTTGCCCCGAGGCGTGGAAAGCTTTGGAGCAGGCGAATGCGGATTACGCTCCTTCTTACGGAGAGGACGAATGGACCGCAGCGGTGTGCGAACGCATCCGGCAATTATTCGAAGTCGATTGCGATGTTTATTTTGTGTTCACCGGCACTGGGGCGAACGCGCTTGGTCTGGCCCAGGTTTGCCAACCCTTTCATGGAGTGATCTGTCACGAGCGTGCCCATATCCAGACGGACGAAGCGGGCGCCATGGAGTTTTACACCCGGGGCGCCAAATTGTTTTTAACAAAAACCCCTGACGCAAAGATTGACCTGGGCGAGGCGCGGAATCTCATCGCGCAACAGGTCGAGCTGCACGGGCACATGATGCAAGCCATTAGCATTGCACAGGCGACTGAGCTCGGAACGGTTTACACGCCGGATGAAGTTGAGACGATCGGCGCCTTTGCGCAGGCGCACAAAATGTTGCTTCATATGGACGGTGCGCGCTTTGCGAACGCCGTCGCATCCCTCGGATGCACGCCGAAAACGATCACTTGGAAAGCGGGCGTGGATGTACTCAGCTTTGGCGGAACGAAAAATGGCGTCGGCGCGGGCGAGCTGGTCATTTTTTTCGACAAGACAGCTTCGCGTGATTTCCAATATCGAGTGAAACAGGCTGGGCACCTCGGCTCAAAAATGCGCTTTCTCGCTGCGCAGTGGTTCGGGCTGTTGAACGGAGATGTCTGGTTACGAAATGCGCGGCACGCGAACGAGGCGGCGCGCGAGCTTGCGCAGCGCCTTAGAAATGAGGCAGGGGTGAAAAGCGCGCTCGCGGTGGAATCGAACGCGGTGTTCGTCCAGTTGGACGATCAAGCCAGGCGGGATTTACACGCGCGCGGCTGGCGATTTTATAAATTTGTGGAGCCGGACATTTACCGTCTGATGTGTTCGTGGTCCACCACCGACGAGGAGATTTCGATGCTGGTGCGCGATTTTGTCGCGATTAAATGATTGAACAGATCGCTCGGGCAACGATCTTACCCATGAGATGAACCTACATGAACGAGTTATGGTGTTAGGGGCAGTGTTACTCGCCGGCTGCGGAACTACGCGCAACGTGGCTGTGAGTTCATACCATGTAACGCGCGATGTGGCAGTCGGTTCTTATCGCGTCGCGACCGCGCCGGTGCATTACGCTCTCCGGCGCCATAACGAGCCAACCATGGTCGGAACGACAGATGCGATCGAATCCGATGTGACCCAGCCCGGTCATCCTGCCGTATCAACGCAGGTGGCGTCGGTACCTCAGCCACGGCGAAAGACTGAGACGCCAAGATCTCAAAAGCCGGTTAAAACAAATCAGCCTGTCGCTCATACCGACACAACACAGTCCGAACCTAAACCGGCTCCGGCGCAAGCGCCCTCCACATCGACCACGTTCCCAACTGCCAAGGCGGTGCCCGACAAGCCGGGATATGTGTTTAGTCCATTTGATTCGAGCGGCAGGTACGTTGACGTGAGCGGTTACACTCCGGGGACGAAAGTCAAAGATCCTTGGACCGACAAAATTTTTGTCGTGCCGTAAGTGACGGTGCGACGAAGCATTGAACAAGGAACGACGTGCTTGGGCAGCCGTCACTCCTTGAACCCGAGCTCCCAGAAATTGCCGCGAACGCATGCGAGTGTTACGTAATCATATGAGACTGGCCTCACGGGTTGCTCTCCCATCGCTGCTCTGCTGGCTGCTTGTTGTTGTCGCCCCACACGGCCTTGCGCAGACCTACCAGGGAAAACAGCTCGTTAGGCCAGAGCTCCTGGCCGATACAAACGCAGTCGTCCTGGGCAAGCCGTTCCAAGTGGGCTTGTTGCTGCGAATGGCCCCGGGCTGGCACACCTATTGGAAATTTTCCGGCGACGCAGGGCTGCCCACGGAAATGAAATGGAAACTGCCCCCAGGGTGGAAGGTCGGCGACATCCAGTGGCCAATTCCGCTGAAAACGAACGATCCCGGCGACATCGAAACGTACGGCTATGAAAATGAAGTCCTGCTAATGCAGGAAATCACGCCGCCAGCGAAAATCGACAGTTCGTCAGTAAACCTTTCCGCCGAAGCAAATTGGCTTGTATGCGAAAAAATCTGCATACCCGGCGGCGCAACATTGCAATTGGATCTGCCTGTAGCCTCAACGAGCCAGGCGGCGAACACGGATGTGTTCGCGCGTTATCGCCACTTGATTCCGCAAAATCTTCCGGGACCTGATGTGGCGCGCGCCGATTGGAGCCGGATTGGATCCGATCTTCACTTAAAAATTACGAGTGAAACTTTGGCGAAATATCCGGCAGTCGATTTCTTTCCGTTGCCGGGGCAGGACACGATCACCGGGCATCCCGCGGTTCAATCGCGGAGCAACACTGAGATTGCTTTTCGTATTCCGCTTGAGTCAGCGCCGAAGAATCTGTCGTCGATGGCAGGCCTGGTCGTATTTGCGCAGCAGCCGAATGGCAATGATCGCGCGGCGTGGCAGATCACGACTGGACCGGCTTTTTCTGCCAGTCGTCCGGCGCCGGCGCACGGAATTTTGATGTTCCTACTCTTTGGGTTTCTCGGGGGCCTCATTTTGAATTTGATGCCGTGCGTGTTGCCGGTGATCTCTCTGAAGATTTTTGGCTTTGTCCAGCAAGCAGGACAGAGCCGACAGAAAATCTTTCGCAGCGGTATCGCGTTCAGCGTAGGAATTTTTGCATGGTTCCTCGCGCTGGCGATGCTACTGATTGTCCTTAAAGGCGCTGGGCGTGATGTAACATGGGGCGGTTTTCAGTTCACGAATCCTTACTTCGTTCTCGTCTTGAGCCTGATTGTGCTTGTATTCGCGCTGAACCTCTTCGGCGTGTTTGAGGTTTCGTTGCCGCAATCGGTTACGCGCAATTTGCTATCGACGAGCGAGCGCAAGGATCTGCTCGGCTCGTTTTTCCAAGGCGTGTTCGCGACCGTGCTGGCCACGCCGTGCACCGCGCCATTTCTCGGCACCGCCCTCGGCTTCGCGTTTACGCAGTCAGCGGCGGTCATTCTGGCGATGTTCATTGCCATCGCTGCCGGTATGAGCGCGCCCTATCTGCTTTTGAGCGCGCAGCCTGCGTGGCTGCGCTTCCTGCCAAGGCCCGGGCCTTGGATGGTGCACGTGAAACAGTTCATGGGCTTCCTGCTGTTGGCGACGCTGCTCTTTCTGCTTTACGTGCTCGGCGCAGAACGTGGCTTGGAAGGAGCGATCTGGGCGAGCTGTTTCCTGCTTGTGATCAGTCTCGCTTGCTGGATGAAAGGCGCGTTCGTTGTGCCAACAGCGTCCGCTGTGAAAAGGATCGTCGTGCTGGCACTGATGCTCCTACTCGTGATCGGGAGCGGTCTTTATTTCATCGGCGACAAATTTCAGTCCGCAAAAATTGCTTCCGCAGGTTCGCAGAGCCGGGGCGACTGGCAGCCGTTCACGCCCGAACGCTTGCAGACCGAACTGGAGCAAGGCCGGACTGTCTTCGTCGATTTCACCGCCGCATGGTGTCTTACCTGCAAATTCAACGAAGCCAGCGTGCTTGAAGCTCACGATGTGCGAGAGGCGTTCCAGCGCCATGAAATTGTGAAATTGAAAGCTGATTGGACCAACGGCGATCCCGTGATCACAAAATTATTGCAGCAGTTCGGTCGCCCTGGTGTTCCACTCTACGTGCTTTATCCCGCAAAAAACGAAGAGCCGATTGTTTTTCCGGAAGTGCTCACTAAAGGCATGGTGTTGGAAAAACTCGAGACAGTCGCGCGCAGAGTCGCTTCAAAAAATTAGGAATGCCGCGGGTTTTTGTAAGTCGCGTGGTGGACGCGCCGGCTGAAAAAGTTTGGACGACGATCCGCCGGTTCGACGCCGTT
>Ga0207683_10005111_pt1 | contig 11262 bp, 8 predicted proteins | sample KBSM73metaG_FD_184333 | JGI IMG/M metagenome (GOLD analysis project Ga0207683, IMG submission 184333) | Miscanthus rhizosphere microbial communities from Kellogg Biological Station, Michigan, USA - KBS M7-3 metaG (SPAdes) (version 2) | ecosystem: Host-associated > Plants > Roots > Rhizosphere >...
TTCGGCATCGTTTCCACCGGCTTCAATTTCAGCGGCATCCTCAGCCCGCTGCTCTATGGCTGGATCATGGACCAGAACATGCCGCATTGGGTGTTCGGCACTTCCGTCGCGTTCATGATCCTCACAGTCCTGCTGGCGCTGGTCACCGACCGCAAGCCGGCCGGCCGATCAAAAGGCCCGGTCACGGGGCTGGAACCTCAGTTCTGATTGGATCATGCCTCGCGCGAAAACGCCCTGATGCATTCCTGAGCTTCATCTCCGGCAGTTGACAGTATCCGGGTACAACCCATGATGCCCCCAACAAAACCAGCCACGGGATGAATCGCCATGACCTCAACCCCCGATCTCGTAATCCGCCGCGGCAACATTGCCGACGGCAAGGGCGGCGACCTCTACGAGGCCGATGTCGCGATTACGGGCGGCCGCATCACCGAAGTCGGCAAGGTATCGGCTAAGGGCAAGGAAGAGATCGACGCCAAGGGCAAACTGGTCGCTCCCGGCTTTGTCGACGTTCACACCCATTACGACGGCCAGGTTACCTGGAGCCAGGACATCACGCCCTCCTCACAGAACGGCGTCACCACGGCTATCATGGGCAATTGCGGTGTCGGTTTCGCGCCATGCCGTCCGAGCGACCATGTCAGGCTGATCCAGTTGATGGAAGGCGTCGAGGATATTCCCGAGCCGGTGCTGAGCGCCGGCATTCCCTGGGCCTGGGAAAGCTTCCCGGAATACATGGAATGGCTGTCGAAGCGGAGCTTCGACATGGATGTCGGCGCGCAACTGCCGCACGCAGCACTCCGTGTCTACGTGATGGGCGAACGCGGCGCGCGCCGCGATCCCTCCACGCCCGAAGACAACAAGGCGATGGCAGCCTTGGCGGGAGATGCGGTGCGCGCCGGCGCGCTCGGCTTCTCGACCTCGCGCACGCTGAACCACCGCACTTCGACCGGCGATTTCACGCCCACTTTAAAGGCCGGTGAGGATGAACTGACCGCGATCGCCGCCGCCATGCACAGCCAGGGCCGCAGCGTATTGCAGTTCGTGCTCGATCTCTCCACCATCAACGAAGATCTGCCGATGATGCTGCGGGTGGCCGAAAACACCAGGATTCCGGTCACGTTCTCGATCACGCAGAACGACAAGGCGCCGCAGCGTTGGCGCCAGACGTTCGACACCATCCGCGATGCCTCCGCACGCGGCCTGTCGATCACCGCCCAGATCGCCGCCCGCCCGGTCGGGCTGATGCTCGGGCTGGAATTGTCGCGCAATCCATTCCAGACCCATCCGAGCTACAACGCGATCGCCAAATTGCCGCTGGCCGAGCGGCTGGCGCGCCTGCGCCAGCCCGAAGTGCGCGCCGCGATCCTCAGCGAGCACGCCACCGCAACCGACGATCCGCTGTTCTTCCGGCCGAACTACGACAAGATGTATCTGCTCGGTAATCCCCCGGATTACGAACAGCCGCCGGAAAATACCCTGGGCGCGCAAGCCCGCCGTCGGGGTGTACAGCCCGAAGGCCTCGCTTATGATGCGATGCTGACCGACGATGGCCGCGGTATGCTCTACGTGCCGTTCCTCAATTACGCCGACGGCAATCTCGACGCGACCCGCGAGATGTTGCGCGATCCCAATTCCGTTCCGGGCCTGAGCGACGGCGGCGCGCATTGCGGCATCATCTGCGACGCCAGCTTTCCGACCTATCTGCTGACGCACTGGACGCGCGACCGCACCCGCGGCGAAAAACTCTCGATCCCGTTCGTGGTGGCGGCGCAGTCGCGCAAGACCGCGCTGTCGGTAGGCCTCTACGATCGCGGCGTGATCGCGCCGGGCTTCAAGGCCGACGTCAACGTGATCGACTACGACCGGCTGCATCTGCATCCGCCGAAAGTGCATTACGACCTTCCGGTCGGCGGCCGCCGCCTGATGCAACAGGTCGACGGTTACGACGCCACCATCGTCTCCGGCGTGGTGACCCAGCGCGGCGGCAAGGCCACCGGCGCGCGCCCCGGCAAGCTCGTGCGCGGCACGCAGGGCAACAAGTCCGAGTTCGGTGCCGCGGCGAGTTAGTTATTCGAGCCAGGATGGCGCAACGAGAGAGTTGTTATTCTCTCACCTCACGCGAATTTCGGCTGCACCGGTTGTTCGCCCGTCAACCGCGTGCGTTCGGTGTTGGGCCAGAGCAGCAGAAGGCCGAGCAAGCCCGAAGCGACCAATATCACCGCGTTGACGGTGAAGCCCGTCATGTAGCCGTCGAGCGGCACCGCGGCGCGCTGGATCACGCTGCCCATCACCGTCGGCGCCAGGATGCCGGCCAGTGTATAGATCGCCGCATAGATCGAGATGACAGCGCCGCGCTGCGACACCGGAGCGAACTCGCCGATCATCGGCGGGCACACCACATAGATCGCTCCGCATAATCCGGACCCAACCACGAGCAGGCCGATCATCAGACCGCCAGGCGCGATATAGGGCAGCGTCGCAAGAATCAGGCCGCCGAGAATCAATGGGCTTGCACCCAGCACCCCGCGCGCACCGCGGGTGGTATAGCCACGCGCCAGCATCACCTGCGAAATCCAGCCGGTGAGCAGCACGATCGTGGCGCCGAACACCCAGGGCAGGATCGAAATCCAGCCGGCATCCTTTTGCGAGAAGCCTAACCCCTTGACAATGAACGGTGTGAACCAGGTCAGGCCGAGCGACAGCGCCCAATAGGCGCCGAAGGTTGCAGCACAACAGCCGATGAAAGTTCGCGAGGTCAGCAATTGAAAGTATGGAATCCGCCGCTCGTTGGCGGCCATCGCGACCGTCTGCACCAGCGGCCCTTCCTTGCCCATGACCAACCACGCCGCGGTCCACATCAACCCGACGATTCCGAGCGCGCCGAAAGCATAGTGCCAGCTATGATTGACGATAATCCAGTTCAACGCCGGCACCGCGAGGATGACGCCGAAGGCTGAGCCCTGCGACAGAATTGCGGTGGGCAGCGTGCGCTTCTCGTCAGGAAACCATTTGTAGATCGCATGCGCCGCCACGGAGAATGCTGGGCCCTCGCCGGCACCGAGGATGATGCGGCAGATCAGGAGCGTGGTGAAACTGACGGTGCCGACCATCGGAAACTGCGCCAGCGACCATATCACCGCCATCGCGAGCAGGACCCAGCGGGTGTCAATGCGATTGACGATGAAGCCGACGACAATGGCCGAGATCGAAAACAGGAAGAAAAATGAGGAGCCGAGCAAGCCGAACTGCTCCGGCTCGAGTTTCATATCGTCCATGATCGGCGCGCCGGCGAGGCCCACCACGATCTTGTCGGCGAAGTTTACCAGCATGAACAGAAACAGGAGAAACGTAATTTTCCACGCACCCTTGGGCGTCGGTTCTGTGGTCATGACTGGTTTCCCCGTTTTGTCATTGCCAGCTCTGCATCCGCGTAGGGGATGCTAGCCACGGGTTCCCGAGCAACGCAACTAGGCATTTTGGCAAGACCGCGTGCGCGGCTTGAGATCACGATCCCGTCGTCGCAGGATTGAGACCGTGATCTGATACCGCTGGCCTGATATGTTGCCGGAAACAAGGGGAATGCTCATGGTCAGAACGGTATATCGGCGTGCGAATTTCATCGGCGCGCTTGCTTGTCTTGCAATATTCGCCGCAACAGGCGCGCCGGCACAGGACGCCAGCACGCCGGACTATGAGGCGATCGTCGCCTCTCCCGACCGGGCGGATGCCGACCGGCAGACCGACCAGCGCCGCCAACCTGCAAAAATGCTGGCCTTCACCGGAGTCAAGACCGGGATGAAGGTATTGGATATGGAGGCCGGGGCCGGCTATTCCACCGAACTGCTGGCGCGATCGGTCGGCCCCTCCGGCGTCGTCTACGCACAGGATTCCGCCGCCGTGATCGAGCGCTTCGTGAAGGACAAGTTCGATATCCGCGCCCAAAAACCTGCGATGAAAAACGTCGTGCACGTGATCCGCGATTTCGACGACCCGATCCCGCCGGATGTTTCGGGGCTCGACCTCATCACCTTCTTTTTCGCCTATCACGACGTCACCTATATGCAGGTCGATCGCTCCGTGATGAACAAGAAGATGTTCGCGGCGCTCAAGCCCGGTGGCTTTCTCGTCATCGCCGATCACTCCGCCAAACCGGGCGATGGCGTCAGCGTTGCCAAGACCCTGCATCGCATCGAGGAGAGCACGCTGCGGCAGGAAATCGAGGCTGCCGGTTTCAAGCTCGTAGCCGAAGGCGACTTCCTGCGCCATCCCGAAGATCCCCGTGAAGCGGCGGTGTTCCGGCCGCAGGTACCGACCGACGAGTTCGTACTGAAATACCAGAAGCCGCTGTGAGGCATCGCCATATCAGCGCATGACCAACGGCAACCCCATCGTGCTCCGTGTCACCGGCCTGACCAAGAGTTACCGAGCCGCCGGCGAAGCGGTCGCGGTGCTGCGCGGGGTGAACCTGATCGTCGCAGCCGGCGAGAGCGTCGCACTTACAGGTGAATCCGGCAGCGGCAAGAGCACGCTGCTGCATCTGATCGCCGGACTCGACGCCGCCGATGGCGGCGAGATCCGGCTGACCGATGCGCTGGTGTCCGAGCTGCCGGATTCGGCCCGCGCCGAATTGCGCCGCGACCGCCTCGGCCTGGTGTTTCAGCAATTCAATCTGATCCCAAGCCTTTCGGTCGAAGACAATCTCGCGTTTCAGTCGCGCATTGCGGGACGCCACGACGCTGCCTGGCATCGTGAGCTGGTGGAGCGTCTCGGGCTCGGCACTCTCCTGAAGCGCTATCCCGAGCAATTGTCGGGCGGCCAGCAACAGCGCGTCGCGATCGGCCGCGCGCTGGCGACTAAGCCGCTGCTGTTGCTGGCGGACGAGCCGACCGGCAATCTCGATGAGGCAACCGCGGACGAGGTGTTGGCGCTGGCCCGCGATCTGGTGGCGCGCAGCGGCTGCGGTTTCCTGATGGTGACCCATAGTGCGCGGCTGGCGGCGACACTCGACCGCCAGGTCAACCTCCACGCCGGGGTGGTCGCGTGAAGCGCGCGCTCTGGACGCTGGCGGTGCTGCTCAGCCATTGGCGGCGGCATCCGATGCAACTCGCGACCCTGCTGATCGGATTGATCTCGGCGACCGCGCTGTGGAGCGGCGTTCAGGCGCTCAACCAGCAAGCCCGCAATTCCTACGACCGCGCTGCGGCGACCTTTGGCGGCACGCGAACCGCGATGCTGGCCAGCCGCGACGGCGTGACCTTCCCGCAGCAATTTTTTGTCGATCTGCGCCGCGCCGGCTGGCCGGTGTCGCCCGTGCTCGAAGGCCGAATCCAGATCGGTGGACGATCTTTCCGGTTGTTGGGGATCGAGCCGGTCACATTGCCGACCGAAGTCGGCAATGCGCCCACCATCGGGAGGGCCAACCTGCAATCCTTCATGACGCCCCCCGGCGAAATGCTGGTATCGCCGGAAACGCTTTCCGATCTCGGGCTGGCCGAAGGCGCGACGCCTTCTGCCAACGGCGGTGCGCTGCTGCCGCCGCTTCGCCTGCAGCCGCAACTCGTGCCCGGTGTGCTGGTGGTCGATATCGGCATCGCGCAAGACCTGCTGAGAATGCCGGGACAGCTCTCGCGCCTGCTGATCGGCAAAACCAAGAGCGACGCCAAGGGCAAGCGCGCGCCGCTGGAGAGCGTCGTCGGAGACAAGCTTCACCTGATTGAGCCGAACGCCGAAAGCGACCTCGAGCGGCTCACCGACAGTTTTCATCTCAACCTGACTGCGTTCGGGCTGCTGTCGTTCTTTGTCGGCCTGTTCATCGTCAATTCGGCGATTGGCCTGGCCTTCGAGCAACGCCTGCCGATGTTGCGCACCTTGCGCGCGTGCGGTGTCTCGGCGCGGATGCTGAATGTCGTGCTGGTGATCGAACTGGTGTCGCTGGCGCTGATTGCAGGACTGATCGGGCTTGTCTGCGGCTACTTCATCGCGGCAGCCCTGCTCCCCGACGTCGCCGCATCCTTGCGCGGACTTTATGGCGCGCAAATTCCGGGACAACTGACGCTGAAGGGCGAATGGTGGCTCGCGGGCATCGCCATCAGCATTTTGGGCGCACTGGCGGCTGCCACCGCGAGCCTGATCAAGGCGCTCCGCCTTCCGCTGTTGGCGGCAGCGCAGCCTTATGCCTGGCAACAAGCGCAGCGGCGCTGGCTGATATTTCAGAGCGCGTTGGCATTGGTAGTGTTCGCGACCGCCGGCGGATTGCTGTGGTTCGGCGATTCGCTGATCGCGGGCTTTGCCGTGCTCGCGGCCTTGATGCTGGGTGCGGCGCTGATTCTGCCGATGTTCCTGGAAATCGCGCTTTCGATCGGCCAGCGAAATGCAAAAAAGCCACTCAGCATCTGGTTCTGGGCCGACAGCCGCCAGCAGCTATCGGGATTGTCGCTGGCGCTGATGGCTCTGCTGCTCGCGCTCGCGGTCAATGTCGGCGTTGGCACTATGGTCGAGAGCTTTAGCCGTACTTTCCTGGTGTGGCTCGACGGACGGCTCGCGGCGGATGTCTATGTCAGCGCCGCCAGCGACGCACAGGCGGCTGAAATCAAGACATGGCTGCGCGAACGTCCCGAGGTGGAAGCGATCCTGCCGGGCGGCCGCGCCGACACGCAGATCGCTGGCGCACCGATCGAGGTGTTGGGCCTGCCCGATCATTCGACCTATCGGGACAATTGGCCGCTGCTGCAATCCACGGGGAATGCCTGGAAAAAACTTCTTCCCGGCGACGCATGTTTTGTCAGCGAGCAATTGGCGCGGCGGCTGAATCTTTCCGTCGGCGACCACATTGAAGTTCCGGCGCCAGGTGGCAACTGGGCACTCGAAGTGGCCGGCATCTACGCCGATTACGGCAACCCCAAAGGCCAGATCGCGGTCAACTTCGCCGCCCTGACGCGGCGCTTCCCGGACATTCCGCTGACGCGGATGGGCTTGCGTGTAGCGCCGCCAAAAATTCCGGCGCTGGTGACCGCGTTGCAGGAAAAATTCGGACTCGACGATCGCAACGTCGCCGATCAGGCGACGATGAAGGCGGAGTCGAAACGAATATTCAACCGCACGTTCTCTGTCACCGCAGCGCTCAACGCTTTCACGCTCGGCGTCGCTGGCATTGCGCTATTGACGAGCCTCTTGACACTGAGCACTTCCCGCCTTCCGCAACTGGCGCCGCTATGGGCGATCGGCATCACGAGGCGACATCTCGCCGCAATCGAGCTGTTGAAGACGATGTCGGTGGCGTTGATCACTGCACTGCTCGCGCTTCCCTTGGGCCTGCTGGTGGCGTGGTGCCTGCTGGCGGTGGTGAACGTCAAGGCTTTTGGCTGGCGGCTGCCGTTTCATGTCTTCCCCTCGCAATTGCTGTGGTTGCTCGGCGTCGCGATGGCGGCGGCCCTCTGCGCGGCGGCGCTTCCCGTGGCCCGGCTGGCGCGCATGCAGCCCGCCCACCTGATCAGGATTTTTGCCAATGAGCGCTAGCGGCCTGATCACCCGCCGCGCCTTCGCGAGTGGCGCCCTCCTCTCGCCGTTCGTCGGCAAATCATTCGCGCAAGGCTTCGCCGGTCTCGGCGAAAGCGCGCAAGGGTTTGCCCCCGTGGTTCCCGGCAAGACATTTGCGTTTCCAGCCGATCATGGCCCGCATCCGCAGTTCCGCATCGAGTGGTGGTATGTGACGGCCAACCTCACTGACACAAACGGTGCCGCCTATGGCGCGCAATGGACGCTGTTTCGTCAGGCGATCGCAGCAGGCACTGAGCGCGAAGGCTGGGCCAACCAGCAGATCTGGCTCGGCCATGCCGCCGTCACCCGCGCCGACACGCACCGCTACACCGAAACGCTTGCGCGCGGCGGGGTCGGCCAGGCCGGCGTTGAGGCAAGCCCGTTCCGCGCCTGGATCGACGCCTGGGAAATGCGCGGGCTCGATGCGATGAACGCGGAAAACATCGCGCCGCTCGATCTCAGCGCGTCCGGCGCCGATTTCAGTTACGCCCTGCGTCTCGACGCCGACAAACCGCTGGTACTGCAGGGCGACGCCGGATACAGCCGGAAATCGCTGCGCGAGCAGTCCTCCTATTATTACAGCCAGCCGCATTATCGGGTGAAGGGCGGCCTCACCATCGACGACAAGACGACCGATGTGACCGGGCAAGCGTGGCTCGATCGCGAGTGGAGCAGCCAGCCGCTGGCTTCGGACCAGACCGGATGGGACTGGCTGTCGCTGCATTTGAGCGCGGGCGAAAAACTGATGCTGTACCGGATGCGCCAGACCGACGGCAATCATTACGGCTCGGGCAAGTGGATCGCGCGCGACGGCAACACCGAACTGCTCGCCTCCGCAGACATCACCTTCACACCGCAAGCGTTCACCGAGATCGCGGGCCGCAAGATCCCGACCACATGGCAGATCGCCATTCCCCGGCTGGCGCTCACGATCGTTTGTCTACCGCTCAATCCTCGTAGCTGGATGGGAACGGGCTTTGCTTATTGGGAAGGCCCCATCAGCTTTTCCGGCAGCCATAGCGGGCTAGGATATCTCGAGATGACCGGCTATTAGAGCGTTTTCGAGCGAAGTGGATTCCGGTTCGCGTGAAGAAAAGGCGTCAAAAACGAAAGATTAGAGCCCCGTTCTGATTCAATCAGAACGGAAAGGCTCTAAGACCGCGACTAGTTCCTACAGGGGATTTCAGATGTACCACTTCACTGCGCTTGTCACATGCCTGGCGATCCTGGTTTATTTTTACTCTTCCATTCTGGTGTCACGGGCGCGCGGCAAATTCGGCGTCAAATTGCCCGCGATATCGGGCAATCCCGACTTCGAACGCGTGTTTCGCGCGCAAATGAACACGCTGGAGTGGTTGCCGATTTTCCTGCCATCGTTGTGGCTGTTTGCGATCTATATCGGCGACACCATCGCAGCCGTGCTGGGGCTGGTCTGGGTCGTCGGCCGCATCCTCTACGTTTTCGGCTATGCGCGGGCGGTTGCGAAACGTGGCCCGGGCTTTGCGATCCAGACGCTGGCGACCATCGCGCTCTGGGTCGGCGCGTTCGGCGCCATCATCTGGCGGATCGTCCACGCATAAAAAATGCCGCGCTGAGAGCGCGGCATTTCCTTTCGATCGATTCAGGCTTCACTTCACCAGCGGGCAGCCCGAGTCCTTGGCTGCGGGGAACGCCTTATCGCCGGGAACCACGGCGAGCTGCTTGTAATAGTCCCATGGCTTCTTCGATTCCGACGGCTTCTTGACCTCGAACAGATAGAGGTCGTGCACCATGCGGCCATTCTCCAGCACCTTGCCGCCTTGCGCAAAGAGATCGTCGACCGGCAATTCCTTCAGCTTCTTGACGACAGCATCCGAGTCCTTGGTGCCGGCCGCCTTGACCGCCTTCAGATATTGCAGCGTCGCCGAATAGGTACCGGCCTGGATCATGTTCGGCATACGGCCGGTACGCTTGAAGAAGCGCGTGGCGAGTTCGCGGCTCTTGTCATCGCGATCCCAGTAATAGCCCTCCGTCAGCACCAGCCCCTGGGAGGCCTCAAGTCCGAGGCCGTGAACTTCGGCCAGCGTCAGCAACAGACCAGCGAGTTTCTGACCGCCCTTGACGATGCCGAATTCGGCCGCCTGCTTGATCGAGTTGGTGGTGTCGAGACCGGCATTGGCAAGCCCGATGATTTTTGCCTTCGAGCTCTGCGCCTGCAGCAGAAACGACGAAAAATCCGACGAGTTGAGGGGTATGCGGACCGAGCCGACCACCTTGCCGCCTTGTTCCTTGACAAGATCGCCGGTGTCTTTCTCGAGCGCATAACCGAAGGCGTAGTCCGCGGTCATGAAGAACCAGGTATCGCCGCCGGCTTTCACCAGCGCGCCCCCGGTGCCGACCGCCAACGCATGGGTGTCGTAAGCCCAGTGGAAGCCGTACGGCGTACAGGCGTCGCCGGTCAGACGCGATGTCGCAGCACCGACGACGATGTCGATCTTCTTCTTTTCCTTCGAAAGTTCCTGAACCGCGAGTGCGACCGAAGACGTCGTCAACTCCGTGATCATGTCGACGTTTTCGACCTCATACCAGCGACGCGCGATCGCAGCCGCAAGATCCGGCTTGTTCTGATGGTCGGCGGAGATCACCTCGATCTTGTGGCCGAGCACCTCACCGCCGAAATCCTCGACCGCCATCTTGGCGGCCTCGAACGACCATTTGCCGCCGTAATCGGCGTAGACCCCGGACTGATCGTTCAAAATGCCGATCTTGACGCCCTGTGCCAACGCCGGCCCGGCCAGTAAAAGACCGCTCACCGCGACGGCCGCCAATAATCCCGACTTCATGTATGCCTCCCAGCAGTTTCTGTTCAAAATTCTCACCTGACAGTATTTTATAACCCTGCGGCTGCCCATCTATTTCAAATAAGCCAATAGTATTGGGGGCTTGCGGGGCCAGCGAATGACCGCGCCGCGATTACCCCGCGGCGGGATTTTTAGCAACATTGTTGCGACTACGCCGATCGGCAAGGTTGCGAACGATTACGTAGAAAATCGGCGTGAAGACAAGGCCGAACAGCGTGACGCCGAGCATGCCGAAAAACACCGCGACCCCGACCGCCTGGCGCATCTCCGATCCCGAGCCCGTCGAAACCACCAGCGGCAGCACGCCGAGGATGAAGGCAAACGAGGTCATCAGGATCGGCCGCAACCTCAGCCGGCAGGCCTCGATGACGGCCTCCAGCCGCGGCCGGCCCTCAAGCTCGATATCGCGCGCAAACTCGACGATCAGGATCGCGTTCTTCGCCGCCAGCCCCACCAGCACCACGAAACCGATCTGGGTCAGGATGTTGACGTCCTGTCCCATGATCCGCACGCCGATGGTTGCAGCCAGCAGGCACATCGGCACGATCAGGATCACGGCGAACGGCAGGCTCCAGCTGCCATATTGCGCGGCCAGCACCAGGAACACGAACAGCACGCAGATCGGGAACACATAGAGACCCGCATTGCCGCCGGTGACCTGTTGATAGGACAGGTCGGTCCATTCAAAGGAGAAGCCGCTCGGCAGCGTTTCATCGGCGAGCTTCTTCATGATGTTGATGGCGGTCGTCGAACTCGTACCCGGCGTTGCCTCGCCCTGCAGTTCGGCCGCCGGATAGAGATTGTAGCGCGCGACGCGGTCGGGGCCGGAAACGTCGCGGAAATCCACCACGCTGCCGAGCATCACCATGTCGCCGGCGGCGTT
>Ga0207683_10005112_pt1 | contig 11260 bp, 9 predicted proteins | sample KBSM73metaG_FD_184333 | JGI IMG/M metagenome (GOLD analysis project Ga0207683, IMG submission 184333) | Miscanthus rhizosphere microbial communities from Kellogg Biological Station, Michigan, USA - KBS M7-3 metaG (SPAdes) (version 2) | ecosystem: Host-associated > Plants > Roots > Rhizosphere >...
AGCTTGAGAAAAGTCGCGCGTTGACCGTCCAAAAGCGTTGTGTTAACCCTTCAATGGTGATTGGTATGCGTGCGATTTGGATGCCTATTTTGCTGCTGGTTTTGGCAGGCTGCAGCACAGGCCCGAGCACGCAGCTTCCTGCCTTATCTCCGGAAATTCCGCCTTTCCGTGATCTTCCAAAAACTGAGATTCCGTCGGAAGCGAGTGCGTTCAGTCATTTTCTTATGGCTAACGCGCTGCTGGCCGATGGTGAACTCGATAATGCCGTCAAGCAAATGGAAGCGGCGGTGCAGAGTGAGCCGAATGACGCCTTCCTGCACTTTCGTTTAGCCTCGCTCTACGTCAAAAGAGGCGATATGCGCAAAGCGCTGGCGGAAGCTGAGACCGCTGCGCGCTTCGATCCAAAATATGTCGACAATCATATGCTGCTGGCGGGGCTTTATTCTTCGCTGGGCGAAAACCAAAAAGGCATCACTGAATACAATGAAGCTCTGAAGCTCGACCCGAAAAATCAGGAGGCCCTCCTGTATTTGGGTGCGCTCTACCTCCAGATCGATGACTTGCCTCGAGCCACGGAAAAACTCGAAGAGTTGCTCAAAGTTGATCCCAATTCGATGCTCGGTCATTACTACCTCGGCCGGGTACGCGCGAAAAGCAAACTTTATCTCGCTGCCGAGCAAAGCTACCGCAAAGCGCTGGAGCTCAATCCAAAATCGGAAGCGGTGTTGTTGGATCTCGCGCTGGTTTACGAACTGGAAGGCAAGACGGAAGACGCCATACAAAGCTACCAGCGGCTCTTGCAGGTCAACGGGCAAAATGTCTGGGCGCGCCGTCGGCTCGGCGAGCTTTATGTCGGCCAGAACAAGCTCGACGAAGCGTTGCGGCAGTTCGAGAGTTTGCAAACCAGCGAAGTCGACCCGCGCGAGACGCGGATTAAGATCGGCCTGATCTCATTTGAAAAGGGAGATTTCGAGCGCGCGGCAACGGAGTTCAACCTGGTTCTGGCAGGTGATCCCGACAACGATCGGGCGCGCTATTATCTTGGGGCCACGTACGTCGAGATGAAAGCCGATGATAAGGCGCTGGAGTCCTTCGAACGGGTATCGGAGAAAAGTGAGCTTTTTCTCGATTCCCGTTTGCAAGTCGCCTATCTCTATGACCGTAAGGAGCAGACCCAAAAAGCGATCGAGGTATTGCAAGGAGTACTGAAAAAAGGCAACGACCGAAAAGAAATCTACGCGTTTCTGAGCTCGCTTTACCGAAAAAACAAGGAATATCCAAAGGCGATTCAGGCGATGGAGCGTGTCGTCAATTTGGATCCGAAGAACGATGAAGCGCATTTTCAGCTCGGCGCGCTCTACGACGAGAACAAAAACAAAGAAAAATCGGTCGCCAACATGAAAAAAGCGATTGAGCTCAATCCCAAGAATGCCGCGGCGTTGAATTATCTCGGCTACACGTGGGCGGAAATGGGCGTGCAGCTCGATGATGCCGAAGATCTCATTCAGCGGGCGCTTAGAATTCAGCCCGACGATGGCTTTTACATCGATAGTCTGGGCTGGGTCTACTATCAAAAGGGCGAGTACCCTAAAGCGGTCGAATATCTCGAGCGGGCGGTGGAGATCACTGGCGACGATCCGACAATCATCGAGCACCTTGGAGATGCGTATGAAAGGGCCGGAAGGGCGGATCGGGCGCTGATACGCTATCGCGACGCGCTCAAACTCACCAAAGAAACCGACCAAAGCAAACGGCTTCGTGAAAAGATTCAGCGCCTGGACAAAAAGATTTGATCGTGCGATTTCCGAGCCGTTTCACCAGAGCGTCAAAACTGGTCCCAGCCTCAATCTTCGCCACTGCTCTCGGGTTCGCCGGCTGTGCGACAGTAACTAGTCCGCCGCCGCCCAAATTGCCTGCGCCGGAGTGGGAACTGAGCCAGCTGATTGATTCCATGGCTCAGCGCGTTCAACAGTTTCGTTCGATGAAGGCGTTGGCACAGGTCGATTATACGGGACCTGACGGCAAACACGGCTTTCAAGAAGCCGTGTTGGTGCAGCGACCCGATCGACTGCGGCTCGAAACACTGAGTTTTTTGGGTGCGATTCTGATCGTTACGGCGAATAGCAAAGAACTGGTGGGCTATCACCCGCGCGAGGGGGTGTTTGTGCGCGGCGCTCGGACCAAGGCCAACCTAAGCCGGTATACGCAGATTCCGCTCGATCTGGAAGAAATTACCATGCTGCTGATCGGTTTGCCGCCAGTGGATCCCAAGGCGCCGGTGAAACAAGACGGAAATACACTGGTTTTTTCCCGCACAGAGCGCAACCGCGATATTGTCGCTTTCGAATCGCAACAGCCGGTGCCGACCAAGTGGCAGCGCTCGAACGCCAATGGTGACGTCGAACTCAGTGCGGAATTCAGTGACTACATCGAGACTCCCGCCGGCATGTTCCCATCCCGGATCGTTTTCGAGGCGAACTTGCAACGTAAAAAGGTTCAGATTCGTTATCAACAACCCGAGATCAACGCGACAATTTCCCCCGAGCTTTTTTCCCAACAAAAACCTGCCAATGTTCAGGAAGTGCCGATCGAAGCCATCGGTAGCTGAGCCATGTTGAGGCGGAGCTGGCGAGTCGGGTTCGTATTGCTGGTGCTGCTCGGCTGCGGTGATAAAACGGAAGTAAAAGTGTCCGATGCGCCGCCCGCGGCAAACGAAAAGAATCCCGGCAACCCGGTGACCGGCGACTGGCTGGTCATCCACAGTCTCAGCGATCCGGAACAGCTCAACCCGCTCACCAGCAGTGATGCGACTGCCAGCGAGATCCTTGCCTTCATTTTTCAGAGCCTCCTGACCCGCGACCCGCGCAGCCTAGAGCTAAAGCCGCTCATCGCCGAGTCGCGGCCCGTCATTTCCGAAGACAAGCGCGTTTATACTTTCAAGCTGCGCCGCGACGCGCGCTTTCAGGATGGCAAGCCGCTCACCGGAGAAGACGTCCTTTTCAGCATCAAAGTTATCAAGTGCCCGCTGGTCAATGCGCCGTTCCTGCAGGTCTATTTTAACTCGGTGATCGACGCGCGGTTGGTCGACGAGTATACGATTCAATTTACCACCAAGGAGCCTTACTTTCTCAACGAGAGCGTTCTTGGAGAAAACGTGGTGCTGCTGCCTCGTCACTACTACGATCCGGAAAATCTCCTCAAGGACGTAACCGTGCGCGATCTGACCGGCGATCCCGCCAAGCTCTCGGAGAAGGTCAGAAAATTTGCCGATAATTTCAATAGGAACTACAGCCGCAAACCCTTGGGCAGTGGGCCCTACAAATTCGAAGGATGGGAAACCGGGCGCGAGGTCGACTTGATTCGCGATCCCAATTATTGGGGAAGCGGCAAGTCCGGCATTGATCAGGTCTATGTAGACCGTCTGCTGCATCGGATCATCAATAACCTGGATGCGGCTTTGGTGACGCTTAAAAGCGGCGGTCTAGATACGATGGATTTGACGCCCGTGCAGGCGAGCCGTGGCAGCAACAGTGAGCGATTCAAGCGCGAATTTCAAAAATTCGAATATTTTGCTCCAAGCTACTCATACATCGGATGGAACAATCTAAGTCCGATTTTTCGCGATAAACGCGTGCGCCAGGCGATGACTTACCTGACCGATCGCAAGCAGATGGTAAAAACTCTTTTATTCGGGCTTGGCGAAGTTGTGAACGGTCCGATTTTTTTCTTTCGTCCAGAGTACGACAAAAATTTGAACGAATATGCGTACAATCCAGACAAAGCCATGAGTCTGCTCAGAGAAGCGGGGTGGCAGGATACGGACGGCGATGGGGTGCTGGACAAAGTCATCGAAGGCCAGAAGACGCCATTTCGATTCGAGATCAAAATTCCTTCGGGAAGCTCAACTGGAAAGAGCGTTATTCTCGTCTTGCAAGAGGAACTTAAAAGACATGGCATTATCGCCACTGTGCGTGACCTCGATTGGACCATTTTCCTGGATGATGTCAAAAATCACAAGTTCGACGCGGTGATCATGGCGTGGGCGATGCAGGCGAGCGAGCCGGATGAATATCAGGTGTGGCATTCGTCTCAGGCGGCCAATAAGGGCTCCAATCACATCAGCTTTAAGAATTCGCGGGTGGATAAAATTTTGGCGGATTACCGCCGCGAGTTCGATGAAAAAAGAAGAGTCGAGCTGTACCGCGAGTTTCAAGAGATTCTTAATGACGAGCAGCCTTACACTTTCCTGTTTGCGCGGAAATCAGTGAGCGCGGTGCAGCGGCGCTTTCGCGGCGTACAGGTTTATCCCGCCGGCTTACGCCCGCAGGAATGGTGGGTGCCTCGAGATGCGCAAAAATACGCAAGGGAGGCAGCGCTGCGATAGACGATGGGATCGTATTTAGTTCAGCGGTTTTTGCTGCTTATCCCAACCTTTATTGGGGTGACGTTAATCGGCTTCTTGGTGATGCATCTCGCCCCGGGAGATCCGGCGGAGCTACGTGCCGCTGGAGGTCTGGGAGGAGCACGTGAAGGAGCGATCTCAAGAAACAAGCAAGGCAGCGTCGACGAGGCGTTGTCTCAATGGCGCAAGCAGTACGGCCTCGACCGCCCTATTCCGATCCAGTACGCCATTTGGCTGAGCAACCTCGCCACTCTAAATTTCGGCGAATCCTTCAAAGATAACCAATCCGTTTGGCTAAAAATCAGCGAGCGAATTCCTGTTACCGTCAAGCTCAATCTGCTTTCACTGCTGCTTGTCTATGCGATCGCAATTCCTCTGGGGATCTATTCGGCAACCCACCCGAACTCGTTGGGCGATCAGGTAACGACCCTTATCGCTTTTGTACTCTTCGCGGTTCCGTTGATCTGGGCGGCGACTATGGCGATCGTATTTATCTGCGGCGGCGACTTTTTGTACTTGTTCCCGCCCGCCGGCCTGGAATCACTCGAATATTCTTCTAACTGGCCGCTGTGGAGAAAATTCAAGGATCAGACCTGGCATCTTTTCCTGCCGGTCGTGATGCTTTCCTATGATGGCTTTGCCGGCTTGTCGCGCTACATGCGCGCGAGCATGCTGGATGTCATGGGGCAGGATTTTGTACAAATGGCGCGAGCCAAGGGACTTGCGGAGCGGGTGGTGGTTTTCAAACATGTGGTGCGCAACTCACTTATTCCTCAGGTCACAATCCTGGCTTCGATCCTTCCCGGTTTGATCGGTGGCAGCATTATCATCGAGACCATTTTTTCCATTCCCGGTTTGGGTCAATTGGGATATGAATCGGTGCTCGCCCGAGACTATCCGACCGTGATGGCATTGTTTACGGTCAGTGCTCTGCTTACCTTGTTGGGCATTTTGATATCAGACCTTTTGCTTGCAGTCGTTGACCCGCGGATTGCTTTCGGGCGGCGCCAACAATGACTCCGAGAAGTGCCAACATACCGGTAGCCACGACAGCAGATGAAAATTCTCTTGCCGTCAGCGAAAGCCCCGGCGGGCTCTGGTCCGATGTCCGGCGGCGGTTTCGGCGAAATGCGATTGCGTTGGTGGGATTTTATGTTGTTTGCTTTCTAACCTGCGTTGCTCTTTTCGCTGATTTCCTGGCCAATGATAAGCCGTATTACTTGGAGTATCACGGCAAGGTTTATTTTCCGATCTTGCGCAGCTATCTGGTGGGAATGCGTTTAGCCAACTGGCCGACCGAGCTGTTGAACGTCAATTTTAAGAAGCTCGAGGGCGCCAAAGGGATTTTTCCGCCGAACCCGTATCGACCGAGCAACATCAACCTGCTCGAACCGCTCGAATCACCTTCAAGCAAGCACTGGTTCGGCACGGACAAGTTGGGGCGCGATGTGGCTTCGGGCATGATCCACGGTTCGCGCATTTCGCTTTCCATCGGCTTTGTCGCCGTCGGCATCGCGGTCATTATTGGCGTGATCCTCGGAGCCATCGCCGGCTACTTCGGCTCCTGGGTCGATCTCGTGGTCTCCCGACTATTCGAAATTATGCTGTCGATTCCGACTTTTTTTCTTTTGATTACGGTCGCTGCGCTGTTGCCGCCGAGCATTTTTTTGACCATGGCGATCATCGGCATGACGAGCTGGGTGGGCATGGCGCGCTTTACACGCAATGAGTTTTTGCGAATTCGCTCGCTCGATTATGTTACGGCGGCCATCGCGCTCGGCGTTAGCGATCGCAAAGTGATGTTCAAGCACATTCTTCCCAACGCTTTGGCTCCAGTGATCGTTTCGGTCGTGCTCGGGATCGCGGGCGCAATTCTGGTCGAATCCAGTCTGAGCTTTCTCGGCATCGGCGTGCCTGCCGAACTCGTCACTTGGGGATCGATCCTGCATGAAGCCAGTACGACGACGTTTGCCTGGTGGCTGGCGGTCTTTCCCGGATTTGCGATTTTCATCACGGTGCTCGCCTACTACCTGGTCGGCGAGGGGCTTCGAGAAGTGCTTGACCCGCGCTTGCGGGGCTTGCGCTAATTGCGCCGTTTCTGTTACTGAGCACGAAAATACCGTCACGTTTCTTTTTCCCACGAGGAGCTGTGATGCAATGCACCAGATTGTCATCTCGAGCGCCAGGAAGAGACCTTGCATTATCGGCCCATACGAAAGAAGAGTTTTCTTGCCCTTCGGCTCGAAATGACAATTTGCTGAACATCGTAGGCCGTGGAAGAGATGAAGTCAGCGAACGAGCCTTCTTGCTCCGTTTCTAATTGATTAAATCTTCGAGTAGTAAGCTTGGACGGTGGAGCGCGTAGGAGAAAAAACTTATGGGAGAAAAGACCATCGAAGAAATCAAGGCCGATATCCTGCACCGCGCCGGCCGGATCAATCCGTTCGAACGAGTAAAACGCGAGGACGTCGAGCAGGTAGTGAGTCGACTATCGAATCTGGAGCCCGATCTGTGGGGCAAAGAGTGGGGACGGATAGGATTGAAGTACGAGGCTTTGGCGGCGGAACAAGAAAAGCAGGGCAGAAGCAAGGAAGCGGGCGAGACTTACTATTTGGCGTATGAATATTTCCGGATCGGGCGGTATCCCGTACCGAGCAGTCCGGAGAAGATGAACTGCTACAAAGGGGCGCTGCGCACGTTTCTGAAAGCCGCGCCGACCATGAAGCCTCCTCTCGAGCGGGTGGAAATTCCGTTCGAGGTAAAGAAGGTCGTCGGCTACCTACAGATTCCCGAAGGAGCCGATCGCCCGCCCGTCGTGATGCACTGGGGCGGCGTCGACGGTTGGAAAGAAGATCGCCGGAGCAACAGCGATGTCCTGCTCAAAATGGGGCTCGCGTGCTTTACGATCGATATGCCGGGAGCCGGCGAGAATCCTTGCCTGGGCGGCGATCTCAAGGCCGAGCGGACGTTTTCTGCAGCCATGGACTATCTCGAAACGCGCAAAGACATTGATGGGAAACGGATCGCCTGCATGGGCGGGAGCTTCGGTGGATATTGGGCGGCGAAACTGGCGCACGTCGAAGCTAAGCGCTTACGTGGCGCAGTGAACTGGGGCGCGGGGGTTCATCGGACCTTTCAACAGGAATGGCTCCGTCCCGCCTTGACCTTGACTGCCTCGCAGTATCTGATGGGGCCCGCCAGTCTGCTCGATGCACGCTCGTACATATTCGGCGTCAAAACGCTCGAAGAGACGCTCGAGATTGCGCCAAGCTTATCGCTAGTGGAGCAAGGGTTGATCGACCAGCCGTGCGCGCCGTTGCTTTGCATCAACGGCAAGGAAGACGATCAACATCCGATCAGCGATCTCTACCTGCTCGCGGAGCATGGAAGCCCGAAGGATCTGCGCATTATTGCCGGCGCCGGGCACATGGGCCGCAAGAGAGGCGAATCAAACGACCCAGTGGTTGACATCGTCACGCGCTGGCTCAAAGAGAAATTATCCTGACAGTGCGGAGGAAAGATGGCACGAATTGCGACGATCACCAAAAAAGAAGATCTGGGGCCACAAGATCAGAAAGTCTATGAGGTCATTGCCCAAAGCCGCGGTGTGGTCGGCGGGCCTTGGCTCGCATTGCTGCACAGCCCGGAGTTGGCGCAGCGCACTATGCAGCTGGGTAGTTACATTCGCTTCGAATCGACTTTGGACCACAAAGTCGTCGAGTTTACTGCGCTGGTGGCAGCGCGGGAGCTGGAATGTAAACATGAGTGGGCCGCGCATATTATGCATGGACAGAAAGCCGGCATTCCAATGGAAACCATTCGTGCCGTTCATCAAAAAAAGGGAACGGAGAGCTTTTCCTCAGAAGATGCGCAGATTGTCAGCTTCGTGCGCGAGATGATTCACGGCCATCGCGTCAGCGAATCGACTTACCAGGCGATTTACGGCCGGTTGGGAGAGAAGGGCATCGTCGAGCTTACCGCGACCATCGGTTACTATGCCATGCTCGCTTGTACGCTTAATACGTTCGATGTTTACACATTTACGCCGCCGGAAGATCTGAAGATTTGAATCGAGGTACTTGAGAATGTACCCCGTTGTAACGCAACGGTCGTGCTGAGGCCTCAGCCGAAGGATTTCGGCTTTGTATCCTTGATCACGAGATTCTTCGCTGACGCTCAGAATGACAACTCTGTTGCCGCTCAACGTGTATTATTGAAAAGGCGCCGCTTATTGAGTGAAAAGCAAAAGTTCGGAGGGAGTCAGTATGAAACTAAAAGGACAAGTCGCGCTCATTACCGGCGCGGGAAGAAACATCGGCAAAGCGATGGCAAAGCTGTTCGCTTCGGAGGGCGCGAAAATCGCGGTTGCGGAAGTACACGAAGGCCGCGGCCAGGCGGTGGTGGACGAACTCAACAGAGCCGGTCATGAGGCGATGCTGGTGCTCGGTGATGTTTCCAAATCCGACGATGTGCAGGCGATCGTTAAAAAAGTAGTTGCTCGCTTTGGTGCAATCGATATTCTCGTCAATAATGCGGCCCTGACGGATCACGCCACGATCTTGGACAGCAAGGAAGAGGAATTCGATAAGGTGATCGCCGTTAGTCTCAAAGGTCCATATCTCATGACCAAGTACGTCGCCGACGAAATGCGTAAGCAGGGGCGCGGCGGCAAGATCGTCAACTTCGGTTCGACGTCGGGAATGATCGGACGTTTCGACGGTATCGCTTACGCCGCGGCAAAGGCTGGCGTCATCAATATGACTCGCGCCATGGCGGTGCAGCTCGCGCAATACAAGATTCGGGTCAATTGCGTGGTGCCGAACCGCTCGGGGTCGCCGGTTGGCTACGACGACGATGTGGAGGGTAACAGGACCTTTCAGAATCTTGCCGGTCGCCTAGGGACTGCCGACGATCAGGCGAAAGCAGCGCTGTTTCTGGTCAGTGAAGATTCAGACTTCATCTATGGTCATCCGCTGGTGGTCGATGGCGGTGTTATGGCCACGGCTAATTTTCCGCGGGAACAGTTTCAGAAATAGCTCGACAAACCCGCTCAAATCGTTAAGCAGTTCAAGCGTTCAAACCGTTCATGCGTAGGATTTATTTGCGTTTGCCGCCATTGTCAGTGTAAGAATCAGCATAATAGGGGTTTGACCAGAGGCAATCCGCCCCACGACAAACATGAGGCGATCTCAGGCTGAATTGCGAAACCATCGGGCTCCGGTTAAAGTAAAGATAAGCTTAGTCCAGCGCGAGATTGCCGATATCATTCGACGATTCTTAATTCATGACGAGTGTTAAAGCCATACGCTGGCTCGATCATTGGATCGGGGTTCCCATTTGTTTTGTCTTGACGAGCGTACGCCGCTTGAATGACTTGGCAAGACGTAAGCCGCTGCCCGCCGTGCGTGCCATCGTATTCGTTAAATTTGTGGAGCAAGGCTCGACGGTTCTGGCGTGTTCCGCGATTCGCCGCGCCATCGATCTGGTCGGGCGAAACAATGTCTATTTCTTGGTGTTCCAAGAGAACCGATTCATTCTTGATGTGATGGAGCTTCTGCCAGCGGAGAACGTCATCGCCATTCGTCACGAAAAGTTGATTACCGCGATTCGCGATCTCGTCCGCGGGAGGGCTATGTTAATCAAAAAACGGGTCAACGCGGTTATTGATTTGGAGTTTTTCGCGCGCTCATCTGCCGCAATCAGTTTTTTGATGGGCTGCGGTTACCGAGTCGGCTTCCACGGCTTCGGCGGTGAGGGGCCATATCGCGGCGATCTCATGACTCATCGGGTGCGCTACAATCCGTATCTCCATACGGCGCAAGCTTTCCATATGATGGTCGAAGCTCTGACATTCTCACCCCGCGATTTGATGCCTTTCGATATGAAATCCCTTACGGCGGACGATGCGCCGCCCGCCTTCTTGCCGACGGAATCAGAGGTGGCGCAAGCAAAAGATATTGTGTTCGAAGCAGCGCGAATCGAGCCGTTACCGCCGCTCGTCCTGCTGAATCCGAATTGCAGCGATATGCTGCCGCTGCGCCGCTGGCCGGCGGAAAAATATATCGAGCTGGCGCGGCGGCTTACCGCAACATATCCGGAATTGTACGTTGGACTGACGGGGTCGCCGTCCGAAGCGAAAGCGGCGGCCTCAATGGTGGAAGAAATAGGATCGAAGCACTGTTTCAGTCTCGCGGGTCGAACGACGCTGCGGCAGCTCCTGGTGATCTTTGGGCTGGCCGACGTGCTTGTCACTAACGACAGTGGCCCGGCCCATTTTGCCGCACTCACGCCGATCGACGTGGTGACGCTTTTCGGGCCGGAGACGCCGCACCTGTATGGAGCGCGTACGCCGAGGAATCATGTTTTTTGGCAAGCTCTCGCGTGCAGTCCGTGCGTCAGCGCATTGAACCAAAAGTTTTCTGCCTGTCAGAATAACCTGTGTATGCAGCACATCGATGTCGATGCCGTGTTCAACAAAGTCTGCACGATCTATCAGGCGAAGCGAAAGACGCGGACTTTTGCCAATGGTGAAAATCGAGTTCGTCACGTCCAACTCGATGCCTAGGACGCGGTTCGCATGTCGGATCGGCATCTGCTTCAGGCGATCATTCTCCTCGTTTTCCTCCGTCTTGTCAGCGCTTCACTAATCGATCTTGCGCCGCAGGAAGCCTATTACTGGAATTACGCCAGGCATCCGGCGCTGAGTTATTTTGATCATCCGCCGGTCGTCGCGTGGCTGATTAGCGGCGGTCAATTCGTCCTCGGCAAGACCGAACTGGGAGTCAGGATCGGCGGCTTCCTGCTAACCCTTCTCTCGACCGGGTTGCTCTACGCGCTAGGGCAGCTCTGGTTTAGTCG
>Ga0207683_10005114_pt1 | contig 11259 bp, 14 predicted proteins | sample KBSM73metaG_FD_184333 | JGI IMG/M metagenome (GOLD analysis project Ga0207683, IMG submission 184333) | Miscanthus rhizosphere microbial communities from Kellogg Biological Station, Michigan, USA - KBS M7-3 metaG (SPAdes) (version 2) | ecosystem: Host-associated > Plants > Roots > Rhizosphere >...
CTGCCCGACGGGAAGGCGATCCGTTATGGTGTGATCGTCGGCGAGGACGCGCAGGCTTGGTCCGGCGTGGCCAAGGTGGGTCGCAAGGAAGAATGGCCGGGGTGGACGCCGACTGAAGGTGAGAAGAAGCGGCTCGGCCCCCTTCCCAATTACGTGGAAGGCGGCGCGCACAATCCGATGGGTGCCCGCGGGATTTATCTCTTCTCCGGCGGCCAGGATACGTTGTTCCGCATCCACGGGACCAACCAGCCGCAATATATCGGGCAAGCGATATCCTCCGGCTGCATCCGGTTGACCAACGAGGACGTGATCGACCTCTACAACCGGGTCAAGACGGGCGCGATCGTCGTGGTGCTGGGTCCAAGGGGAAGCGAGAATAGGCTCGCGTCGGCTGTGACGGGCCGGCCCAACTAGTACCGCTTCGATGTCTGCACCCACGGCAGGGGATCGCGTGATCCTGCGATCGCAAGCCGACGAACGACGCGCCGCCCTGAAGAGCGCGGTCGTTTCTCCTGGCTAAGGCTTGCGACTCGGCGCCACGAACGGATTGGCGTCGATTCCTTCGCGGCCATTCTTCTCGAAGCACGATTCCAGACGGTCGAGCGCGAGAGAGCTCTTGTCCAGCGGGACGTGAAGCGTCGCGCCTTCTGCGCGCACGTCAAGCATGCTTGCGGTCCGCAGCCGCTCGTTGAAGGAACGATCGGCAAACGCGATTGTCACGCCCTTGGTTTCGGCCAATGCCTTGGCATCGACTGAGTGCGAGCCGACGGCGAGCCTGACCGTATAGGCCTTGCCGCGTTCGAGCTTCCATTTGCTCGAGTCGAGAAGCAGCAACAGACCATCTTGATTCCGTACGAAGGTGACCCCGAGGCCCGAGGCTGAACGCGTCATGGTGCAATAGTCGAACTTGTCGCCCTTGTAAGTGGTTGCAATGTTCCAAGGGCCTACGGTCACTGCCTGACTTTCCTGCTGCTGTTGAGCGAGCGCCGACGAACTCAAGATGCTCAGACAAACGAGTGAGGCGGTCGTTCGCATCGTCTACTCCTTCTGAGAGGGCCGCTATGATCGAAGGGCTGTCGGCGTGTGGTCGAGAACAACCGATCAGGGCGCGTGACCCAAACGATCGTTTCGGCATGGCGGGGGTCTCGATATCGAGGGCAGTGCCGTGGCCACCCCACACATCAAGCGTTCTGCCCGACCTGCGGTTCCATCACGGCAAGTGTGCGCAAAGCATTGAGGGTGAAGGCGGTAAAATGTGCCGGACAACGGTCAGCCCGCTACCTTGTCGGTCAATCGGCAGGAGAAGGAAGACCTGGCACGCTACCGTCTGCGCGTGAGGCATGAATTCTCACCGCGATGATCTGGATCGAGCACGACATGCAACTGGTCCGCGACCTCGCCGACAAGGTGCTGGTGCTGCATCCCGGCAAGGAATTGGCATTAGGCCCGCCGAATCAGGTTTTGTCCGATCCCGCGGTCATTGCAGCCTATATCGGCAAGCGCTGACCACCGTGTCCTGGATATTGCCGGCCCCCCCCCGGTAGCGAACCTTTGCTCGGTTGTACTAGGGTTCGGCGGGCGGCCGCCCGAAGAAATCATAAGCAGGATCACCCGGCCGTCCCGAGGAAGTCGATCGTCAGGGAGGACATCATGACACGCGTGCAGGCTGCGGCTTGGCGAAACGTGTGCGGGCGGGTCTCGATAAGTAGCCTGGTTGCCCTTCTAGTCAGCGTGCTCGGGTCGGTGGCCCCGTTACAGGCGCAAGAGCCGATCAAGATCGGATTCGGCGTATCTCTGACTGGGGGCCTCGCCTCGTCGGGCAAAGCCCATCTGCTGTCCAAGCAGATCTGGGCCGAGGAGATCAACGCCAAGGGTGGGCTGCTCGGCCGTCAGGTGAGGCTCATTTATTTCGACGACCAGACCAATGCCGCCAATGTTCCCGGCATCTACTCCAAGCTCATGGACGTCGACAAGGTCGACCTGCTGATGGGTCATGCCACCAATCTGATCGTCGCCGCCATGCCCCACATCATGGCCCGCAAGAAGATGGTGATGGTGTTGCTGGCGCTCGGCTCCAATGCGGAGTTCACCTATCCGAAGTATTTCCAGAGCGCGCCATTCGGACCCGATTCGAAGGGTGTCCTCTCCAACGCCTTTTTCGAGGTTGCAAAGTCAATCAAGCCAGCGCCGAAGACGGTGGCGCTTGTCGGCGCGGATGCCGAGTTCTCCAACAACGTGCTGATCGGCGCCCGCGAGAACGCGAAGAAATTCGGCCTCCAGATCGTCTACGACAAGAGCTACCCGCCGGCGACCGTCGACTACTCGCCGATCGTGCGGGCCATCCAGGCGACGAATCCCGATGTTGTCCTGCTTGCATCGTATCCACCGGACTCCGTCGGGATGGTGCGAGCGGCGACCGAGATCGGCCTGCGGACGCAACTCTTCGGTGGCGCGATGGTGGGTATGCAATATGCCTCGCTGATTGGGCAATTGTCCGAGAAGCTCAACCGTGTCGTGAACTACCACTTCTTCGTTCCGAGCCCGAAGATGAGTTTTCCCGGCATCGAGGATTTCCTGAAGAAGTATCAGGCGCGGGCGAAAGACTCCGGCGTCGACCCGCTCGGTTTCTATCAGCCTCCGTTCGCTTACGCCGCGATGCAAATCCTGGAGCAGGCGATCAAGGCGACAGGCACGCTCGACGACGACAAGCTCGCCGACTATATCCACAAGAACACGTTCAAGACGATCGTCGGCGATGTCCGCTTCAACGAACTCGGCGAATGGGCCGACCCGCGGGTGATCATGGTGCAATTCCAGAACATTCAGGGCGCCGGCCTGGAGCAATACATGACTGGCCACAAGCAGGTGATCGTCTATCCGAATGACCTGAAGGATGGGGACTTGGAATATCCGTTCTCCAAGTAAGTTCGTTCATCGATGGGCGCGCGCTGATGACGCGCGTCCGATTTCCTTGAGGGCGGTTCATGCAGATCGTTGCGGCCGTCGCGCGCGAAAGAGCGGGAAGCTTCAGCATCGAAAAGCTGGACCTGGCGGATCCGCGGCCGGACGAGCTGCTGGTAAGGATCGTCGCGAGCGGGATGTGCCAGACCGACCTGCACGGACGGGACGGCTATTATAATACGCCGTTGCCGGCGGTTTTCGGCCACGAGGGGGCTGGGATCGTCGCGGCTGTCGGAACGAGCGTGACGAACTTCGCCGTCGGCGACCACGTCGTCTTGTCATTCCCGTGGTGCAGTACATGCGCCAATTGCAAGCGCCAGATGGAGTTTCATTGCCAGAACAATTTCGAACTGAAGATGCGCGGTACCCGGCCGGACGGCTCAACGCTCATGAGCCAAGGCGGCGCGCCGGTCTACGGCGCCTTCTTCCAGCAGTCATCCTTCGCGACCTACGCGATTGCCAACGAACGGTTCGCGGTGAAGGTCAGAAAGGATGCGCCGCTCGAGCTGTTGGGACCGTTCGCCTGCAGCGGGCAGACGGGAGCCGGGGCGGTGCTCAATGCGATGCAACCGAGAGCGGGGGACGCGTTCGCCGTGTTCGGTGTCGGGGCCGTGGGACTTTCCGCCCTCATGGCGGCCAGGATCGCGGGCTGCGATCCGATCATCGCCGTGGACATCCATGAAAAGCGTCTCGTGCTCGCGCGTGAGCTTGGCGCGACGCACCTGATCAACCACACCGGCCGGACCGACGTCGTGGCTGACATCAGAAAAATCACTGGTGACGGTGTGCGCTTTTCGTTGGAGACATCGGCGCAGCCCGCCGTCTTGCGCGAGGCCATAGAGGCCCTTATGCCGGCGGGCACTTGCGTTCTTCTCGGCAGCGCGCGCAGTGGAACGGAAGTCTCGTTCGAAATGCCGTTTCTGCAGTTCGGCCGGGTGGTGCGTGGAATCATTCAGGGCGAAAGTCATCCGCAGGAGTTCATCCCGAAGCTGGTCGACTTTCTGGTGCAGGGCAAAATGCCGGTCGACCGCATGATGACGTTTTACCCTCTCGCCGATATCAACCAGGCCGCGCGGGATTCGTCGAACGGAACCGCCATCAAGCCGATCTTGCGTATGTGACCTTTGGGCAATGGTCGATGGCAAGTTGACCGCGCGACGTCGTCAGCAGAGGCTGTGGCGGCATGTCAGACGAGTACGCTGAAGACCCGCACGGGGCGGGCGATGTTCTTGAGCTTGCACGCACCTTTGTCCGCGAAGCCGACGTCGAGCTTGCCACTCAGTTCCTCGCGCACGCGACCCGAGACGCAGATCCCGCCAGGCTTCGCCAGCGCCGCCAGCCGCATCGCTATGTTGACGGCGATGCCCCACATGTCCGCACCGTCGGCGATGACGTCGCCCACATTGATGCCCACCCGGAACTCGGGGCGCTTGTGCAACGCGCCCGCATTACGCTTGAGCATTGTACGCTGAACCTCGACGGCGCAGCGCACCGCCGCAATCACGCTCTTGAATTCCACCAGCGGCGGATGGCCGGTTATCCTGCCAACACGGCCACCGTATTCCAGTATCCTGGGATCAATCAGTTCTCGCCACTGCGTCTTGCCACAATGCGGGCGGGGCTTCTTCGTCCGACACGACGAGTCGGCCGTTGCCGACGACATCGGCTGCGAGAACGGCCATGAGTCGCCGCACTACCTGCTCGCTGGCCAAGAGGGCCCCTCCGTCATCGCGTTGGGGGACGCCGGCCAATGTCGGGTTACGCTCCAGAACTCGCGATTGAGATGGCGAAAGGATCGTCGCCGCTGCACAATATCGTTCACAGCAGTATTGCGACGTGGGGTCCACGTTTCGTTCGAAGTGCAAATGGTTGTCGGGCCGACGAAGATTCTCAAACCATTCTTTGTGCGGGCCGTCTGGCCATTCCCCCAGCGCAAAGCACGGTGCCGTAGCAAAAAGAAGTAGGGTTACGACAGTACAGATGCATGCCGGCCGGATGAAATACATGCGGCGCTCCTCCCATTCGAATAAAATGCAGGAGCGAGCTGAATTTCGTCACCTCCCATTTGGGGGGTGGGCGCTGGTATTTAAGTGTGCAGTCAACGCACGATGTTCATTGCATTAATGACCACGATGACCAGTTCGGCCTGTCGGCCAGTATCAGTTTTGTGAAAAACCGACTTAAGGGTCGTGCGCGCCGTCTCGTATCCAATATTGAGGGTTTGCGCGGCCGACCTCAGCGATTCGCCGACGATCAACCGTAAGACAAGACGCGCCTCCGCTGGCGTCAGCTCAAACCGTTCCTTTAGAAATACTGCCGGCGGCATTCCTGATGCTTTCCCGTGATGCAAGCTTTGTGCGGAGCGGCGTTGCGCTGGTCACCTCCCAATTGGGAGGTGCACAATTGCTTATAGGCGACTCTTTGCCGGCATCTTGTTATGCTGTGCCAAAGATTTGCTCTTCCATGCCAAAGGCACGACGCATTGGCGTCGACCGGCCGGGCTTTCAGGTTGCCGTTCATGCGCAATTCGGACATTCGTTATGCGGACACGGTGCCCAGCGCTGTGGGCGGCATCACGCGGTTTGCCTGCGAATACGCAAAGGAGCGCGGGATCGATGTCGAAGCGCTGTTACAGAAGTCGGGCCTGACGCCTGGGCAGATCGAGCAACCCAGTGTTCGCCTCAGCGTGCGAAGCCAGATCAAGTTTCTCGAGTTGGCCGCGCGTGCATTTCAGGATGACTTTCTCGGATTTCACCTCGCGCAGAAATTCGAGCTTCGCGCGATCGGGTTGCTTTACTACGTACTGGCGTCTTCAGACACGCTGGAAGAGGCGTTGCAGCGCGCTGCGCGCTACAGCACGATCGTCAATGAAGGCATTGTGCTGAAGTTTCGCAACGGCAAGGAAAGCGGGATCGCGTTCGAGTATGTCGGCGTTGCGCGGCGGACGGATCGGCATCAGATCGAGTTCTGGATGACGGCCCTGGTTCGCATATGCCGGCAGCTGACCGGCCGCCGGCTGCCGGCAAGTCGCGTGCAGGTTGCCCATCAACGCAACGGCGATACCTCCGAGATGAGCGCCTTCTTCGGCGGGGATGTCATGTTCGGTGCACCGGTGGATGAAGTCGCATTTCCGGAATCGAGCACGCCCGTAGCTCTTGTCGGAGCGGACTCGTACCTCAATCAGATGCTGGTCAAATATTGTGAGGAGGCTCTGGCCCGCCGTGAAACGAACCGGAGTCCGTTCGGACTGAAGGTCGAAAATGCGATCACCTTGCTGTTGCCGCACGGCAAGGCGCGGGTGGGTGAAGTCGCTCGCAAGCTGGGCGTAAGCCAGCGAACGCTGGCGCGGCGACTTGCGTCGGAGGGACAGACATTCGCCGGTGTCTTGCAGAGTCTCCGGTCAGATCTCGCCAAGCGCCATCTGGCGGACGAATGCTTGTCGATTTCCGAGATTGCGTGGCTGCTCGGTTACCAGGACATCAGCGCGTTCACGCATGCTTTCAAACGCTGGACGGGCCGGGCGCCCGGCGAGGTGCGGCAGCAATCGAGCTGACGCTGCTGCGGCCCTGGGATGCGCTCGCCCATTGTGCGATATGAGTTGCTCCTCAGCGTGATCTTTGCAGGCGCATCTTGCAGGCGACAAATCCGTCTGTTCCCGGGGTGAATCCGTACCCGAGGCATGTCTGGTGGTCATCGGCGTCGATGGGCGCGGAATCGGTGCGTCCACACGCCGTCGCCAGAACCAACACCAGGAGCAGATAGCACTTCGACATTGCACGACGCTCGCAAAACAGGAGGGGACGTCGTTCTTGCGACTTTCCAACCCGATTTCTTGCTCATACGCGCCATGGAGTTGTCTTTTGCTGCCAATGTTCCAAGAGAAAGGCGCTTGCCGTGCCGCCGACGCTCGGCAAGCAACGTTCGCAGCGCATCGGTGGCGCGATCCGCACCACCGGGCCCCCGGCGCTTGTGATCGGATCCGGCCGGATCAGACCATGCGGGACGCTTCGTCTTCGCTCGGGATCCGTCCGTGCGGCGTCAGTTGATCGACGAAGCCCGGCAATTGATGCCGCAGTGCCTCGAGCAGCTCGTTTCGTCCCATGCCGGTCTGCTGGCTCAGCGTATCGAGCGTATCGCTGCCGAGCGCATCTGCTAGGTCGTTCGGGGTGATCGCTTTGTTGGGGCCGGTGCCGACCCAGGAGTCCGCGGTATGGCCGTGGCCGCTGTCCTGGAAGCCCTGAAGCAGGTTGCCGAGGCCGCCGCTCAGCACGCTGCCGGCCGCGGCGCCGCCGAGCAGTCCGCCCAATCCGCCCTTGAGGAGGTCGCCCAGGTTACCGCCCGAGGTGGTGCCGGCCGGCGCGCTCGCCGTTTTGCCACCGAACAGCCCGCCGAGAACATCGGCGAGGCCGCCGCCCCCATTGCCAGGTGCCGCACCGCCAGCGGGAGGTACGCGGGCCGGCTGGCCCTGTCCGCCGGCGCTGGCGGGGTGGCCGCTACGACCCTTGAGCGCCTTGTACGCAAGCAATCCGAGGAGCGCGATGACGATCGGCGACATGCCGCCGCCGCTGCTGCCACTGCTGGGTTGAGGTTGGCCGCGGGGGCCATTCTGCATGCCGGTGAGAATGTCGCGCAGTCCCATGTCTGCCTCCAATTCTTGTCTGAGCCTGAGGTGTGCCCTCCACCCGGAACGGGGGGAGAGCGGTGAAAGCTGAGTCATGGGGCCGCGCCTTGCGCGCTGCCGTCACGGTCGGCCCGGCGGCTCGGCGCTGGAGCCGGTCGCGCCTGGATCGCTCACAACGTGGTGGACCACCAGTCGGTTCCAAATGAACAGCACGAGCAGCGCGCCGACGGTCGCGCCGATCAGGCCGGCATCCGCCCCGGACTTCAATCCGTCGGCCCTTTTAGCAGCTGCGTTGATCGGCGACTCGCGACGCGCCCGTACTCAGTGCGTCTGCTCGCTCGTCACCATGTTCTTCACAAGCCCGGCGATGCCCGTGAGGATCGCGCCGCCAGCGCCGCCGCCGACGATTTGACTGATGATGGCTCCGACATCGAGGCTGCCGCCGGCCGCGCCTGCGATCGCTGGCATCGCGGCTAGCAGAAGCTGACCGCCACCGACGCCGCCGAGGGCGCCCGCGATGGTGTTGCCCAGACTGCCGAGATTGTAGTCCTTCAGGGCCGCGCCGACGGCGTTCCCGCCGACCACTCCCGAGATGAGTTGAATGACGAGATTGATGAGCATTTCCATGACAATCTCCTCTCCCTTGCAGATCGTTGTGGTTGCGGGCGCGTTCTTGGCTCATCCGCCACGTTCGGATGCGCGCATTTGGGCCACATGGTCATCTTCCAGGAACGCACTTACGCGTCGTTGGATCGTTTGACGGCGCGCGTTACCGCGCGCGTGCCGCGTCATCGTCAAGCGTCAACGAAGATGGTCCGTAGTCTCATTGGCTCTGCCCGCTCTACGCCACTTCAAACGCCTGGCAGCGGATGCGGCCTATAAGCGTTGCGATGTTGCGCCGACGCATACGCGAGAGGCATCACAAGTCTGTGAAGCACGGCTGAATTTGTGTCACGTGCCCTGACCCATTCTCTGCGTGATGGTCAATAAGCAGGAGCGAATTACATTTCGAATTGAGTTGGTTGAGACGTCGCGGCACGACACGAACAGCGCACGGCCATGGCGACGAAATTAAGCGCGCGGATTGCATCGTCGCCCCATCGGGCTTCAGAATGTGTCGGCGATCGAATGCACTTGCGAATTGGCGGCCGCGGCGCAGCGCGCGCGTCCGCGTGCCGAGTGCAGCCAAAGACAATACGGCAGGAGGGCGCCATGAGCGTGTTCGGAAGCATCGTATCGGCCATCTTCGGTTCCAAGCATGCGGCAAATGCAGCGCCGTCCGCGGGCGCGACTCCCGGGTCACCCGCATCGGGGGGGGCATCGACGCCATCGGGGTCAGCTGCATCGTCCGGCGCGGCGGCGGGCACGGCGGCGGCAAAGCCGATCTCACGGGAAGACGTCGAAGCCATTCTCAAGCGGCTGCACGACGATCAGAGAGAAGATTTTGACTGGAGAAAGTCGATCGTCGATCTGATGAAGCTGCTGAAACTGGACAGCAGTCTCAGCGCGCGCAAGCAATTGGCACAGGAGCTCGGCTACTCCGGCGCCCTCGATGGCTCCGCCGAGATGAACCTCTGGCTGCACCGGCAGGTCATGACCAAGCTTGCCGAGAGCGGCGGCAAGGTGCCGGATAGCCTCAAGGCATAGGACAGCCGCAGCGACGGGACGCTCAAAACTCGTGCGGCTCGGGGCGCGTCGGCAGGGCCAACTGTGCGCCCGTCGTCGCATCCCGGCGCAGATCGTCCCACATGCGGTTGAATGCGCCGGCCGTCCCGGTGGCTCTGGCCGTTGCGGTACGTTCGAGCACGATTTGCCTGCGGCGAAGCTTCTCGATTGCGTTGGTCCAGGTCGAGGACTTGGCGGCCGCTGGCTTCGTTCTCAGCGCGATCGGTGCGCTCTTGGTTGCCTTGAGTGCCGACAGCCGCTTCGAAATCCTATCCGCCGGCTTTCGCTCCTTGAGCGCCGTCTGTCTGCTGCTGAGCTTCTCGATCGCTCTCGTCCATCCGCCGCTCGGAGGCGCAACATGCGCGGCTTGAAGCTTGATCGCCGGCGGCTCCGGACGCACCGCCGCGGCGTCGGGCAGATGGATGCTCGACATTCTGGCGCGGTTGAACATCAGCCGCTGGGCACCTTGTGGGCAGGCTGAGCACCTGAAGATGTGGCGCTCAATTCCACACACCGCGACGGTGTCGGTTTCGACCTGCATCAGGCGCATCCCCGCGCCGCACGCCACGCACTTCATTACGCCCCCCGATACCAAGCGCGCACATGGAATGCATTGGCCGGTCACGCTGTCAAGCGGCGACAGCGGATTGCGCGGCGATGTGGCCGCGGGGCCACGAACTGCGACGAAATCAGGGCGCTTCGGCGGCGCCTGTGGCGCTGGATTCACCCGCGGCGTCCAGACCAGAGGCGGCTGCAACTTCCGATGGGCTCCCTGCACGGGAGGCTCACGAGGGAATGCACATGCATTCTGCATCGGCAAGCTTGCAAAGCTGCGCAAGCAGGTTGGCAAACGGTCCCGTCGTGGTTGCCCTCCATGCCAACGCCGCTGCGGCGATCCGTGCGCCTGGTCGCATCAGAGCCACGGGGTGACGGAGGAGCGCGAGATGTCCGGCGCGCCATGAACCGCGCATTGGTTTGGTTTCGAAGGGTATAGATTGGCGCGCGTTACGGCCGGCCTCGGCGCACGAATGCGCATTGTGTGGGTGATGGTTCGTACAGGTCTGACCGGCTGGTGCCGCCCGCTGCGGTGCCGTGCGCCGCCGGCGATAGAATCCGAACGGAGGCTGCCCATGTGGGAAGAATTCAAGAAGTTCGCGATGCGCGGCAACGTGATCGATCTCGCCGTCGGCGTCATCATCGGCGCGGCGTTCGGAGCCATCGTCACTTCGCTCGTCGGCGACATCATCATGCCGGTCGTCGGCGCGGTCACCGGCGGGCTCGATTTCACGAACTATTACACCCCGCTGTCGTCGAAAGTGGACGCCAGCGTCTCCTACGCCGACGCCAAGAAGCAGGGTGCGGTGCTCGGCTGGGGCCAGTTTCTGACCGCGGCCATCAATTTTCTGATCATCGCCTGGGTGCTTTTCATCGCCATCAGGGGGATCAACAGGCTCAAGCGGGAGGAACCCGCGGCCGCTCCCGCCGAGCCGACGGCGGAGGTCAAGCTGTTGACCGAGATTCGGGATCTGTTGCGTCGGTAGGCGCGCTACGCTGCGTCATCGCTTGCGAATCGGCACCTTCGACATCCCTTGTTGAATCCGGTGTCCCCCACGCTCACGATGGAGACAGAGAATGAGATGGATGCTGCTCGCGGCCTTGTCCTTGTGCTTGGCCCTGTCGCTGAACCTTTCCGTCGCGTCTGCGCAGGAGACCTGCGAGAGCAAGGCCGTCAGCAAGGAGGGTAAGCCGCTGGCGGGCGCCGCCAAGACCAGCTTCCTCAAGAAGTGCAAGCGCGACACCTGTCAGGTCAAGGCGGTGGGCAGCAACGGGAGAGCCCTCGCCGGCGCCGCCAAGAAAAGCTTCATGCAGAAGTGCCAGCGCGAGGCATAGGCAGAAGTCCGGCGGCGGCGCATCACGGGTCGAACGGAAATACTTGTTTCCAGTCGCGCTTCATGTCGACGACCGTCCAGCCGCGTCGGACCGCCTCGTCCCAGGCCTTGTCGAGCCGTCCG
>Ga0207683_10005118_pt1 | contig 11253 bp, 7 predicted proteins | sample KBSM73metaG_FD_184333 | JGI IMG/M metagenome (GOLD analysis project Ga0207683, IMG submission 184333) | Miscanthus rhizosphere microbial communities from Kellogg Biological Station, Michigan, USA - KBS M7-3 metaG (SPAdes) (version 2) | ecosystem: Host-associated > Plants > Roots > Rhizosphere >...
TCTGGGGCAGCGTGCTGTACCGGCTGCGGCGCGAGGACTTCGGTGACATGCGGCACAGGGACGGCGTGTCGCCGGCATGGCCGATCGACTACGACACGCTGGAGCCGTACTACGAACGCGCCGAACGGATGTACCAGGTCCACGGCGAAGCCGGCCACGACCCGACGGAAGGCGCACGTTCGCCATATCCGCAGGCGCCGATTCCACATGCGCCCGGGATGTCGGCGATCATCGAGCAACTGAAGGCGCGTGGCCTGCATCCGTCGCCGCTGCCCCTCGGCCTCATTCAGCCGGGCGCGGCGGGTGGATGCCTTCTGTGCAACACCTGCAACTCGTTCCCCTGCAAGCTTCGGATGAAGAGCGATGCGGAGGTGTGCGGCGTCGTGCCGGCCGCCCGACACGACAAGGTTGAACTGGCCACCAACACGCTCGCCACGCGGCTTGTCACCAATGCCAGCGGCACGCGCGTCGAAGGCGTGGAGGTGCAGCATCGCGGTGGCGAAACGCGCCTTGTACGGGCGCCCGTCGTGATCGTTTCATGCGGTGCCGTCAATTCTGCCGCCCTGCTGCTGCGCTCGGCGACCCCGGCTCACCCGCAGGGACTCGCCAACTCCTCGGGCCTCGTCGGGCGGCGTTACATGGCCCACCTGGCGACCATGATGCAGGGCTTTCACCCGTTCCGCGTGAATACCGACGTCTTCCAGAAGACGGTGGCGATCAACGACTTCTACCTTGGCGGAGCGGGCCACGAGTTCCCGCTCGGCCAGATCCAGTCGCAGGGGCGGACACACGGTGTCATGGCGCAGATCGTGGTCCCGTGGATTCCGCTCTGGGCGTACGATGCCTGGGTTGCGCGCGGAGTCGACTGGCTCGTGATGTCCGAGGACCTGCCGGATCCAGACAATCGCGTGACGATCGATCCGGACGGACGCATTCGCCTGGCTTACAGGCCGAACAACGAGGCGGCGCACAACGAGCTGGTGCAGCGGTTCACTCGGGTGCTGAAGCAGCTCGGTTTCTGGAAGGTGATGACCCATTCGCACCGGACGCAGAACACGACGCACCAGTGCGGCACGCTCGTGTTCGGCACCGATCCGCGCACGTCGGTGCTCGATACCTACTGCCGGACCCACGATGTCGAGAACCTCTTCGTCGTGGACGCGTCGTTCTTCCCCTCGTCGGCGGCCGTGAACCCGGGCCTGACGATCGCGGCGCAGGCGCTGCGGGTGGCGGACCACATTCGGGAAAAGGCTCTCTGATACCGGCTTCGCCTTGGAAGATTGCTAATTGCTGATTGCTAATTTCTAAGTTCCCCAGAGGTTCTACTTGAAGGCGCGATCGTTCAGCCACGTCGGCATCACCGTGTCGGACTTCAACAAGGCAGTGAAGTTCTACTCCGAGGTCTTCGGCTGCCCGCTCGTCGGTGTGTCGGACACACCGCCCGATCGCGTGCGCAGCTTCTTCGGCGTGGACGGACCTGCCCCGAGCTGCAAGATCGGGTGGGTCCGCGTGCCCGGAGGGGGGATACTCGAGATCTTCGCCTTCGAGCCGAAGCTGCCGCCTGAAGTGACGATTCCGTGGAACCGCACCGGGCTGACGCACTTCTCGTTCAACGTACGCAATACGCAAAAGTGGTACGACTACCTTGTGAGCAAAGGTGTCGAGTGCCTGTCGAAACCCGAGAAGTCGCCGCGCGGCCACACGTTCTTCTTCACGAAGGACATGGACGGCAACCTGATCGAGATGATCGATCTCGGCTACATGCACTACGTGCTGCAGTGGTTCGGTCCGCTCGGCGGGTTCCTGTTCCGCAGGGGGAGATACCGCAATTACTATCGCTGATTGCTGATTGCTAATTGCTAAAGGCGAATCGCGAATCGCAAACGCCTATTGCCCCGAGGCACTGCGGCAAATCAGCAATAGATTAGCGATTAGAATTCGCGATTAGCAATCAGCAAATTAGCAATTCGCGATTCACTCTCACTTCCTCAGCGTGAAACCCGTGAGCATGCTGACACGCATGCCGTCCTTCGAAGGCACCACCGCGAATGTCATCGGAAGGTTCAGCATTCCGGCTCGAAATGTGACGCCGGCGGCAATCGCCAGTGCAACGCCAACCGGCGTGATGTTCGGACCGATGCCGAACTCGGCGCCATCCCGCGTGCGAAGGCCGACGAGCCAGTTGACGCTGGGCAACGCAACACCCTGGTCGAGTCCGCCGACGAGGACGACCCACTCGTTGAGTACTGAAGGCCCGCCCTCCTTGCTGTAGAACTGCCGTTCGAACTGCCACCCGAACTGGGAAATCCCGTTCTTCACCTCGATGTCTTCCGTCTTCAGCTTCGCGACGACGCCGTCGTCGAGGAATGTGAAGCCGAACCGGGGACCGGCGAGGCTGACCGTCCTGGCGACCGGTGGAACTTGCTGCGCAGGCGCGTACGGGGCGCCCTGGGCCAGGAGCGGTTCAGCGGTGATGGTGGTCATGAACGCCGCGGCGACGACGAGAAGCAGGTGTTTCATGTGATCCTCCTGCTTCCATGCTGCGGCCCGACGGGCGCACGCGTCCTTCGCGGATGGCTGAAAAACCCTGAAGAGACGTCAGGCGGCGCGATTCCTCAGGCGCGCGAGCGCCGATTGCCAGCGCGCGTCCGCGCCGACACGGAGCATCGGCTCGACTGGCAGCGTCCAGCAGGCACTGCCGGCGGGCGCGGCAGCCAGTGTCCCATCGACGAGCGCTGCCGCGCCTGCCACGTCTCCGCGAAGTGCAGCCGCAAGAGCCTGCGCAAGCGCGACGTCCAGTGCGGACGCCTTCGAGACACCTTGCAGGCTGCCGGCCGGCGCGCCACCTCGAAGGCCCGCGAGCGCCACCGCAGCGAGCGGGTGCAGAGGCATCCGCGTGCGCGTTTCGGCAAAGGCCGTTTCCGCACCGGCCTTGTCGCCGCCGTGCAGGCGCAGGGCGCCGATGGCGTACCACGTGTTGGCGCAGCACTCGCGCGCATACAACTGGCCGCTGTCCTCGACGGCGAGTTCGAGGCGGAATTGTTCGTCCGCACCGGATTCGTCTCCGCGCGCGAGCATGATGAGGCCGAGCAGCCAGTGCAGCGCGACGCCGTTGAAGCGCGTATCCGGGGCTTCGCCCGCTGGAGCTCCGATGCCAGCCAGGAGTTCGCGCTCGGCCTGGTCGAACGCCTGCCGCGCCACGTGAACCGTCGCCGCAAGCCAGTGCGCGAGCGGAAACCCTGGCAGGAGCGCGAGGGTCCGGCGAGCTTCGCGGAGCCGCTCCTCGCCCCAGCTGACATATCCGAGACGGAGGTGGTGTCGCCAGTTGTCAGGTTCGAGCGACACTGCCCTTCGCGACGCCGCCAGCGCATCGGCATGGTTGCCGGTGCGATCGAGGACAAAGCCGAGCGTCGCCCAGGCTTCGCCGTACGCCGGGTCGAGCCGACAGGCTTCGCGCGCGTGCTCTGCGGCCACGGCAAGTGCGGCCGTATCGGGCTCGAGTTCGGACCGCGTCATCTCGAACTGCATGATCCCGGCATTCGCGAGGCCCACATGCGCCGACGCCTGGTCGGGCACCTGCTCGATCACGCGCTCGAACACCTCGCGTGCGCGGAGAATCTGCGACCGTTCGAGCGTCTCGAGCGCGGCGCGGCCCTCGACCCACGCGCGGTGCGGCGCCAGCAACGCCTCGAGCGCCTGCTCAGGCTCGCGGCGATCGACGCGACGAACCTCTGCCGCAAACCTGTACCCCCGGCGCGCCTGCGTCTCGATGTAGGCTGTCGTGTCCGGCGCGGCAAGAATGCGCCGCAAGCTCGAGATCGCCTGTTCGAGGCTGTTGTCGGTCACGGCTATCCCGGACCACGCGGTCTCGATCAGCGCGTCCTTCGAGAGCACCTGCCCGGCGCGGGCAACCAGCAGGTGCAGCAGGTCGAACTGGCGAGGCGACAGTGCAACCGGCTCTCCGCTCTTCGTCAGGCGGCGTGCGGCGGCATCGAGCTCGAAAGGACCGAACGCGAACAGGTCAGTCGGCACGCGGGAATGATACCGAGTACTTGGGAAGGAGCGAACGGTGTCCGAACAGGTTGCCGCTGAACCGTGCGAGTCCCTCGGAAGAACGGGCGGACCGATCGAGGCATATCCCGGCCACGAGGTCAGGCTGGGAGAGCTGACGATCTCCCGGGTGCTCCCGGTGCGCGACAAGCGACTGGTCGGCCCGTGGTGCTTCCTGGATCGCTTCGGTCCTCTCGCCTTCTCGGGCAACAAGGCAATCGATGTCGCGCCGCATCCGCACATCGGGCTGCAGACGGTCACGTGGCTGCTGGAGGGTGAAATCGTCCATGACGACAGCCTCGGGTTCGAAGCAGTGGCCCGCCCGGGCACCGTGAACGTGATGACCGCCGGCGAGGGCGTCGCACACGCTGAACAGACGCCGAAACAGAATTCGGGCCAGCTCAGTGGTGTCCAGTTGTGGGTGGCGCTGCCCGACCCGGTGCGCAACGGCGCTGCCGACTTTCAGCATGTAACCGAGACGCCAACCGTCACGCTGCACGGCGGCATGGCGCAGGTCTTCGCCGGCACGCTGGGTGGCGTCGTGTCGCCGGCCATCCACCACACGCCGATCGCGGGCGCGGATCTGCGCATCCACCAGGGCGAGCGCCTGTCGTTCGACGTGGATGCCAGCTTCGAACATGCCGCGCTGCTGCTCGAGGGCGATGCGGAGTCGGAAGGCACTCCTCTCGCGCCCCACGTGCTCTATTACTTCGGCACCGGGCGCACCGAAGTCGCCTTCTCCAGCCCAAAGGGAGCGAGGCTCCTGTTCATTGGCGGGCCGCCTTTCCCGGAAACGATCCTCATGTGGTGGAACTTCGTGGCGCGCACGCCTGAAGAAATCGCGCGGGCACGCACCGACTGGGAAGCGGGCCTTCGTTTCGGACCGGTGAAAGGCTACGACGGCGCGTCCATCCCGGCGCCGCCGCTGGCAAAGTTCGCGCGCCCCAATCCGGTGTCGTGACGTTCCGAAGCTGGAACTGAGAATTGAGAACTCAGAACGCAAGCCGAATTCGGCCAAATGCCCGGTTGTCCCGGCACCCTACACCGTTTTCCGGCACACGTACGTATAACTAAGCCAGCCAGCGCCGGCAGCAGAGTCCTCGATCGCGTGCTCCACGGTCCCTCCCGCCGACACGACGCATCTCTCAACGTCGGCACGCGGCAGGACGTGCATCTCGAAGACCGGTGGCGCCCCCTGCATCGCGCGCCGGAGGCGAGCGATGACCCCTTCGCGCTGGCGAGGGCTGCGACGTTCGGCCGGGCGAAGCACCTCGCCGTGAGCGCCGCCTGGCGGGCGCACGTCGACCGGAACGCGGCCCGTGCGCGATCCCCGCTCCGCAAACCAGCAGATGCGCTCCTGCACGAGATCGACATCGAGCAGGTAGCCGGCCGGCGCGTCAGGCGCGGTGACCTCGAGGCTGAGCTCGACACTCTCGCCCGGCTGCAGATCGCATGGCAGCCGCGCCCGCCCGTCGTCAGGCACTACAGCGGTGCCGTTCGAATCGAGCCAGTGATTGGCCACGCAGATGTGACGCCCGCCCGGAATGTCGGTCAGCCACGTGGCCGTGCTCAGGTTCGTCACGCGGACCATCACCACCGACCGGCCACCTGCGTCGAGCGCTGACGGCGCTCGCAGTTCGATACCCGCGCGATAGCCATCCGGCGGAAGGGCGTGCCTCACGTCGATCTCCTGTTCCGTGAAGACACCTGCCGGCACCTGGAAGACGACGAGCCCGCCGGGCCGGGCCACGCGAAGGAACTCGGCGATATACCGGGTCGAGACGTCGGGAGGAATGTGCTGCAGGACCAGGCACGAGTGCACGAAGTCGAAGGTCCCCGCCTGGAAGCGGCGCAGGTCGGGATCGGTGTTGACGACGAACTCGCAGCGCGACGCCGCGGTGTTGTGGCGCTGCGCCAGTCGAATCATCGAAGGCGCGACATCGACGCCAACCGTGTGTTCGAATCGCTCGCCAATCGGCAGCGTCAGGCGGCCGACTCCGCACCCGAAGTCGAGCGCTTGCCCCGCGGTGACTGTGACGCCGTGCTCCGCCAGGATCCGGAACAGCTTCGCCACGTGCGCCCGCCCGGAGTTGAAGAACTCATCGACGTCCCAGCGGCCGTTCGCCTTGGCGGGGTCCGACAGAACGCCGAACAGCGGATCGCGCCGGCCAAACGTTTCCCAGTTCCGCGCCTGGGTCTTGAAACGGCTCGAATCCATGTGCGTCTGATGGTAACAAACGCGTGACGGGTATCATGGTTCGCGTCACCGACCACTCCCGTCGTGCCATGAACATGCCGCCTGGATTCCGACCGCTCTCTCTCACCAGCACCGCAGCGCGGCGCTCGCTGTTTGCCGTGTGCGCGCTCGCGGCGCTGCGTTTTTCTGGCCCGACCGGCTCACTGGCAGCCGGGCAGCCGTTCACGTTCGACGACGTCACATCCAGGGCGGGCATCTCCTTCGTGCACGAGAACGGAGCGGCAGGGGCGTACTGGTATCCGGAGTTGTTCGGTGGCGGTGTTGCCGTGATCGACGCCGATGGCGACCGGTGGCCCGACCTGCTCTTCGTCAACGGACGCCGCTGGACCGCCGGCGTACGGGCCTCGCACGCCCTGTTTCACAACAACCGCAACGGGACGTTCACCAACGTCACGAGCGGCAGCGGCTTCGATGCGCTCGACGTGTACGGCCTTGGAGCCGCGGTCGGCGACTTCGACAACGACGGTCGCGACGATGTGTTCGTGACGACGACGGAAGGCGGCCGTCTGATGCGGAACACCGGGGCGAACAAGTTCGTCGACGTGACGAGCCGCGCCGGCATCCGCGCCGGAACGTTCGCGGTCAGTGCCGCCTGGCTCGACTACGACAAGGACGGACTCCTGGATCTGTTTGTCGGCAACTACGTCCAGTGGTCGCCGGCGATCGAGGCGCAGGTCAGATGCACGCAGAACGGCGTGCGGGGCTACTGCGGACCGGATGCATACAAGCCGGTCGCGCCGAAGCTGTATCACAACCTGGGCGGCGGCCGGTTCGAGGACGCCACGACGCGCGCGGGCATGGACGATCCGAGCGACAAGGTCATGGGCGTTGCCGTGCTCGACTACAACGGCGACGGCTGGCCGGACCTGTTCGTTGGCAGCGACCGCGTTCCCGCGAAGCTGTATCGCAACGATGGCAAGGGGCACTTCGTCGACGAGGCCGTGCGGGCCGGTGTCGCGCTCAGCGAGAACGGCGTGGCACGCGCCAACATGGGAACCGATGCGGCCGACTACGACCGCTCCGGCCGCCCTCACATTGTCGTCGGCAACTTCGTGAACGAGATGCTGGGCCTTTATCACAACGAGAACGGGTCGCTGTTTCGTGATGTGGCTCCGAGGTCAGAAGTTGGACGCGCGAGCCTTCTTGCGGTGACGTGGGCCACGTTCTTCTTCGATGCGGACCTCGACGGGTTCCCCGACATTTTCACGGCGAACGGCGGGACCGACGAATCGCAGGGGCGCGACGCACGAGCGCGGATCAGCCAGGTGCCGCTGCTGTTGCGAAACCGGGGGAACGGCACGTTCGAGAACATTACGCCGTCGCTCGGCCCGGCATTCAACAAGGCCGTGATGGGACGCGGCGCTGCGTACCTGGATTTCGACGGCGATGGCGACCTCGACATCGTCATGACGACGCTCGGCGGACAGGCAGTGCTCTTCAGGAACGACAGTGCAGGGTCGAACAAGTGGCTTCGGGTCCAGGCCGTCGGCACGAAGTCGAACCGCAGCGGGATCGGGGCGATCGTGCGCGTCACCAGCGCGTCAGGGTCGCAGTGGCAGATGGTCCACAGCGGATCGAGTTACGCTAGCCAAAGCGAGCTGACGCTGACATTCGGCCTGGGTGCGGACACGAAAGCGACCAGGGTCGAGGTCACCTGGCCATCCGGCAAGGCGCAGTCGCTGACTGACGTCGCCGTGAACCAGGTGCTACAGATCACGGAGCAGTAGTACGTGGCGTCGGGTCTTTAGACCCGACTGCGGCGGGTCTTCCGCTTTCGCTGAAGTTCGGCGGACCGCCGCCAGGCCGTCACCTAGCGTCCCGGTAGCGGCCGGGGCGTGGCGTCACCATCGCTCAGGCCAAGCGACCACTTGATCGCCTCCAGGTACATCTGGGCAACATCGCGGTTGTCCCACGTTTCAGCAGCGTGTCCGAGCGACGAATAGAACACACGGCCCTTGCCATAGTTCTTCGCCCACGCAAGCGGGAAGTCGCCATCGGTCCGGCGAAGATTCGGGTTCGCCGGCATCTTCGATACGTCGAGCCGGAGGAGCACCCGGATCCGATCGCGCGAAAACGCTTTGGGCTGATAGAACTCGTCGACAAACGGGAAGGATGCCGGGAAGTGTTTCGTCGCCGGAAACCCCGGGTCTTCGGTGATGATCGTCCCGCTCGCCGTGTTCCAGGGATGATCGTCGTAGCGTGCACCGATCAGGTCGCCGAACTCGGGCCACGACTCGAAGGCCGTAAGAGCGACGTGCGCCGCGACGAAACCTTTCCCCTGATCACGAACGAACGCCGCCAACTCGGTTCGCTGCTGCGGATCGAGCGGCACGTCGCGATGTCCGAGAAAGAAGATCGCATCGACATTCGCGAGGCTCGGTCCACCACTGGCGGGACCGCCTGTTGTCATCAGCGGCTTGTCGGCAACGATGTTGGAATCGGTGCGGATGTAGGTGTCGTACGCCCCCGACTCGTAACCGAGGCGCTCGATGACCGCGAGGGCGTGCGACGTCGAATCGTGCTGCGCGATGCCGTTGCGCGTGTCAGCCCACGCGAGGACCGTTTTCCGAACTTTCGGGCGCGCCTGACCGCGCCCCGCTCCCCGGCCAACCTGGTCTGCTCCGCCACCGCGCTGGGCGCCGAGCCCAGCCACGACGGCGCACGCCAGCAGCAGCGTTAACCCCGCCACACCTCGACTCATCCTGGATGTCATCGTATTTCGAACTCCGCGTTCCGACGCGTCCTGAGCCGTTGATCATGGACCAGCGACGATGACGCGATCGCGCTGGCGTTGCAACTTGGCGAATTCGACACCCGGAACGTTCCGCAGATCGTCGAACGTGCGGATGCGCCCCTCGTGTGTTCGGAACTCGACGATCGCCGCGGCCTCCGCCGGAGTGAGGTCGAGCACCTGCGAGAGCTCCAGCTGGTCCGCCGTGTTCACGTCGACACGTCCGAACCTCGCTGTGAGGTAGGCCGCAATCGCGGCCGCATCGTACGGAGTTCCCTGGTTACCGCGCGCCAGCATATCGTCGGTGATCCGTTTCCAGTCCGTGGCCGTCCGTCGCGCGCCGGTCACGGTCGAGAGCCCGTGACAGCTGCCGCACAGCCGGGCGACGCTCTCCCGGCCCTGACCGGGCGGCAACTCGCCCGTGCCCGCCTGGGTCGAGGCAGCAGGTCCGGGCGCTACGGAAGGTGCGGATGCGGAGGTCTGCCGCGGTCCGGCGGGAAGTGCGAAAGCGACGACCTTCGTACCTGGCGCAGAGGCAAGGAAGCTCCCGCCGCCGGCGGCAACGACAACGTACTGGCGATTGTCTTTGCCGAGGAACGTCATCGGCACCGAGTGCGCGCTGGCTTCGAGCTCGGTTTCCCACAGCTGGTTTCCGGTTTTCGAATCGAACGCGCGAAACCCGCGATCGTTGCTGGCACCGACGAACACGAGACCGCTGGCTGTGACGATCGGGCCTCCCATGTTGAGGGCTCCAGTGTCCGCAAATCCCTTCGCCTTCAGCTGCTCGACAAATCCGAGTGGCACGTGCCAGGCAATGTCCCCGGTGTTCACGTTGACCGCAACCAACTCGCCGAACGGCGGGGCGTTGCAGGGGATCTTGTTCTCCGGATTCCAGAAGCGGCCGACAGGGCCGCCCCACGGTGTCGTGCGCACGTAGCTCGTGTTGCCGGAACGGTCGCGGCCCAGTTGCATCTTTCCGATCTGCCCCAGGTTCATCACATTGGTCACGACGAGACCGAGCACCGGATCGTAGGCCGTTCCGTTCCAGTTTCCGCCGCCGATGGTGCTCGGAAACGTCACCATGAAGCGATCGACCGGCGCCGGCGTAAAGGGACCCTGTGTAAACAGGTTGTTCTTGTCCCAGAGCTCATGGCAGAACGCCGCGTGCTCGGCCGTGAGGCCGTAGAAATCCTTCGCGGGATCGAAGTCGATCCGGCCGATGGGTGGCGGCTTCACAGAAAATGGCTGCGTTGGCCACGACTCCTCACCCGGCACGTTGCTCTTCGGAACGGGCCGTTCCTCGATGCCGTAGATCGGCTCTCCGGTCTCCCGGTTGAGGATGAAGAGCATGTTCGTCTTCGTGACCGCGACCAGCGCGGGGATCGTGCGGTTGCCCTGGCGCACATCCACAAGCGTCGGCGCGGCCGGAAGATCGAAGTCCCAGAGGTCATGGTGGATCAGCTGCCGATACCAGCGCAGCCTTCCGGTCGTCGCGTCGAGCGCAACGATGGAATTCCCGAACAGGTTCTGGCCCTTCCGATCGCCGCCGTAGTAGTCGGCGGTCGGCGAGCCAATCGGCGCGTAAACGATGCCTCGGTCGGTATCCACTGTGAAAAACGACCAGGTATTGGTGCCCGAGCGGTTCTTCCAGCTGCCGGCCTCCCACGTGTCGTTGCCTGGCTCGCCTTCGCGCGGAACGGTGTGGAACGACCACAGCAGCTTGCCCGTGCGGACGTCCCAGCCGCGAATGTCACCGTACAGACCGGCGGACGGTGACTGCTCGCCGTTGTTGCCGCCGGTAATGATGATGTCCTTGAACAGCGTCGGCGGCGACACCAGCGAAATCCGTCCGTCTACGCTGCCGGCGACTCCCTGCTTCAAATCGACATAGCCGTCCATGCCGAAGCCGGAAACAGGCCGGCCCGTCTTCGCGTCGAGCGCCACCATGCGCTCTCCGGCACCGCTGATGATCCGTGGCGATGTCGTACGATCCCCCGGCCAGTAGGCGATGCCGCGCCGGCTCACCACGTCGGGCGCGTCGAACTTCCAGATGGTCCTGGCGGTCTCGGGTTCGAGCGCCCAGATCGATGAGCCCGCGGCCAGATACATCACGCCGCTGACGACGACCGGTGTGACCTGGAGATTGCCCGTTCCCGTGTCGAACTCCCACGCTTTTTCGAGGCGCGACACGTTGGCCGGCGTGATTTGGGTCAGC
>Ga0207683_10005120_pt1 | contig 11253 bp, 8 predicted proteins | sample KBSM73metaG_FD_184333 | JGI IMG/M metagenome (GOLD analysis project Ga0207683, IMG submission 184333) | Miscanthus rhizosphere microbial communities from Kellogg Biological Station, Michigan, USA - KBS M7-3 metaG (SPAdes) (version 2) | ecosystem: Host-associated > Plants > Roots > Rhizosphere >...
AGCCGCCCTGGCTGCTGACGGCTCCATCGCGCGTCCTGCGAGGGCTCGGGAATCGCACTCTGAAGGACCGCATCCCGAAGGACCTGCGCTTCTACCGCGGCAAAGACATCGACGTCGTCGTGAATCCCAATGGCGTCACCGTCCAGGCGGAGGAGGAGCGCGCCGCGCGAGCTCACGCGTTGATCAGCGAAAAGGCGACGCTCGGGCCCGGGCTGCAGACGGTGGAGCCCGAGGCGCAGAAGCTCGAGCGGCGCGTCAAGGACGTCTGGACGGTCCACGCGCGCGACCGGCGCAGCCACGCCCGATCCGAAGTCCTGCTGGGCCGGCTCGACGACATCGCGAAAGAGCTCTCGAAGACGTATGTGCCCTTCGACGACTGGCAGGTGCTCTATCGGGAGATTCTCCAGGTGGGGCGAGCCATCCGGGGCAGACCGCAACTTCTCGGAACCGAAAGGGGTGAATCGATGAGCGAAGAACGCCGGCCGGAAAACCAGTGGCCGCCGCGGCCCGGGAGGCGCGTCTCGGCGCTGTCCACGCCGCAACTGGTGGCGGGGCTGACGGCCGAGATGCGCGAGCTCGTCCGGAAGGAGGTCGACCTCGCGAAGGCGGAGCTCCGCGTCGACCTGAAGGCGGAAGCGAAGAGCTTGAAATGGCTCGGCCTGGGCGCGGTCATGGCGTTGTGCTTCGTCGACATGCTGTTCGTGGCGGCGGCGCTCCTGGTGGCGCGCTGGATCTCCCCGCCCCTCGCCGCGCTCCTCGTGGCCGGAGCGCTCCTGCTTCTGACGGCCCTGTTCGCGATGCTCGGCCGCGCCTCCCTGGTGAAGCCGATGGAGTCGACACGACGGACTCTGAACGAGAGCTGGGCATGGGCAAAGAACCGGATCGCGTGAGCGGCGCGGACGTGCGCGCGCAAGTGGGCGCCACCGCCGAGAAACGGCGGAGCGCCGCCGGCGAGAGGTCCTCCGAGACGCGGAAGGCGGAGTCCCCGCGCGATCTCAAGCGTCTCGAGTGGGAAATCGCCCGATCGCGGCGGCGCCTGGACGAGTACGTGGACGAGCTCGACCGCCGGCGCCACCGCCTGCTCGCCGTCCGCGAGCATCCCGTCGCGGTGGCCGGCGCGGCGCTCGGAGCGGTCGCCGCGGTCGCCGGAGCCGTCTTACTGATTCGCCGCCGGTCGTCGAAGAGGCGCCGCGCGGCGACGAGGTCTCAGGATCTGAAGGACGCGCTGAATCGCATGTTCGCGCATCCGGAGCGCGTGGCCTCCGACGGGAAGAGCCCATGGTCGCGCGTGCTCGTCGCGGTCGCGCCCATCGTCGTGAAGAAGGTCGCGGACGCGGCGTTCCGGAGGCGCTAGAAGCGGGCCGCGCTCCGCGCCGAGCGGCCTCCCGGCGCGGGCGGGCTAAGGCTTAGGCCTTCGTCTTCCGGACCGCCGGTGCGGATCGGCCGGCCGACCACGCGAACTCGAAGGACCCGGCCCGGCGGACGTTGCCGACGAGCGCCGGACGGAAGCAGGCGAAGTTCGTGCCTCCGCGCTTCCGCACGCTCGGATAGACGACGCCGAGGGAGCCGGCGTCCAGGAGCTCGGCGGCGAGCCGCTGCGAGGCGACATGGCTGTCCGGGTCGAGGCACTCCGCGTTGTGGGCGTCGCCGCGCAGGTCGTGGAGATCGGCGCTCAAGTCGGAAAGGTAGTCGTCGTAGACGATCGTCTCGGTCTCCTCAGTCCAGCCGGTCTCCGCGAGCTCCACGGACTTGTGGAAGGCGACCTCCGCCTGCGCGGTCTCTACCTCGAAGGCGGCGTACCACGCCCCGCGCTCGGGACCGTTGAAGCGTCCGCCGAAGGGGCTCGCGTGGCAGAACGCGGCATTGACGATCCGGAAGTACGGTACGCCGAACACCAGCTCGTGGGGACGCACGCCGGGCAGCAGGTCGTTCTCGGCGAGGATGCGGTCGTTGGTCGCGGCGTCGATCTCGAAGATGTCCTGGAGGTGCGCGTCGTCGTCGGCGATGCGCGCGAGCACCGTCTCCCCCCGCCTGGCCGGGACCAGGCGGTGTGTGTCGTAGCGACGGACGAGGCGGACCGGAGGAGGGGTCACAGCCCGCCGCGGCGGGAGTCCAGGAGACGCCGGAGAGACTGGAGCGCCGGGATGCCGCCCTTGAGGGCGTACTCGAGCGGCGGCTCGCCGCCGAAGATCGGGTTGGTGTTGGGGCGCCGCATCCACGAGTCGGCGAGGGCGGCCGAGTAGAGGATGTTCAGCGCCTTGAAGATTCCGACGAGGTAGGACACCCGCAGGAGCTCGTCCGCGCTCAGGATCTTCTTCTCGCGCCTCTTGATGGCGTAGAGCGTTCCGTTCGAGACGCCGCCGAGAAGCTCCCGCGCGTCCTGGTCCTTGACGCCCCAGCGATCCATGATGTTGACGAACGCGCGCAGCGCCGACGGGCTCAGCCTCTCGCGCGTCGCCCGGCTGGAAACGTCGACGAGCGGCTCGGGGCCGTATCGGCTGCGGGGGGACGAGGGGGGCTTCGCGCGCGCCTTCATAAGTGGATACTAATATATCCAATTCTGGAGTCAAGCCGTGCCGATGAGAGACAAGAAGCCCCGGCGTGGGCCCGCCCCCGCTTATGATCGATCCGGAGGCGGCACATGCTCCATCGCTTCTCGAGGTGGTCCATCGGGCTCGTTCTCCTGCTCGCCGCGAGCCCGGGACCGGGCGCCGAGGCCTGGGCCTTTCGCTTCTCTTCGCGAACCTTCAATACCTCCTGGCACGACGATCTGGCCTTTCACAACACGACGGATCAGGACACCGTCGTGACGCTGCTCGGCGTCAGCAACGGGACGATCGACGAGGGCACCGGCCTCGAGGTGCCCGTGCCGGCGCAACGGACCGTCAGCCTCTCGGACCTGCCCGGCGTCTGGCAGGCGGACCTGGACTCCGACCTGTGGGTCGCGCGTTTCGACGCGCCGGACGGGGTCCTCGTCTCGAGCCGCGGCGGCCTCGACTCGGAGTGTCCGTCGCCGTGCGGATCCCCTCCGAACCCGTTCCCGAATCTCGGAGCTTTCACGATGCCGGTCTTCCGATCGCTCACGCCGGCAGGCGCGCCTCAGTTCCATTTCGGCGCCGACCTGGGCACGCAGGCCAGCCGGTCGAACGTCGGGATCTACAACGGCGGCGGCGCAGCGGGGACGGCGACGATCGCGCTCTACCGAGCCTGCGACGACGCTCTGCTCGGCGTTCGAACGGTGTCGGTCCCGGCAAACTTCGCTCTGCAGGTCGGCATGGCCGGAGACGACGCCGCGGCGGGCTGCTCCGATCAATCCAAACTCAACACGTGGCTGCGCTACGTGATCGTGACCATGGACCAACCGAGTCTGACCTACGTCTTCAACGTGGCTGGAGACCTCAACTCGTATCCGCACCTGCCTTTCGGCCTCGCCGGCTTCTGACGCAGCGTCGCGGCCATTCTTCAGCGACGGCGCCCGAGCGCCGGCGAGCGGCTCCGGACGTGGAGCGAGGGAGCTCCCCGCGCCTTCATGACTGAAAAACTAATATGTTCACTTTGGAGTCGGCGTAGAGCCTTCAGCGCCGGAAAGTCCAGCGCAGCTTGACGACGACCTCGTCGCCGAGCGTCCGCAGCATCGCCGGGCTGGCGTCGAGCGGGCTGAGCCAGGCGTGGTTCCAGACCACGAAGAAGTCCCGCCCCGGCCGGATCGTCCACCTCAGGAGCGAGTTCATGCCGACGTTGCGCGTCAGCGAGTCGTACTGCACGAAGCTCTGCAGGAAGAGGTTCGGAGTGAACGAATATGCGACGCGGAGCTGCCACAGCCGGTCGATGAAGTTGCCCTCGGGCAGATACCCGAAGTCGTCGATCGCGTCGACCTCGAGCTGCAGGTGCCCGGTGGGCTCCGTCCACGCCACGGTGGCGGCCGTCTCGGTCAGGTGGCCCGAAAAGAACTCGCCGAACCAGACGAGGCCCGACACGCGAAGCGGGAAGGCATCCGGGGAGTTCACCTCGACGCGAAAGCGATTGAAGGTATAGCTCCCCGTCGGGATCACGACTCCCGGAGAGACCTCGAAGGGCTGCTCGAGCCTCTCGAACTGCGGCGCCCAGTTCGTCTCCAGGTGCCAGCCCGAGACCGTGCGCACGTTGAACGGAGCCGTGAAGACGCGCCACGACTCGGTGCGTCCGGACAGGTCCTGGACCCAGGACGGTTCCAGCTCGAAAAAGAACTGCTGGACCCAGCCGAATGCCCCGCCCTGCGGCCTGGGCTGGTAGGCGGCGTAGCCGCGGTATTGCCGGATGCCGGAACGCGGGAGAAACCCCAGGGCCGGGTCGAGGGCGTCGCCGAATTGGTCGAAGCGCAGGCTCGCGTTCCAGAGATCGTTCGGATACTCGAGCTGGACGCCGTATCCGGTCCGATTGCCGGGCGCGGCGTCGCCCCCGGTCCCCGTCGCCCACGCACCCGCATAAAGGTTCTTGTCGCCCTGGAACGTCGAGGTCCGCCACACCGCGTCCGCGCCGGCGAGCCAGTTCGAGCCGACGCCGGAAGGGTCTCCGTTCGTGCCGATGGCCCCGACGCGAAGGTGCTGGTCGACGTCGTAGGTCAGCCGGCCCGCGAAGAGGTTTGCCGGCTCCGCGCCGCCGCCCGCCGCGGTCTGCGTGTCGAGCACGGCCACGCCGAAGCGGCCCGCCTGGCCGAGCACCTTGGCACCCACGTTGATGGGTACCACGCTGTCGCCGAACAGTCCGACCCGCCGCGAGTAGAACGGTATGAAGAAATCTTCGAGACCCAGCCCGAAGCGGAAGATGTTCGAGCCCTCGAGGAAGAAGGCGCGCTTCTCCGGGAAGAAGAGCGGGAAGCGCGTGAGGTTGATCTGGCGCGTGTCGGCCTCGGCCTCCGCGAAGTCGGGACGCGCGGTCACGACGCCCTCGAGCTGCGGCGCGAAGCTGTAGCGGATGTCGCCTCCCGCCTGGCCCTTGAGGTACCGGCGTCCGGTGACCTGGTCGTCCACCCACTGCGCCAGGCCGTACGGAATCACCGACAACCCGATGCCCTGCCGCAGACCGGCGAGCCCGGAGAGGAAGCCGGCGCGGGAGAGGTCGTCGAACTTCGCATCGAGGGTCGTCCCGGCCCAGCGCAGGAAGAGGAGGTCGCGCGGCACATGCCGCTCCACATTCAGGCCCCAGCTGTCGGCCGACTCGGGAAAACGAAGGGTCGCGGCCGGAATCCGGATCTCGGCCGTCCAGCCCGAAGCGGTGCGCCGGACGGCCGCGTCCCAGATGCCGTCCCAGTCGGCGGACTGCTCGTCCGGCCCCGAGATGAGACCGTCGGTGCGCGCCCCGCCGGCGTTGACCTGGAAGAAGTACCCGGTGCGGCTGTCGAGAAACGTGTCGAGGACGACCGTGACGGTGTCGTCCGTGGTGAGGTCGCCGTCCCGCTTGAGCGTATGGATCGCGAGCCTCGCCAGGTCGGGGTCCTCGCACGCGAATCCGAAATAGACGCTCTCCCCGTCGACGAGCACACGCATCGTCGTCCGGAACGGCGTCGGCTCGAGCGGATGCGGCGCCTGCTGGGCCAGCTCGATCTCCGTCGCGAGCCGCCACGCGGGATCGTCCAGGGCTCCGTCGAGCCGGACCGGCTCGGTAACGATCGAAGCCGCGACCGTCGGTCTCGGCTCCGCCTGAGCCGCCGACGACTGCGCCGAGACCGCTCTTGCCGCGAGCAGCGCTGCGAGCAGACCGACCAGAGTGTTCGAGCCGGGGCGGGGCCCGCTCGCCCGCCCGTCCGCCCCCCGCCGGAACGCGCGGTGCGGCGAGGCGCCGGTCATTTCGTCGCGATTTTCGCCAGCGCGTCCCTCACGCCGGCGCCCACGGCATTCGGGTCGCCGACTCCCCAGAAGTGGAGGAAGAAGAGCCTCGGATTCTCGCGGAGCATGTGCGAATGCAGGGCCGTCACGTCGAGGCCGTGCGCGTGCAGCGCCTGAATCACCGGGTTGACCTCGTCGGCGACGAGGACGAAGTCGCCGGTCGTGGCAACACGCTCCCCCGCCGCCTGGACGTTGATCGCATTCGCCATTCCCATGCTCGGCGGAATCTCGACGCCGCCCTCTCGGATTGCCTCGGCTCGGGGAACGCCGAACTGCAGCACCCGTCCGGCCATCGTGCCCTTGCGCCCGAGCGCGTCCTCGAATCGGTGCAGGAGCTTCTCCTCGCCGGGCGTCGGCGCGGGAGGGGATCCCGCCGGGGGCGTGCGCGGCGTCGCCGTCTTTCGCAGCGCGGCGTCGAGCGCGGTCGCGAGCGCCGCCGCGCCGGCGTGGCCGTGAAAGTGCAGGTAGACGACGCGCGGGCTCTCCTCGAGGAGGTGATTGTGGATGGCGAGCACCTCGAGGCCGCGGGCCTCGAGCTCGCGCGCGACCGGGTTGACCTCGGGCCCGAGCAGAGCCAGGTCGCCCATCACGAGGGCCGAGCCGTCGGCTTCCCCTTCGAGCGGACGGAACGCGGCCCAGCTCCCGAGCGCCAGGGGCGGCTCGACCGCGACGTCCCCGATGCGAACCTGCAGGTCCGAGCGGGGAAAGCCGTAGCGTCGCACGGCGCCGGGCGCATCCGTTCCGGGCCGGCCGAGGATTCGGTCCACCTCGTCCCAGCCGGCCTCGCGCGGCGCGGCGACGAGGCGCCCGGCCGGGAGCACGACGAGGACGGCAACGACGGAGGCGAAAACGACGCGGGTCGTGCGCAAGGCGCTCACCCCGAACGCCTCAGGGCCAGACGACGGCGGGGTACGGGTCCTCGAACACGACGAGGCGGCCTCCCGGCGGATCGCATACGTAGGCGCGTCCCTGCCGGTCCGAGACGACGCAGTGCCCCGAAGCCGGCGACGCGCTCTTCCCGAGCTCCGTCAGTGAGCCGTCGGGCGCCACCGCGACCGTCGCGAGAGACGCGCTCTTACCGCCGGGGACGTACAGGTGATGGCGCGCCGGATCGTAGTCGACGATGTCCACCCCGTTCGCGCTCGTCTGGAGCTCGCCGACGATGCGGCCGTCGTGCACCGCGTCGAGCGTGACGACGCGTCCCTCGCTGCATGCGGCGAAGACCCGGCCGCTCGTCTGGTCGAGCGCGATCCCGCGCGAGGCCTGGCAGTGATTGTCCCAGCGCGCGGCGACGCTGCGGCCCGCGATGTCGAGCGCCAGGGTCTTGCCGGTCCACAGGTGCGTGAACGCGCGGCCGCGCGCCGCGTCCACGACGAGCGACTCGGGACCGCCGGGAATCGGGATCAGCGCGGCGTGGACCGGCGCCGCGTCGGGGCCGTCTTTCGCGGAGACCGAAAACACCTCGATCTGGTCCTTGTCGGGCTCGGTGACCCAGACCTCGCGGCGAGACGCGACCCACCGGACGTAGTCGGGGCTCGCCGTGAGCTTCGTCCTCGCGACGATCGCCTTCGAGACGGGGTCGACGACGAGGAGCGAGACCGACGTGCGATCCGTGACGTACAGGCGGCCGCCGGCGTCGGCGACGGACGTGATGCCTTCCCCGTGGCCTCCCGCGAACGGGCCCGACGTGGGCGAGAAGCCGCCGATCGCCGAGACGCCGCGGCTCTTCGGATCCACCACGAAGAGCTCGCCCGTCCGCCCTCCCGGCACGAGCACCATCCCCGAGCCCGAGAGCTGCAGGTCGTCGAAGCCGATGCCGCCCGTCACCCCGGGCAGCGCGAGGGGCTGTCCGGCCGGAGCGGTGGAGATCGGTTCGACCGCCAGGACGGCGGCGACCGCCAGGAAAACGAGGACGACGACGCTCAGCGCGCGCACTGGTCTCCTTTTAGCACTGCCGCGGGTGGGAAGGCACCATCGACACGCTCCCACTGTCATCCCTTTCGCCGCCCGAACGCTGCGGTTCCGCAGTCCGGCAACGAAAGGGGTCCCTCGTCGCTTCGCTCCTCGAGATGACAAAGCGCGAACCTTCCGGGCGATTTCACGTCTCTTCCTGGAAGCGGGAACGGGAGCCAAAAGCTCGTTACGATGGCATCCCTTCCGACACGCAGCGAGGTGAACATGGGCGGGTTCGGGCAGGACCTTCGGTACGCCGCGCGAGGAATCGCCAGGAAGCCCGGCGTCCCGGCCGTCATGGTCTTCACCCTGGCGCTGGGGATCGGCGCGGCGACCGCCATCTTCAGCGTCGTCTATGGCGTGCTGCTGCGCCCGCTTCCCTACCCCGATCCGGACCGCATCGTCGCGATCTTCGAGGTCACCTCGAAGGGCCAGCCGTCGCGAGTGGCCGATCCCAACTTCGACGACTTCCGCGACGAGAGCCGCAGCTTCCGGGCGATCGCGAAGTACGCCCCCGACGTCGTCTCCGTCGCGGGTGGAACCCGCCCGACCCGGACGCGCGCCGCGCGGGTCTCGCCGGGGTTCCTGGACGTGTTCGGCATCCGCCCGGTCCTCGGACGGAACTTCGCGGCCGACGACGCGCGAAAGGGCGCGGGCCCGACGGTGCTCGTCGGCTACGGCTACTGGAAGGAGCATCTCGGGTCCACCCCGGACCTCTCGCGGGCCCACCTCAAGATCGACGGCGCGGTCCATGACGTGATCGGCGTCCTGCCGGCGGGCTTCCACTTCCCGGCCGACGCGGACGTCTGGATGCCCTCCGACCTCGACGGGGAAAACGCGAGCCGCACCTCCCACAACTACAGCGCCGTCGCCCGTCTCCGGGACGGCGTCGCGGTCGAGCAGGCGAGCCGCGAGGTCAGCGTGATCGCGCGTCGGATCCGCGAGGCCTCGAGCGAGCAGGGCGAGTACCTGCTCGCCGACGCGACGGCCGTCGCGCTGCAGCGGTCGATCACCGGCTCTGCACGCTCCCCGCTTCTCATCCTGCTCGGCGCCGTCGGGTTTCTCCTCCTGGTCGCGTGCGCGAACGTCGCCAACCTGATGCTCGCCCAGGCGTCTGCGAGACAGCGGGACCTCGCGATCCGGAGCGCGCTCGGCGCCGAGCGGGGCCGGCTCGTCGGGCAGTTCCTCGCCGAGGCGCTGCTCCTCTGCTTCCTCGGCGGCGGGCTCGGCGTGCTCGGCGCGAGGGCGGGCGTCGAGGCGCTCGTGGCGCTGGCGCCCGAGAACCTGCCTCGCCTGGACGCGATCTCGATCAGCCTCCCGGTCCTCGCCTTCGCGCTCGTGCTGTCCACGGCCGTCGCGGTCGGACTCGGTGCCTTCACCGCGCTGCGCGCGACGGCGGCGAACGTGAGCCGCGGCCTGGGCCACGGCGGCCGCGGACACGCCGGGTCGCAGGGAACCCAGCGCGCAGGGCGAGTCATCGTCGCGGCGCAGATCGCGATCACGCTCGTCCTCGTCGTGGGTGCCGGACTGCTCGGGCGCAGCCTGCTCAAGGTGCTCGAGGTGAATCCCGGTTTTCGAGTCGAGCACGTCGTCACCATGGACGTGTCGCTTCCGTGGACCGACGACGCGAAGGCGAAGGCGGCGCAGGGCGTCTTCTACTCGAGGCTCATCGACCGCCTCGCCCAGATCCCGGGCGTGCGCCGCGTCGGCGCCGCGAGCGGGATGCCGCTGGACGGGGGCCTCCCGGACGGGATGTTCCTCGTCATGAATCCGAGCGAGGTGCCCGCGTCGCCCGACGGCCTCGCCGCGATGTTCCAGCAGAAGGAGCGCACCGGCGTGGCCGACTTCTGCGTGGCCACCGAGGGTTACTTCCGGGTCCTCGGCATTCCGCTCGTCCGCGGCCGGCTCTTCGAGCCGCGCGACGCGGCGGAATCGCCGCACGTCGCCGTGATCAGCGAGTCGCTGGCACGCGAGAGATGGCCCGGCCAGGACCCGATCGGCCGCACGATCGAGTTCGGGAACATGGACGGCGACGTGCGCCTGCTGACGATCGTCGGCATCGTCGGCGACACGCGCGAATACGGCCTGGACGCGCCGCCGCGGCCGACCGTCTACGTCAATCTCCTCCAGCGTCCGCGAGCCGCCGTCGCCGTCGCGCTCCTGACCGACGCGGACACCCGCTCGGTCGCCTCCGCCGCGCGCGGCATTCTCCAGGAGCTCGACCCCGAGCTGCCGACCCGGTTCCGGACTCTCTCCGAGATCTACTCCGCGTCGCTCGGCTCGCGGAGGTTCAGCGTCGTCCTCGTCGCGTTCTTCGGGATCGCCGCGCTTCTGCTCGCGACCGCCGGGGTTTTCGGCGTGATGGCGTATTCCGTCAGCCGGCGCACGCGCGAGATCGGCGTGCGCGTGGCGCTCGGCGCGCTGCCGGGAGACGTCCTCCGGCTGGTCCTGGGCCAGGGCCTCCGGACGATCGCCGCCGGCGTCGTGATCGGGATCATCGGCTCGGTCGCGCTGACGCGGACGCTGTCGTCGCTGCTCTTCGGGGTCAGCTCGACGGACCCGGTGACCTACGGCGCCGTGATCGCGCTCCTCGCCGCCGCCGCGCTGCTCGCCTGCTGGATCCCGGCGCGCCGCGCGGCGAAGGTCGATCCCCTGGTCGCCCTTCGAACGGAGTAGCGCTGCGGACGGAGTAGACGCCGGACGCGACACACCGCCGCCGGCGTTCCGGCATCGACGAAATGCGCCGTCCGGTACTCTGAGCCTCGTGGATTCGGACTCGGCGCTGCGATCGGCCGCGGAAGGTCGCGGCCCCTCCTCCGCCGGACCCGCGGGCGCGGCTTCGCGCCCCATCCTGATCGGCATCCTCGGCGTCTCTCTCCTGCTGCGGATCCTGCTCATCCTGTCCGGAGGCCAGGATTACTGGCCGGACGAGCTGCGCTACGGGCGCTCACGAGTCGCCGTCCACGCCATGCGGACGGGAGCCTGGGCGTCCGCTCGGGAAGCGCTGAGCTCACCCGACCACTTCCTCTTCGCCGTGATGGGCCTGCTGCCGGCGGCGCTCGAACCGTCCGCGCGGCTGGACTCCCGCGTTCCGGCTCTGTTCTTCGCGCTCTTCTCCGTCGCGAGCATCCTGCTGATCTACGGCATCCTGCGCCGGCTGGGAGAGGACGCGCGAGCCTCCTGTCTCGGCGCCTTCCTGCTCGCGGCTGCGACGACGCATCTCTACTATTCCCGGCACCTGCTGCCCTACGACGCGGCCCTGGCGTTCGGCCTGTTCGCCCTGTACGCGGGCCTGGGAGATCCGGCCTCGGTCCGCGCTTCGGTTCTGTGCGGGCTGCTCTCCTGCGCGGCGTTCCTGACATACAACGGCTACTGGCTTCTCTCCGGGAGCGCACTTCTGGTGCATGCGCTCCGAAGGCCTCGGACCGCGCGTTCG
>Ga0207683_10005122_pt1 | contig 11250 bp, 10 predicted proteins | sample KBSM73metaG_FD_184333 | JGI IMG/M metagenome (GOLD analysis project Ga0207683, IMG submission 184333) | Miscanthus rhizosphere microbial communities from Kellogg Biological Station, Michigan, USA - KBS M7-3 metaG (SPAdes) (version 2) | ecosystem: Host-associated > Plants > Roots > Rhizosphere >...
CCGCGCGAATTTCATTGAGTGCAGACGTCAATTGCGCTAGAATGTGCAAACGGCTGGTATGACATGAAATGACCAAATATATCTTTGTCACAGGTGGTGTGGTTTCCTCCTTAGGCAAAGGTATCGCTGCCGCCTCTCTCGCCGCAATTCTCGAAACGCGCGGCCTCAAAGTCTCGATGTTGAAGCTGGATCCCTACATCAACGTGGATCCGGGCACCATGAGCCCGTTTCAGCATGGCGAAGTGTTCGTCACCGACGACGGCGCCGAAACCGACCTCGATCTAGGCCACTACGAGCGCTTCGTCAGCGCCAAGATGGGCAAGCGCAACAACTTCACGACCGGCCAGATCTACGAGAGCGTGATCAAGAAGGAGCGGCATGGCGACTACCTCGGCGGCACGGTGCAGGTCATTCCGCACATCACCGACGAAATCAAGCTCTTCATCAAGCGCGGCGCCGCCGATGCCGAAGTGGCGATCGTCGAGATCGGCGGCACGGTCGGCGACATTGAATCGCTGCCTTTCCTCGAGGCGATACGCCAGATGGGCATCGAGATCGGCCGCAACAATGTCTGCTACATCCACCTGACCCTCGTGCCGTATATCGCGTCGGCCGGCGAGATCAAGACCAAGCCGACCCAGCACTCGGTCAAGGAATTGCGCGAAATCGGTATTCAGCCTGACGTGCTGCTGTGCCGCGCCGATCGTTCGCTGCCGGCGGATGAGCGACGCAAGATCGCGCTCTTCACGAACGTGCAGGTCGAAGCCGTCATCTCGGCGGTCGACACCGACAGCATTTACAAGATCCCGGGCATGCTGCACGCGCAAAATCTCGACGATATCGTGTGCCGCAAACTCGAAATTGCGCCGCGCACCGCCGATCTCGCGGTGTGGGACAAGCTCGTGTACGCACTCGAGCACCCGACCAAAACGGTGTCGATCGCGCTGGTCGGCAAGTACGTGGACCTGACCGAGTCATACAAGTCGCTGTCCGAAGCGCTGATCCATGCCGGCATCCACACCGGCGCCAAAATCAATATTCATTACATCGACTCCGAATCGATCGAGCAGAACGGCACCGGATGCCTCGCCAACATGGATGCGATCCTGGTACCGGGCGGGTTCGGCAAGCGCGGCGTCGAGGGCAAAATCAAGGCCATCCGTTACGCGCGCGAAAACAAACTGCCGTATCTCGGCATCTGCCTGGGCATGCAGCTCGCAGTGATCGAGTTTGCGCGCAACGTAGTCGGTCTCGACGGCGCGCACAGTACGGAATTCGAGCCTGAGTCGCCGCATCCGGTGATCGCGCTGATTACGGAGTGGCAGGAGCGCGATGGCCGCGTCGAGCACCGCAACGCGACCTCCGATCTCGGCGGCACGATGCGCCTGGGAGGCCAGGAGTGCCTGCTGAAAGCCAGCAGCACCGTGCGCGAGGTCTATGGTGCGGATCGCATTGTCGAGCGCCATCGCCACCGCTACGAAGTGAACAATCATTATTTGCCCCGCATCGAAACCGCCGGTATGCGCGTTTCGGGCGTCTCCGCGAAAGAGCAGCTGTGCGAAATGATCGAGCTGCCGACCGACGGCAAACATGCGCATCCATGGTTCGTCGGCTGCCAGTTCCATCCCGAGTTCACGTCCACGCCGCGCGCCGGGCATCCGCTCTTCAACGCCTTTATCCGCGCCGCGCTGAGCAACGCGAAAGTCACCGGCACGTTTCCCGCCGCAGCGCCCAAGCTGCAGAACATCGCGTGACGCGCCGTGAAACTGTGCGGATTCGAAGTCGGGCTTGAGCGGCCGATATTTTTGATAGCAGGTCCCTGCGCGATCGAGTCGCGCCAGCTCGCCCTGGACACCGCCGGCCAGTTGAAGGAAATCTGCGCGGGCGTCGGCGTGCCGTTCATCTATAAGTCGTCGTTCGACAAGGCCAACCGCAGCTCCGGCAAGTCTTTCCGCGGCGTCGGCATGGACGAAGGCCTGAAAATCCTCGCCGACATCAAAGCCCAGATCGGCGTGCCGGTGCTGACCGATATCCACGACATCGAGCAGATCAAGACCGTGGCGGCCGTCGTTGACGTGCTGCAGACGCCGGCCTTCCTGTGCCGCCAGACCGACTTCATTCACGCCGCCGCGAGCGCCGGCCGGCCGGTCAACATCAAGAAGGGCCAGTTCCTGGCGCCCGGCGACATGAAGAACGTCGTCGACAAAGCGCGCGAAGTCAGCAAGCAGGACAACATCCTCGTGTGCGAGCGGGGGGCGAGCTTCGGCTACAACAATCTCGTGTCGGACATGCGCTCGCTGATGATCATGCGCGAGACGGGCTGTCCGGTCGTGTTCGATGCGACGCATTCGGTGCAGTTGCCCGGCGGGCAGGGCACTTCGAGCGGCGGTCAGCGCGAATTCATTCCGGTGCTCGCGCGCGCCGCGGTCGCAAGCGGCGTCGCGGGGCTCTTCATGGAAACGCATCCGAACCCGGAAAAAGCGCTGTCGGATGGACCCAACGCGTGGCCGCTCAAGCATATGCGCGCCCTGCTCGAAACGCTGCAGGCGCTCGACGCGCTGGTCAAGCAGCGCGGATTCGCAGAACAACTAATAACAGGTCAGGGAAAATCATGAGTGCGATAGTGGATGTGATTGCGCGCGAGATACTCGATTCGCGGGGGCTGCCGACGGTGGAGGCCGACGTGCTGCTCGAATCCGGCGTGCTGGGCCGCGCCGCCGTGCCGTCGGGCGCTTCGACCGGCTCGCGCGAAGCAATCGAGCTGCGCGATGGCGACGACAAGCGTTATTTCGGCAAAGGCGTGCAGCGCGCGGTTGAGAACGTCAACACGGAAATTTGCGAGGCGATCATCGGGCTCGACGCGGTCGAGCAGCGCTTCGTCGATCAGACGCTGATCGAGCTCGACGGCACCGAAAACAAGTCGCGTCTCGGCGCCAATGCAACACTTGCGGTATCGCTGGCGGTCGCCAAGGCGGCGGCCGAAGAATGCGGCTTGCCGCTGCATCGCTATCTCGGCGGCGCCGGCGCGATGTCGATGCCGGTGCCGATGATGAACGTGATCAACGGCGGCGCCCACGCCGACAACAGCCTCGATATGCAGGAATTCATGCTGGTGCCGCTGGGGCTGCCGACCTTCAAGGACGCGTTGCGCTGCGGCTCGGAAGTGTTTCATGCGCTGAAGAAACTGCTGAAGGACAAAGGACTGTCTACCGCGGTCGGCGACGAAGGTGGCTTTGCGCCGCGGCTCGCGAACCATGAGGCGGCGATCAAGCTCATCATGGAAGCCATCGGCGCGGCCGGCTATACGCCTGGCGTCGACGTCGCGCTGGCGCTCGATTGCGCGGCATCGGAGTTTTATGCCGACGGCGAATACACGCTCGCGTGCGAAGGCAAAACGCTGAATTCTTCCGCGTTCACCGATCTGCTCGCCGGCTGGTGCGATCAATATCCGATCATCAGCATCGAAGACGGCATGGCGGAAAACGACTGGGACGGGTGGAAGGTGCTGACGCAGCGGCTGGGCAAAAAAGTCCAGCTGGTCGGCGACGACGTGTTCGTGACCAATACTAAAATCATCTCGAAAGGCATCGCCGAAGGCATCGCCAATTCCGTGCTGATCAAAGTCAACCAGATCGGCACGCTGACCGAGACGCTGGCGGCCATCGAAATGGCCAAGCGCGCCGGCTATACGTCGGTGGTATCGCACCGCTCCGGCGAAACCGAGGACACGACGATCGCCGACATCGCGGTGGCGACCAATGCGCTGCAGATCAAGACCGGCTCGCTGTCGCGCTCCGACCGCCTGGCCAAGTACAACCAGTTGCTGCGCATCGAGGAAGATCTCGGTGACGCATCGGCTTATCCGGGCCGCGGCGCTTTCTATCAATTGCGCTGACATTGACATGACGAACCCGGCGTGAAGCTCGTCACCCTCGCGCTCATCGCCCTGATCGCACTGCTCCAGCATCCGCTGTGGCTGGGCAAGGGGAGCTGGCTGCGGGTGTGGGAAGTCGATCGGCAAATGCAGGCGCAGCGCGAAACCAACCAGAAGCTCGCGCTGCGCAATGCCGCACTCGACGCCGAGGTGCGAGATCTCAAGCAGGGACTGGACGCGATCGAAGAGCGCGCGCGCAGCGAGCTCGGCATGATCAAGCGCGACGAGATTTTCTTTCAAATCCTGGACGAGCGGCCGACCGCGAAGCCGTCGGCCCCCTGATTCGGCGGGTGTTTCCGGACAGCCCAGCCGCCGTTTCGTTTCGAAACTGAGCGTCGCGCGGAATTCGCCGGCAGCCCTGCGTATCCCCGATTTTCCCTCTACGGCAGCTACTGCAGCCGGTTGGCATGGAATCTGCGTGTGGTCGGTCAAATTTCAGCCGTGCCGATAAAAACGTGAGGAGGCCTTATGTCGAAAAGCTCGACGCAATGGCATCAGCAGCCCAAGTTCCCGCAATCGCATTTCGTCGACAGCCGCATCTATACCGATGAGCAGCTGTTCGCCGAAGAGCGCGAAAAAATTTTCAACAAGTGCTGGATCATCGCGTGCCACGAGTCGGAGGTGCCCAACGCATTCGACTACCGCACTTTTTCGCACCCGGGCGGCGCGCCGCTCATCGTCGTGCGCGGCGAGGACATGCAGGTGCGCAGCTTCTACAACGTCTGTCCGCACCGCGGCAACACGCTGCTCTACGACCCCGTCGGCAACGCCAAGCGCATCACCTGCATCTTTCACGCCTGGTCGTTCGACACCAAGGGCAACTGCACGGACATCTCCCGCGAGGAGCAGGGTTTCCAGAAGCGCTTCTGCAAAGCCGATGCGGGACTGCGCGAAGTGCGCGCGGAAGTGGGGTTCGGCGGCTTCGTGTGGGTCAACACCGACGACAGCGCGTGCACGCTGAAGGAATACATCGGCGAATCGCTCGACATGCTCGAAGAAAACATGTCGATGCCGCTCGAAGTATTTCATTACCACAAGGCGATCGTCGACACGAACTACAAGCTGTGGCACGACACCAACAGCGAGTTCTATCACGACTACATGCATTACTTTAACCGTGTGACGGGCATGCTTCAGCCGGGCTACTTCGATCGCAAGTACACGGGTTATCCGAACGGCCACGCGTCGGTCGGCTCGATGGAAATCAAGTACGACGCGTACGAAGGCAGCAAGGCGCGCGGCGTGGGCTGGCCCGGTCTCGCGCCCGGCGGCTGGATACTGATCGATATTTTCCCGGGCATGACTTACAACCTGCGCACCTCGGTGTTGCGCATGGACACCTCGATCCCGCTCGGTCCGAACAAGCTGCTGATCGAGTTTCGCGGCCTCGGATTGAAGAGCGACACGCCGGAGCAGCGCGCCGAGCGCATCCGCGATCACAACATGATCTGGGGCCCGTTCGGCCGCAACTTGCATGAAGACCTACTCGGCGTCCACGGGCAGGGCCGCGCGATGCGCCCCGGCAGCGAGCCGACGTGGGTTTTGCACGGTCGCGAGGAGAACATGACGATCCACGACGAAGGCGGCATGCGGCACTTCTACGCCGAATGGAGCCGGCGCATGGGACGCAAATCCTACGATCCGTTCGGCGAGCGCAAAACGAGCGCTGCCGCGTAATAAAGTTTTGGGCAGCGGCCGCCCGACACGCGGCGGCCATGCCATGGAGGAGCTGGAGATGAAGACCGACAGAACGGCGATCGCGGAAGTTGTCTACCGGTCGTGCCTCGCGCTCGACGAGAAGAATTTCAAGGCCTATCTCGACCTATGCGACGGCGAGTTCCAATACACGATCACCGCGCACAGCCCGGAGATCCGCAAGGACATGGTGTGGCTCGATCACGACAAGGCCGGCATGCAATCGCTGTTCACCAATCTGCCCCGCCATAACAGCGACCATTCGCCGGTGACTCGTCACGCCACGGTCTATACGGTGGAGGTCGACGAAGCAGCTCAACAGGCAACGGTAGTTTCGGCGCTGCAGGTCTTCAGGACGAGCCTTGACGGCGGCGCGACGGAATTGTTCGCCGTAGGCCGCTACATCGACACCGTCAAATGCGGCGGCGAGACGCCGAAGCTGTTGAAGCGGGTCGTCAAGCTCGACACGCGGCAATTCGGTTTCGGCTATCACATCCCGTTCTGAATCCGGCCCGATGCGTATCCAGGTCAGCGCGCGCAATCGTGCGTTCCAGTTCGAAGCCGCGGCCGGGACGCGCATGCTGTATGCGGGGTTGGCCGCGGGCATCGCTCTGCCTTACGAATGCGGGACCGGAACCTGCGGCACGTGCAAAGCCAAAATCATGACCGGCGACGTCGAACATACCTGGCCGCAAGCCGGCGGCCGCAAGTATCTCAAGCAGGCGGGCGAAATTCTGCTGTGCCAGTGCACGCCGAAGACCGATTGCACGCTCGAAGTGGCGAATTTCGTTTACGCGATGGATCCCGGCGCGTGCGTGCCGGTATTCGGCCGTGGCACCATCAGCAACGCGCGCTCGCTGACGCCCGACGTAACCGCATTCTCGATCGTGCTCGAGACGGCGTGCGACTTCGACGCGGGCCAGTTCGTGGTCGTACAGGTGCCCGGCGTGCCCGGGTATCGCGGCTACTCGATGGTGAATTTCGACCGTGCGGCACGCCGCCTCGATTTCGTGGTCAAGAAAAAGCCGGGCGGCGGCGCTTCCGAATGGCTGTTCAAGGGCGCGGTCGACGGCCAGCAGGTCGACTGGTTCGGCCCCCTCGGCGCGGCGACGTTCTATCCCAATCTGGGCAAGAACATTTTGTGCATCGCGGGCGGCAGCGGCATTGCCGGCATGCTCTCGATTCTGTCGCGCGCGCGCCAGGAGCATTATTTCGATCAGTATGCGGGCGACGTATTTTTCGGCGTGCGCACCTATGCCGACGCGTTTTATCTCGACGAACTGGGCGCGCTCGCGCGCGAGTTCCCGAAGCAGCTGCGCGTGACTATCGCATTGTCTGATGAAGACGTGCCGGCCGAGGCGCACACCGCTCATCCTGCCCTCATGTTCGACCGCGGGATGGTCCACGAAGTCGCGGCGAAGCACATGCAGGGCAGGTATCAGAATGTGCGGGCTTATCTGGCGGGACCGCCGCCGGCGGTCGACGGCGCGATTCGCATGCTTTTGCTGCAGGCGAAGCTCACGGCGGATAATATCCGCTATGACAAGTTCAGCTGAGCGATGAATGGGTAAAACTTTTGTGTGTCCGCGCAGCCAGGTCCCGGCCAACGGCATGGTGGAGTGCGCCGTCGATGGCGGGCTGAAATTACTGGTCGCCAATGCGGGCGATGAGTATTTCGCTTATCAGGCGATGTGCCCGCACCAGGACGTGGCGTTATGCGAAGGGCTGTACGACGGCTCCGTGCTGACTTGCCACCAGCATCTGTGGCAATGGGATATACGCACGGGCGCGGCAATCGGCCTCGCCGAAGCGCCGCTCGAGGGATTTCCGGTCGAGGTCGAAGGCGAATCGATTTATGTAGTCGCCCAGAGCGCATTGAGTGCCGCGGAGTTGCTGGCGGAAATATCGGCGCCCACGCTGCAGGCGCTGACGGAACTTGCCAAAACCGAGCAGTTCGAAGCCGGCCGCGCGCTGTACGACGTCGGCGACCCGGCCGATGACTTTTTCATACTCGAAACGGGCCGCGTCGAATTCCTGATCGGCCGCGACGAGCGCGTGAGTCCGGCGGGCTTCATGCTGCGCAAAGGCGAAGTGTTCGGCTGGGCCGCGCTGCTCGACAATCAGCCGCGGCGGATCGCGCGCGCAACCTGCCTCGAGCCGTCGCAGATACTGCGCATCAACGGCAAGGCGGCGCTGCGCGTGCTCGAAAGCGATCCGGCTTCGGGTTACCTGGTGATGCGCCGGCTGTCGGCGCTGATCGCGCGTTATCTGGTATCGTCCGGTTCGAAATAGCGGACGCGTTTTGCAAATGACTTAAGATTAAGGCAGCACCGGCGGCGCGCAGGATAAAAAGACAGAACGGGTAGCAGAAATGTTAACCACACAGGAGGGTGTCATGGGCAAGATGCAGCGGTTATGGCAGTTACTGGGCGCGGCCGCGGCTGCCGTGCTGGCGGGCGGAGTGGTGCAAGCGGCCGATATCAATTTCGGCAAGCCCGGGGAGCCGGTCGAGCTCGTGGTTGGCTACCAGCCTTACTACACGCAGTCATGGTCCGGCGTGATCATGCGCGGCAAGAAGTTCTACGAGAAATATCTGCCCAAGGGCTCTAAGGTCGAGTTCCAGATCGGCCTGCAGGGCGCGATCATCGTCAACAACATGCTGGCCGGCAAGCAGCACATCGGCTACATGGGCGACATGCCCTCCATCGTGTCGACCACCAAGCAGGAAGTCGCCGATATCCGCATCGTCGGCACGCTCGGCATCGCGCACGATCAGTGCAATATTTTCCTGGTCCGCAACGACGCGCCGAAATTCGCGAGTACGCTCGACGCGATCAAGTGGCTGGACGGCAAGCAGGTCGCGGTGCCCAAGGGCAGCTGCACCGACCGCTACGCGCAATCCGTGTACTTGAAATATAAAGTCAACCCTGCAGCCTATCTGAACCAGAACATCGAAGTCATCACCAGCAATTTCCGCGCGGGCAAAATCGACGCCGCGGTTATCTGGGAGCCGACCGCCTCCAAGCTCGTGCAGGAGGGCCTCGCGCGCCGCGTGATTACCGGTGTCACGCCGCAGGAAAACGACGGCGGGTTCCTCGCGATGCGCGCCGATCTCATCAAGCAGCGGCCGGACGTCGTGAAGGCCTGGATGAATGCCGAGCTCGATGCTCAGCTCTTCTTCGGCGACCCCAAGAACTCGCAGGAGATCATTCAGATGGCGAAGCAGCAGACCACGGGTTTCACCGACAAGGTGTTGTGGTACTCGCTGTACGGCGCGTATGGCCCCGAGCAGGACGGCACCAAGGTGCGCAACAGCCTTCAATACACAATCACGCCGTCATCGCGCGAGCTGCTCGATCGCGCAACGGCGTTCCTGTTCTCGATCAAGAGCATCAACACGCCCAAGCTGCGGCCCGAAGCGGTCATGCCGGAATTCGCGGACGCCGTATTGAAGGAACGCAATCTGAAGGCCCCGATCGGGCAGGTAACCGCATTGCCGGACTCGGATTTCAAACCGCTCAACTAGCCGTAAGTCATGGGGAGCCGGCCGCGGGGCCGGCTCTTTTTTGCTGTTTATCCGGTAACAGCGCCGTTTTTAATTTTCGAATCGCGTAAGGCCTCGTTCCTCGTCTCGATGAATCAGCCGACTGAGCAACTCATGCCCGAGCAATGGCTCGCAATTCTTAAGCAGACGATGCCGTTCCAGGTGGTGGACGATGCGCTGCTGCACAGGATTGCCGCGCTCGGCAAGCCGGTCTCATGCGCGGCCGGTGAAACGATATACGACGTAGGCGATAAAGCCGACGACATTTACATCGTCGTTTCCGGCCAGGTCGAGCACGCGCTCGCGCCGGGTGCGCACGCGCGTCGCCCGCTGAAGCTGCTCGGCGCCGGCGATGTATTCGGCTGGGCTGCCTTGCTCGAAAAATTTCCGCACCGGCTCGCCAAGGCGGTCTGCACGGAAAACGCCGAGCTCGTGCGCATCAACGGCAACGAGCTTCTGCGCATGTTCGAAGCGGAACCCGACACCGGCGACGTGGTGATGAGCCGTTTCGCGACCATGATCACCGGCGATTTCACCGTGCCCGACCTGGTCGCGCAATTGCGCGGCGTCCATCGCCGCATGCACGCGGGCGATATCCAGGGCATGAACCTGACGCTGTACCGCTTCCTGCAATGGATCAAGAGCCCGCGCCCGTACCTGATGCTGATCGGGTTCGCGCTCTTTTTGGGCTTCTGGTATCTGGCGGTGGAAGTCTGGCGGCTGCCGCGCTTTCGCGAAATGCCCGGCATCACGACCGTGGTCAGGGAGTGGCTGAGCCCGAACCCGACTTACGGCCTGTCCCTTTACACCGAGGAGTATTACACCCACATCTGGGTCAGCATCTGGCGCGTGACGCGCGCTTTCGTGCTCGCCACTCTGCTCGGCGTGCCGTTCGGGCTCTTTCTCGGCTGGTCGAAAAAATTCAAGGAATACGTGTTTCCGGTGTTCGAGACGCTGCGGCCGATCCCGATCCTCGCGTGGGTGCCGCTGGCGATCGTGATGTTCATCGCGACCGAATCCGCCGTCATCTACCTGACCTTCCTCGCGTCCTTTTTCGCCACCGCGCTGAACACGATGCTGGGCGTCGAGTCGATCGATGAATCGTACGTGCGCGCCGCCTACTGCCTGGGCGCCAAGCGCTCGCAGGTGTTCCGCCATGTCGTCATCCCGGGCGCGCTGCCGTTCATATTCACCGGCTTGCAGATTTCCGTCGGCGTTTCGTGGTTTTCACTCGTTGCGGCTGAAATGGTGTCCGGCCAGTACGGTCTCGGCTACGTGATCAACACGTCGTACACGATGGTGCGCTACCCGACCATCGTCATCGGCATGATTACGCTCGGCTTCGTCGGCTACACCACGAGCGCGCTGGTGCGCCTGCTCGGCGATTATCTGATGCAGTGGCGCACGCGCGAGCTCGCGCTGGGAGGCCAGTAATGGCTGCCGTGATGCCCGCTGCGCGCGACACACCGGCGGCGACCCGCGGCGCGATCGTGATCGACGACGTCGTCAAGATCTACGATCCGCATGGCGCAGCCGTCATGGCCGTGGATCATTGCTCGCTCGACATCAGTGCGGGTGAAATCTGCATGATCGTCGGCCCGTCGGGGTGCGGCAAGACGACGCTGCTCAATGCGATCGCGGGGTTCCACGAAATTACGTCCGGACGCATTCTGCTCGACGGCGAAGTGCTGTGCAGCGCGGACAAGCCGAAGGCCGAGCCGGGCTCGGACCGCATCGTCGTATTCCAGAACGGCGCGCTGTTCCCGTGGAAAACCAATCTCGAGAACGTCGCTTTCGGACCGGTGATGCAGGGCACGCTGAGCCGGCGCGAAGCCAACGAGAAGGCACTGGACATGATGGCCGACGCGGGCTTGGCCGGCGTCGAGCACAACTTTCCCGGCGAAGTCTCGTCGGGCATGCGCCGGCGCGTGGAAATCGTGCGTGCGCTGATGAACAATCCCAAGGTCTTGCTGCTCGACGAGCCGTATCGCGCACTCGACTCGCTGACCAAATCGGTGATGCACGAGGCGCTGCTCGAAATCTATTACAAGAATAAGGTCACCATATTTTTTATTAC
>Ga0207683_10005124_pt1 | contig 11249 bp, 8 predicted proteins | sample KBSM73metaG_FD_184333 | JGI IMG/M metagenome (GOLD analysis project Ga0207683, IMG submission 184333) | Miscanthus rhizosphere microbial communities from Kellogg Biological Station, Michigan, USA - KBS M7-3 metaG (SPAdes) (version 2) | ecosystem: Host-associated > Plants > Roots > Rhizosphere >...
TCCGAAGAGAATGATGAGCCCTTGCTGCATGGCGTCGAGGCCGAGCACCGGCGCGAGCAGCGCTGCGAATGCGATGCCGGTGAGAGGACATACCAGGCCGCCGATGAGGCCGAGGTGCCAGTCGTCCCAGCGCACCTCGTAGAGCCGCACGCCGAGCGAGATCAGCATGAGCGGGATCAGCGCGTCGCCGACCAGCTTGATGGCGACGGCGAGCCATTCGGGAAGCGGCGGATGCACGAGGGCGAACGCAAAGCCGAGAATGGTCGCGATCACCATCGGGTTCCTGAGCAGGCTGCCGAAGCGCGCATGATGGTCGACGATCCACGCGCCCAGCGTGAAGTGCAGGAGGTTGGAGATCGTGAACAGCGCAACCATGGGCGCAAATCCGGCGGTGCCGTAGGCGAGCACCGCGAGGGGCAGCCCCATGTTCCCGCAGTTGTTGAACATCATCGGCGGGACGAAGGTGCGCACGTCGGTGTGCAGGAGCTTGGCGAACGGCCACGCGATGAGCCCCGATCCCAGCACGATGCCGACGCTGCCCAGCATCAGCATCTTGTTGGCGGCGACGTCGAAGTCCTTGCTGGCGAGCGCCGAGAAGACGAGCGCCGGTGCGAGCACGTTCATGCTGAGCCGGTTCACCATCGACATGTCCGGCTTGACACGGCGCGCGTACGCATAGCCCAGCACGATGATCGAGAACACCGGCAGGATGATGCCGAGAAGGCGTTCGAGCATGAAGCCGCCGGTGCGAGGTGAAAACGAAAGGCCGCACGACCGCAATCGAGCGCGCGCGCCAACAGGACTACAGAATGTATCTCGCCAGGTTGTCGTCACCCGCGATGCCGGCCAGGCGGCTGTCGACGAATGCGGCGTCGATCGCGACAGTCTCCCCCGTGCGGCGCGCGGCTTCGAACGATACGTCCTCGAGCAGGCGCTCCATCACGGTGTAGAGGCGTCGCGCGCCGATGTTCTCCTGCTTTTCGTTGACGCCATGCGCGATCTCGGCCAGGCGGCGGATGCCGTCGGGGCGAAAATCGAGATGCACCTGCTCCGTCCCGAGCAACGCTTCGTACTGGCGCGTCAGGCAGGCATCCGTCGACACCAGGATGCGCTCGAAGTCCTCGACGGACAGCGAATTGAGCTCGACGCGGATAGGCAACCGGCCCTGCAGCTCCGGGATGAGATCGGACGGCTTGGAGAGATGGAACGCACCGGACGCGATGAACAGCACGTGATCGGTCTTGACCATTCCGTATTTCGTGGTGACCGTCGTGCCCTCGACGAGCGGAAGGAGATCGCGCTGCACGCCCTGCCGTGACACGTCGGCGCCATGCGTGTCGGAGCGCGCCGTGATCTTGTCGATCTCGTCCAGGAACACGATGCCGTTCTGCTCGGCGGCGGCGAGGGCTTTCGACTTGATGTCGTCGTCGTTGATGAGCTTTGCCGCTTCTTCCTCGGTGAGGACGCGGAGCGCCTCCGCGACCGTGAGCTTCTTCATCTTGCGCCGGCCGCTGCCCATTTGCTGGAACATGCCCTGGATCTGCGTCGTCAGCTCTTCCATCCCGGGCGGCGCCATGATCTCCATCTGCGCCGGAAGGGCGGCGATCTCGATCTCGATTTCCTTGGCATCGAGCGAGCCTTCGCGCAGCATCTTGCGAAATTTCTGCCGAGTGGCGGAGTCTGTCGGCTTGAGGTCGTCGAAGTTCACCTCGCGCACCGGCGGCAGTAGCGCGTCGAGCACGCGATCCTCCGCGGCGTCGTGCGCCCGATCGCGCACCTTGCGCGTCTCGGCATCCCGGGTCTGCTTGACGGCTACCTCCGCCAGATCGCGGATGATGGTGTCGACGTCGCGGCCGACGTAACCCACCTCGGTGAACTTGGTGGCCTCGACCTTGACGAACGGCGCATCCGCGAGCCGGGCCAGTCGCCGCGCGATTTCCGTCTTGCCGACACCCGTCGGCCCGATCAGCAGGATGTTTTTCGGCGTGATCTCGGTTCGCAACGGCTCGGCGACCTGCTGCCGCCGCCAGCGGTTGCGTAGCGCGATGGCGACCGCGCGCTTGGCGGCGTCCTGTCCCACGATGTGCTTGTCGAGCTCGTGGACGATCTCTTCGGGGGTCATCTGCGACGACATGGCGGAAGCGAAAAAGGCGACGGTTGAGGAGGGAAGCGCCGACGGGAAAAATCCGCGGCCGAAGGGAAAAACGGCGGCTCGTGAAAATCGGAGCCGCCGCGTCATTCTACCTCGGGCGTTCAGTCGGGAATCGTCACCGTGTCGTCTGCGAACGTGATTCGGTCCCCCGGCGCCGGATCGTTCGAGATCGGCGGCACGTTGGCCGCGGTGAGCGCCGGTGCGGCGCCGAAAGTGCCGCCGCGCGGCGTCGTGCGCACCACCTGCGGCGGCGGCAGCGGAGCCCCGGATGTCAGCGTCGCGTACATCCGGTCCATCGCCTGCACGAAATAATAGTGCAGCGGAACGTAGAGCGCGTCGTAGCCCGGCACCGCGGGATTGTCGATGAAGGCGTCGAAGTGTTGCGCGTTCGTCACCTCGATGTAGGTGAGCTTCGATGCGCTGCCCTCGACGATGCGGTTCTGGCCGAAGTAGGGTCGCGAGGTGAACGGCACCGGGATCAGGCCGTCGGCGCGTCCATGCACGATGATCGCCGGCTTGCCGCGCAGGTCGGCCGTGCGCAGCACTTCGCGGATTCCGGCCTGCACGCGCGACGCGCCGGCATCGGTGCCGATCATGAGATTGCGCTGGCAGATCGCCGCGTCGACATCGTAATCGGCGATGCCTGTCGAAGGCGAAATCGACACCGGGTCGCGAAGTGCGCCGCCCGGGCTCAGGTTGTTGACGATGACGATGCCGCCGCCGGGCGGGATGCCGTTGCCGGTGGCGAAGACCTGCGCGAGCGCCGCGCCTGATGCGGGAACCGGCTTGTTTGCGCTGTCGGTCGCGGCGAACGACAGGCCGCAAAGGTTGTCCGCGACGCCGAAGCGCCCATAGCTGTTCGCATATGTCATTGCGATCGCGGGGGTGGCGAGCGCATACAGCGAGGCATGCAGCGGCGTCGATTCGGTCTGCCATCCCGCAGCGAGCAGCGCACCGAGCGCCTCGTCGCCTTGGCCCGTCGCGGTATCGGCCTTCAGCAGGCCCTTGGCCCTGAGCGATGCGCAGCGGCTCGTCGCGAGTGCGACGGGAACGAGCGCCGCTCCCGGCGAGCCCGACGCGCGCGACGACAGCGTGGCGCATGGCTGGTACAGGTTCGCCAGCGTGAAATAGTCGAACAACGGACGTCCTGTGCCGACCACGACGATCGCGCCTCGGCGCACGCTGAGGCGGCCGTTCGCGGGCAGCTGCACGCTGGGCTCGCTGACCGCGACGCCGTCGATCAGGCCTTCGGTATCCTGCTCGGCCGCCGCGAGGGCGGCGCCCGCGCCATTCGACACCGACGATGCGATCACGATCGTGTTGTCCGGCTTGAATGCGATCTTGCGAGTGCCGTCGGCGTTGCGCTCGCCGCGTTCCTCGTTCAGCGCATAGAACGCGAAGCGGACGGCGTTGAGCGTGTCGCGACCCCAGTCCTTTTCGGGATTCTGCTGCGAGTGCGCATGCTTGACCGCCAGGCGATTCGGCGTCGCCGAATTGAACGCGACAAGCTCGCTCGCCGACAGCGCTGCGGTGAAATTGGATTCCGTGCCCGCGGTGCGGGCATCGGCACGACGGCCATCGATCAGATTGACGGTGTTGCTCGCGAGATCGTGCACGCCGAGGCCGGTACCCTTGTCGGCATAGGCCACGGCGCATCCGTGCTTGAGGCCCCATTCGCCGGCGCTGCCGATCGCGCCGTATACGCCGCGCGAGCCCGAGGAGGTAGCGGTCACGATGCAGGGCTTGTCCTTGTCGAACGACGCGGGGATCTGCACCATGAGCGTCACGTTTTGCCTGCCGCCGCCGTCGTCGGCATACGCGATGTATTCGTTGCCGGCGATCCGCCCTTCGCCCAGCGTGTCGCCGCCCTTGGCATCGATGTTCGGGCCGTAGAGCGAGCCGTAGCCACCCTTAGGATTGACGTCGACGATCGCACGATAATTGTTGTAGATCGCGAGACGCCGCAACTCGGCGACCGTGGGTGATGCAGGGTTTGCGATTGCGGGCGCGGCGCCTGCAATGCCTGTTTTTCCGAGACCGGCCGTCAGGAGGTCGTCGCCGACGCCGTCGTAGCTCGCCTTCGAGATGGCGCCGAGAAACGGCGGCTTGAGGTTGACCTGCGGCGTCGTGCCGGCGAAGCCCGCACATCCCGCGAGCGTGCAGGTCGCGACGCAGATCGTCGTCCGCACCGCCCGTCTGGTTTCGAACATGGTCTCTCCTCGTGCGCTGTGTGCGTGCGCCCCGCAACGACGGCCGTGATTGTAGCCGCATCGCGATGCGCGAGCGGCGATCCGTGTGGCATCGCGCGACGCATTCACCTATCATTGCGCCCTCCAGCTGCAATGAAATCGGATTCAATGACACCCGCGCATTCATTCTGGTCCTGCATCGGTGCAGTGGCGATCGCCGTTGCTTCGCTGGGGGGATGTGGCGGCTCGAAGGCCGAGGTCGAGGACGCCTTGGCGCCGCGCTCCGCACCAGGCCTCGTCGCCACGCTGAAGGGCGTCGCTTCAGCCGTATCCGGCAAGGTTCGCGTGTACGATCGCGGCGACGGCATTACCGTGCTGGTTTCCGCAATCAACCTGCCCTACGGTTCCTTTCGTGTTGCGTTTCACGAAAACGGCAACTGCTCGTCGCCGAACGGGTTTTCCGCGGGTCCCGCATGGGCACCTCCCGGCAGGACACCCGAGAACCTGACGCCGCCGCTCATCAACGGCGACGGCAACACCCAGCGGTCTTTTCACGTGTCGGGAGTCCGCACGACCGGCGAGAACGGACTCGCAGGCCGAAGTGTCATGCTCTACGGCGGGCTTTCGATCGATCCGATCGTTCCCGGTGTGCGCAACGACGTGATGGCGTGTGGCGTGTTCGAGCCCACCATGGTCCTGTTCTGATTCGGAAACGTAATGGCGCTTCTCGCTGATCGCAGGATCCTGATCACCGGCGTGCTGTCGAATCGCTCGATCGCCTATGGCGTCGCGCGTGCGTGCCAGCGCGAAGGCGCAACGCTCGCCTTTACCTACGTTAACGACGAGCTCAAGGATCGCGTCGAACGCCTCGCCTCCGATTTCGGCTCGGTGCCCGTGCTGCGTTGCGACGTCTCTTCCGACGACCAGATCGCGGCGTTGTTCGATGCGCTTAAATCCGAATGGGGCGGACTCGACGGGTTGCTGCACTCGATCGCGTTCGCCCCGCGCGAGGCGCTCGCCGGCGATTTTCTGGAAGGCATGAGCCGAGGCGCATTCACGACCGCCCACGAAATCTCGAGCTACAGCTTCGCAGCGCTCGCAAAAGGCGCGCGACCGTTGCTCGCCGGCCGCGATGCGTCGCTCCTGACGTTGACTTACCTCGGCGCCGTGCGCGTGCTCGCGAACTACAACGTGATGGGCCTCGCCAAGGCGAGCCTCGAAGCGAACGTCCGCTACCTCGCGGCCGCGCTGGGGCCCGAAGGCACGCGCGTCAACGCGATCTCCGCAGGGCCGATCAAGACGCTGGCTGCGGCTGGCATCGGGGGCTTCTCGAAAATCCTCAAGTTCGTCGAAAAGAACGCGCCGCTCCGCCGCAACGTCACCATCGACGAAGTCGGCAACGTCGCGGTATTTTATTTCTCGTCGCTGTCGAGTGCGATCACCGGCGAGATCACCTACGTCGACGGCGGATTCTCCAGCGTCGCCGCGGGGATGGACGAGTAAGGACCGGTGCCGTCGTGGCCGCTACCGCGCCGGCCGTATCTCGCATCCGGGTGAAGGACCGCATCCATGACGCGGTGATCATCGGCGGCGGTCACAACGGGCTCGTCTGCGCCGCCTATCTCGCGGCGGCCGGCGCGTCCGTGAGGGTGCTCGAGCGGCGTGGTGTCGTCGGCGGTGCCGCCGTGACCGAGGAATTCCATCCGGGCTTTCGCAATTCGACTGCGAGCTACACCGTCAGCCTGCTCGATCCCGAGGTGATCCGTGACTTGCGCCTCGCTGCGCATGGGCTCGAGATCGTGGAGCGGCCATTCTCGAATTTCCTGCCGCTCGAGAACGATGACTATCTCAAGGTCGGCGGCGGGCTCGCGGCGACGCAGGCAGAGGTGGAGCGGTTTTCAACGCACGATGCGGCCCGCCTCCCCGAGTACTACGCCATGCTCGATCGCGCCGCCGACATCCTGCGCGAATTGCTGCGCCAGACGCCGCCGAACGTCGGCGGCGGGACGGACATGCGCGCTCTGATCGACGCGTGGAAGTTGTCGCGCCGTTTTCGCTCGCTCGATCTCGCCGCGCGGCGGGACCTCCTGGACCTGATGACCAAGAGCGCGGGCGACGTGCTCGACCGCTGGTTCGATTCGGCGCCCATCAAGGCGGCGTTCGGCTTCGACTCCGTCGTCGGCAATTTCGCGAGCCCATACGCCGCAGGTTCGGCGTATGTCCTTCTGCACCACGTGTTCGGCGAAGTGAACGGCAAGCGCGGGCAATGGGGACACGCGCGCGGCGGCATGGGGGCGATCACGCAGGCGATGGCACGGGAATGCGCGCGCCGCGGCGTCGTCATCTCGACCGACGCGCCCGTGGCTCGGGTCATCGTCGAGCGCGGGCGCGCCGTCGGCGTCCAGCTGGAAGACGGCGAAGTCGTACGCGCGCGCCGCGTCGTGGCGAACGTCAATCCGCGACTCCTGTTCGAGCGCCTCGTCGACCGTGCAGACGTCGACGCCGATTTTCGCGCACGGATCGCCGCGTATCGTTGCGGCTCCGGCACCTTCCGCATGAACGTCGCGCTGGCGGAACTGCCGGACTTTCGCGCACTGCCGGGGACGCACGCCCAACCGCATCACGCCAGTGGCATCGTGATCGCGCCGTCTCTCGGCTACATGGAACGCGCGTATTTCGACGCACGGACCGAGGGCTGGTCGAAGGCGCCCATCGTCGAGGTGTTGATTCCATCCGTGGTCGACGCCACGCTCGCCCCCCCGGGCCGGCATGTCGCGAGCCTCTTCTGCCAGCACGTGCATCCGCGCATCGAGGACGTTCATCCCGGCGCCACGTGGGACGATTTCTCCGATCGTGTGGCCGACCTGATGATCGACACCGTCGACCGCGTCGCCCCCAATTTCCGCCGCGCCGTCATCGGGCGGCGTGCGCTGACGCCACTCGATCTCGAGCGCGTGTTCGGCCTCACGGGCGGCGACATCTTCCATGGCGCCCTTTCGCTCGACCAGCTTTTTTCCGCGCGTCCGGTGCTCGGCAATGCGGACTACCGGATGCCCGTTCGCGGCTTGTATCTGTGCGGATCGGGGGCGCATCCGGGTGGCGGCGTCACGGGGCTGCCGGGGCGCAATGCGGCGCGCGAGATCCTGCGCGACATGCGAAGGAGAGCGAGCCGCGCGTCACGCGCGTGAGCGCGCGGCCGATCCCTAAGGAATGAAACTCGAAGTCAGCCGATAAGCCGGGTTCTGTTACGGCGGAATCCGTGGATTCCGCTATGACCGCCATTCCTCTAGGCGCGCCGTTGCCGGCGCGCTCGAGCCACCTACCCGCGGACCTTACGCGAGCAGCGTCGTCGTCCGCCTATTTGGTGTTGCTCCGGATGGAGGTTGCCGCGTTTCACCCGCTTCCCCGAACGGCGGGAAGCGACTCGTCTCTGTGGCCCTGTTCCTCGCCTTCATCCACCGCGCGAGCGGCGACTTATAGCGTCCGGGGGTTACCCGGCATCCTGCTCTGTGGAGCCCGGACTTTCCTCTCCCTTCCGTCCGTGTGAACGGCGGAAGGCAGCGACGGTCTGGCTGGCTTCGAGTCGCAAGGATAGCACTGCCGTTGCCCGACGGCCGGCACGCTCAGGCGTCGACGACGCGCCAACGCAGCGTCTCGCCGGCGCAGAGCGGCGCGACGGCATCGGGGGCGATGCTGCCGATCGGAGGCAGGGTCCATGCTTCGCGCGCGAGCGTGACGGAGTCGCGATTGGGCGGCAGCCCGTAGAACGCCGCGCCGTTCAGGCTTGCGAACGCTTCGAGACGCGGCAGCGCGCCCGCGTCCTCGAACGCCTCGGCATAGAGCTCGAGCGCGGCGGGCGCGGTGTAGCACCCGGCGCCACAGCATTCGCTTTCCTTGGTATGACGCGCGTGCGGCGCAGAGTCGGTGCCGAGGAAGAACTTGGCGTGCCCGGACGTGGCTGCTTCCACCAGCGCCACGCGATGGATCTCGCGCTTCAGAACCGGAAGGCAATAGCGATGGGGTCGGAGACCGCCGGCGAACAGCGCGTTGCGCGAATAACGGAGGTGCTGCGCGGTGATGGTGGCGCCGACATGCGCGGGCGCGCCGCGGACAAAGGCCACGGCTTCGGCAGTCGTCACGTGCTCGAGCACGATGCGAAGCGCCGGAAAGTCGCGCACGATCGTCGCGAGATGGCGGTCGACGAAGACGCGCTCGCGATCGAACACGTCGACATCGGGATCGGTCACCTCGCCGTGCAGCGACAGGACCATGCCGACCCGTTCCATGGCGGCCAGCGCGGGGTACACGCGCGAAAGCGCCGTGACGCCGGCATCGGAATGCGTGGTGGCGCCCGCGGGATAGTATTTGACGGCATGCACGAATCCCGATTCGCGAGCGCGCGCGATCTCGTCCGCCGTGGTGTTGTCGGTGAGGTAGAGCGTCATCAGTGGCACGAACGACGTCCCCGAAGGCAGGGCCGCGAGAATGCGCTCGCGATAGCCAGCGGCCGCCGCGGTCGTCGTGACCGGGGGGCGCAGGTTGGGCATGACGATTGCTCTGCCGAATACGCGTGCGGTCGGCGCGATGACGGCGTCGAGCATGGGACCGTCCCGCAGATGCAGGTGCCAGTCGTCGGGACGGGTGAGGACGAGACGCGGAACGGGCATCGTAGTTCCTTGATTTTCCGCGACTATCGAGGCATGCGCCCGTCGCCGCCCGACGCGCGGGGGACCTTGCCTTTGCCGGCCGGGACGATTGGCTTGCGCTATTGAAGGCGGGCTATAATAGCGAATTTAGCGCGGGCGACGTCTCGCGTGAGCCCGATTACAGGACCGAGTGCACGACAGCGGGCGCTCCGCCGACCAGGAAAGAACGATGCATGGCCACTAAAACCGCAACCGCCGTCAAGAAGCCCCGGGAGCTTTCCGAGGAGGAAATCCTCAAGGCGCCGGAAAAGGATTACATGAACGAAGCCCAGCTCGCTTTCTTCAAGAAGCGGCTGATGGATATTCGCGACCAGATTCTTCGCAACGCCGATGACACGGGCGAGCATCTGCGCGAAAACGAGATCACCACGGACCCTTCCGACCGCGCGACGCTCGAAGAGGAATACACGCTCGAGCTACGCACGCGCGACCGGGAACGGAAGCTCCTGAAGAAGGTCGAAAAATCGATCCGCATGATCGATGACGGGTCGTATGGCTATTGCGAGGAGACCGGCGAGCCGATTGGCGTTCCGCGTCTCATCGCACGACCGATGACCACGCTGTCGATCGAAGCGCAGGAACGGCGCGAGCGCGTACAAAAGCTCTACGGCGATTGAAAAAATTTCCGATCGCCGTCGTCTTGACTGGCCGCGTGCCGGCACCTTGTCCGGCATGTTCGTACCGGTAACCGCGCGAAGGTCATCTCGATATGTGGTAACCGAAGCCTTGCGCCGATGCGCGGGGGGTCGGTAGAGTTCGAAGCTGCTGCAGGTTCAAGTCTGCTTCAATGTGATTCACTGTCGCGCGCCCGTACGCGGCAAGGGGGCCGGTGCCTTCACGTTGCTCATCCCCGGGTTGCCGTCTTGCACGTCCGCCTCGCGCGGACGGTGTCGGGGGCAGCCGACCGGCCACTTCCGAAACGTCCCGAGAAAAAGAGGCTCCGATGTTCACGCTTCCCCCACTTCCGTATGCTGAATCCGCGCTCGAACCGGTCATCTCCGCCAACACGCTGCGCTTCCATCATGGCAAGCACCACAAGGCCTACGTCGACAAGCTGAACGAGCTCGTCAAGGGAACCGAGCTCGAATCCGCGCCGCTCGAGAAGATCATCACCGACACCGCCGGCAAGGCCGACAAGGCGCTGCTGTTCAACAATGCCGCGCAGACCTGGAACCACACGTTCTACTGGAACTGCCTCAAGGCGGACGCCGGCGGCAAGCCGACTGGACGCATCGCCCAGATGATCGAGTCCGACCTGGGCGGCTACGATACTTTCAAGAAGGACTTCGCGCAGGCCTGCGTCACGCAATTCGGGTCGGGCTGGGGATGGCTCGCGGTCGAAGGCGGCAAACTCAAGATCGTGAAAACCGCGAACGCCGAAGTACCGTTCACCCAAGGCAGAAAGCCGCTTCTCACGATCGACGTCTGGGAGCATGCGTATTACCTGGATTACCAGAACCGTCGGCCGGACTACGTCAACGCGGTCATCGACAAGCTCCTGAACTGGTCGTTCGCCGAATCGAACCTTGCAGGCGCCTGACGCGCCGCGAGCTGCCGCTGGCCGGGCGTCCATCCAGGAGCCCGGCCCGTTTCCTCAGCTGCGCTTGCTCGTGTGAGCGGGCGGCGGGACGACGTTGTCTTGTGACCGCCACGTGATGAGACGATAATCGTTCTCTTTTTTGGCGTCGCTTCAGCGACCAGCCGATGGCCCTGTTCTCCAAACCGCCCGCAAAGAAATCCGAACCCCCGCCGCCGCCGCGTCCGGCTCCGGCACGGCAAGGACACGTCCCCCCCGCCGGCGCCAGTGTCATCGACTGGCTGCCTGCGTATGCATCCATAGAGGTTTCGCAGGCCAATCCGGGCCTGTGCGACGTACTCGAGAACGCGGCCTTGCTGTATGCGGGCGGGCAGGCCGACCCGGCCCGTGCGCTTCTCGAGGAAGGCGTTCAAAGCGACAACGATGCGAAAACCTCGCCGCTGGCGTGGCTTGCGCTCTTCGACCTGATGCAGCGCTGCAACGATCGCACGGCGTTCGACCATCTCGCCATGCAGTATGTCGTCCAGTTCGAGCGTTCGGCACCGGCATGGGAAGAGCCTGCGCCCTCGGCCGCGACCAGCGTCAAGCCGCAGGGCGGCTTCGTGGCGCTGACCGGCAAGCTCGCCGGCGACAGCGCGACGCAATGGCAGGGCCTGCGAAAGTTC
>Ga0207683_10005126_pt1 | contig 11247 bp, 11 predicted proteins | sample KBSM73metaG_FD_184333 | JGI IMG/M metagenome (GOLD analysis project Ga0207683, IMG submission 184333) | Miscanthus rhizosphere microbial communities from Kellogg Biological Station, Michigan, USA - KBS M7-3 metaG (SPAdes) (version 2) | ecosystem: Host-associated > Plants > Roots > Rhizosphere >...
ATCGGCGTGGGCCCCGAATGCATCACGTTGGCCGGGCTCTTCCACGTCGTGCGAAAGGAACCGAACGATTCCGCCGCCCGCGTCATCTACCTGGACAAGGACTATCGAATCCACGGGTCTGCGACGGCAGCCACTCCGGACTGCATCCGGCTCGACAATGAGGACGTAATCTATCTTTACGACCGTACGCCGCTGGAAAGTCGCGTCGTTGTATCGAACTGACCGCGGGTGCCCCATTGCCGTTGAATGGCGCGGTGCCTAGAACGTCGCCATGAAGCGACGCTCCGATTCGCCCGTGCTTGATCCCTCACCGCATAAAATCGTCACGGGACTGATGGTTTTCATCGGGATCACCCTGCTCTTTTCCCAAAGCACGCTTGCGGCCCCCATGCGCTGCAGCGGCGAAGAAACCATCTGTATCAACAGCTGCAAAAAGAATCCCGACCGCTCGACGCTGTCGATTTGCATAACCAATTGCGGCATCCGCCAATCGATGTGCCGGAAGACGGGTTGCTGGGATACCGGGGCCCAGAAGTACTGCGGACTTTTAAAACAATGAGAGCCGGCCCCAAAAGGTCGACGGCCTTTACGAATTGCTAAACACGCATCGCGTACACTCTGAATGGACATTAACTATTCAGAAATTGCCAATCCGTGGCCAACCAGAACGGTTTACCAGGGCCTATGGGCGCTCCCCTTGAACTCATCCAGGAGCTCGATAGCTCCATTACGCACAGCACTGACCAGCGTCGCTCGGTCATGCTGCGGCACCTCACCGACCTGTATCTGGTCGGTTCTGAGCAATACTCCGAAGACGAGATCGACCTGATCGACGACGTTTTCGTGCGGCTGGTCTCGACCATCGAGCAGTCCGCCCGCGCTTTGCTCGCGATCCGGCTCGGTCCGGTCATGGTCGCTCCTCCCAAGATCCTGCGCCTGCTCGCCTGCGATGATGCCATCGAAGTTGCCTCCCCGGTCCTCACGCAGGCCGCAAGGCTCGATATCGACACGCTGATCGAATGTGCGCGCACCAAGAACCAGGAACACCTGCTCGCCATCTCGCGTCGCAAGACCCTGCCCGAAGCGCTAACCGACGTTCTGGTCGAGCGCGGCGATCAGCAGGTCGTATTGAGCACTGCGAAAAACGCCGGCGCCAGATTCTCCGGCAAGGGTTTTGACACGCTGATCGAACGGTCATGCGGCGACGACGCGCTGACGTCGTGCGTAGGCGCGCGGTCGGATCTGCCGCCGAAACTGCTCGACCAGCTGCTCGCGGCCGCATCGGAGAAAGTACGCACCAAGCTGATGGCCGAACGGGAATACGCCAAGGCCGACATCGAACGAGCGGTCGATGATGTCGCCGGACAGATCCAGGCCGGGGCTGCCGCGCAGCCTTTGAGCTATGCGGCCGCGCAGGTGCTGGTGGAATCGCTGCACCAGGCGGGCCTGCTGACCACCGGGAAACTGCAGGAATTCGCTCTGGCTGGCCGCTTTGAAGAAACGGTTGCTGCGCTCTCTGTCATGTCAAACGTGCCGACAGTGGTGATCGAAGAGAACATGCGCGATACCCGCGCGGAAGCGCTGCTGGTATTGACGCGGGCGAACGGGCTGTCGTGGGAGACAACGCGCAGCATCATGATGCTCGCGGCCAAGCGCCACCGGCGCTCCACGACCGGTATCGATCAGACTATGCCGGCGTTTTTCCGGCTGCGGCAATCAACGGCGCAGCAGATCCTCGACTTTCATCGCATGCCGACACGCCCTGCGCGCAGGCACTAGACCAAAGATTATGCCGTGATATTGAGAAGTGACGCGCTCATTTGTGCGTCGGCACGGATCACCTGCGCATTGGCTGCAAAAGTATACCGGGCGACCAGCAGCTGGAGCAATTCGTTGGCGCGGTCGACATTCGGGCCTGCTACCATGCCGTTGTCGTCGGCGAAGGGCGCTGTCGGTTCGTATACAGTCGCAGGCGTGATCGTGGCCACTGTCGCGCTGGTTCCCCCACCGGCAGCATCAGTCTGATTGACGCGTAAGGCCGAATAAGCCGCCGGAAAATTCTCTGCGTTGGCTGCGTCCGGCAGCGGGCCGGTCGACAGCGAATTGGCGAGGTTACTCGCTGCAACCCGCAAACGCAGGCTTGCCACTTTCAGGCCGGAAACGGCGATCGCGCTGGCAATACTCATCGCCCTTCGTGATAGCCGCGGTCGCGGAACACTTGGTTCCGCAATTCTGTAAAATTTGACCGATCGGCGCGTGCCGCTCGCGCTTGCCGCGTAAAACGTGGTAAAATTCGATAAACCAAGATCAGCCGGGAGGACGTCGCAATGGCCACCATCCTGAAACGCGTGAAGGTCGCGCCAAAGGGCATGGGTCTCAACGATTTTGTCGCAACGCAGGAAGACTTCTTCGCGGCTGAGGGTCTCGATGTCGAATTCGACTGGAAGACGTTCCGCGGCACGCAATCGAGCTGGAAAGGTCTCGACTATTTCCAGCGCCCGCAGGATCGCCCCTACACCGAGGAGAAACAGGATGTTGTCCAGGGCGCGTGCCTCTGGGGAACGATCTGCAATGCCAGCGCCGGCATGGGCCGCGTTGTCACTGAAGGCTACGGCGATTCGCCCTGGGCGATTTTCGTGCGGCCGGAATCGAAGATCCGCAAGCCGGAAGACCTAAAGGATATTCCGATTTCCGTCGGCATGCGCGCCGGAAGCCACTTCAACGTTCCATATCGCCTGGAGAAATATCTGCCGCTTGAACACATCAAGACGGTCAATACCGGCGGCTTTGGCGCGCGCCTGAAGGCCCTGCTCGACGGTGAGGTTGAGGCGGCGAGCCTGTTACCCCCGCAGATCGATATGGCCGAACAACTCGGTTTGCGAAAAATCATCGAGGATCGATTCAAGACGCTGTGGTGGGTGCCGGATAGCGCCACTCCGGAAGTCGTGCATGGATATATGCGCGCGCTCAACCGTGCCGAACAGGCGCTGGAGGCTGACCTGTCGAAGTATTTGCCGCTCTGGAAACTCGCCGTGCCGGCGGAGTTCGAAAATTTTCACTCTTGGGACTTCAGCAAGTTCGGGCGTGGCGAACGCTTCGTCAAAAAACCGCTGCCGCGCGAAGAGTTTGACGAGGTGTTCGCCCAGGTCGAGCGTTGGGGGCTCGACCAGTACCTCAAGGACCGGAGTCCGGAGACGCTGTCCTATTCGACCTGAACAAAGAGCGCGCGGCTTGCATCACGCGCTCCTGGTCAGCTCTTTATTGGCGGGTAATCGCGCGAGAAGACCGGCTCGGCCAGAAATTTTGCCGGATCCATGGTCCAGAACTGGCTCACCTTGTTGTAGGTCTTGATGGTCTTGTTGATCATTTTGTCGCCCTGCTTCTCGGCGCGCCGCACGTAGACGTCGATGACGGCATTGCCGTAGCTGTCGAAGCTCAAGGGACCGCGCGGCGTTTCCGCCAGCGTGACCGAACGGATTGCCTTGACGAACTCGTCGGCATTGTCGGACTTGCCGCCGGTCTTGGCCAATGCCGCCTCGATGATCTGGCCGTTTGCATAAAAACACGCGGCGTAATGGCCGATGCGCACGTCATCGCCGTAGTTCTTTTTCATTGCGGCAATGAAGCGTTTGTTCACGTCGCTCGGAATGTCGAGTGAATAAGGGTTGGTATTGATCAACCCGGCAGCGCTCTCGTCGTGCGCGCCGATAATGGTGTCATCGGCAACGGTCGAGCCACCGACCAGGGGCTGCTTCATGCCGAGCCCCCGTGCCTGTTTGGTGAACTTCAACGGGTTCGATCCGGCCAGCACCTCGCAGACCACGTCGCATTCCGGGACTTGTGCAACATAGGGCGCATAGTCGGCGGTATTGAGCGGCGACCACAGTTTCTTGACGATCTGGCCACCGTGTTCCTCGAGCACGCGCTGGAAACCGCCGATCTGCTCGTAGCCAAAAGCGAAATCGTCACCCATGCTGGCCGCGCGCTTGAGCTTCATTTCATTGAGCACATAGTCGGCGAGCGGATAGAGGCATTGCGCGGACGTGTATGAGGTGCGCGTGAGGTAGGCGTTCGCCTTCCGCTGCGTGACGTCCTCGGCGCCGGCAAAGGCCAATGTCGGCATTTTTGCCTGAGCGAGATAATCGACGGTGGCGAGCAACTCGAAGGCGGCAAACGGCCCCAGAACGACATCGACCTTGTCGCGCTCGACCACTTCCTGCGCCTTGTTCTTGGCGCCGGCCGGATTTCCGCCGGTGTCGGCAACGATCAGATCGATCTTGCGTCCCGAGAGTGTGAAATTCTTGTCCTTGAGGAATGAGCTGATGCCTTCCTCGAAATGGATTCCGCCGGCGGCAAGCGGTCCGGTTTTTACGGTCAGCAGACCTATCTTCAGCGGCGTGCTCTGCGCGATTGCCGGCATCGGAAAGGCGGCGGCAGCGGCTGCGGAACCGGCGAGAAACCGGCGGCGGCTGGTCCTGTAAGTCATGGCATCCTCCCCGAACTCAAGGCCGTTCTGGTGCGGCCGGATTATTGGACGTGACGCAAGCCCTCAAATTCAATCACATCGGCTTGGTCAGGGCGAACCCACCGGCTGCCCACCAAGCCCACACGGCTGAGCCCTCAGGGGCGTGCGGCTTCTGCCAGCGCACCGAACACCGAGAAAACCAGTGGTTTGCGCTCGAGATTGTAGATTTCGGCTTCGCGCGCGGCGCGATTGACCTTTTCCCAGGTTTCCGCCACGCGCGCCATCTGCGCACGGCCGCGTGAGGTCTCCACGAGCTGCGCCGACAGCCAGCCGTTGACCAGATCCATGAAGGCTTCAAGTGTCCTGGGATCGCTGCCGGCGATCGCCTCACCGAGTGCGTGGAGAGCACGGGGGTCGGGATTCGGCAGTTGCGCAAATAGCTCAAGAACCCTTTGGCGCAGCGCCAGGGCCGAAGCGTCGAGCAGGCCAAGCGCACGCCCGACACTGCCCTCTGATGCCTCCGCGGCCGCCCGCACGTCAGCTTCCGATGGATTGCGACCCGTTGCCTCGGCGAGCGCACGGCCAACATCTTCGGGTTCAAGCGGGCGCAGCAGCAGCCGGCGACAGCGGGAACGGATTGTTGGCAATTCACGCCCCGGGGCATGGCTGATGAGCAGAAGCAGTGAACGCTTTGGCGGCTCCTCAAGCACTTTCAGCAGGGCATTGGCGCCCTCACGCTGGAGGTCATCGACCGCATCGACAATGGCGATGCGCCAGCCGCCCTCGCCCGCGGTTGAGCCGAAAAACGACGCCGTCCGCCGCACGTCGTCGACCCGGATGACGGTATAGAGTTTGCCCGTCTGCTCGTTGATGCTTCGCTCCAGCACCAGCAAATCGCCTTGGGCTTGCGCAGCAATCCGTCGTGCCACCGGGTTCTCCGGATCGATCGCGAGCGAATCCGTCTTTTGGGTTTCAGCTGCCCGTGGATCAGGATGCGCCATCACGAAACGCGCAAGCCGGAACGCGAGGGTCGCCTTGCCAATGCCGGGCGGACCGCCGATCAGCCAGGCATGAGGAATCCGACCGCTCTTGTAGGCTTCCAGCAATGCGCGCTCGGCTTCGTTATGACCAAATAGCGCCGTCGTCTCACGGGGCCGCTTGGCGTCGCGTTCGTCATTGTCGTCGCTGGTCACGGCGTGGTGGTCTCCGCAGATCCGACCCGCTCAGGATGCAGGCGTTCCTGCACGACCGACCAGATGCGTCCTGACACCACGTCACGCGGCGCGCGGCCATCGACGACAATGCACCGCTGCGGCTCCTCGATCGCGAGCGCCCGATAGGCCTGCCGAAGCTCCTCATGAAATTCCGTCGACTCCGACTCGAAGCGATCAGCGGCGTCCTCCCCGCGCCGGCGCGTGGCACGGGCGAGCCCAATTTCGGCGGGCACATCCAGAATGAATGTGAGTTCGGGAAACGCCTGCCCAACGGTGACCCGCTCCAGGCTTCGGATCAGCCGCTGATCGACATGACCGAGAGCGCCCTGGTAGACCCGTGTTGAATCGATGAAGCGGTCACAGATGACCCATCGACCGGATTGCAGCGCGGGCAGGATGGTATTGCGAACGTGGTCGTCACGGGCAGCCGCGAACAGGATCGCCTCCGTTTCAGCGCCGAGCGGCTTGGCAATGCCCGAAAGCAGGATGTGGCGGATGATCTCGGCCCCGGTCGACCCGCCCGGCTCCCGTGTGAGCACAACCTCAAGGCTGAGAGATTTCAGCCGATGTGCCAGCGTCGCTGCGTGGGTCGACTTACCGCTGCCTTCGCCGCCCTCGAAGGTGATGAAATGTCCGCGCAAGCGACCCAGCCTTTTTCCAGTCACCGCCGGCGTGCGGCGTTCTCAATCATCATAGTCGTTCGGCCCCCGCACGGAAGAGCGCGATGATCATTTCCGTCACAGCGTCGAACGCGCGCTGGGACATATTGCCTTTGCCGACGTTTTCGGTCGCTTTCAGTGGCATCGTCAGGATGAGGTTGTCGTTGCGCCAGACCTTGAGGTTGCCGATGCGTGTGCCCTCGCTTACCGGCGCCGGCACCGGCCCGTTATAGACAATCCGCGCGATGAGCTTGTCGGCACCGGTTTTTGGCAGCATGACGCGGACCACACCGTCGGCCACCAGATCGACGCGACTGCTGGCGCCGCCAAACACTTTGGCAGCGCCGATCGTCTGGCCCTCGGCGAACAGCACCCGCTGCTCGAAATTCCGGAAGCCCCACTCGAGGAGCTTCTTGGCTTCGTCCGCACGCTCCTTGGCGGTCGCCACGCCATTGACCACAACGATCAGTCGAAGTCCGTTCTGAACCGCCGATCCGACCAGACCGTAGCCCGCCTCCTTCGTAAACCCGGTCTTGAGCCCATCGGCGCCCGCCATTGCGCCCAGAAGCGGGTTGCGGTTCTGCTGGCGAATTTTATTCCATGTGTAGTCCGCCTGGCCAAATAGCTGATAAAAATCCGGATAGGTGCGAATGATGTGACGCGCCAGCATTCCCAATTCGCGCGTCGTCACCTGTTCGCCCGGATCCGGCAGCCCATTCGAATTGGTGAAAACGGATTTTGCCAGGCCAATCGCGCGCGCACGTTCGGTCAGCTTTTCCGCGAAAGCAGCTTCGTTGCCGGCAATGCCTTCCGCCAACACGATGCACGCATCATTGGCGGATTGGATGATCATCCCGTGAATCAGGTCGTCCACAGGCACCTTGCTGTAGATCGCGGCGAACATGGTGGAGCCGTGCGAGGGGGCGCCGCCCTTCCGCCACGCGTTTTCGCTGACCATGTATTCGTCGGTCAGCTTGATGCGGCCTTCCTTGATCTCGTTGAAAACGTATTCCGCCGTCATCAGTTTGCCGAGGCTGGCCGGGAAGATCAGCTTGTCGGCATCACGCTCAAAAAGAACACCGCCGTTTTCGGCATCGATCAGAATGGCATGGGGTGCGCTGATATTGGGTTCGTCTTTTTTCGAAGCGTCTTTCTTCTGCGCCGGGGCAGCTGCACCCTTGTGAGCTGGAGCAGGTGCGTGTGTGGGGGCCGCGATTGCAGCAGCGCCAAGGCCGGCGGCAAAAAGAGCCACCACCAGCCAGCGTCCAAATGTGAAATTCCGCAGGTGCATCGCGGTGGACCTGTGGCGGCAAAATACGGCTCAGTAAAGGCCGCGTCCGCCCATAAAACCAGCCCGGCCATCATAGCGCGTCGGTACGTAGACCGAAACCGGTGACGTAGCCGGTTCGGTTGTCCGTGGCCGGGTGGCGGCTGCAAGCTCGGTGGTCTGCGCCTCACCTGCCGGAACATCGCGCGCACCCTCGCCCAGACGGTATGGCCGGTCGGGCGGCGATGGAATGCCGTTCGCCGAAAAATTCGCTACCCGGCGGCTGTCGGGATAGGCCGGCGCAAATGGTTTGCTCGATGCGAGCTGCAGCGTCGCAGGGGTCTGGCTGCCTTCGCGCAACGTGGCAACCAGCTTGCGGTCGTCGGAGCCCTGCAGTGGCGCGCGTCCGACGTATTCGACTTTTACGCGTGTGACGCCATGTCCATAAAAGCCGAGAAGGTCGGCGGTCTTGACGGAGACATCGATAAGCCGGTCGCGCGCATAAGGTCCGCGATCGTTGACGCGCACCACGATCGATCGGCTGTTGGACAGGTTGGTAACGCGAACATAAGACGGCAATGGCAGCGTCGGGTGCGCCGCCGAGATCGAATTCATGTCGAAAATTTCGCCATTCGCGGTGTAGCGGCCGTGGAAATCGTTGCCGTACCAGGAGGCCATGCCGACCGCGCTGTAGTTCGTATCCTCTTCGGGGACATAAACCCGGCCCGCGACCGTATAAGGCTGGCCGACCCGGTACACGCCGCCGCCTTTCGGCACCGGCTGACCCGGCTCTACGACGCGTGCGCTGGCCGCAACGCCGTAGCGCGGATCGATCCGGCCGGCCATCTGGCCGTTGGAGCAATTGGTGAGCACAAGGCCACTCAAACCGAGAATAAGAAGGCGTGCGCCCTGGCCAATATGGTGGTTAGCCCCCAAAGCGATTCATCCCGCGTACGATCCCCGATAAGAAGCCGCCAGAATACCCCGCCGCGCTGCCGGCGGAAACCTCCGGTATGCGATCTGGTAAATGTTTGGTCCCCCAGTACCTTTGGCGCCTTGCAAGCGCAGGCGGTGGGCATAGCGAAGGCATGAAATCCTTACAAGGGCTCTGGCATCGGCCCGGCTAGCGATTTCGTGACAGCAGGCTCGCGCCGCTTTTGGGCCGGCTCAATCCGCCGGAGACCGACGATCTCTGGATTGTGCCTTCAAAGCTGATGCCAATGCGAAAACCGCGGGTCCAGGCAAGCGTGCAGAAGCGCCGTGTGCTGCCGTGGAGAAATTCAAACCTGCTTGGCAACTGATACGTCTTCGACAGTTCGAGGCATGCGCCACCGGCCGATAAATCGACGACGTGGCAGTCAATCGGCACTGTCTTCGGCCCAAGCAAAAGCCTTCCGGTCCGGGCCACCAGACCCCGCGGAGTGGATCGAAACCAGCGTCGTTTGTCTGACTCGTTCATGTGAAGCGTTATGATAAAAACCCTAGGTTTTATATAACCGGTTGATTACCGATCCCTTACGGGTGCGGCGGCAATATCGTGATGAAATCGCAGGATATTCGGCGCCCGCAGAGTTCCAGTGGCGGGTTTGGCGGCCCGGCCAGGCGGCTAAAGGGGCCGGCTTGAAATTCGACAATGTCCGCGTCGCCCGGCACAGGTCCGTCCATCCGGGTGCGTTGGGCCTTAGGCCAATTAGATGATTCGGAGCCGCGCCGTAGAATCGTCCAACCCATTGAGGCCTGTGTTGGAGGCGCGCCATGGTCAACAACGATCTGGAAATTCGTTTGGTTAGGTTGGAGCGGCAAACCAGCCTGCTGACGCGACTTGTGGTGTCCGCAATTTCGATAGCGGTTGCGGTCGTGGCTCAGATGCTTGTCGAGCAATATGTCGGCTCGCGGTTCTGGGGACTTTGTACACTGGCGGCCATGCTGGTGTTTTCCAATTGGCTTTTATATCGCGAGGTTCGGCTGATTGAGGAGCCGTTCATCAGAATGGTCGAGCAGGACAATGCCGCGCATGCTGCCGCGCCCGCCAAGCGAAAAAAGGTCGCCCTGGCCCGTCGCTGAAAAAAGCCGCCGAGCGGTTGGGGTTCCGCACGACGGCTTCGCACATGGAGATTCAGGCAGCAGGGACGGCTGCTGCCCGATGTGACGTTACGCTCCTGCGTCAAGGCCGCAAGGAAACGCGTGCGTTAAGCTAAATCAGCAACCTTAATTTCAGCGCCGTGCCCTTCGTGCGCGTGCCACCCCATGTCAGCCTTCACGGCTGACTGTTAGAGAGATCGCCCTCCCGGTAAATTTGTAGTGCTTTACGGGCTTGGAAATGGAGGGACCAAATGGCCAAGGTCGTCCTTTGCGCGACTGTTGTTGCAAGATCGATTTAGCTCGTGAGGATTGGTCATTCCGAAAAGGTACGGGTTGACCACCATCCCATAAACATATCGCAGGAGTTAATACGAAAACGCGAAGAGCCCGCAGAAGAATAATCAGAAGTCTTCGCCCGGCCTCTCCACATCAAATCCAAAAAAAGTCGCAAAATAAAACTTTCATAAGAGCCCTACGCAAATTCGATCCGATTCAATCCCTCCTTCTCCGTTGCCTGCACCAGACTTCCCGCGCGCGCCCGCGCCAACGAGGAGCCGATGCTATGTGGTCCACACTATTCACCGTTACCTTCGTAATCGCCGTTGCCCTGAGCTTCGCCGCAGTCGTTATGGACTACGCCAATGGTGGCCCCCAGTGACGTGTCGTGTCCGTCCGCAACGATATCCCAAAGCAATTTCAAAAAACGTCCGCCGATAGGCCGGCCCTCCGCAGCAAGCGTGCGTGTTCTGTAGCAAAACGGTAGCAAGCCAATAGATTGGGTATGTTGGCGCGCGGCCCTCGCGGCAGGCCTGCTTTCATCAATCCCTGTCAGCCTATTGTCGCCGGCAAAACCGCCTAGCGGCGAAGGCTGGGCGCATGAGCTGAAGCACGACGGCTATCGGCTGCAGGTCCCTGCAACTCGGGCAGCGGACGGAACGTTCTGACGCTTGCCAAATTGCGCCCTTTTGTGATGGCCATCACAGCGACTTTACCCAGGTCACCTATTGTCCACCACGGGACATCCTCTTTCTGCCGGGACAGATGAGGACACTAACATGACTACCAACGCACACCGCTTAGCCGCTTACGTTGAGCACCTGTTTGATAGGACTGCTCCACAGCCAATCGACGAACTTGCACAGCAGCCACGCCCCCATCCGGCCTGTCGTGGCCTGAATCGCCCTTACGACTTGGCCGAGCTGATGGTTAGGACGATTGCCCCCTGAGAGCTGGCTGACGTAACAGGACAACAACAATGCAGCGAACGGATTTTGCCAAAAACGATTTGCAGCGAAGGGAGTACGAAGCAGCTTGCCGTGACTTCTGGTCCGCCTTCGTGATGGTCGAGACTGGCCGTCGTCCAGACGGGCCATCGAAAAGTTGGAACGAAGTCAAAAATCCAAAGGCGCCTGCTGCAACTCGCACCACTGATGGGACGTTCTGAGTACCTTCAACCGAACAAGAAAAGAAGAATCCCCATAATCGCCGAGAGCCCGACCAGCATCCAAAGCATCCATCGTTCGCGGGTCATAGACGCGCACCCATGGGCCAAGCGCGCTT